>Ga0222674_1000097_pt1 | contig 49468 bp, 39 predicted proteins | sample AntAcemetagen866_FD_179804 | JGI IMG/M metagenome (GOLD analysis project Ga0222674, IMG submission 179804) | Saline water microbial communities from Ace Lake, Antarctica - #866 | ecosystem: Environmental > Aquatic > Non-marine Saline and Alkaline > Saline | place: Antarctica: Ace Lake...
TTAAATAGGTGTGACTTATTGTGACAACGAAAGAACACGTGGGCAAAGGATCTATCAGCAATGATGAGTCGTCTCGGATACATGAGGCGACTCTAAGGCATTATCTGTGGAAATACTAGATGGTGAGCGAAACTGTCGCGCGGAGACAGTGCGAAAAGAATTGCTCCGTGCTAGTTAGCCCGTGCTAGTTACTCCTAGTTAGCTTTAGTTGCTCAAAGCGTTTGATAACCATCCGGGTGGCTCGTATGCCATTTATAAGCTGTTTCTATGATATTTTTTAGTTCCGAGTGTTTAGGAGAGAAACCAATCATACCCTTAGCTTCATTTACGTCGGCATAAAGAGCAGTAGCATCTCCAGAGCGACGATCATCTATTTTATATTTCACGTTAACTCCTAAAACTTCTTCGACCATCTTAAGAATTTCTAAATTAGTATAACCAGTACCTGAACCAATATTAAGGTCGTAAACCTTAGCTTCACTACCCTGCCCCGACAAACCTAACAAAAAACTAGAGGCCAATATGTGAGATTCAGCAAGGTCTGTCACGTGAATATAATCTCTAATACAAGTGCCGTCTTTAGTTTCAAAATCGTCACCGAAAATAGAAATGGTTTCACCACGCAAAACTGCCTTTAAGAGGTTTGGAATCAAATGTGTTTCCGGAAGGTGATCTTCACCTATAGACTCTGATGCATCAGCGCCACATGCATTAAAATACCGGAGCATCATAACAGGAAAACCATCAGAAGCAGAAGAATCGCGCAAGACCTGCTCAGCAAACATCTTTGAAAAGCCGTAGGGTGACTCTGGGTTTTTAGGCAAATCAGCCGTTACCGGCAAAGACTTCGGTGTCCCATAAACTGCGCAAGTCGAGGAAAAGACCAAAGGATTCTTATAAGAAACACTCTTCATAGCATCGACTAAGCTAATAACTCCGCTGACATTATTTCGGTAGTACATATTAGGGTTAGAAACAGATTCAGGAACAAGGGCATAAGCTGCATAATGTAAAATCACATCCGGACTAAAAGACTTAATTGCCTTAGCCAAACTCGGACCATCATGAATATCACCGACTATAAGCTGAGCATCAGGATGAACTGCTGCCCGGTACCCTCTCTCAAGATTGTCATAAACCAAACATTGGTGTCCTTGCCGTAGAGCCTCGACCACAAAATGAGATCCTATATAACCTGCACCACCAATAACAAAAAACTTCATAACTCACTCACTATACTAATCCGTTTGATTCAACTAAAGCACCGCATAGCTTGTACAAAACTCTAGCGCCAACATTCTCATTCCATTCACCCTCAGTTTTCGAAGGAGCAACCTCGCACAAATCAAAACCAACAATCCTTCGACCAGATCGAACCACTTCAACAAGCAGACTCACAGCTTGATTAAAACTCAGACCACCTGGTACTGGTGTCCCTGTAGCAGAACACAAACTAGGATCTAAGCCGTCTATATCAAAAGAAATATATACATCCTGTGGAAGCGATTTAACTATTTCTTCAGTAATCTCTCCGTAACTTTTACCACCAGCCAAAGAGTCAAAAAGATCTCTATCATACCAAGTTTGAATTCGGCCTTTCTGTGACTTTGCAAATTCAAATTCAGCTTCGCAAAAATCACGGATACCTAACGACGTTAACTTAGTTACAGAGGGTAGATCTTCCACCACATTATACATAATCGACGCGTGAGAGTATCGGTAACCTTGGTAGGCCTTCCTAAGATCATGATGTGCATCAATATGTAAAATTCCAAAATCACTATATTTCTCAGAAAGTGCTTTTACTATTCCGTAAGAAACAGAATGTTCCCCCCCGACCACGCCCACAAACCGATCATCTTCCAAAATCTCCTTGGTCCGTCGATAAACCATTTCATGAACTCGTTCACCAACCAAATCAACTGAAATGCTGCCCTCACTAAAAAGATTAGGCCAATTCGGAACACGAGGGTCATAACAAATACCTGCTTGATAGGGCTTCTTAAAATCCAAATCAAAAAGATCTAACTGATGGGATGCCCGCAAAATAGCACTAGGCCCACCCGATGTTCCCGCTCCATAAGACACCGTTCCCTCCCAAGGCACAGGGATAAGCACCAATTTCGCGTTTTCGTAACTTACATCAACGCCAAAAACACCTGCGTTTTCATCAGGTTCCCGAGACTCATCAATCGTAACCATAAAATCTCACTAAAGTTCGTTCTTCGCTTGAAGCTGATATTGGATTTTGTTTTAATCCCACCTCCATGAACCTACTCGAAAGCACATACACTTGGCAAAGAAAAATAAAAATGAAGCTGAACTTGATACAAATAAAATCCTCGCTGAACTTATCACCATTGTAGAACAAGCCGGACAGGTCGCCAAAGATATTCATGATTCAAAAGATTTTCAAACAACTATTAAAAACGATGGGTCTCCATTCACCAAGGCAGACGATGCAGCCAACAAAATCATTTTGGATGGATTGCATAAAATCGCTCTCGGTATTCCCGTTGTTTCCGAAGAGGGGCCTATACCCCAATTTTCAGAGAGATCTACTTGGGATCACTTTTGGCTAATTGATCCTATCGATGGAACGAAAGAATTTATTCGCGGCAGTGGCGATTTCACTGTCAACGTTGCACTTGTTTCAGATGGTAAAGCAATTATGGGAGTTGTATTTGCACCAGTCCATCGCGAACTTTTCTTCGCGGTACACGGGCAAGGGGCATTTCAAAAGAAAGACGACCTAACTTTAACGGAGCTACAACCCCATGATTGCTCGCCCGAGCAACTGCGATGTTTGGTTAGCAACAGCGCAAGTGAAGAACACCTTGCAAGAATAAAGAAGACGCTTCCAGGAATCGAAATCACACCGATGGGAAGTTCTCGAAAACTCTGTCACCTAGCAAAAGGTAACGCCGACTTTTACCTCCGAAGAGGCCCTACCTCTGAATGGGATACAGCAGCAGCACATTGTATTTTAAGTGAAGCAGGTGGACAATTAATTGACTTAAGCGGTGAAACACTCCGCTACAACAAAGAGGATCTTGCAAATCCAAGTTTCATCGCATTTGGTGACCCCTATTTCGACTGGGAAAACATACTAAACCTAACAAAGAGGTAGAATTTTCATGAAATCAAAAGCCGCGATCGCGTTCTCTGCAGGCCAACCTTTAGAAGTTGTCGAAATCGACGTTGAAGGTCCAAAAGAAAATGAAGTTTTAGTTAGAATAATCGCAACCGGAGTTTGTCACACCGACGCATTCACTCTATCAGGAAAAGATCCCGAGGGTATTTTCCCCTCAATTTTGGGTCACGAGGGCGGCGGAGTGGTTGAAGAGGTAGGAAAAGGTGTGACCACCTTAAAGCCCGGCGATCATGTCATACCACTATACATCCCCGAGTGCGGAGAGTGCCAATTCTGCAAATCAGAAAAGACAAACCTTTGTCAGAAGATTCGAACAACTCAAGGCAAAGGGCTTATGCCAGATGGAACAACAAGGTTCTCTTACAAAGGGAAACCTATATTTCACTACATGGGAACATCGACCTTCTCAGAGTACACAGTACTCCCCGAAATTTCGTTAGCCAAAATAAACCCCGAAGCGCCGCTGGATCGAGTATGTCTACTGGGTTGCGGAGTTACTACGGGAATCGGAGCCGTTTTGAATACAGCTAAAGTAGAACCGGGAGCTAGCGTTGCCGTCTTCGGATGTGGTGGTATCGGGTTAAGCTGTATACAGGGAGCCGTACTAGCGAAAGCAGGAAGAATTATCGCAGTTGATACCAACCCAGAAAAGTTTACCTTGGCACGGCAGCTAGGAGCAACTGATTGCGTAAATCCTAAGAATTACAACAAACCCATTCAAGACGTAATTATCGAGTTAACACAAGGCGGGGTTGATTACAGTTTTGAGTGTGTCGGCAATACCGGACTAATGCGATCCGCGTTAGAGTGTTGTCACAAGGGTTGGGGGCAATCAATTATTATTGGCGTAGCGGGAGCTGGCGAAGAAATCTCAACTCGGCCATTTCAATTAGTAACGGGCCGAACCTGGAAGGGTTCAGCATTCGGAGGAGTGAAAGGACGCAGCCAACTCCCGAAATATGTTGATCAGTACATCGACCAAATAATTAATATTGACGACTTCGTTACCCATAACTTGAAGATTGACGACATTAACGAAGCATTCACTCTCATGAAAGAGGGCAAAAGCATCCGATCAATCATCCATTTCTAACCTGGAGTCAATATCTTGGAGCTTAAAAGTAAATATAAAAATTTTGATGGATTCGTAGAGTCTTACTCTCACCAATCGACTTCGTGCAACTGCCCAATGAATTTTTCGATCTTCTTGCCTCCTCAAGCCCAACAGAAAAAAGTACCAGCACTTTACTGGCTATCAGGCTTAACCTGCACCGACCAAAACTTCATAACAAAAGCTGGCGCTCAAAAACTCGCCTCGGAATTAGGTATCGCGCTAATCGCTCCTGATACTAGCCCCAGAGAAGTCAATCTCGCTGGAGAGGATGACAGTTGGGATTTCGGCTCTGGCGCGGGTTTTTACTTGGACGCAACTCAACAACCTTGGTCTCAATACTACAATATGTACTCGTATATTACTGAAGAGTTACCTAAACTGATCGAAAGTTCATTTCCCATAACAAGTAAAAAAAGTATCTCCGGCCACTCTATGGGCGGTCATGGAGCCTTAGTTATATCCTTAAGAAACCCCCAGACATACACCAGCACCTCAGCATTCTCTCCAATTTGCGCACCCTCAACATCCCCTTGGGGTATCAAGGCATTCAGTAATTACTTGGGTGATAACAAGGAAGAATGGCAGAAATATGATGCCCATATTTTGGCAAAAAAAGCTTCTTCGAACGTCGGAGATTTCCTAATTGATCAGGGAACGAGTGACGACTTCCTCGAAAAAGAGCTACTACCTCATATGTTTGAGAAGTCATGTAAAGAAAACAACATCAACCTTAATCTACGTATGCAACCAGGCTACGACCATAGCTACTACTTCATTTCTACATTTATAGAGGACCACTTGCGTTTTCACGCTGAGAAACTTTTGGTGCAATAACTCATGAGAATACATTTACCAGAAAAGAAAGATCATAAGATTAAGTTTTTCGGGCTTATAGTTGGCCTAGCAGTATTTCTCATTGTGTCACAATTAAATGTTTTTTCATCGCTAACACATGAAGCTCGTATGACCGCCGCGGTAGGCAGTTTGATGGCGATTTGGTGGGCTACCGAAGCTATTCCCATACCCGTTACATCCTTACTCCCCTTGGTACTACTGCCACTACTCGGTTCATTTGAGGTCAAGCCATTAGCTTCTAGTTACGGACATCCACTTATCTTTCTATTCCTAGGTGGTTTTATCATCGCGATAGCCATGGAACGATGGCACCTCCACAAAAGAATTGCGTTAAATATTCTAGGTGTTTTTGGCACTAGTTCCGAAAGAATCATACTAGGTTTCATGATAAGCAGTGCTGCTATTAGTATGTGGGTCACCAACACAGCAACCACAATGATGATGCTACCAATTGCTTTATCGATCATCGAAATTTATCGACCTTACTTCTTGAAAATTTCACCTAAGTACGCCAATAATTTCTCTGTGTCCTTACTACTAGGTACAGCTTATGCAGCTAATATTGGAGGTGTTGCTACCTTAGTAGGGACCGTTCCTAATGCTCTTTTTGCAGCCTTTATGGAGAGTCACTATCATTACAGCATTAGCTTCTTAGACTGGATTAAGATCGGACTACCTATGGCACTATGCTTGCTGCCGATAGCCTGGTTCGCATTGACTAAAGTTTTCTTTAGATTCCCCAACATAGCAATCGATTCCGCCGATGATTTTGTTAACGCGCAGTTATTAAAGCTAGGGCCGATGACCAGCCAAGAAAAATCCATCTCAATAGTGCTTGGACTGACATGCTCCGCTTGGGTATTTAAGTCGTTCATTGAAGAGTCTTTATTTGGCGGGCAAAAGATCTCTGACAGCACCATCGCGCTAGCCGGAGCAACACTACTATTTTTGATTCCTTCCGACTTGAAGTCGTATCAGTTTTTAATCACATGGCATGATGCCAAAAAACTTCCTTGGGGTCTTTTACTACTTTTTGGTGGGGGACTTGCATTAGCAACAGCGATAAGCCAATCTGGTTTATCTGTAGCAATAGGGGACTCTCTCGACTCCCTAGATCGCCCTAGTGTTTTTACGGTTATGATTGTAACTTCTTGCCTGGTAATTTTCTTGACTGAACTAACTAGCAACATTGCAACTACCGCGACATTTTTGCCAATCTGTGCATCGCTTATCCAACAACCCTCAGATGCAGCCATGGTCTTAATTCCAGTTACTATCTGCGCAAGCTGCGCCTTTATGCTACCGGTTGCCACACCACCGAATGCCATTGTATTTGGGAGCGGTGAAATAAAGATCAGAGATATGATAAAGGTGGGTTTTGCCTTAAATATTATGTCACTCATCGTAATAACAGCTCTAGGGTATTTTTGGATTCCTATGATTATTGAGCTTTAGATAAGATAGGTGAAACTTCATCTTCCATCACAACCCCAACATAATAAGGGGGAAGATTTTCCTTTAAAATAACCCTTTCGATAATATTATGAAATTCCTTTGAAGTGGTTGAGAAAAGCATTTTACTCAAAGCATCATAATAACCGTGCTCAAATGAGCCGTCAAGACGACTCGAGTCTTCCGTTAATATATAAGCATGAGGACCGACCATTGGCGCCACTACTGACCAATACCTTAAATCCCGACCGTTATCGAGGTTTAGAACAACTCGGTTTTCGGGAGTTACTTGATTTTTCTGCGCTAAAACAATAGGCCGCGATGAACCAAAATGACCACTTTCAGCCGTTCGTTTTTCTTTACTAAAGAGTGTAAAAGAAAATGAAATTGAATCTAATTTAGAAATAAACTCATGTCCTGCGAAGTGGGCAGATATATCATCTTTCAACTCCGCTGCCTCAAACCGTCCTTTCCCCGATGAAACCACCAAAGACCTAAATACTTGGGTTTGATACCAAAGCAAGGCACTCAACTTATCGATGTCACTTGAATCACCAAGTAAATGACAATAAATCAAAAGATAGTGATCCGACCCTAAGTTGAGCCCTAAATACCACGTCGGCGAACTTTTAGTCGCCAAGGAACCATAGCTCCAAGACCTTAACCAAGAGCAGTCCTCTAGCTGGTAACCATTTTTAGAATAACTAAGCATACAATTAATTTTTTGAGAAGTATCACCAACCTTACGTTTGTCACTAGCAATCACACCTAGTTGGGCACCAAAAGTATCTAACTCAGTACGACACGCTACCGATTCTCGTTGACTAAGATCGACATTTTCCAGAAACAACACCCCTGACACATCGTTATCAAATTTCACCGGAACCAACGCACTCATCTTCAGGCTTCGCTGAGACTCAACTACTGACGTTTTTCCCGAAAAAACCCTACGTGTATTAGCATCCATTGATTGCCGGGTCGCTTGGTTAGTATCAATAGATATACTTCTACCAACATCTAAAACGGCAGTTTGCTCTAAATCTTGACTCGGATAAGAAGGAGCATTCATTGATTCCATGTCCTCATTACCAATATAGCCCGTGTCATTTGTATAATCGGAGCTCCAAGGTGCATCAGAAGTAGGTAAAAATAAGGTAGATCTAATATTTAGGTACGGTGAAACATACTGAGTAACAGCATCCAAATTTCCTGCACCACTATAAGGGTAGATCACTTCAATGCTTGCGCCTGGGCTTTTACATAAGAACAAAAATTTTCGAGAAGCATTATATTCTCGACCTAAAATAGCAATACTTTCCTCTACCGCATATTCTAGAGATACATCTATTTTTACAATTTCATACATATGATCAGCATGATCAAAAACTAATCTAGATCGATAAGAACCCTGCCGAACCTGTAGAAACCCCGATCTATTATCTGAGGGTTTACCAGAACCCAAGCCAAATCCACACGATTCCATTGACCTTTCGATATATTCAACGAGGCAGTTCATTTTAAACTGCTTCGCATAATTACGAGCTTTAAGAAGGTACTCTTTTCTATTTTTATAACCATTCTTAACTAGGTAATTACCAAACCACATATAACCAAGTACAAGTATAAGGTTTTGTTCATTTACTTTAGCAGCTTTAAGCGATTGATCGTAATACACCTTCAAGTTCGAATCATCAGACTTCTCTAGAGTTCTACCTAAGATCAGAGACGCTACACTTCTAGATGACTTCATCGACTTAATTGTGTTCTTATGAATCATTTCATTAAACCTCTCACCTCCAACACCATTCAGTAAAAAATCACTTCTTTCCTGATCGAAAATTCCCTCGAAAACCAGGAGGAAAAGATGCACATAATCCTTTTCAAAAGCATACATCCAATCGTCTTTACACTTCGAGACCAGACACGATTCAATGAGGTATTGAAAAGCATCTCTAGACTTATCGTGATCCCCACGCGCAAAACTAACGATCGCATGAATCATTTGGGTAAATACATCATTCTCTCTGGCGGCAACTTCTTTTCGACGTTTTAAGTAAGATTCACCCTTCCGAACGATCTCATTTCTTTCATCTCGAAGTAGGTATGCCAAAAACATCATTGACATTGCTCTAGACGACAACCAATTTCTTGTTTGCACATAATCAGGAAAACTAGAAGCTAGTTTTACAACCTTATCTAAATCTCCCCTAAGAAGATCACGGTATATTTGGAACTCAATAGCTAACCCATAAGAAATCCGCTCTTCGTCTTTATTGATATATTTTAACGCCATCTTTAAGTGTATCTTCACTTCATCTTCGCGATCACGAACGTAATCCAAAAAAAGTAATCGAGTTAAAGCCAGGTATCCAAGCTCCGCGTCTAAACCGAGGCTTCTTGCAACTTCAATCGACTTATCTATAACTCTGTAACTTAGCTTATAGAACCTAAAATAGGCAAATAAGGCAGCACGTTCAGCTATAAACCTCAAGGAAGCCTGCGGTGACACACCATCCTCATATGCTAACTTCATATTCATCTGATGGAAAAACATCCATCTGAGGGACCGATCTTTTAAACTTAGGGATTGGCCGATAGAAAATAATTCACCTAAATAGCGTCCTCGATTGTTATCAAGGCGACGCCTACCACTGAGATAAGTACTTTTCAATAATCGATAAATACGATGGTAATTAAAAGGCAGCGGAAATAGGTCAATCAACGTGTCTTTTACGAATGAGAGTAATGAGCCCAACGGCACCTTTGACTGAGATACCGGCAGGCAAGTAATTGCTTCATTCAGGATACTCCTTGCCTTTGATATCATTCCGCTAGCAAGGTACAGTCTAATCTTTTTGCAGTAGATTACAGTTAAGTAAGCAGGATCGGTCTCTGAATTTGAGAGCTTATCCAACATGTGAATCGCTTTACGATTATATTTTTGCAACGCCGCTAAATCAGCTAATTTTTCAACAACTACTGATTCCTTCAACCTAGGAACACTCTCTTTTGGCCAAAATTTTATCTGATTATAGGCATTCTCAAAATACCGCTGAGAAGACTGCCACGATTGCAACTCCATAGCTTCTTGACCCGCTCTTATATTATACTGAATACTCCGATACGCCTGCGACTCGTCAACTGCTTTTCCATTTCCCAACGAATGATTGATATGGTGCGTCAATGCAAATAACCATTTAGTATTTTTATCTGCTCCAGCTTCTTCCAACCTAATAGATATCTCGCCATGTAATAAACGTCGTTTCTCTTCAGAAATATTCTGATAAATTTCTTCACGAGCGCGCCAATGAGTAAAGCTATATGACTTACCCAGAAATTTGTTCTCGTTATCATCTGATACGGGGCTAATAAACCCTTCTTCGACCGCCCTCTGCAGAGACCTCATAACAGCCAAACTATCTTTTACACCATCAATGAGAAGCATTTCAAATTGAAAGCTCATTCCGCCTGTAGCGGCAACTTCTAAAATATGCCGATCATGACTATCTAGACCTTGAATCCTACTTAAAACTAAATCAACTGAATCATACCGAATATCAGACTTACGTATTTCCGCAAAGTCATACACCCATTTACCAGTCACTGAATCAACATAGATTAAATTTCGGGAAACAAGACTTCTGACAATAGCAACCAGGTGAATCGGGCTCCCACCTGTAACATCGAACAAATACTTCGACAAGTCTTCCTTAATATCTGCGGACACCAGCATTTTTCCAGACAAAACCTGAACTGATGTCTGATCTAATGCTTTTAAATGAACCTCTTGGAACCTACGTTTAAGTTTACTAAATTTAGTTAGGAAATCTGTAAAACGCTGACTTGTCATCGGGTCATCATCCCGATAGCCGATGACCATGTAGAATTTCTGAGAATTATTGTGACTGAAAAATAGATCAATCAAATCCAAACTTTTTTCGTCGGCAAAATTCAAGTCATCGAAAATAAACACAACCGGATGGTGTTCACTAGAAAGACACTTGGCAAAGTCTGAGAATGCTTTAGAAAACGTTTGAAAATTCCACTCACTCTCTTCGCCGTCAGTGCTGTCTTCAAGATCGGAAAGAAATGGCTTTAACCCCGGTACAATCGCTGCTACCTGGTGCGCCGTTGGTCCCAAAAGAGTTTTTATTCTTCTTTTTAACTCCTCTGCTTCATGAGGCTGACTTTTTAAAACACGTAGTAAGTAATCATTAAACCCATTGGCTAGAGCATTAAATGGTAGTGCGTTTTCATGTTTTGAGAAGTCTGCGCTTACAAACCTAATCTTCCTCTTTGCTAAGAATCCTTTAAATTCCGAAAGCAACCGAGTTTTACCCGAACCAGCTGTTCCATATACAGAACTAAGACGACTTCTTCCTCTATCTTGAGCGACCTCTTCGTAACTTTGAACCAACTGATCAAATTCAGTTTCCCGACCAACCAACTCCAGCGATGACGACACTGAACGAAAGCTATCATTACTGCCAAGAGGAAACTTGATTCGATTAGGATGCTCTCGTTGTTCGAGCATTTTTTTAACCCGCATCAAATCAGCATGAAGTGCAAATGCCGACTGATACCGATCTTCCGGTCTTTTCATCAGAAGTTTATGAACAATACTTTCGATGATTTTAGGAATATCAGGTCGTAAGCTAGTTAGGGACTCAGGTTTCGAAAATACGTGATGACGTTCAAGCTTTTCTCTGGACGATGCGCTAAACGGTGGTCGTCCAGTCAAAATTTCATAAAGCACACAACCTAAAGAGTATAGATCGACTCTATGGTCAATAGGAGCATCCATTAAATGGGTTTGCTCGGGCGCCATATAAACAGGGGTACCAGCGATATCATGATAAGCGGCTGCCCCTTCGCCACTAGCAGGAGAATAATGAAGAGCATCTGCAAGTCTAGCAACACCAAAGTCCAAAACTTTGACCAAGAGACTCTGCTGGTCTTGAGTCGCCGTTCCCACCACGATATTTTGAGGTTTAATATCTCTGTGAATGATGTTTTTGCCGTGTGTGTAATCGAGGGCAGAGGTGATCGCAAAACCGACCTGTAGAAAGAACGCTAAGTCTTTCCTACCATCCTTCTCAAGGCTTTCTTTTAAGTTAATACCATTTGCGATTTCCATAACGATGTAATAACCACCGCCGACATTGTCTCCATCATGTCCGTCTGAGTTCAATAGGCCTAACTCATGAAAACAAATAATATTCGGGTGATGTAGCCTACTCATTAGAGCAGCTTCTTTTTGAAAACGTAGCAAGTCTTCGGAATTTAATTCTCGGTTTCTTAGAATGACTTTAATGGCAACATCACGGGACGGGTCTTCAAAGGGCATCGCTCGAAATACCCTCCCCATACCACCGACACCAATCTCACCGGTAATACTGTACCGATCAGCTATGTGCTTACCGACAAATCGATTAACTCTTTTAGAACTCATACATCCTCGCGGTAATATCGATCACCATTCAGTATCTTCTTGTTTTTTCGTCTTATTTTGGCATTTCTTTAGGAAAACCATTGAAATCCATCATCCATCATCAAAAGGGGCTAGAATCATAGATGTTGATTCTGATCCCCCTTCCCAGCAGTTCTCCGAGCCCAGATAAGCCCTAAGGATGGATTTTTCATAAATATTGAGTAAAAAAGATAACTTAACCTTGAGCCAAAGACCAATCACCCGTTATAATAGGATCGCCTCAAACATCTAATTAAGGTTATAAATATGACACCTAGTTCGACCCCCAATATTACTGCGGATACTCGCTCGACCCAAAGCAATACCGATCATCGGCGGAGACACTGTAAAATCATCGGAACTCTCGGTCCAGCATCGTCCAGTGAGGAAGTATTGAGGGAACTTATCGAAGCGGGGCTAAACCTGGTTCGGCTAAACTTTTCCCATGGTGATCATTCAACCCACTTAAAGAATATTGAACTCGTAAGACGCCTAGCGAAAGAAACAGGTAAAACGGTTGGAATTCTCCAAGATCTGCAAGGACCCAAAATCAGATGCGGAAAACTTATCGGCGATAAAATGGCCATCTCTATAGGAGCATCTTACAAACTAGTTTTCGGCCATGAACAAACTGATAAACAAATTATACCTGTTGATTATAAATACCTAGTACAAGATGTTAAAGTCGGACAACGCGTCATGATGGATGACGGGTTGTTGTTATTCAAAATAACCGCTACCAGTGAACAAGAAATTGAAGTCATTGCCGAAGAGGATGGTGTGTTAAAAAACAGAAAAGGGGTTAATTTTCCCGACTCTGTATTATCTCTACCAGCACTAACTGAAAAAGATTCAAAAGACTTACTTTTTGGAATTTCTCAGCGGGTTGATTTCGTTGCATTGAGCTTCGTCCAACGTCCTGCCGACATTGAACAAGTGAAAACAATGATTCAAGCGCTCGGAGCAAACATCCCGGTAATTGCAAAAATTGAAAAAATTTCTGCAATAGAATCTATTGATAAGATAGCTTTAATTAGTGACGCTCTCATGGTCGCTCGTGGCGACCTCGGTGTTGAGGCTAACGTAGAAAAGGTTCCCGGCTTTCAAACTCGTATTATTGAGGCAGCTTCTAAATATGCAAAACCTGTTATCATCGCTACTCAGATGCTCGAATCTATGATTCAAAACCCTAGGGCGACCTTAGCCGAAGTAGCCGATGTAGCAAATGGAGTTTTAGATGGTGCTGATTGTTTAATGCTTTCAGGAGAAGTCGCTGCCGGTAAATACCCCGTTGAATGCGTTCGAAAAATGGCTTCCATTATTGAAGAAGTAGAATCCTGGACTCTCAAGGATTCAGAAAACAACCAATCGCGCAAAGGTGATCGTTTTATCCAATGGCCGGAGCACGAAGCAATCGCTAAAGCAGCCTGTGACGCTGCAGATTCGGTCGATGCAAAAGCGATTGTCTGCTTAAGCCTCACCGGAAATATCGCCCATACGATAGCCCAGTGGCGACCAAGTGTACCAATCATAGCCATTAGCCCAAGGCCAGACGTCATTCAAAGGCTATCAATCGTTTGGGGAGTATATGGTATACTTAATCCACTTTTTTACAAAACAGACGACCTACTGCAAGGAATACCAGAACTAATTAAAGAATTAAAAATTGTAGATTCGGGCGAAATCATTGTCATCACTGCCGGCATCCCCCTCAACAAGATGTGCGCGACAAATATGGTCAAGATCAACAGGATCCCTTAGAAGAATACTATTGACTTGGTTACGCCCGTTATCTTTACTTACATATAGCATAATATCGGCGGCTTTTATTGAATCCTCTTCTTTACCGTTATAACCAGGAGCCGTCCAAGAAGCACCAACACTAGTAGTAATACACATAGAAAAACCATCTTTAACAAAGATACCACCATTAATAGCTTTGTGAAGTTTCTCCGCTTTTTTGGTAACGCTTGCCGAGTGTTTATCGACAGTGAATATCACATACTCGTCCCCGCCGAATCTAGCGGCGCAATCATTTGGACCTAAAATACCGGAATTAGAAATAATCTTACCAATCTCACCTAAAACATGGCTTCCCATCAAATGGTTCGATTGATCATTAACGTTTTTAAAGTAGTCCAAATCTAGCATTATAACACCGAGACCAATATCACCGGAAAAACACTTCTTTACCACCTCAGAATACTTGGCATTAAATGCGCGCATATTATTTAAGCCAGTCAAGTCATCTATGTAACTTAGTTTATGAAGTTTATGGTTTGCGCTCCGAAGTTCATCGGTCATAACCTTAAGGTTTAACACTGCACATATTCGAGCGATCGCTTCTCGGTCACTACATAATTTCCGAATCACATCATCGGCCCCAACCTCTAGGCATTCCACCGCCAAAGTGTCGGAACTACCTGCATCTAAATTAAAAAATATCACACCTGTATGCCGATGATTATCAAAAGACCTAATCTCTTCACACAGTTTTTTACATTGTTCGGTTCCAAGATTTAGATCGATTAGAACGACATCTGGATGCACTTTTTTATAAAGAGAAAGGGCATTCTTACAAGATTTACTATGATTTATATTATAATTATAAGGGTTACTCTGATCTGATTGCTGTACGTCAGAAAACAAGCGATCTATACTAGATTCACGACCATCGGAGCTTTCCACCAATAGGACATTTACCTGTTTTTTTCCTACGTAAGTTTTCACCACCCGCTCCTCTAATCATTGGGAGAAAACATAAAACTCTCTGGTAAAGGGCCTAAACCAACCCCTCATTAAATAGTATCGGCTTGTAAACACTACTCCTTACGAAGTTTTTTATTAAAAGGTTAAATAACTGTAATTAAAGACTTTTTAAACACAATATCATGGCAATTCCCTCAACTTTATACCTAAAAAACCGATATAAGATTAACAAAAACATTCTAACTCATTGATTTGGAACTTATGCTAAATAAAGCCTTAAGCATCTTCCTAATGTTATCCATTGCATTGATCAGCTCATCGATGGTGATCTATTCATGGCTAAAGGCAAATGATGGATTTGGCATCAGCGATCAAGAAATCATTGAGACCTTCAACACGCCACCCCTGGGAAACTCAATTGTATTTGACAATAAAGGCAAGGAAATTGGTGAATACTTCGAAAAATATAGCCATCATATTTCGTATAAAGACCTACCAAAATCACTAGTAAAGGCGATTATAGCAATCGAAGATAAGCGCTTTTTCTCTCACCCAGGGATCGATGTTATTGCTATGGCTAGAGCGGGGATCGACATAGCAACTCGCGGAAGATACACACAGGGTGCAAGTACAATCACCCAACAACTCGGTAGAAACCTATTTCTTAACCGAGAAAAAACCCTAATTAGAAAAGTTAAGGAGATCATCTTAGCCGTTAGGATTGAACAATTATTTTCGAAAGAAAAAATACTTGAATTATATGTAAACCGGCTGTTCTTAGGTTTTGGATCGTATGGTATAGAAGCAGCATCTCAACGTCTATTTTCAAAAAGTATAAACGAAATCGGAGTTCATCAACACGCACTCTTAGCTGGGTTATTTCAATCACCCACTAAATATAATCCATACCGATATCCGCGACGAGCAAAATCAAGGCAAAAATCGGTTCTAAGTGCGATGGCTAGAGAGGGTTTCATAAGTAGCAGGGATGCAAAAACATTAATTCAAAGGGATTTAAAATACATATCTTATCAGCCCTTAAACTATAAAGTCGCGCCTCATTTCATAGACTATATAAGGCTTCAAGCCAATAAACATATCAACACCACCCTAAAAGGTAACGGTCTAAAAATATACACAACCTTAGATTTAAAACTCCAGGATATAGCGAATAAAACATTTGAAAGTATGTCCTCTCACTTTACTCATGCGGATCAAATGACAAAATCGGCAAACGCTCAGATCTCCAATGTAAGCAAGACCAACGCTGAAGCTGCTTTACTTACGACCGACCCCCGTACGGGCGCCATTTTAGCGATGATCGGTGGAAGAGATTATCAGCAATCTCAATTCAATCGTGCGATCCACTCAAAGCGCTCCCCTGGATCTGGGTTTAAGCCAATAGTATACTCACTCGCATTGCTACAAGGACGGAAATGGTCCGATTTGATATTGGTTTCCCCTGTTTCAATCAACGGCTACAAACCAAAGAACTACCGTAGAAATAATCGTCACGAAATAACCATGCTCAAAGCTTTTTACCAATCGATCAATACCGCTACAGTTGAAATAGGAAGCCGTCTAGGCATTGAAAATGTCATCAACCACGCAAAAAAAATCGGAATTAAATCACAACTTAAAAACGAGCCCGGAATTCTACTAGGATCGTCTGACGTAACAATGATTGATATCATCAGCTCCTATAGCGTATTTGCCAATGGTGGGAAGAAAGTTTTCCCATTTGCAATCACGCGCATTGAAGACAGTACCGGTAAAATACTGTACCAACATCCTACGATAAGAAAACAGAACCTCATTCAAGTCATTCCTGAAGAAATAGCATTCTTAACTACTCAGGGAATGAAAGCAGTGCTTTCTCGAGGAACCGGCGCTTCCGCAGCACACTTATCAACGATCGCCGCTGGAAAAACAGGAACATCAAATCTATCTCGAGATAACTGGTTTACAGGTTATACATCTAACCTTATTACCTCTGTATGGGTAGGAAATGACGCTCACCTTCCAATGGGTCCTTCTGCCTCGGGAGGAAAGCTTGCACTCCCGATTTGGGACAAATTCATGACAGAGGCGATAAAATACACACCTCCAAAAACGATAAAAAAACCACACCGCATAACCTCAGCAACGATACATGTTAACTATGGCTACAAATCTGCCAATGGTGCAAAAATGTATTTCCTAAGAAATCAGACGCCAGAAAAGATTTCATCCGACTACCAGCAAATCGAAGAAGCAGGAAACTTTCGCCCAATTTTTAGGTATTAAAATGACCAACACGAGATCGCTAACATTAATAGTCTTATTCATATTAGTAGCCTATGCTCCTAAATCAGCCGCCATCAATATGACTAAACGCATTGATGGCTATTCATGCAACAAAGACCAAATAAGATATTTAACGCTCTTAGCTAAAAACCTAAAGAACCCAAATGCACGAATTTTAAATTTCTGTAGTTCACAACGACTCAAACCTAGTTCTACCAAACAAAATCAACGCAAAATCGGAGTTATCCTACCACTGAAAGGCTCGATGAACGCTGTAGGAATCGCGGTGAAAAACGGGATAGAAAAAGCCATTAATAAAAAGAACTTACGAGATACCATAATTATCGTAAGACAAGACAATACCAACCTAAATCTTTTAGACAAAACTATTGCTCGGATGGTACTCACAGAACAAGTAAGCGTTTTAGTCGGCGGTATCTCTACTAAGACAGCGTCTAGGATTAAATACTGGAGTCAAAATATCGGTGTACCTTCCATACTTTTTTCCGGAAAAGTAAGTATCTCCCCCAAGGAGAACCATGTTTTTAAAATAACACCTGACCCTAAAGATCTCACCGATGCACTGGCCAAAGAAGCTCTTTCCCGAGGGTATAAAACTATAGCGGCACTCACACCAAATAATACCAAGGAATATGACTTGGTCCCCCTGATAGTTAATTCTTTTGAAAGTAATAAAATTAAATTAGTACGCACCGCGCATTACAACCCCACCAACTATGAATCAATGGAGCTAGCAGCAAGAACTTTGATGCATTTAAAACCACAAGATCGCCCTCAAGAGCTCACCGACTTGATGCGAAAAAAACGCCTAGAAGCTAGTCTGGCAAAAAAACAGTTCAACCCACATATGATTTCACTATTACCAAAAATAGATTTCGACGCTATTTTTATTTCTGATCACTTTAGAAATGTTAAATATTTTGTGAAAATATTCAAATACCTCGGTGCTAAGAAAACCCCGCTCTTTGGAAACCATCAGTGGCGGTCTCAAACCCTACTGAAGCCCTTCGATCGATACCTCAATCACTCATTCTTCTATGACTTTATTGGCCGCTACGATCAACTTCCCCGTGATCTCAATGCTCCGAACTCAAAATCCCCGTACTTTACCGAACCTAGCGACGCGCAAAGCTTGGACTATGAGATCATGGGCTATCGAAGCGTAGAGATCGCATCAAGAGCGCTAAGAAGCTACTACTCAACAGCACAATTATGGAAAGCATTAGAATTAGTACAAGATAAAAAATCTAGATTCTTCCCCCATGGCTATGCCTTTAAGAAAAACCATTACGCTAGATGGCCAAAACACATTATAAGCCTGATCGATGGTCGGCCTAATCTATATAGAGTAAAATAATCCTTTTCACCAACGAAGCTAAAGCTCACTTACATCGAAACCATATTTATTTAAGACAGGTTCTAGTTTTTCAACCCAACTATCTAAACCGCTAAACACGGCCTTTTGACTATCGATCGACGTCATAGGAGATTCTAAATTATAAGATTTATTTGTCAGAATTCCCTGAAGCCTACGAGCAATCGCTGCAGATGAATCAATCCAGACTACCGGCCATTTCGCTGCTAACTCCAGCTCAGCCTTCAACCAAGGAAAGTGAGTACACCCTAGAACAATATGATCAACAACGGTAGGTTCGTTACCCTCAAAAAAAGGCGACAAGACTTCCTGCACTTTTATAATATCAACTTGTTCTCCACGCAACTTAGCTTCAGAAAAGTTGACCAGATCCCTTGTCCCTACACTAATAACTTCAACGCCTACACAAAACTCTTGAATCAAATCTTTGGTATAAGAGTTTCCAACAGTTCCCGGAGTTGCTAGCAAACCGATTTTTTTTGTTTTAGAACACATGGCAGCTGGTTTTATAGCAGGGACAACACCGATTACCTCCATAGAGGGGAACTGTTTTCTTACCACCTGCAGAGCGAAAGTACTTGCAGTGTTGCAAGCTATCACTAATACATCGATACGATAACGCTGAGTTAAGCGCTCTAAAAAAGCCAATACACATTCAGTTACTTGATCTTTAGACTTGCCGCCATAAGGGAAGTTTTCAGAATCTGAAGCATATAAATAGTTAACATTTGGAACCACAGTGCGAAGCTCCTGATAAACACTAAGACCGCCAACCCCGGAGTCAAAGATCGCGACTGTTAAACTGTGCTTACTGCTGTTCAATGAGGTTTTTCAATTGAGAGGCTATATTCATGTAGGAGCGTTTCGAATTAAGAGATGCTTGCCGGAACCGTTCAATATCAGCCCAACTTTCAAAAAATGCTTTATGTCGTAAAACCCTAATGAGCTTACCCCTAAGTTTTTTTAGATTTCTGTTTTTATCCCACCGAAACCCACCAAGATTTAGCTTATCCCCACCACGAAAGCGAGTCGCATGAACAAAGTCACCATAGCCTCCTCGGTAAGTTTGAACTAACATAACCATATGTTTTTCATAAACAAGTAGATCACCCGGACGAGACATAAACAAGTTAGTGCCTAGGTCAACTAAGTCATATATATCAAGTAAGCCTTCTGAGCTCTGATGAGTCAGTTCCCAGGTTGAAGCATAGTTGTAGGGTAGTCCAGCTTCTCGGTAGACCATATTTACAAAATGACTACAGTCAATCCCACACCTTTGGCATGGCTTACATGCACTAAGTCTATTTTTTAGAGCAATTTTTTTTGAACGAACACATTTACGGCAGGCGAGGCAATTTTTCTTAGACCCTACCTGTCCGCCCCCCCATATATAAGGGACGTACTTCAACCGTGCATAGCTGTCGGCTACACGAATTAATCGGTCCTGCCCTCTAACCTTTTTGGTATCGAGATTGCCCCAGCTGGCAACACCAGAAATCTCCTTCGGATAATGACTTTCAATTTTGGGCGCATAATTGAAATTAGCCACGCCGGTAGCGTAAGCTTGGGAAGAAATAAATGTGATAAGCAGACAGAAGATCGTACTGCCTACGCGAATATTAGTGCTCAAAAAAGCATCACTCCGTTTTAGATCAAGGCCATCAATAGCCCACAATAACACCTGAAACAAGATATTTAATCAACTTCGGGCTATTATAGTAATGCAAGGTAAAATAACTACTCGAAATTAACAAAAACAGTGGGTTAAATGTCTAATCAAACGTCACTAATAAGCCGTTTTGCACCCAGCCCAACTGGGCATCTGCATTTAGGTCATGTAATATCAGCACTCTACGTCTGGGGGATCTCTAAGGCGCTTAATGCCCAAATCATCTTAAGAATTGAAGACCACGACCAGCTCAGATGTAAACTGGAGTATGAAGAGTCGATTTTGACCGACTTAGAGTGGCTAGGGCTCATTCCTGACGACGGAGTGAGCTCGCACGGAGCACCATCTAAGTACCGGCAAAGCGACAATCTTGACAGCTACCAGTCCTCATTAGAGGTGCTCCGTGCCAATGATTTGGTCTATGGGTGTGGCTGTTCACGTAAGGATCTCAAGGCCAGACTGCCTACCATGCCGCAAGGGGATGAACTCGTTTATGACAGTTTTTGTCGGAGGCGGAATATTGATGACAATGACTCTAAGAGACTTCGGCTAGTGGTGACAGAGCAAAATTTTTCATTTATCGACGGTATCGAAGGAAAGCAAATTCAAAGTCCCGTAAGTCAATGTGGCGACTTTCTAATACGAGACAACAACAACCAACTAACTTATCAATACACTTGTTCCGTAGATGATCTCAAACAAGGTATTAACCTAATAATCCGAGGGCAAGACCTCATAGACTCTACTGGTAGGCAAATGTACCTTATGGACACCCTCACCCCAAATCGACACTCTATAGACTACTACCACCACCCGCTAATCTACGACAATCTCGGCAGTAAACTTAGTAAGCAAGCTTTTTCAGAACCCATAAAAAACATGCGAGAACAAGGAGTAAGCTCTAGACAAATCATCGGAGAGGCATTTCGACAATTAAACATTAGCCAAATAAGTGAAAAACCCTCTCCTAGCGAATTAGAAGCTTACTTCTGCAGTATAACCTCGACAAATGATGACGGGCGTTAAGGATATTGTTACAATTAAACTAGGATTAGCACAGAGGAGGGTTAACCTTGTATAAATCACCCGTTCAAACAACTGAGTATATCGCCAGATGTTTTTCAAATCCTCGAGTTCAAGATATTATTATGGATTGGCGCGTCGATACCCAATTGATCCAAGATATTATTGTAAAGCACCTCAGAGAGGCTGGAATCACCATGGTAAAGGGTGGGCAGCAAAACTCTATTCTAGACACTACTATTTACATCCTTAAAAACTCAAAAGAAATTAATAAACTAGTGAAGAATGCTGAATCTGAAGAAAATGCTAAGCGCTACTCACGCCATGCGGACGTCTAGTTATTAACTTTCCGGAGTCTTAGCGTCTATAGCAAGAGCGTGGATTTCTTGCTTCATCCAATCTCCCAAAGCAGAGTATATAAGCTGATGTTGTTTAACCATCGACAAGCCATCAAACTGCTTTGCTTCAACACTCACCTGCCAATGATCTCCTCCACCCGTTAAATCATAGGCTTTAACTTTAGCACCGGGTAAACAACTAATTATTTTTTGTTCGATATCTTCTGGCTTCAATGCTACTCCTAATATGACTCAGATTGAGGGGGTAGAAAATCAATAAATCTATCATATACCTAGCAACGAATAACGAACACAAGCAAGAGGAATTATCAAAACTCCTTCCCAACGCTCTCGTAGAACTAAAACTCGCGAAAGATCTCAAACCAAACATCGATTGGGTCGAAAACGGCAGTACATTTGAGGAAAACGCCCATATCAAAGCTCTAGAGGTCCGCCGCTATACCAACGAATCTATCTTAGCCGACGACTCGGGACTAGAGGTCCAGCACCTCAATAACCAACCTGGAATTAGATCAGCCCGCTACGCAGGGGAAATCTCAACTGACCAAGAGAATGTCACCAAGCTACTAGTAGACCTAGCCGGTATTCCCTCCGAAAAAAGACAAGCTCAATTTGTATGCGTTTTGATATTTCTAGATAAAAACGGCGATCATAAAACCTACCGAGGGGTTTGTGAAGGATCTATCAGCAATACGCCTGTCGGAACCAACGGCTTTGGTTATGACTCCATTTTCATACCTAACGGATATAAGCAAACATTAGCTGAGATGAACGCTAAGAAAAAAAACAAAATTTCACACCGATACCAAGCTGTAACTAAGTGGGTACAAGATTATTTAACATATTTACCTGCCGACGAACTATAGTCACGGTATTCCTTACTCGCATTGATCCAGCCAAAATCTTTATGCTTAAGAGATAGTCTGATCTCTTTACGGTATTTTTTAGGTTCGATTAAATAACTATTTAAAATAATAACCGCTTTACTAGGTTTATTTGTCTTAGCGTAGCAACGAGCTAGTAAAAAATTCGACCTCCGCACTGTTTTCTCTTCATCAGCCCAAATGTCCTTTTTTTCAGAACGCTCAAATATATCTTGTAATATAGGGACAGTCTTTCGACATAAATCCAGTTTCCGGTAAGAAACGCCAAGTAAGTAAGACCCCGTTACATCGAGTTCTTTTTTTACCCGCGCTTTCTCGAAAAAAATAACGGCCTTTTTGTAAGATTTCTTTTTATAAAAACGAATGGCTTTTTTATAATCTTCAGACTTCTTCGAAGCGACCCGGCTTTTATCCCCTATTGAAGACTTCGCTGTGCCGACTATCTTAGTTTCGGTAGAAGTATAGGAGGTTTTTAATAAACAAGGAGCATTAGCTCCTCCAGAACAACAGATTTCTTTAACTTGAACAGCAATCCTCTTCTTAAGACTCGATTGGCAGGTTAATGAAGAGGACGGTGGTATAAATAATGAAATTTTCTCGTTATACAAAGCCCCTGACTCTTTACTCAACCCCTCACGAACCGCAAGAGATTTAACCACATGGCCACGAAGTAACAAGCCGCCATAGCTATTCATAAAGTTCTTACGATCAACAGCAGTCATACCTTTATAAAAACTATAATCTGCATTGGGGTCAAAGTCACTTTTCGGATCAACACTCTTACAAGAATCAACGTCGATAACGACCGGACCGTTAACTAAACCTAGGCATCCTGCATACATCACTTCAGAGCCCAGCAACATCATCGTCAATACACTATATCTCAGCCATAGAATCAAACCGAACTCCCGTAACAAGATCTATATTAATCTAACCAATTTATTTTACCATTTTGGTTATAACTATTTCCATGTCTATCTTTATAATTAAATTGAACTGCTACGCCGTCTACCGCATCTTCAACGCCAACCCTGATATCATCAAATGAAAAGCTGCCACTACTGATATAGTTAGATATATCTATAGTTTTCCCCTCTTTACCTACTCCGGCAAAAGACAACTCACTGCTTTCAATGTAGTTCTCAGATAAAGTAGCCAAAGTATCGGCGAGTTGCTGTGAGTTCTCAACTCTGACATGTAGGGGGTTACCAGCTTGGTCCTCACTGGCTATATCGTTTCTGAGGATTCCATCGTTATCTGATCCTAGCATTACTGTAGCAATCGTGGCTTTTTCTCTAATAACTTCAGCGACTGCTTTTCCATGACTAGAGCTAGGAACTGGTCGGCCGTCCGATATTAAATAAAGTTCTTGAACCCTAAAATCTTCAGCATTAGCAGACAAAAGATCAAATCCAGTCCTTAGTCCATCTTCATAGTTGGTATTTGTCGTGCCATCACAGATAATATCCTCAATTTTTTTCTTCTTACTCTGAGCAAGAAGGTCTTCGAATAGTTCATCCTGACTAGCGAATAATTGACTGGATTGATCCGATACAAAACTTGCGAAGGTTACGATACCAAAGCGCGCATCACCATGCTCGGCGGAAACGGCAATAACTTTTTTAATCGCATCTAAACGACCACAGGTGTCGTTAACCTTAGGATCGCTACCACTAGTCATTGAACTCGAAATATCGATGACAAACAAAATATCTCTTTTAACAGATTTTGCATTGCAAGCCTGCCCTTCAAAGTGAATATCACTGCCAACAAATTTGCTGCGGCTAAGTTGATGAGGTCCCGGACCATAAAGAACACTATCACTCGTTTGATCATCAACCTCGGCATAACTATTTTCTTCCGAACAATCCCACTTCCAAGTCAAGCTTGCTGGTTTTCGTGTAACATCTTTTGTCTCTGGGGTAACATCTGCAACCCCTTCAGGACTGGATCCATTAAAGCTAGTTTTATCTCCACAGGAAACTCCCGTAACAGCAAAAAACAAAATAACTAACTTTACTTCTTTCATTACTTCCTCCAGTTTGTGTAAGGCTGCCCTGCAACCTCACTAAATGAGTCCTCGACCCTTTTTGGTAAAAGCTTAATAAAAAGCTTATAAAGCTTTAGTATCAGTTGGTTACGTCGCCTATTTCTGCGCTTTAACCTTCAGGGCCTAAGAAGCCGCCTAGTATTTCCCGACGATAAAACCAACAATGATATAATAACCAGTATAGGTATTTTGTTACTGGAAAATCATCATGATGAATGTTGTTAATCGATCGATCGCCGCTTTAGGGGCCTTTTCACTAGAGCCCATTCAAAGCTTCGGTAAGTTCCTCATATTTAACTATGAGACCTTTAAGAGAACCTTTTACCCCCCTGTCAGCCTCATATTGCTTATTCGTCAATTGGAGTTTGTAGGCAACCGTAGCTTCATGGTCATCGTATTGGCTGGAGTGATGGTCGGAGGAATATTTGGTTTCCAACTCGGTGAGATCTTCAGGATTTTCGGAGCTGAATCGATGATGGGCGCAGCAGCAGCTTATACGCTTTCACGGGAAATGGCCCCGGTAGTAGGAGGGTTTCTCGTTGCGGGTCGTGCAGGCTCCGCAATGGCCGCTGAGATCGCTATCATGAGAGTGAACGAACAAATCGATGCGATGGGCGTAATGGCAGTAAACCCCTACAACTACCTCATCGCTCCTAGAGTATTAGCCTCGGTAATCATGATGCCATTGCTGACCAGTATATTTGTCATTAGTGGAGTTTTCACATCGTTCATCGTAGGTATTAGTTTTTACGATGTCGATGTCGGAAGATTTATTGAACGTATTTCTTGGGTCGTTGAACCAAGCGATGTCTTTCAAGGCCTTCAAAAAGCGGTAGTGTTCGGACTTATCCTGTCGACGGTAAGTTGTTACAAGGGGTTTTTCGCGAGCGGGGGAGCTAAAGGGGTTGGACAAGCTACCACCTCTTCGGTGGTAGCTTCTTTTGTTTTGATCTTAGTATCTGATTTTCTGATAACCTATCTTCAGTATAAGTTTTCATAAATCATTTAAAGTTTCCGTCTAGCTTTTCTTTTGGCTCAGGCGGAGGTGCAATAGTGTTATTTGCTTGCTCTACTACATCGAAACCGCTCTCGTGAGCTGTCTCATCAGTATCAATTTCATATAGACCAGTAGCGATATTTTGTTTGTAGCATTGAACCGTAACATAAGGTCCTTCGCGAGCACCGTTGTAACGTGAATCCTTGTCAGCTGAAGTATTTGATGCCGCAAACGGATGCCAGTAACGAACAGGCTTTAATTCATCGTCGGTTGTCGCCGTAGTTAGAGACTGTCTGATACTTACATTACCTGTAGCACCTGAAACACCACAGCCTTTAAGGCTACCATCAGCTTGCGCTTCGATTTTAAACAAAAATCCGCGAGCTGACTCATTATAATTTCCACCTGGGTTTTTCCAATATGCCATACTACCAACATTCGTATCAGGGTGCATATCAAACCTTGTGAAGCTGAAGCTACTACTAGTGCTATTGCCTTCACCCTCAGGAATACCAGCAAAGTTAACCAACCCCTCTGCAGTCACTGGGTCGATTGAACTCAAAATCGCGGCTCTTCGCACTTCAAACCTCATCCGAGGCTCACCATCAACTTCTTGCCGTGTATAGTTAATACTCATAACTCGTTTTTTATTAGCAAAATTATTATCACTCGGATCAGTTTGTCCAGGAGCAAGACCCGGAGTAATCATCCACAAAGTACCACTTTCTTCTTTAACACCATTAGCCGTAGTTTCACCCGGTGAATGGATTAAGTGGACTTCCATTGCATTACCCTTAGGGTCGGTAATAGCAACGTCAGATCTATAAACCGCTCTACCATCAATATCGGCTAGACGACTCATCTTAGCCTCGGTTACCGGCATAGTATCACCGGCAGCACTCTTAAGTGCAGCAGAAAAATCTTTCTCATTCTCTACACCTTCGTCAGGAAGAGACGTGTCGGCTCCAGATTTTTTTGCTTGGCAAATCATACCAGAGATCAACGCTAAAGAACGCTCCACACGGTTAACCGACTCGCTCATCTCTTGTCGAGCAAAAGCAACCATACAGGCTTCTCCGGTCGTATGCTTACCAGTAGTAGTTCCACCACCACCACTCGGACCGTTATTGTAGGGGTTCATGTCGTTATCAAACTCATAACAAGTAATCGTTTCACTCGCACCATCACTAGAGAAAATACTGCGGTCCATGCAACTATCCGAAGTTCCCTTCAACCGCTTATCAATATCCTTACGTTTTTCTTTAATATTTTCTTTATCCGAGCTATCAGCTAACGCTAAGCTCGTACTACTACTATCTGGAAACACAGATATCGCTAACGCGTCTGGATAGGTCGTTGCTAATGCATTTGTTTCGGAAGCATTTCCAATAGTCGCATCACCACTACCGCTATCGCTGCTGTCTTTGCTACAACTTAGGTTTGCCAACGTCAAAATCAGCGAATATACAAATAAATAAGTCTTCAAAGTACTGCCCTCCAAGATTAATGAAACGTCCTTTTACAGACCGCCTTATCTCGGAATCAGGTTGACTTTCTTTACAAAAAATACATAAAACCCAATCATTTTAAGGCCTAACTAGGATCTTCTTGCAATCTATCGGACCTCCTTGAGCCCCGGCAATAGGGTCACAAATAGATATTAGGATTAACAAGATGATCTAAAAATTAAAAGTACAGCCACCGGATTTTCAAAGAGCACATTTAGCTCATCAGGAATGGCAACTCTTTAACTCAATTAGACTGTCTGATAACTCTAGGTAGGTTTTCTGGGGGGGGGTAATTTACAGGGTGACTAACTAGAGACCTTTACGGGGTCGCAAAGATCTCTATTGCCAATTTACCCACCCAACACACACATATATAGACAGCCGTAATATCTTGGGTCAATGTAGTCAAACCAAAATTTATCTGCGCAGCTTTTTTTACATCGAGACGAGCCTCTCATAGCGTATGAAGAAGAATCATCTTCTGAGAAAAAATCTCCCGCTAACATCACATTTTCTACTTCCTGAAGCAAAGCGTCTTTCTCGGAAGAACTTAACTTATCGAATTCTTCCTTACACTTTTGAGCATAGTCACTGTCGATTTCTACTTTGGTTGAATTAGACCATTCAACTTTACTTCCAGATGCGGACTCAAGGTCAGACTCTGTTTCATAGCTTTCATCGGTTGAAGATGAATTTGACGAAGCGGTATTTTGCTTGCAACCCAATAACCCCACAAGTAAAAAAACTACAATCATATTCTTTGAAATCATGTTTTTCTCCTAAAATAATCAAAGATACAAAGGACTATTAAGCCAGTCCAAGTCGGAGGTAATCTCGGAGATTTAAGCAGAAACTTTAAATACAAAACAAAAAACCTTTTATTACTATAACTTAGTAATGCAGGCACTATACGTACTTTCTTTCAAATCAAGACAGTTTAAATATGCTGGCCTATCGAGAATCCAATGGAAACGGTCCTCGCAGTCTTTTACTCCAGTCTTTTTATTTTCATAACACCGTTGCCGATCATTGATCTCGTTGTTAACCTTTTCATCAACTTTATTCTCGAAGAATTGATCGACATCTACATTAACCGAATCCGATTGGGATTGGATTTTTTCCGATTTCCGTTCGAAGCTATGAATAGAGAATAGTTTTTCCTTAGTATTGGAACCATAGTTTTTGAGTGTCTGAAGAACAAGAGCGTCACACCACATTTCAGACTCACCATATTGCTCAGTAATTACAGTGAAGCGGTCCTCGTACTTTAAATAGGCTTCCTCCTGCCAAAGAAAACTGCTGTTTTTATCTATAAACTTCTGAACTTCGTTTTTATCGTTAAAAGTACCAATTGCATAGGCACAACGATTCTTTACTTTTTTGTCCAAGTCGGTATTAGCCCTTGTTAGATTTTCCGTTTTACAAACCGGATTACCCTCGATTAAGCCTTTTTTAAGCCCTCTAGCCCACTCTCGACCACTACTATCCGCCGTCATTTTGTAAATATGTCTCTCCCCATCTTCACCATCCCTTAATTCGGACATTGTACCTTCATAAAACAGAGTAACGGCGACACTCAAACTTGAGTGGCTTGACGACATAAAGCTAATAGAGGCATGACCAAAATAATGATACATCTGACCCGATCGATCGTAATTTTGTGAAAGGTTTGGTGCAAGCAAGCCTGTCAAGACAGCTCGGCGCTCCCTTTCCCACATTGAATCGTAGTTACCAATAGTATGTTTATCTGTGTGGTTTACATCAGCAAAAGTAATCGCGTAAAGGTAGGCTAACGTACGGTAAGGGTTCATACCAAAACGCAAACCTACTATCTTATATGCATCACTAGGAGTAACAGGGTTACCACCATTTCTGGCTACTAGGTCTGATTTAAACGTCGAAATCTCGGTCTTAACGCCTTCTTTGAGACGATCAATTAACTCATTAGCCTGTTCTTTTGTAGTGATTTTTCCAACATCAACATCGCCAATAAAAAACAAATGATAGTGAACACCGTTAGATTCCAGGTATGATTGGAGCCCTTTTCCATGAGCAAGATCAAAAACTTTTTTTGCATCAGTCATTCGCCGTTCAGCATCTTTAATATCATTTACAATTTGCCCACTACCATAAGACCCTTTAGTTAAATAAGCAGCCAAACACTGCCCTTGATCAAAGTGATAAGGTAAGTCGCCAGATTCAGACACTTGTGAGTCTTGCTTTTGTTTACATCCAAGTAAAACAAAAAGAGACAATACAGTGCAAAGAATTCCTGATTGGACTATCATACTGACTCCAAATAATTTGAGTTCTTTTGATTTTTCATAGGCTTGCTCATAAAACAGATCTCGATACATATATTATACTATATTTCTAAAGTGGAATTGAAATAGCCTCCACCACACAGTTCGTAACGCAGCATACCCTTACACCCTTGAGAACTCCGGTATCCGGCTTCTTCAATAAATCTCTTAAGTGAACTTATTAAATATAATCAATAACTTACAATTAACCTGTCTGAACACAAAAAACCTAATCAGGCCAGGATAAACAAGACCATGAGATAAATTCATGGTTGTTTTACCTTTGCCCTAGCATTAGGTTTGTTATATAGACGAGCATAATTTTACTACTCTCATAAGGTGATTCAATCGATGCAGGAAAGTACGGATATTCAAGGTGGTTACGACCCAAGTAAGATTGAAGAAAAATGGCAAAAATATTGGTTAGAACACAAAACCTTTGCCACTCCTGAGACCTCATCTAAACCGAAATACTACATACTAGATATGTTTCCCTACCCGTCCGGCGCTGGGTTGCACGTCGGTCACCCTGAAGGTTACACCGCAACCGATATCCTCGCACGATTTAAGAGAATGAACGGCTTCAACGTACTTCATCCCATGGGATGGGACGCCTTCGGTTTACCGGCAGAACAATACGCAGTGAAAACAGGAACACACCCTAGGAAAACCACCGACAGCAACATCAATCACTTTCGAAAACAAATCCAATCATTAGGACTTTCCTACGATTGGGATAGGGAAGTTGATACAACTTCAGTTGATTATTACAAATGGACTCAATGGATATTCTTGCAACTTTACAACAAAGGCCTCGCCTACGAATCCAGTGCTCCCGTCAACTGGTGTCCAGAGCTAGGTACTGTACTGGCAAACGAAGAAGTCATCGACGGTAAATCAGAAGTTGGGGGATTCCCAGTAATTAAAAAACCCATGAGACAGTGGGTTTTTAAGATCACTGAATATGCTGAGAGACTTCTTAACGATCTTGATGACCTTGACTGGCCTGAATCAATTAAAACTCAACAAAGAAACTGGATCGGAAAGTCTATTGGAGCTGAAGTTAGCTTTCATACCGAACATAACGATCATCAACTAAAGGTCTTTACGACTCGACCTGATACACTATTTGGCGCAACCTTCATGGTTTTAGCACCCGAACATGAATTAGTAGAAAAACTCACCACAGACGAAAAGAACACAGTGGTCGAGAAGTACGTAGAGGAAACACTCGCGAAATCAGAACGAGATCGTATTTCTTCCACAGAGAAAAGCGGGGTATTCATTGGCAGCTATGCCATCAACCCAGTAAATAACGAAAAGATTCCAATCTATATTAGCGACTATGTTTTAGCTTCTTACGGAACCGGCGCGATTATGGCAGTTCCGGCACACGATCAACGTGATTTTGAGTTTGCTCAGAAGTTCGGAATTCCCATTAAACAAGTCTTAGAATCAGATGACGCTGATATCACTAAGCAAGCTTACACTGGATCTGGAACACTCATAAACTCTGAATTTTTAAATGGCCTAACTAAAGAAGAAGCCATATCCAAAACCATTAGCTGGCTTGAGTCAAAAAACCTTGGAAAATCTCAAACGACTTATAAGTTAAGAGACTGGTTATTTTCCCGTCAAAGGTACTGGGGAGAACCGATTCCTATTCTAAGAGATAAGGACGGAAACCATACAGCAGTAGATGAATCAGAACTACCAATCGTACTACCTGATCTAGAAGATTTTAAGCCCGCGGGAAATGCGGAATCTCCCCTAGCACGAGCGACCGATTGGCTCAAAGTCGAAAAAGATGGACAAGTTTACACCAGAGAAACCAATACCATGCCTCAGTGGGCTGGGTCGTGTTGGTACTACCTTCGCTTCATTGATCCTAAGAACATCGAAGCTGCGTGGGACAATGAAAAAGAAAAATACTGGATGCCGGTTGATCTCTATATCGGTGGTGCCGAGCATGCCGTTCTTCATCTTTTATACGCTAGGTTCTGGCACAAAGTCCTTTATGACCTAGGCTACGTAAGTACGAAAGAGCCCTTTAAAAGACTGGTTAACCAAGGAATGATCTTAGGAGAAAACGGCGAGAAGATGTCAAAAAGCCGGGGCAATGTTGTGAACCCTGATGATGTTGTGGCGGAATGGGGCGCAGACTCTATGAGACTCTATGAAATGTTCATGGGACCACTCACCGCGACCAAGCCGTGGCAAACGAATGGCATTTCTGGAGTAAACCGGTTTTTAAAGAAGGCCTGGCGACTCGCAATTGACGAAGAAACTGGAAACTTAAGCTCTAAGGTAACTGATTCTCCAGATAGCCCCGAAATAACAAAACAACTTCACAAAACCATAAAAAAAGTGACGCAAGACATTGAAGATTTAAACTTCAACACTGCCATTTCAGCAATGATGGAATTCTTAAATGCCGCCCAAAAAGCGCCATCGATTAATAAGTCATCGGTGGAAACACTCGTTCTTCTACTTGCGCCCTACGCTCCTCACCTAGCCGAAGAGTTATGGGAGAAATTAGGTCATACCAGCACCCTTGCCTATGAAGCTTGGCCTAAGTACGATAAAGCTCTTACCGAAGATGACTCTGTTACGATTTCGATTCAAGTTAACGGCAAACTTCGCGGGACCATTGAAGCTAGTAAGAGTAGTGACAAAGACCAGCTATTATCCGATGCCAAAGAGATCGAAAATATTCGCAATCATCTCGATGGAAAAAGTATCAAAAAAGAAATCTATGTACCGGGTAAAATCATAAACTTTGTTGTGAAGTAACCGCGAACGCTTTAACAAGATTTTTTAGCTGGGAGTCAGGTATTTGGCATTTCTTTGTCAAAAAGCCAGCAATACTACCGTAAGATCTCATACTGGAAATAAAGTTTCTCATTCTATTGTACTTACCTTCATTGATTCCATTTGACTTCCGGTAGTCACACTCGATAGCATCAATCATTTTTTCGTCAAGAATTCCGAGTTCTTCTGCTACCAAAGCAGTTATCAGAGCAGAAATCGTTCCGGTTCGGTCACGGCCAGCATCACAATGCATCAGAGTCCGCCTTTGCTGAATCAGTGAGTCAAAGATATGGGTAAGAAACCCACAAGCCCCTTTGCGCATCAGCTCATTATCCCAAGACTCAATAAATTCCAAATTATATAGTTCGGTTTCGGTGTTATAAAACTTCCCAATAAGGTTCTTATTAAAATTACGACAAAAATAACGTTCTTTTCTCTCAGGGGTGTAATTCAATGAATAAATATCGTCTGGACTACCCACTCTGAAGCAACCCCAGCCCGAAAACCAAACATTTGATCTCATCAGTAAATCTGGCTTTAGAATTTCTTCTCCATAACAATTATTAATACTACTACCGGTATCGCGGAAGTTCTTACCATTCGCTATGCCCTCCCAGCGGATCGCCAGCGGCAGACCACCGTCATCTGGAAGGCTACGCAGCTTTACCCAGATTGCAATAACCGCCAATACCAGCAAGGCATAGCCAGCAAAACGAGAAATCTTTGATGTTCGTTGAAAAATTTGCACAGTGCCGACATAATAACTAATCTCAGTTCTAAAGTCACCAGTGCTTTAGACCAAAATAACGGAGGCTGTTTATGAAAGCTTTAAAGATCACCGAAGAACTGTATCAATATACGGTAGACAACTGCTTCGAACCGCACCCCATATTGAAAAAAATTCAAAACGACACCAAAGATCGACCCGACGCCGTCATGCAGATTCCTGCCGACCAGGGGGCATTCATGGCGATGCTACTAAAATCAATGAACGCTAAGGTGGCAATCGAAATAGGATGCTATACGGGCTACAGCACGATTTCCATAGCTTCATCTCTACCAACCGGTGGAATGTTATATTCGTTAGATATAAATGACGAAGCGATCAAAACAGCTAAATCCTACGCTGAAGAAGCAGGACTAAATGAAAAAATAAACTTCATGAAAGGTCCAGCACTCAATTCGTTGGAAACACTCGTTACCGAGCTGTCACCTAATAGCATTGACTTTGCTTTTATCGATGCCGACAAAGGCAACCAAACTAATTACTACGAAGTATTGTTAAACCTCATAAAACCGAATGGTATTATCATAGCCGATAATGTCTTATGGTATGGACGCGTGGTCGACCCAGAGGCACTCGCCAAAGATAACGATACCAAAGCGATGATTGCTTTCAATCAACACGTCCAATCAGATAGTCGAGTCGAAGCGACGATGCTCCATATTTCTGACGGGCTCTACCTTATCAGGAAAAAATAAAAGTTAACTTAAATCTCTACTCTCACCGGTTTTTCAACACAATCTGTAGCAGAAAAACGTCCTTTTTCATTTTTGCCTAGAGAAGCGATGGAAACGACCGGATCGTGGGTGAAAAAGAACTTCCAATTATGTTTCATTGTTTCTTCATACAATTCGGCTTTCTCATCGATCACCAACTCCGCGTATCGGTCATAACCCATAGTAACAGGTAAATGGACCCAAGCAGATCCAGGAACTAAATCACCGACAAAGATAACTGTGTCCCTCTCACCTTTAACGCATACGTGCATCTGTCCAGGAGTATGACCTGATGAATACCGAAAACCAAGCTTACCTTCTAATACACCGGGAAGAATCGTTCCCTCGACGACATCCAACCGCCCGCTATTTCGGAGGAGGTCGTAAAAACCAGGGATATACGAAGCACGATCTCTAAAGTGAGGGTTTTGGCAGCGCTCCAACGCTTCTTTACCAACAACATACCTTGCATTGGGGAATAACAAGTTCCGGTTACCAGCCTCTATCTCGGCAAAACCAGGTAGCAGCCCGCCTGCGTGATCGAAATGCAAATGGCTTAAAATAACGTAGTCGATCTCTTGTTGTTCAATACCCAGGGAGGATAAATTCTCTAATAACATATGCTCCGGTTCGTCGACGCCGTATCTCTCTGCTAACTTCGGGTCAAAAAACCTTCCGACGCCGGTCTCACACAGTATCTTTAAACCGTCAACCTCAATTAACATCGCTCGGCAACTCAACCGAACTCGGCCCAAGTCATCGGGAGTCATCCATCGCTGCCAAAGAGCCTTCGGAACATTTCCAAACATCGCACCACCATCTAGACTTTGATGATTTCCCTCGACTGCGGTTATGGTGACTTTACTAGATATAGCGCTCACTTTTTTTCCTCACACTAAATATAAAAACTAAGAAAAACAAATCTTTACTAAACTTTCACTTTAACACTGCTGCCCATTCTTTATGCGAAATGGGTGTAGTGCAGCTATATCAACAGCTTTCGGGTTAGATTTCCAGCCTTATTCACACAAACTGTGGATAAGATAACTCTAGACAGTTAGAAACAATAAGTATATCAATGTAGGTTGGTTTTTTTCTCTAAACTTTATACGAATTAAAAAATGTATTTTTTCAGCGTCTAAAAACAAAGAACGTTTGAATAAAACGAACTTTCCTAGCAGAATACTCCTGCAATGAAATTCAAATAATTTTTTTCTAAACAGAAATCAAAATAAGATAAACAATATGACAGCATCATCTCGACCAAAAGTCTGCATCACCGGGGTCGGCCTAGTAACACCTGCTGGATCGTCTAAAAGCGAAACTTGGGAAAATGTTCTTGCTGGAAAAAGTATGGCAGGTTACATCGAGCAATTCGACGCTACTGGCTGGCCGGTCAATATTGGTTGTGAAGTAAAAAATTTCCAGTTAAACGAAGCCGCTGTCCTCGAAGAAGACTTCTCTCTACTCACTCGTCCCAACGAATTTGGAGCCCAAGCTGCCTTTGAAGCAATGACCGACAGCGGTATCGAAGACCATGTAGAACCAAACCGTCTGGGAACAATCATGGGAACAGGAATCGGAGTTATAAAACCATTAGATATTCTAAGCATGTTAAATGGCCTTGATCTACATCAGGGCTTATCAACGATCGCCTGTCATTTAGAGAAGAAGGCACCTAGTAGAGATTTCTTATCCATGAACCACCCTAGCACTCTCTCTAAAGTCATAAGCTCAAGGTGGAACTGCCAAGGCCTATCTACTACTACGAGCACCGCATGCGCAGCAGGAGCACAGGCGATCGGCGCGGGATACCGGGCAGTAAGAGAAGGGCTATTAGATGCCACTATCGTCGGTGGAGCAGATTCACTTTCTGGTGAGTTGTTACATGCCGGGTTTTGTTTACTTGGAGTATTGAGTACGCAATTAGATCATCCAGAGACCGCTTCCAAACCTTATGACAAACATCGTGATGGATTTGTCGCAAGTGAAGGCGCAGGAGTTCTTATTTTAGAACGTGAGGATCTGGCCAAAGCGCGGGGAGCAAACATCTACGCGTATTTAACTGGTTATGGTGAGTCAGAGAATGCTTTCAGAATGACCGACCTTCCTGAAGATGGGCGCGGCGCGATCAATGCGATGAGCAAAGCCCTAATCGAAGCTCGCATGACCCCAGATATGGTCACCTACATAAATGGCCACGGTACTTCTACTGAACAAAATGATCGGGTCGAGATTAAAGCTATAGAAGAAGTATTTTATCACCACGGCGCGCAGCCTATCGTCGGGTCAACTAAATCAATGTTAGGCCATGGAATCGCTGCTGCCGGTGCAATCGAAGCTGCTCTTTGCAGCCTTAGTATCAAAGAACAAAAAATTCCTCCCAGCATAAACCTCTCAGAACCCATAGGTGAAGGAAATATTCGATACGCCTCAAACAAAAGTATGTCGACACCCGTCCATGCAGTTCTTTCTAACTCATTTGGTTTTGGTGGTACCAACGCCTCACTAATCATAAGTGAGAACAGTCCATGACAAGAGTCGTAATAACAGGCATCGGACTCACCACTCCGGTGGCAAATAATATCGATGACTTTATGCTAGCCGTAAAAAACAACGACTGCGGCTTAAGGCCTATTGATCTTTACGATACACTGGATTCTCAAGTCAAATATGCTGGCCAGTGCCGAGAACTAGAAACCCTTAAGATCCCGAATAAGAAAATAAAAAAACTTCTGAACCGAAAAGATCTACTAAATGTACTAACAGCAACGTCGGCTCTATCTCACTCGGGAATTTTGCCAACAAACCCCGACCCTAAAAGAGGCGGAGTATTTGTGGGTTCATGCAGTACTCAGATAGATGATTTCAGCCCCTACTTTGATAGCGCGTTAGATTGCATTAAAGACAATAATCAATTTTTTGACAGCAGTATGTTTGGCAAGAAATGTCTAGACCTTATCAACCCACTTGCTGCGATGAAAGTTCTCATGAATGGCGGTCTGGCACATATCTCTCAACTGTTTAACATCCAAGGCGTCAACGCAAACATCATCAACGGTGAAACATCAGGGCTTGAGGCTATTATATCCGCGTACCAATCTATCGCAAGAGGTGACGCTGACTGGTGTGTAGCCGGTGCAGTGAGCGCACCAGTTGAACCGTTTCAAATGAGTCAGGCCTTTCACTCAAAACAACTCGCACCTCAAATTCACATTAATACTACTAATATTTCTAAACTAGTTGAGCCATACAGTATTAATTCACCCGGAACATGCTTAGGGGAAGGGGCGGTTTACTTTGTGTTGGAAAAAGAAGATCATGCGATCAAAAGAAACGCTTCTTCGTTAGGCGTAGTCAGCGGCTTTGGTTTTGCAAATAACGGCAGCGCCAAACTAAAACCTCAGAAACCCAGCCCAGCTTTAATATCCGCGATCAGGAGTTCATGTAAGACCGCCTCGTTAGATCCCGATGAAATACAACTTGTTGGCGGACAAGGACACGGAGGATTCATGGATCATATTGAACTAGAAAGCCTACGAGAAGTATTCGGCACAAATACTCCCCCCGTCATGACCACAACGCCTATAACCGGTTACTTAAAAGAGGCCAACGGCCCCCTATCGATCGCCGCGTCATTATCCAGTTTCAATGAGCCAAGCAGAATAACAGGCCACCAGTCCCCAGCGTTTTCAAAGGAAAATACCCGCAAAGTTCCCGATGTTATACGTAACTGCCTAATTCCAGTACAAAGTCTGAATGGCTCCGCTGCGGCGATCATCCTCAGCCGCTAACATACGCCTAAAGATCAAAGACCATAGTTGATATTATTCAAAATTTATCCTATGAACGGAAAACCGAAAAGATACATGAATTTTGAAAAATAAGGCTAATACCCATGCAACCTCAAATCCCAGAATTTACTCCCAGTGGCAACCGCGATACATTATTTCATACTACGCAGTACCCCCGACGATTTCAGTTTGATGCCGAAGTAGCCAAAGTTTTTGACGATATGATATCAAGATCAGTGCCACTTTATCGTGAAGTACTTAAAAGCGTCGCTATTTGGACTCACCGATTCTATCAACCCGGCACCACTATTTACGACATTGGTTGCTCTACCGGTTCTACCATAAAAATAATTGCCGAATACCTCGATACCCCTGCTACCATCGTTGGAATTGACACCTCTGATTCTATGTTAGAGGAAGCCAGAGAAAAACTTAAACCATACCAAGATGCAGGTCACAAAATATCGTTTCACAACGCAAACGCCAGTGACTTTGAATACTCTAAGTCGTCTGTTGTTATTATGAACTACACGCTCCAGTTCATTCCCATCGCCCAGCGACTACCGTTATTAAAGAAAATTTCGCAATCTTTGGAAAGTAATGGATTACTTTATTTGAGCGAAAAACTTAGAAGTCCTTCCGCTTTAATTCAAGAGTCTCTTACAGATATTTACGAATACTTTAAAGAATCTAACGGATACTCTCGCACTGAGATTGAACGAAAAAAAGAAGCCCTGGATAATGTGCTAATTCCCCTAACCGCCGAAGAGCAGATGCAACTACTACGAAAATCTGGATTTGACAGTGTCGAACCCATACTTCGTTGGAATAATTTTTGTTCTTTTGTCTCTCTTAAACATCATGACGAATAATTTCGAATCACTATACCAATATGAATCTCAGTATCGTGAAGATATTGAGATCGATGAAATTCAAAAAATTCGTAATCAACGGCTTATGCAGCTGAACTCGGACAGGGATCTCCAAGAGATTATCTCAGACCTTAATTCACTACCCCGATTCCAAAGCAAGCATTTAATGTTTGAGAAAAACATGGTCGAAATCGGTTTAAATGAAGAACTAACTTCGAGTCAAAAAAAAACTTATTCAGAGCTACTTAAAAAGTTAATACCTTGGAAAAAGGGACCGTTTAAACTATTCGGCGAAGAGATCGATGCTGAGTGGCGTTCCGATTGCAAGTGGGACCGTATCAAACCACAGCTTTCACCGCTAAAAGGAAAACGTATTGCCGATATCGGCTGCAACAACGGCTACTTTATGTTTCGTATGGCAGCTGAAGACCCTGAACTAGTGGTAGGTTTTGAGCCTTACTCTAAGAACCTGCTCGCTTTTGAATGCATGCATAGATTCACCGGTATGGACTCATTACAGTATGAGCTATTAGGAGTCGAGCATATCAACCTCTACCCGCAATTTTTTGACATAGTTTTTTGTTTAGGCATTCTATATCACCATACCGATCCGATGAGTCTACTTCGTAAAATTAAGGACAGTATGAACTCGAAAGGACAACTCATCGTCGAGTGCCAAGGGATACCAGGTGATGATTCCATAGCGTTAGTTCCAAAAGGTCGATATGCCCAAGCGCGAGGGATTTGGTTTCTTCCAACGGCACCTTGTTTAGTAAACTGGTTAACAAGGGCTGGCTTTCAAGATATCGAAGTCTTTTTTAACGAGCCTTTATCTACGACAGAACAACGTTCCACCACGTGGGCGCCGTATAAAAGTCTGTGTGATTTTCTCGATCCACAAAATTCAGACAAGACCATTGAGGGCTATCCAGCCCCGTCACGGATATATCTAAAAGCCCATAAACCTTAACAAAGTCACCGCCCCTATAGCTGGAAAAGACTGGTTGCGAAGCCACCTATTATTAAGTAGAAATTACACTAAGAAACACGACAAATTGAGTGCCTTAGGGATGAATATGCAACTGCTTTACCCAAACCTAGTAATTATATTTTTATCAATAAATTCAAATGTTTATGCTGAAAATGACGCCATACACCTCATGGAATCATGCACTGATCGCTTAGCTACTAAGATAGATCAGACCGCAGCTAATGAGATAAGAATCATGTCCTACAATGTCGAAAACTTATTTGACGCGAAGCACGATAAAGACAAAATAGATTTCCAATATATGCCCGGAGTATCAGTAGATGAAGAAAATCATTATTTGTCAGGACCTAAAGTAAAATACCATTACTGTATCAGTCAAAATAAAAAATCGTTAGCGACCTGTCCAGATATGAGTGACCTCGCAAGCGTTTGCCAAGAAAATGCCCACATGATTATGAAATCTTGTTTTGCTGATGATTGGACTCAGCAAGACGCTGATAAGAAAATTTCACAAATGAAAAAGTCTTTTGATATTCAATTTAAAAAAGGAGTGACTCCCGACATATTAATTCTAACTGAAGTTGAAAACCCAAAGATCACCACTAACTTTGCAAAAAAAATTGAGATGCTCAACTCATCCTGCAGTTCAGTGGGAACATGCCGAAATAAAGCTCATATGGGCCTCGTTATGACGAATGGACCTGACAGACGAGGGATAGAAGTCGCACTGGTTTATAATTCCAAAAAATTAACATTTATCGAAACCAAAACCCACCGTGCAAAAGCCGGAGGTATCAAACCAACTAGAGATATCTTAGAGGTGCATTTTTTAGTCGATGATAAACATGATCTTTTTGTCTACGGCAATCACTGGCCATCCCAAGGTGGTCCTACCTGGCTAAGGAATAACGTTGCTTATCAACTCAAAAGCATCATTCGAAAAACGCTGGATAGCTATCCAGGGGCCTATATAGTAGCAGGAGGAGACTTTAATACGACTACCAGTGAAACAGGCTATGACAGACACCCACTCAATGACATTTTATTGAAAGGCTCGCCAAAACTACTGGATTTAGACCAACACAGCACACTAGCCAACAATCCAACCGCTAAACGAGGGAGCTACTACTATCCCGATAAAACTCTCTGGTCCCACTTTGACAGGTTTTTTGTTTCGAAAAACCTAATGGTTGGACATGGTCTTAAAGTAGATCTTACCTCACACCAGCTTCATAACCACAGAAGGTTAGTTAGTAAGAAATCTATTAGTATTTACCGTGATGAACTTGCCGCTGAAGATGACAGACAACGAAATGGAGAGAACACCCCTTACTACGGTGTGCTTAAATCAGTTGAATCAACAAAAGTTAAAAAATGGTTTAAAGAAAATAACCTTAATGTTGTGGATGTTATAGAAAGCTGCGCACCTAAGAGGTTTGTCGACTTGCACAGTAGGGGAAGGCAAACGGGTTACTCGGACCACTTTCCCATTTCGGTTCTGCTAAGGTTTTAACTTACTATTGCAGTGATGATCTTACCAATGGCGGCTTCGTGCCGATACTCTTTCTGCAAGAGCATCATTTCTTCTTTACCCGCTACCAAAAAATCGATAGCCTTTATAAGGCTATCTTTAGATAAGTCCCCCTCTGAAAGAATCTTACACCATCCATGTTTTGCAAAGTTATCGGCGTTATGAACTTGATCTCCTCTTGACCCTGCGACCAAGGGAATCAATAGCATCGGCTTCGATAAACTTAGAAACTCAAAGATCGAATTTGCACCCGCACGGCTAACAATAGCATCACATGCAGCAAATACATCACCCAACTCACTTCCCAAAAACTCATAGGATTTATAACCATCAATGGACTGAGCTAACTGCTTACCTTTGCCGGTTAGGTGTACAATTCGGTATTTTTTAGTTAACTCAGGGAGCGCAAGATTTAAGGCTTTATTAATTTTATGAGCTCCTAGGCTACCTCCCATAAACAATATAATCTGACGATCATCTTCCTGAGAAAAACCCAAGAACTTTAACCCAGCTGACCTATCTCCTGACAAGATTTCAGATCTAACCGCCGCACCGACCCATTGAGAAGTTTTCGGGTTTAAGTAATCCATAGTTTCCGGAAAGGTGCATAGGACCTGATTGGCAAATCTAGCTATGATTTTAGTTGCGAGTCCCGGTGTTAGGTCCGATTCATGAGTAACGACTTTAATCCTCAAACACCAAGCTGCTATACACACAGGTACGCTTACGTAACCGCCTTTACTAAAAACACAATGAGGCCGCTTCAATATGAGTATCAAAATAGACTGAAATAAACCGAAAGCTAAGCGGAAAATATCTAAAAAGTTTTGAAAAGATATATACCTTCGTAGTTTACCAACCTTAATAGTATGAAATTCAATACCCTTCCCGGCAACCAGCTTTTTTTCAATCCCAGCTGAGCCGATGTAATAACAGCTCCACCCTTGCTCTTTCAAATGAGGAAGGATAGCAAAATGCGGCATAACATGCCCTGCGGTACCCCCACCTGTTAACGCAATCAACTTATTAGACATGATGACACGCTACATCATGCTTGCTCTGGTCGTTACTATAGCTTTTCATCTCCGGGGATTTCTCGCGGCAAATATTAGTTGCTAAAGGACACCTAGGGTGAAAAGAACAGCCACTCGGCGGATGGAGTGGGCTAGGTACATCACCTTTGATAACCGCCCTACGGCGTTTATTTCCCACCTCTGGAACCGGGATGGAATCAATCAATATCTTGGTATAAGGGTGCAACGGATTTTTATAAAGCACTTCACTATCGGCATATTCTACTATTTTCCCTAAATACATCACAGCAACCACATCAGATATATGCTCAACCACAGCTAGGTCATGAGCGATAAAAACATAAGATAACTTTAACGTCTTTTTAAGCTTAGCCATTAAATTCAAAATTTGTGATTGTATAGAAACATCCAACGCACTAACAGGCTCATCAGCAATAACCAGTTTAGGGTTTAAAGCAATTGCCCGAGCTATGCCGATACGCTGGCGCTGGCCTCCCGAGAACTCGTGAGGATAGCGACGGCTGGCACTAACAGGGTCCAACCCAACCAATTCTAATAGCTCAGCTACTTTACTCTTAACTTGGCTACGAGTATTCGTTTCGTGAATAAGAAATGGCTCTCCTACCAAGGATGAAACAGTCATACGAGGATTTAACGAAGAAAAAGGATCTTGAAAAATCATCTGCATATCTTTACGTATCAGCCTCATTTTGCTGTTACTCAAGTTTGTAATATCGGTGCTATTAAAAATAACCTGTCCCTCAGTAGGATCATAGAGTTTCATTAGAGTACGACCTAAGGTGGTTTTCCCACACCCCGACTCACCTACTAGACCCAATGTTTGGCCTTCATTAAGACTAAAACTCACGCCATCCAATGCATAAACAATTTCGGACCTGCCAAAAAGACCTTCATTTTCAAAGAAGTGCTTTTTAAGCCCTCTAACCTCTAGCAAAGGAGACGTCATTGATCACTCCCCTCGACTTGCCAGCACGCGACTTGATGTCCTCGTTTAGAAACAGGCTTAAGTTTAGGAGCTTGCTGACGACACTTATCAACCACCAAAGGACATCGGTTCTGAAATTTACAACCACTAGGGAATGACCCTAATGGTGGTACCGTTCCTGAAATAGTCGGGAGTTCATCGACCTTTCGACCGATCTTCGGCACGGAAGCTAGGAGCCCTTTGGTATAGGGATGGCAAGGGTTTGAAAACAACTCACCAACCGCTGCCTGCTCAACAACACTACCGCCGTAAAGCACCACAACCCGGTCGCAAGTTTCTGCAACGACACCTAAATCATGAGTAATCAACAAGACCGCCATATTAAATTCAGCCTGAAGATCTTCAATAAGATCCAATATCTGTGCCTGAATCGTCACATCTAAAGCAGTCGTAGGTTCGTCAGCAATGAGAAGTTTGGGCTGGCATGCTAACGCCATCGCGATCATAACTCGTTGCCTCATCCCACCAGATAGCTGATGAGGGTATTGACTAGCGCGCTCCTTTGGCGAGGGTATTTTGACAAGGTCCAGCATCTCAATCGTATGCTCTCTTGCACTTGCCCCTCTAAAACCCCTATGTATCTTAAAAACCTCATCAACTTGATCACCAATCGTAAAAACCGGATTCAAACTAGTCATAGGTTCTTGAAAGATCATGCTGATCTCATGTCCTCTGATCTTTCTCATATGGGCTTTATCAAGAGTTAATAAGTCGGAGCCATTGTATTTGATGGAACCAGTTTCGATACGTCCACCGGGAGATGGTATTAAATTTAATATAGAAAGTGACGTGACACTTTTCCCTGATCCCGACTCACCAACAAGCCCTAATGTTTCGCCGGAAGAAATTTCGAAACTTATATCATCAACCGCACGAAAGTACTTGGAACCAACCTTAAAACTAGTGGATAGACCTTCAACTTTTAAAATAGAACCACTCAAGAGTTCTCCTGAAATATCCAGTTAAGTTGTTGTTCAGGAGAATATATATGACCGACCGCTACTTCTATTTCGTATTTAGAGGAAACTGCAGAGATAATTTTCATACCAATACTAGTTTCAAGTTCTTCGATTACTTGATTATTAGTAGGATCAGCAAAAATAACTTTTAAACTTTGATCACTCATAATTTCTATAGGCAAACAACAGTATTTCCTCGCTTGCATATAACTTACTTTTTCAAGCGCACTCTCTGAAACATCATTGCTCCCTAAGTTATAAAACCTAGGAATTTTTAGTTGTTCAGATAAAAAATCAGCAATTTTAAAATCTGGAATTACATGAGTTTCAATGAGAGCATGATACCCATCGACGTTCCATTTTTCCATATAAGAACGTAGCATTGAAACATTGACTTTGGTGAGGTCTCTACTCTTTTCAAGGACATCTATAATATCACTCATCAATATCTTTCCATTTTATTTTATAATCACCGATTCCATGCACCGTAGCAGATCTAGTATCGGCTTCCTTACTAAAACACATACTCAGCGTCGATGACACAAGACCCCAATAATTGCTCCAGCTAACATCGGTACAAATATCGCTGCCTTTTATTTTACTATACACTAGACGAATTTCACGGTTTTTCTCGTGAAAGCTCAAAACTAATTTATCTTTATTATCATGAAGCTCCACTAAGCGACTCAACCATTTCCTTGGTAGCTTAAAATCTAAAAAACAGGATATCTCATCAGCCCTAAGACCAACAAAGTGATCATCAACCTCCAAAAACCCATTTGATACGGATACTCCGGAAAACTGAGGAGCCAGTCTCCCGGTAGCGCGGAAATTTTTCGTACTTTCTAAATAAGAAAACCTCAACAACTCTTGACCAATCGGCGTCAAAAACTGGCTTTGCCAACCAAGTGGTTTTACCCGGCTATCTTTCCATTCAACTTCTACAGCCCCCGAAAACTCCTCTCCTTCAAACACTGTAACAGAAAGAGCTCCCTGCCCAGTGGTACAACTAGAGAACTGCCTCTCCAAAGGTATAGGTAATGAAAAACTATCCAGAGGTTTGGGAATCGTTTGACACGACAAACACAAAGTCAAAATCCCATAGCAGATTAGCTTATAGAGAGTCATAGCACGGTTATTCTTTCTTATTGTTACCCAGCCGATTCAATTTATCCTGTACACGGGATCGATCCTTAGCATCCATCTTCGTTTTCAAAGCACGCTCGTATAGACTTGTTGCTTTAATCTTATCGTTCTTTTTTATGTAAGTATCTGCTAGGTGTTCAAGAATCACTCCCTCGTCAGGAATAACTTCCAACGCTCTGTTAAGGGTTTCAAGAGCAGTATCATAATCTCCTTTTTGATAGTATACCCACCCCAAAGAATCGAGGTAGTACCCATCATCAGATTTAAGTTCTAATGCTTTAAGAATCAAAGCCTCAGCTTCATCCAGGTTCTCACCCTTCTCAGCATATAAATAACCTAAATAATTGTAGGCTGTACTGTAATCGGGCTCTAATTTAATAACCTCTCTCATAACTTTAATACAGTCGTCAATATCACCGTTCTTCTCGAAGTAAACACCTTTCAAGAATAAAAACTTCACGACCTTATGCTTTTCATATCCTTTGGTCATGACAGATATGGCTTCATCATATTTTTTTAGATCAGCGTAAACACTGCCTGCTAGAATAAAAACATTTTCAGGAATCTCTGATTGTGCAAGTAATTTTGAAACCATAGCCAAAGCTAACATAGGCTTGTTTTCATTCTTCAGAATCATCGCCATGCGTACCTGCGCTATATTCCAAAACTGAGACGACTCTGGAATAGATTCAAATAACTTAAAAGCTTGGTCATATTTTTTTAATTTTTCTTTACCTAACCCGGACATGTACTGCAATCTGTGTTGTTCAGGGTATTCGCTGGCCAGTTTATCTAAAACGACCGCTGCTTCTTCGAAACGATCGAGCTCCCATAGAATAATCGCGCGCTGTAGCTGGACACCGGGTCTTTTACCATCAGCCATTTCCGAAATTTCATCCAACAGCGCTAAAGATTCTTCCAGATCACCAATTGATCGATATAACTCAATCATTCTGGAGATGAGTTCTTCGTTAGTAGGATTCAAACGATATAGTTGCTCGTAAAGAGCAATCGCTTTCTTAGAATCACCATTCATTTCCAATGCTAGCGCATAAATCAAAACATTTTCTGGATTCGACGACTGCATTTCATAAGCACGCCTAGCCGGCATCAAGCCTTTTTTCTTCTGACCTGTCGCCAGATAAAGGCGTGCCAAGGTAACCCACGCCTTTGTCGCATGAGGAGTCATCTTGACCATTTCTTTCGCGACAGCGATCGCTTTAGGGTATTTCCTCAGAGCTTGATGCAGACCAATCAACTCTAGGTAAAACTCTTCTTTAGCTCCACCAAGGTCAATTGCTAACTCTAATTCAGTCTCAGCATTTCGATAAAAACCATGCTGCGCCAATAATCGCCCGTATAAAAAATGAAGTTCTGCTGATTTAGGGTAAAGAAGAATCATACGTTTAGCTTCGGGTAACGCTTTTTCTTTTTTCCCCGCAGAAATCTCTCCAGAAATCAACTTGCCAGCCAAAAATGGATTGGGATCTAAATTGTAAGCACTTTCCATTAGCGGCAAAGATTGCTTCTGCTCACCATTCAACGACATATATTCCGAGACTAAATAATAGTAACCAGCAGTAGCCTTCCTCCGAGATGGAGACCATAAAAATGCTGGTACGGTCTGTGTACCGTCTCCATCGGGATCAAGTCGCAGAGGAATGCTCTCACCATCTACAAAATTCGGCTTCTCACTCGATGTACGGCATCCAAACAAAACAGTTATTGCGACGATAGAAATATAAAAAAGCTGCATAAAAACTCCTGATAGCATCAGCAAAGGGTCTTATTTAAAGTGAAGCCGTGATTCCCAGCAGCGTTGCCGAGTTGGGGACCTCTCAATCTTACCAAAGATCCCCGGCGCTCTCTTATATCCGCTGGAGGTAACCCACTCTAAAGAAGGTAGAGCATTAGTAAATCGACCAACGCAAACCCAAGTTACCATTCTACCAGGAGCTGTAGAAATTCAACACTTCAAATATAATTCTAATAAACTACTTTCGGAAAGGCTTTCGTAAACAACCCTCTGCAGGCATAACCCTTGTGCCGGAGCGGTTTTACCAGATTTACTGCGATCTTTGTCGGCAATTAGTTGAGGAATAGAATTAACCTCCCGCTTGCCCAACCCGACTTCAACCAACGTACCAACGATACTTCGCACCATTTGCTTTAAAAAGCCTTCACCAACAAACCAGCATTGAACCAAACCGTTGGGAAAAGATTGTATCTTAACCTCAATAACCCTACGTTCCTTGGTCTTCGCAGTAGAATCCGATGCGCAAAAGGCACTAAAATTATGAAATCCTACAAAATGTTGACTGGCTTCAGACATTGCCACAAGGTCTAACCTGCTAGTAATTTGCCAAGAAAATGGGGACAAAAAAGGGTTTCGATAAGGAGCGTTCCATATCTGATAGCAATATATCTTAGCTCTAGCTGAGCGGATAGCATGAAAGCTTTCAGGCACGGGGCTAATACCCTCAACTCCAATACTATCGGGAAGCAGCGCATTTAAGCTAGCTCTCAACTTGCCGCAGTCGATCGGTTTTCCTGAACAAAATGAAGCAACTTGATTCTCAGCATGAACACCACTATCGGTCCTTGACGCACCGATAACCTTAATATTTTCTGCTAAAACTTTTTCTAAAACATCTTCCAAATGGTCCTGGACCGAACCACCGTCAGGCTGAGTCTGCCAGCCAACAAATGCAGCACCTATATATTTTAAGTCTATTCGATATTGCATCTTATCTGGCATTAGAATGTTTCGAAGGTAAATGCACCACCAAGTATGCTTCGTGAAAAATCAAAGGGCTCACTTCCAGTCTCTTTAACCACTTCAATATAAGGAGTCAAATAAACACTTTTAATCCCCATAATCGCCATCGAACTAACTGATTTAGAATCCAACCAATCTAATAAAAAGCTGACGCCCACTCCAAAAACGGTCGCTTTTCTCCAGCCGCTATTAGTAAGTTTTGTAGTATCTTTATCTTCCGTTTCGCTGTCATCGTCGTCGCTACGAACTTCTTGAAAGTACGCCCATTCAAAGCCCACCCAGCCACTTAAAACCAACCATTTTGCTGTAAAAGGCGTTGCTTCGAAAATACCTAAAAGTTGAAGAGGTACAACCGTCAGTTCAACTTTCCCAGCAGCATCTTTAGTTATTACACCATCACGAATAATCAAAGCTTTACCGCGATCGGTAAGATAACTCATCCGAAACCCCAGCCCTAAGGTCGCGAACCAATCAAAGAAAAAGTAATCGACCCCAAGCGCAGGCCCGACACTAGGTTCACCATAAACAAGTTTATATTCATTCGAGTTATCAAACTTAGGATATACCACTCCAAGGTGTAGCCTATGGGTACCAAATATCTTAGGCGATTCCGACTCTACTACCGTCGGAGCTGGATTATCAGCAGTTTCAACCTCCGAAGGTGCTGCCTCAGGTTTTGGTTCTTCAGCCACATCCGGTACAACTACATCAGATGCAGTAACCCCCGGTACACCAGTTACAGGCTGCTCATCCAAACTATCGGTTTCGACTTCTAAATCGCTCGAAACAGCTTCCGAATTTGAACCTTCTTCAAACGATTCGATGCTTTCAGCCTCTTCTCCCACACCGATATCTTCAGCCACATCTGGTACAGCATCGGCAGGACGCTCATCCACGCTATCGGTTTCTAAATCACTCGAAATTGCTTCCGAATTTGAACCTTCTTCAAACGATTCGATGCTTTCAGCCTCACCCGCCATGCCGGTATCATCATCCCCCTGAGCGAAAGAATTCAGCGACCACGTTGGAAATAAAAATAAAATAACTAGTAAAAAACACTTCACTTGGTGCAGCCTTTCATAAAAAACACTTCAGTATTTGCACGGCATTAGTCGCCGCACCCTTCTTAAGGTTATCCGCAATATTCCAATATTGTACCATCTTAGAACTTCTTTTTCCAAATGGTAACCTAAGTCTCGCCACCCAAACATCGCGGGTACCAGAAACAGACCTAGGATCTGGCAGAGAATCATAAGACGCGCTCACCGGACAGAGTTTTACTCCTTCGGCACCTTCAAAAACATCCGTAAGATCACCGATAGTAACTTCCTTACTAAGTTCGACTAGAATACTCTCCGTATGACACAATGACAGCGGCACACGCGCTGTAGATGCATAAATCGGTAAATCGGAACAGCCCAGTATTTTCCTGGTTTCCTCAACCATCTTCTGCTCTTCAAAGCAATGCCCTTGATCGTCTAATACATCGATAGCCGGAATGATATTGTCAACGATAGGTCGATCATAGATACTAAAACTCAACGGCTCATCGTTCACTTTTTGCGAGCGCTGCCTAGACAGCTCCTCCAACGCTTCTTTGCCCGTCCCAGAAACCGACTGATAAGTCGACACGGTAACAGCTTGAATACCAAAAGCATCTAATAAGGGCTTCAACGTTACGACCATTTGAATGGTCGAACAATTAGGATTAGCGATAACACCGCTCCCAGTACGATGACGTATCAAACTAGCATTAACTTCGGGAACCAAAAGAGGAACCTCAGCGTCCATCCGCCATGCACTACTATTATCTATG
>Ga0222674_1000098_pt1 | contig 49437 bp, 48 predicted proteins | sample AntAcemetagen866_FD_179804 | JGI IMG/M metagenome (GOLD analysis project Ga0222674, IMG submission 179804) | Saline water microbial communities from Ace Lake, Antarctica - #866 | ecosystem: Environmental > Aquatic > Non-marine Saline and Alkaline > Saline | place: Antarctica: Ace Lake...
CGTGCCTCTTCTGGTAGTCGTCGCTATATTTATCCCAAGCTTCTCGATTCGATTTTGCGTCGTTAGATATACTCATCCCACCTTCTCCACTCCATTAAGTAGATTCTTAATAGCATATTGCCATCATTTGGTGGAGAAAATAGCAGTCGTATTGCTATTATTGCTCTGGAGTCAGTCTGATCTCACTCTCAATATCTTCGAACGAACCGTCTTCTTTAAATACTCTGAAGTCATATGTCCCTGGCTTTAGGTGTCTAAACTCGAAAGCGTTATTTACGACCGGACGTCTCTCGAAAGCGTTGTCGCATTTATCAGTTTCATCTTTAATAACATCTTCAGCAGAACTAAACTCCGGCCTTGTCGAAGCTTTAAAGCCGGAAGGTGGCGCAGGCCTTTGCTTAAATCTTCTAGTTGGTTTGCGTCTGCTCTTTGGTGGAGCGATGACATCATAAAGATAAGCGCAAATGAATTCACCACCATCAAAATTTACTGTAGACGAATAGGCGACTCCAAGCTTACGTCGCTGGGCTCCGGCTCTCGGTTTGAATATAAAACCATCTCCGGACTCGCTCAATGAATTAGAAAGATCGAGTGAAATCACGATCTCTTCTTCCTGACCCTCTTCGATTACGTAGCTGCCAGAGATGTAGATTGCTTTGCTACCGGAATCTTCAAATCGCACTGGCTTCTCATTTGATCCATCTGGTTTATATTTAAAAGGATTACTGTCCTTCATAATGATGACTATATTGTTATAGGTGCCTGGAGTGACCTCACTAGAGGTAGCAAACTCAATCGTCTCATTTTTGAGAATGTTGATTGATTCATGAGTTGGTTTAAGGGTCGTCGACAAGTTTGAACCATCCGAGTCGTTGTACAATATGACGCTATCGATAAATATTTCAAAACTACCGCTATCCACTAAACCCAGTGAAGTGTCGTTGCCATCCCAGCTTATTTTAAGATCGCCGGTTATTCCATTCGGATTTCCAGCTTCTATGACACATCCGGTCAAAAGCAAAATAGAGATCAAATTAAGAAGAACGTTAATCATCTTGGGTTTCCTTAGTTTGAGCAATTGGGAACAATTGCATGTTAATTTGGACAATCTCATTGGCATCTTCTACTTCGTTTGCTAGCTGTATCATCCGTTTTCTAAGACTAATGATATCTTGCTTAAACTGCTGGCGCAGGCTGGTAGTAATTGCCATGGTGGTGGCGCTTATTTCTCTCTTACTAGGCTCAACATCATTTATAGACTGCTTTGCCACATCGAGCATCTGCTGATGATAGCTAACCATCGCCATACCGTAGGCTTCGTTACCAGTCGAAATCGTAGCTTCAGTTGGGTACAAGCGACCTATTTTTTCGTCTACTTTAAGATATCCTAAATTGGTGAGCAACTTCAGTGAGCGTTTAATCTGAGGCACACTAACTTTAGGGTTAATGATCTTATTTAGCCACTGAGGATCATCCGACGCATCAGCTAACCTCAGTAACTCTAATATTGCAGCATTGTACCAATCAGCAAAGAACTCCAACTGATTCTTACTAAGAGTGGTTGGTAGTACTTCAGATTTAAGCGACATCATCTCATTAAATGCCTGCTCACGATCTTTGGTTGAGCGTGACCTTTGATAGGTGATCAGAGCTGAGAAGTATTTTCGTTGCTTACCGGTAAGCTTAAATGATTCGATAATCTTACTACCAGTTTTCTCCGTAAGATCGCGTTTACCAGAAACAATTAAATGAGCGTTGCTTGATCCAAGCTCGAGGTCATTTGAAAATTTAGTATATGAATAAGAGGAGTCAGATGATTTGGCTGCTACATACACCGCTGCCAACCATGTTCGGTAATCCGTATGGTCGGTTACTGGAATGCTTTTAGCGATTGTTTTTAGTAACGTCTTTGACATCTAAAGTCTTACCCTTTCTTTCTTAGTAGAGTTATCGGAATAACAGAGGAAACCTTGAGTTCTTTTTTGAAATTTCTAAAATATCTTGGAAAAGAAGAAATTCTATACTCAAAAAAGATAATATTTTAAAAAATATATAAATATAAGTACCAGTATTAATTGATAAATAAATAAAATTAAAGTTTTCAGAAAAATGACCGATAAGAGATCTATTGCCACTCACAAAAACGGCGAAAATTTAACAACCTGAAGGAGAATGAGTATGAAATTGAAAGTATTAGTAATGTTAGGTTATTTGGGAGCTACAGCAGCGAGTTGTGGAATTGAGATACCTCAAGCTGAGCAAAATATCGGTGAATTGGATTCTACCGAATCATCAGAGAATGACGGCTACCTACTTGGGGATGATGTTGAAGTCGCAGACAGCGAGTACAACGCTAACGAACGAGTATTATCAGAAGAAGCTAAAGCAGTAATCGAAGCCATTAGATCTCTCGATAAAGTTCAACGCTTAACGGTAGCCGACTGCGCTGGATTTGGTGATGAAGTTAGAGCCTTCGAAGTCAAAAAGACTGAGCTTAAAGAATCAGGCATGTCTAGAAGTGACATTCGAACGGCTTTAAGTGAAGATCATATAGCTCTCCGAGAACTAATGAAATCAAAAAGAGATGCTATTAAAACGTGTAAGGAAGGAAGCAAAGATTCTGAATCTGCTTTGGCGATTCGTGAAATTGTTCAAGCTTGTTGGAGTCTTCCTGAAGGTGCTGAGTCATACTTTGGGCAAAAACGACTTCATAAAAAAGGTCGTCACGAAAAAAGACGAGGACGAAAAAACGCTCATGGCTTAAAGTTGCCACCTCGTTTCCTGGCTGACTTCTCTTCTGTAGAGTGTACAGAAGCGATTTAAGTCTAGGCTGGGTACTGTGAGTATCTTTACGTGAATGCAGTATGAAATCAATGGCGAGTGGTAAAATCATTAAACTCTCTTATCTGTTAGGTAAGGGGGTTTTTTATATTAACTAAATTAAATAAAACATTTAAATTGATAAGAGCTAAAAAACTGTGGAATTTATATCTACAAGAAATACAAAAAGTTAATATGTATTCATGTCGATTAACGGTTTTTTTTCTGGCATTAAAGATGCTGTTGCTGTGTGTAGCGCTCCTCTTCGTTGACTGAAAAAAGTCAGCATGATAATCACCTCGCAATACAGGGTGTAATGTTTAAAAGGAGTAAGGCTAGTGGGGAATATAATACTAAAGTTTCTTATGTTTTTGTTTATCTTTCATTTTCAGAGTTTTTCTTTAGCATCTGAGGTTCAGGAGGTTAATGGTAAGGTTCAAATTATTGCAGATTTTAAAGAACCTGAAGACCCTGAAGATTCCGGGTTACCACCAGGGGAAGATGATTTTGTTGGACTCCATAGTGGGGTCGATGCAAAGGATGGTAGTAGGTATATGTTTGTTCTTCGGAACAACAAAATTGCTTATTATAAAAAATCTTCTTCGGAAACGGAATGGGGTGATGAAACTTTTGTAAGTCTTGCTGATGGACTTCCTGATGTGGTGTTTCCTGATGTTTATCCTAAGGATCTTATCGATATTTTTGTCTACGGTTTTGCTGAGAACAAGGTCGCAATCATTTTTCATGATTCGCGTATTTTTAATGAGACAAGGACTCTAACGATAGACCTGTCAAATATGACTCTCGTTAAAAACGAAGTAACCATCGAATCGACGACACACCTTTATAAGGAATACCGGGCACAAAACGCTCCTACGCCTAGAGCTGGACCGCAAATACCTTTAGCGACGCCTGTATCGCGGATTTCTACGATGAAGGACTCAAAGCTGATCTATTACTACAGCCAATTAGAGCGGCAAGAAAACCGTCGGATTATAAGAAAAAAGTATTATCGATTTAGTGTTGACGGTGTTTGGTCTCAAGCTTATGAAGCAAAGGAACTACCGATACCCGCTGATATAGCAGCGTCTTATGAGAGTGATGAAACGGAGTTGGTTTATGGGCGAGATGTAACTAAGGGTCGAGTTGCAGTAGTAGGAATGCAACGTAAGCGAGGTATGCCTGAAGATATACCTCCCTATGTGTTTCTTATGTACCAAGAATCCACAGAGGGTGAGATATCTCTCCGAGTTATTGATAAAAAACTTGAAAACTTTTCTCCTCCTATACCTAATGAAATGTTTGGAGGTCCGATGTGGCAAGCTTTTTATAATGAGAAAACTTCGGAATTAAGTATTTCAGCTCATTTTCAGAGCTGGACCAGGGATCAGGTGTTTTCTGTTTATAACATGAAAGAAAAAAAATTGGTTAAAACCAGAACGGTAACCCACGATGAAGGTTTTGGAGCCGTATTTATGACTAAGCTTTTAACCGACCAGGGCCAGAGTGTTGGTCTATTAAAAGGCCGAAAATCTGATGATAAAGCAAATTTTTACTTTGTTCAGTGGAGTGGGTCAGGGGAGCAGAAATTTTCCAAAATTTCAAAAGGTCCTCGAGCAGGGTTTGGAACCCCTTGGGCACCGATGCTCTGGTCAGGTGATAGAACTCGAATCTATACTAGTGATCAATCAGGAACCGTTTGTGAGACCAATCTAGTTGAGGGGTCTCTTCGCTGTGCTTCACCCGACCTGAAAGAGGCGACCGGTATTGAGCGTATTCGTGCGAATAGTGGTAGATTACGGCTGAATCAAGACGGAACTATTGAAGCGATGTCTTCTACGTCCGCGAGCCATGATGGTGGTGATACTTATAACAAGATTATCTACTCTTTTACGGTTAACTTTAATAAGCCTGATTCTGTAGAGTCGGGTGATGTCGAGGACTAAGAAATTGATAGATTATATCAGAATTTAACCTTAAAAGGATTGAGTCTAATGGAAAATAAAATACTAAAGTTATTTATCTTTTTGTTTATCTTTCATTTTCAGAGTTTTTCTTTCGCGTCTGAAGCTCAGGAACTTAATGGCAAGATTCAAATTATTGCAGATTTTGAGAAACCAAAAGACCCTGAAGACTCTGGGTTACCACCAGGGGAAGACGACTTTGTACGACTCCGTGACGGGGTAGATGCAAAGGATGGCAGTAGGTACATGTTTGTTCTTCGGAACAATAAAATTGCTTACTATAAAAAGTCTATTTCGGACGAAAAGTGGGGGGGCGAAACATTTGTACGCCTTGCAGATGGGCTTCCTGATGCGGTGTTTCCTGATGTTTACCCCGAGGATCTTATCGATAGGTTTGTGTATCGTTTTGGTGAGGACAAAGTTTTAATTGTTTTTCATGATTCTAGTAATTTTACCGAGACTAGGACGCTGACAGTAGACCTGTCAAATATGACACTGATTAAAAACGAAGTGACTGTCGAATCGACGACACATCTTTACAAGGAATACCGGGCGCAAAATGCTCCTGTACCGGCTCCAGGGCCGCAGTTACCCGCTGGAATGGAAATATCACGTATTTCTACTATGAAAGACTCCAAGCTCATCTACTATTACAGTCGATTAGAGCGGCAAGAAAACCGTCGAATTGTTAGAAAAAGTTACTATCGACTCAGTGCTGATGGTGTTTGGTCTCAAGCATATGAAGCAAAGAATCTTCCTGTTCCTGAAGATATAGCAGCGTCTTATCAACATCACGAAACGAGGTTAGTTTATGGACGCGATGTAACTAAGGAGCGAATTGCAGTGATAGGAATGCACCGTAAGCGAGGTTTACCGCAAGAGCTACCGCCATATGTTCTTCTCATGTATCACGAAACTCCAGCGGGAGAAGTTTCTCTTAGAGTTGTTGAGAAAAATCTTGAAAACTTTTCTCCTCCTATACCAGAAGAGATCAGAGGCCCAATGTGGCAGGCTTTTTATAATGAGAAGACGTCGGAGTTAAGTATCTCAGCGCACACTCAAAGCGTGAGTAGAGATCAGTTTTTTTCAATCTATAATATGAAAGAAAAAAAGTTAGTCAAAACTAGAACGGTAACTCATCCTAAAGGTATGGGAGCTGTGTACATGACAAATCTTTTGGCCGACGGAGGAGAGAGTATTGGTCTATTAAAAGGTCGAAGGCTTGGTGACAAAGCAAATTTTTACTTTGTTAAGTGGAGCGGATCAGATGAGCAGAAGTATTATAAAATCTCTAAGGGTCCTCCAGCTAAGTTTGGCGCGTCTTGGGCACCGATGCTTTGGTCAGATGATAGGACTCGAATCTATACAAGTGATCAATCAGGAACCGTTTGTGAGACTAATCTGACAGAGGGGTCTCTTCGCTGTGCTACACCCGACCTGAAAGAGGCGACCGGTATTGAGCGTATTCGTCCCAGAGGCGGTAGATTGAGACTGAATCAAGAAGGAATTATAGAACTGATGTCTTCTACTTCTGCGCGCTATAACAGTGATAAGAATCACAGGATTATCTACTCTTTTACGGCTAACTTTAATGAGCCTGATTCTGTAGATTCGTGTGATGTAGAGGGGTAGAATATTTTTTCTCCGTTACGTCTCTCAGTGTGAGTTGGTTCTGCGCCCTTGCTAAACTGCTACCCGATGGTGTTGGCGGGGTCTCAGCAATCGATTGCGAGGGAGTTAACAATGCTCACAAGCTTTCTTTAAAACCAGTAGGTCAACCCCCCTATATACCGATAAATCGGTATATATACCTGATAATAATGAGGAAATTTATTCCACATTTTGCAGATAAACGGTTGATTAATCTGCCTACCAATTATACATTGCCCGCCTACCAAAGAGGCAGATATGTACTTTGATAAAAAACTTGAAATGGTGCGTATACAGCTTCAAAGTCATTACACTCGACGTAAACAAAAGAACCCGTCCTACTCAATAAGAAGCTATGCGAGAGACCTAAGCATTGACGCTTCGCTACTTTCAAAAATGCTCCGTGGTACCCATAAAGTATCGGTTCCAATGTTTGATAAGATCGTTAATCGCTTGGAGCTCTCCCCCGAAGACTTGGAACCAGAAATACAGAGGCAAGGTGGTGCGACATTCCATGTGCTCGAAGCAGATAAGTTTAGTTTAATTAGTGATTGGTATCATTACGGGCTAATTGAGCTCTTGAGAACTAAAGACTTCAAAAATGATCCGGCTTGGATTGCTTCTCGATTAGATATCAGCGCTACTGAAGTTAGTATCGCTTTAGAACGACTAGAGCGACTAAAGTTAATTACGATTTCCCCTGATGGGGTCATCACTGATAATGCCGGTAACAATTCTACCGGAGCCCCTAAGAATAGCTCCGTTGCATTTCGAAAGTTACAACGACAACTGCTGGAAAAAGCGATTGATCATTTAGACCGAACACCGGTTGAAAAAAGAGATAATTCATCGATTACAGTCGCAATCAACACGAAAAACTTTCCGAAGCTTATTACTTTAATTAATCAATTTCGAAAAGAATTTGCACTATTAGCAGAAAACGATCCCAATGCCGATGAGGTTTATAACCTTTCGGTTAGTTTATCCCCATGTTCAAAGAGGAGTTAGTTTTGAAAGTTTTTTATTGCCTTGTTTACGTAATCGCCTTTTCCATTAGTCTAAGCACGTCCACCTTAGCTGATCAAGAAAAAGGGGTTCTAAGTCAAGAAGGTCGCGGAGGGAATATTCTGATTCCTGGATTTAAACGCATTGGGCATTACCTTTCTTATCATGTAAGCAACAAACAAAATGAATTAGGACACTTGATGCGTAAGCCTAAATCCTTTGACAAAAGCATTTCGGAAATCCCAGTTAGGATCGTTGACGATTTTCCCGAAGCAATTGTAAAAAAATACGGTAACCACTTAGTGGGCGTGACAATCAGTGATAGAGAAAATAGTCCGACTGGTTATACTATCTTATTGCATGCAAAGAGATATCCACAGGCTTTCAATCGATTTGCTGCTGGCAAAAACTCTGAAAAAATAAAAATCATTTCCAAATCAATCAAAGTAACGAAACCACAGGAGGAAGGTGGTTCTAGGGTTGAGACCACTGAAACTACTAGAGTAGAAGATTTAAACGACGGTTTTGAAATTTTCGAGGGATCCTTTCTGGTCTTCGTTTTACATGAACTACTTCTTGCGTCAGGTGAAGCAGACGATAACTTTGAAATCAGTCCCTTCCTTCGTGCTGATCGATCCGATTTTATGCATTGGGTCAAGAACCAGCCAAAGGAAAAACTTACTAATCTCAAAGTCTGGTTCCCAGCGACCATTGGTAAAATCTTCAATAACCCCAGAAGTAAACGCGACGCTCTAGATTCTTTGATAAGCCTGTGGAAGCCTGAGGGAGAGAGAAAAGAGCAAGAGTTTGAGTCGATGATAGATAACGCCTTTAAAGAGAAGGGAATAGAGCCCGTAACAAGAAAGTGGGTTCAAGATCAGAATGAAAATAATATCGCCGACTGCAATTACTACTACATGGGTAATAGGAAAGGTCAAACCAACCCCGGTCTGGCTGGTATATATTGTCAAAGACAAAAAAAGTTAAATATAACTCTAAGAACATTCAAAAAGAATATTAAAGTGATACCGCTCGATGCTTATGTCATCGGTAACTCTTACTTCTACGATGAAATTGGCTCTGGAACCATCAACTGGAGCGCTTTGCACCAAGCATTTGTAGATGCCAGAAGACGATTTATTTCGATCTATGAAGAAAAAATGTCGGAAGTCGAAGAGAAAGCTAAGGTCATGTACGGTGATAGATTATTGTTCTTGGGGCCGGGTCCCATATGGATCGATAATGACTGTGACCGTTATCGATCCGGGTTTACAATGCTCTATACATACGATGACCCAAGATACAGCTATCCTAAGAAGAAAGTTGGGATGGGTAATTGCAAGGCCTGGGCTTCGATGTCACCTACTGCGTATGTCATAGAATAACACTAGCGTTCCGTACTAATAGCGCTCTGCTTTCTGTAGAGCCCGTGTCACCACCAACGAATAGAGGGCGAGCATCGAGGGTCTCCGGTAATATCAAGAGATTCTCAGCGCAGCTGCGCTTCCTGGAATGACGGCAGCACCCACTCTAAATGTAGAAGACCTCCAAATAGTCGATGCTGATAGTTTCATGATCATTTGGTTCTGTTGGTGATTTTAGAGTTGTTTTTTGCCAAACAATTCGTAACTATTTGATATATTCGAAAAAACATAAGGTGTGTTTTATGGCTGCTTCTGCAAAGTTTTCTCCTCGTTCCGATCTAAGTGCCTCTTTTGTAGTCTTTTTGGTCTCTATGCCGCTTTGCCTAGGTATAGCTGTTGCATCTGGAGCTCCGACTATTTCGGGTATCATCGGTGGCGTTATCGGTGGCGTGGTGGTTGGCTTTCTCGGCGGTAGCCCACTGTTAATTAGTGGCCCGGCCAATGGGTTATTGGTCATCTCCTGGGAGTTTATTCACCAACACGGTTACGCACTTTTTCTATGGGCTATTCTGTTAGCCGGGCTTCTCCAAATGTTAGCTGGAGTCTTTAAGCTTGGGCAGTTTTTCCGGGCCGTCACCCCAGGTGTGATTCTCGGGTTGATGTCTGGCTTTGCTATTGTCATTCTTTCTGGGCAGCTGTTGGCTGTTATGGGGGCTGGTAGTGCGGGTACGGTCTGGGGTAACTTTACCGCGCTCGCGAGGGTTGCTGGCGAGATGATCGCGGCTGGTGGTTTATCAGAAACAACCCAGTTGGGGCTCGGTACCTTGGCGTTTTTATTTGCGTATGATCGTTTCCTACCAAAGCGTCTAAAGCTTGTACCAGCGGCACTATTAGCGCTTGTAGTCGCAACATTAATAGCATCACAATTTAATTTGCAGGTTGCTCGTATTGACCTTCCTAACAATATTTTTAAATCATTAACCCCTTTAGATCTTTCGCTGTGGGATACCCTTTTAAACCCTGTAGTTATTAAGGCTGCTCTATTGATAGCTTTTATAGCTAGTGCGGAAACTTTGCTTTGTGCGACTGCAGTCGACAAGCTTCATACAGGGCCTCGAACGCATTATAACCGAGAGTTGACTGCACAGGGTATCGGTAACACCTTATGTGGGCTATTAGGTGGGATTCCAGTCACGGGTGTAATTATTCGTAGTAGCACAAATGTTCTTGCTGGTGCAAAAAGTAAATGGTCAAACGTGTTTAGTGGTATTTGGTTATTTACCTTCGTAGCTCTTTTTCCATCGTTATTAGCAGAAGTTCCTCATGCTGTATTAGCAGCCGTGTTGATTCACTCGGTAACCAAGCTTATCCGTGTCGATGACCTAAAACACTTATGGGAATATGATCGTTTTGCAGTGATTGTATTTGGAGCGACGACATTGGGAGTGGTTTTCTTTGGAGTGCTGGCTGGGGTAGCCGCGGGACTTCTTCTCTCAACTCTTCACTCATTACAATCTTTGAGTCGCACTGTCATTAACGTCGAGCAACTGCCGCAGATGACGAAGTTGGAGCTTGCTGGTACGGCTACCTTTTTTCGAATTCCTCAGATTGCCACAGCTCTTGAGGATATTGACGCGGGTACAGACGTCATTATTGATTTTGAAAAACTACTGATGATTGATTTTTCTGTATACACGATGCTGCAGGAATGGGAGGACCAACATAAAGCCTTAGGTGGTAGTGTTCAGCCTACCATAAGAGAAATCGTAGAAAAACTTCCCTACGTGGCGATGAGGCTAACCACTGAAGCCAAAAGTTAGTCGGCTGGTTCTTTATTTTTATGTCTCTAATCTACAGGACTGAGCCATAGAATTTGGTTGGGTTCTTCTAGAAGTTCATCGAATCTATCGTGGAATTCTTTCAGAAAAGGCTGAGATCCGTGCTCCTCGATGGCTTGATCGTCTTTCCACTTTTCAAAGAAGTAAAATATTTGTCTATCTTCTGTGCTTTGGAATAAATCGTATTGAATACACCCTTTTTCAGACCTGCTCGGCTCTAGAAATGAACGGAGAAAACTCTCTGCCACTTCTACTTTATCTTTCTTTACTTTGATAGTTACCGCTAGGACTTTCATGGGCTCCCTCTGGGAAATGAATATAATGAAAATCATATGAAAAAAAGTCGCCGCCGACTCCTAAGATTTGAAAATTAGTTTAATCGACAGCGATATGATTTAAACCCAATAGAAAGTTAACCTTGCCTTTATTTCAGATCGAGTAGTTAACGTATAGTCAAATTACTAATCGTGAAATTCCCCCCAAGTAACCTTAGGTTTTTGACCATAGAATGAAAGTTAGTAAGCTGAGCTTGAAGTCTAGCGTTTCCAGCTTTGCAAATTACCGAATTATTTTCTACGGTCACAGTGAGAGCTCCAGAAGTCGTACCGACCTTCATTGGCGAGGAGTATTTACCGTTAAAGTACCCAATAAGGTAAACATCGTTTTCTCCAGTTTTTCTTTCTAATTTGCAATCAAAACCCCAGTCGAATTTCCCTGATTGAGGGTCTGTTGTATCCAAAGACACCTCCAGAGTACTTATGCTGCGAGCCGGTGCTTCATGCATGTTGTATCTAAGATCAATGATCATGGAACTGCTATATTGATCAGGGGATTTTAATTCTACGATAGTCGTAAACGGTACAAATATAGAATCTTGTCCGGTCTTTAGTTTTTGGCTAAATGAAAAATTTTCCTTAATGTACTTAAAATCTTTTTTCTCAAAGTTTAGCCTCGTCAGTTTACGTGTGTTGTCGCCGCTAAGAGAACTGGAATTGGATGCATTGCCACATCCCATGGCTAATAACATCGTAATGGTAGTCAATACTACATTGGCAGAATTTCTGGTTTTCTGAGTCATTTCTATAAACCTCATAATGTGTCCTTTTTGATCTTTGATTACGGGAAAGTCTCTTTAATATGCGTGTTACGCACAGATGTGGCTCGTGTACCAGCAAATCCAAATGAGCACAACAAAAAAAACTAAACCTTATAAAACAACTAATTACTTGAGTTTCGAACAGTAATGAATGAGGTAATAGGTTAAATATATAGGCTTTTAAGGAAAGAGAGAATATACAGACCTAGCTTTATTAGCCTTTGACCGAACCGTTACTACCACGAGTTTATCGAAGTCTTGATGCAGAATACGTTCTAATTTCCAAACAACTTAGCTCTAACAATTTCAATCGCTTGATTACGAAACTCGGGATCCTCGGAAAATAACTCGTGCTTAGCGCCTTTAATCTGATGATAGTCGATGTCTGATTTCACATGTTTTCTTGCGAGTTCAACCCACTTTGTTTGAGCTGAAGGATCGACTACGGTTTCATTTTCAGCGCTAATGACTGTTACAGGGGTCGTCAAGGTTTTAAGGTGATCTGGGTTGAAAATATATTTAGTAGCGTGCCATGCCGCGTTAACCCAACCAAAACTAGCACCAGGTATCGGGTAAGGTGAGCCGCAGATTCCTTGAAATACTTGATGATCATGGGTCAAGTCGTTGTGATCAAAATCAGATTTTTCATGCTGGCCACCACCACTGGAAACCTTCGCCATACCGATTGCAGAAAGAAATTGAGCTAATGGTCCTGCGATGAATGAAGGTAGAGGGTGATCTGGAAGTCCGAAGAGAGGAGCACTTGAAATAATTCTTTGCGGTTTTAAAAAACCTTTCATAGTGCCGTAGGTCGCGATGAGTCCACCCATAGAATGACAAATGATTGAGTAAGAAGTCGAGCCGGCTACGTGCGAAATAACTTTCTGCGCATCTGACGCAAAATCATCAAAGCTATCGATGTGCGCGCGGAGTCCATCTGAGCCCCCTTGGCCTCGGTGGTCCCAGGTTAAAAAAGCCCATCCGTTTGGTAGGCCGATACTTGTTGGTAGGTCCGTTAATTTTTCGATCCATTCCCCGCGGCCATTCATATGGATTAATATATGATTGATTGGCCCTTCATAGGGGGTAAATAATGCGTAACGGATTGAAGTGTCGCTATCGGTCTGGTAGCGCTCTATCTGCCAATTTGGTTCTGGTTTTTTATCACTTGTATTCATGGAGCTAGAATACCTGTTGTTGGTAAACCGGCAACAAAATAATCGCTAACTACGATTTTTCAGCCATTGTTTGAGTTCACTGGGGTAGTTTGAGCAAAAACCATCGACTCCTAATGCACGGAGTTTCGTCCATACTTTCTCACGGTCTTTTTCTTCAGCACCATTCATTTCGCTATATGGGTAGACGACCCAGTCGTGTTTACGAGCATTCTCCATAAACTTCTCAGTGATTTGCTTTCTACCGGGATGGATGATTTTGCAGTTAGTTAGCTCCATGAGTTTGACTTGGCCTTTAGAACCTCGGAGTAACAAGCCATTCTCAGGTGGCCATAGGCAGGCTCGTTCAATTTTAGGGTAGGTATTGGATAAGTACTGTATGGATTTATATTGAAACGAGGAAACAATAATGCGGTTTTTAGCGTTGAATTTCTTTAGTAACTTAGCGAGTAAGTCTACATCTTTCAGAGCTACGGATTTAATTTCGATATTGAACTCTACCTTGCCAAGAAGTGATTCGAGCACTTCGTCTAGAAAAGGTACCGGCTCGCCATTTAATAGATTGATAGCTTTTAATTCAGCGCGGCTGAGGTTTTTTACCGATTTGGAGACGTTGGCAGTTCTTCGTAGGCTTTTATCGTGCATGATTACTAGGTGATGATCTTTAGTGGTCTGAACATCAAACTCAATGCGAGCTGCACCGCCACTGATGGCTTTGTTAAAAGACTCTAAACTGTTTTCGAGAGCTTCGTGTAGGGCGCCCCGGTGTCCGATTACGATCATGTTTTTATCCCACAGCAATTGAAAGCTGATAATAACACACTGCGGGGCTAGTTTCTCTACCGGTATAGTGTTGGAGTGGGCGCATTATAAACGTCACCACTTTTAACACCGAATAACGCAACATAGACATTACTGTTATTAGGTTTTGTGAAAAGAATAAACGCGATATCGGGATTACCTGAAAGAATAAAGCGTTCGATGGTCTCAGCACCTTCAATGGTTATTGCTTCAGTTGTTTGAAAGACTTGACCAAATTCCCCAGCTCCATTTTCAGACGTTTGCACAAAGCTAGGTAGTTCACTTGCCTCAGTGTAGCGAGGATGTGAGCCTTGAAGGTCGACTTTATAAATGGTCGGACTTTTGTCGATAGTTATAAAAATTTGGCCAGAATTATGCTGCACGACTTCTTTTGGGGTATGCCCGAGCATAGAATAGGTTTCATACTCTAAATTCCGGAGCCTTTTATTCTGACTTTGCATGTGAGTGATCAAGAGTTCACCCATTGTAGGATTGCCTCTATTTTCGGTATACCCTTGAACAGTTATCATTTGTTGATGCTTCGAGTTAAAAGACGTGCGGATACTGTTGGGCTTAGGTCCAGAAGCAAGGCTATAACTTTGGATGCTCCTTCCGAAAAAAGCTTGGTTCAAGTCTTTTCCACCGACATCAACGATCTTGATTATAGGGGTCTTTGTTTCGTCTAAGAAAGTTAGGTGTAACTGACCTTGTCGGTGAAACATCGATGTAACGACTCCGGCTTTATCGAGCTTTATTCTTTCGATGTCACGATTGAAGGCTTTGGGTATAACGATGATCTCGGGGACGGTAGCAATGTAATAGGCATGTTCACTTTGAGTCATTGCGGAGATGTAGTGATTAAATTTAATGGGCCGTTGTGCGATCTTTGAGACATATTCTTGAGGGTTCTTAATGTATCGTTCTAGCCCTAATCTAGCTTGAAACTCGTCTTCACAGCCACCAAATGCAGATTGAAAAGAACCAGTCACTGTTAGTAGTAAAAAAAGTACAAATTTTCGCATTTACTTATTCTCCTGAACCCTAAGAATTGAATGACTTTGATACCGAGCCCTGTCAGTTGGCCAGTTTAAATGGAGCCTTTTACTAATACAAAAAGTCACCTTCGGTCAACAAGTAACTTCCACTTAAAAAACCTTTAAAAACAAGCTTTTGTGCATATTCTGCCTAGCTGGGCTGTGTTGATTGGATATGGGCTGAGGTATAATATCAGTACAACTATTTACGAGGTGATTTATGAAGACTCTTGGCCTTTGGCTTTTCGTAGCATGTATCTTGATGCCTAATACTGGATTTTCGTTTGGGTCGAAAGTTGGTGCCTACCGCTATACCCACGTGAGTGTTCCGTTAATCAATTTTGGTAGAGAGGTTGCTGCACATGTCGAGGCAAATGTTCTTGGAAATGCAGGGATATCGATAGAGTATATTAAGGTAAATCCTGGTGAGGAATTCTCAGACAAAGAATCCAAAGAAAAAGGAATTAGCCTCAATACTAGTGGGTGGGAAGTTGGCTTGGCTGTTGCCAGGTATAGTAAACCTCAGCCGATGGCAGGGTTTTATTGGCTTTTAGGGGCTGGCTATCGGTCTTTAAATGCTGAACTAAAAAAACAAAGAGACGAGAGCTATGTTCTTGCTACGGACGAGCGTATGGAAGATGAAGGTTGGGTCGCGTACGATATGGAGGCTACGGGTATGACTGGCCGCGGTCGGCTTGGGTATCGATATATTGGTGAATCTGTACCGTTTATTGTTGGTGGTTTCTTCGGTATTCGTCACTTTGCAAGTGAATTTAGTGACGGGAATTCCGGTGTACGTCCAGAAGACAGCCCTGTTACACCTGACGAGAAAAAAGCTTTCTCACGCTTGATGATGAGCAAAATGATGCTGGGAGTTGAAGTAGGAATGACTCTTTAAGCTACTTTATCTGCTATAAAACCATAACCTAATTGAATAACTATAAAAATACGACTATATTGGTCCCCATCGTTTGACTTGAAATGAGTGAATGTTGCGGGACTATTTTTATAAGCTGTGTTTGAGTCTACTTAAACTGTTTTTTGCGGTGGGCTTAGCTTACTGGATGTGGAGTTCCGGTAAGATCGACTTTAGTCAGTTGGTGGCTATTGCTCAAAATCCTTTTATTCTTTTTATCATCGTTGCAGGCTGGGCGTTTGCCGTGGTCGGCTTGGGGGCCGCTCGGTGGATGCTTTTGCTTTATGGTGTCGGTATTCGGGTTAACTATTTTCGGGTTCTGCAGTTGCAGATGATCGGTCTTTTCTTTAACTCGATTATCCCTGGCGCGGTCGGTGGAGATCTGATGAAGGCGATCTATGTTATCCGAGATCAAGAAAAAAGTAATAAAACCCCAGCGATGTTAAGCATCTTATTAGACCGAATTGTGGGTTTGATGGGATTGTTTACCATGGGTGCAGTTGCGGTTTCTGTTAATTTTTCTCAGTTTGCGTCTAACGAAGCGTTGGCTCCTATTATTGCGCTTATCTACGTGTTGTTTGGTTTTACGGTCTGCTTTTTTGTATTGGTATTTTGGCGTATTCCTCCCGAGCGAGATATTGTTCTAAGGTTGGTTAGCAAAAATATTATTGGGTTTTCTCTGTTAAAAAAGATTTATCTCGCGGTATGTGAGTATCGTAGCCGGCCTTGGCGTTTGGTGCAGGCTCTACTTATATCCATGACCATCCAGACGCTGATTATGATGTTTTTTATCTATCTGACTGAGTTTATGAATCACAGTCCGGTCGATTTTTTAAATTACGCAGCGATCTATCCGGTGGGTTTGCTGTGTACAGCGTTGCCGCTGGCTCCGGCTGGAATGGGGGTAGGGCATGTCGCATTTGATAGTTTATATCATTTGATTGGACTGAAGAACGGGGCCAACGTTTTTAATGTTTATTTGGTCGCTCAAATCACCTTAAATTTAACCGGTATCATTCCGTATTTATTGATCAAAAAAAAGGCTTAGATTGTCCAGGAATTCAGTATACCCTGGAGTTTGAGAGGAAGGATACAAAGGTAAAATATGCGGATATGCATTGATGCAAGAATGATAAACCCCGGGAGTATGCATGGTATTGCCCGTTATGTTTATCACTTGCTGCATAACCTCAAAAATATTGGCGGTAAACATACGTTTTTCGTTCTAATTAACCAAAATAGCCCTCTTAAAAAAGACCTTTGGCCTGATTTTATCAAGCTGTATGAAATTAAAAGCTCTTGGATCAGCATACGAGAGCATTTCGAGATTCCTTCGGTGCTAAAAAAACTTAAATGTGACCTCTTTCATGCCCCGTCTTATGTCGCTCCGCTTTATACGCCATGTAACATGGTTATGACCATTCATGATGTAAACCATATTGTACTGCCACAGTTTTATACCCCGTTTCATCAGATTTATTATAGGTTTGTAGTGAAAAGCTGCATCAAGCGTTCGAAGTCTGTATTGACGGTTAGTCAATTTAGTAAGGACGAAATAGTTAACAACCTTGATCTTGGTCGAGCTAAGGTTTTTGTAACTTATAATGGAGTTTCAGAACGGTATAAAAAAGTTACGGACTCTGAGTACCTTGAATATGTTCGTGATATCTACGAGCTTCCAGAAAGGTTCATATTCTGTTTGTCTAACAACAAGCCTCATAAAAATATTCAACAACTTGTAAGAGCTTATTGTTTTTCTGGTATCGATATTCCTTTGGTGCTGGCTTGTCCTGTCGATAAATCTATCATTAGAATTGCTGAGAACTTTGGTAAAAAACATCGTATTTACTTTACGAAGTTTATCTCGGAACAACATTTACCGGCAGTTTACTCTCTGACCGATCTTTTTGTTTTTCCCTCAACTTACGAAGGTTTTGGTTTGCCTCCTTTAGAGGCTCTTTCGTGTGGAACGCCCGTTGTGGTGGCACGTTCTTCGAGCTTACCCGAGGTTGTTGGCAATAACGCAATTTTTGTGAATCCTTACGATTACAAGGCGATCGCTGCTGCTTTGGAAAGAGGGATTTATGATGATGAATTGCGTGGAAGATTGAAAAAGATGGGCGCTGAACATGCTAAAGGGTTTTCATGGTTGGCGATGAGTCAAAAAACTTTAGAAATATATGAACGTAGCAAAACGGAAACGTCATCTGTCGTTGCCTCAGGTGAAAAGGTTTTAGTGTAAGATGAGAATCGGAATCAACGGACGGTTTTTGGTTGCCAAACGTACGGGTGTGCAGCGTGCCGCGTACAATTTGATTAAAACATTGATCAAGATCGACCGTGAGAATGAGTATTTTATTTTTACTGGCCAGGATCAGGTCGGTAATGAAGATTGGGCTTATGATAATGTCCAAGTGATTGCATCTAAGATTAGAAGTGGTGAGAGCTTCCGTAACCACGTCTGGGAGCAGTTCACCTTGCCTAGATTAGCTCGGAAATATCGTGTTGATCTTCTACATTCTCCAGCTAATATGGCCCCGTTATTTTTTAAAGGTAAGTCTATTGTTCATATCCATGACCTATGTTTCGTGGTGAACCCTCAGTGGTATAGTTTCTCGTTTCATACTCTGTATAATTTCGTAATTCCTAGGTTGGTTAAACGTGCGACCCGGATTATTACAAATAGTAACAACTCAAGAAATGATATTTTCCAGTACTGTGGAGTCTCGGCTGGGCGGGTGAGTCTTATCTATTGGGCCGTGGACGAGATGTTTTTAAAAAACACTTTGGCCGAGCCTGTGGAAGATGAAGATTATATTTTATATGTAGGGTCGTTAGAGCCTCGAAAAAATATTAGATCACTGGTCGAAGCTTATGAAAAACTTCGCGAACACCGTTCAGAAATCACCACTAAATTGGTGCTTATCGGTGGTGAAAGTCCTTTGTTTGGTGTCGTGCGGTTAAATGCAAAAAAATATAAAGACGATGTTTTGTTCAAAGGTTTCGTGAATGATAAAGAGCTGGTTGATTATTATAAGAAAGCTCGCTTAGTGGTTTACCCTAGTTTGTATGAAGGTTTTGGCTTGCCCCCGCTCGAGGCGATGGCTAGTGGTACACCGGTGGTTACGTCTAATACGTCTTCTATTCCAGAAGTTGTTGGCGATGCCGCTTTGATGGTAAATCCTTATGATACCGATCAACTTGCTAAGACTATGGAGTCGGTGTTGGTTGATGATGATCTGAGGCGTCGATTAGTAGAAAAAGGCTTTGCACAGGTACAGAAATACAATTGGTACCGTGTCGCACGGAATGTACTAGCGGTATATTATGAGGTAGGTGCATCGGGAGATCGTTCGCAAAAGAGCGATGAGTGTTATTTACCGAGGGAGCAGTGGCGGCACTTTTTGGATTTAGAAAAAAACCGTAGCATTTAATTTTTTAGAATCTGGAGTAACTGTATGGCAATGAGAACCCCGAGTATTTCTACGCAACTTCTTAACGCAAAAGATGGTTTAGATGCGACTGTTTGTGGGTGGGTGAAATCTAAACGAGTCTCTAAGAACTTTTCATTCGTCGTGATTAACGACGGCTCTTCTCAGGCCGATCTACAGGTCATTGTCGATACCGATACTCCCGCGTTTGCTAAACTAGAGCAGATTGCTACAGGAGCCGCTGTTAGCGTTCAGGGATCCTATAAAGAATCTCCTGGTAAAGGGCAGAAGTGGGAGGTTCATGCTTCTGATATCGAGGTTTGCGGAGGCGCTGACGCTGAGACTTACCCTCTCCAGAAGAAAGGCCACAGCCTTGAGTTTTTACGCGAGATTAGTCACCTTCGTTCCCGCACTAATACTTTTGGTGCGGTGTTCCGGGTTCGAAATGTTTTAAGTCAGTTGGTTCATGAGTACTTTCAAGGCCAGGGCTTCAAGTGGGTTCATACGCCGATTCTTACCTCTAGCGATTGTGAGGGCGCTGGCGAAATGTTTCAGGTTACGACTATGGACCTTAAATCGGTTCCCTTAGCTGGCGGGCGTGTGGAGTTTAAAGACGACTTTTTCTCCAAACCAGCATTTTTGACTGTTAGTGGCCAGCTAGAGGCTGAAGCCTTGGCTCTTGGTCTTAAGGATGTATATACGTTTGGGCCGACCTTTCGTGCTGAAAACTCTAATACTAGTCGGCACCTCTCGGAATTTTGGATGGTCGAGCCCGAGATGGCTTTTGCTGACCTTGAGGATGATATGGACTTGGCTGAGGGTTTTTTAAAACACTTGTTCCAAGGGGTTATAAAGCAGTGTCCGGCCGAGTTAGAGTTTTTTGAGAAGCAGTATAAAAACATCAGCGCCGAAACCCTTGAAAATATCCTGAACTCTAAGTTTATCAGAATGACTTACACCGATGCGGTTGCCGAGCTCACCAAAAGTTCAAAGAAGTTTGAGTTTCCAGTTGAGTGGGGAGTTGACCTTCAGTCTGAGCATGAGCGTTATCTATGTGAAGAGGTGTACAAATGTCCAGTGATATTAACGGATTACCCAAAAGGTATTAAGGCATTTTATATGAAACTCAACGATGATGATAAAACCGTACGTGCCATGGATGTTCTGATGCCTCGAGTGGGGGAGATCATCGGGGGTAGCCAAAGAGAAGACCGCTTAGATGTTTTGGAGGCCAGGATGTCCGCTTCGGACGTAGGTACTGAAGATCTTTGGTGGTATTGTGATTTACGGCGCTATGGTTCGGCGCCGCATGCTGGTTTTGGGGCAGGATTTGAGAGATTAGTGCAGTTTGTGACTGGGATGGGTAATATTCGGGATGTCATCCCATTCCCTAGAACTCCTGGCCAGATCAGCTTTTAGCATCTTTATCTGGATTTTTGTTGAAATTTTCCACAGGGTTCGGCTATAGTGCCGACCTTGTCTAAAAAGACGGACTAAAAGGTTATCTAAGATTTATTGGAGTGCATATATATGAAGACTGCAAGCGTAAAACCATCAGATATAACAAAAAAATGGTTGGTGGTAGATGCTTCTGGGCAAACCGTTGGTCGGCTTTCCACAGAAATAGCTAGGGTGCTTCGAGGTAAACACAAACCGAACTTTGTGCCACACCTTGATTGTGGTGATAATGTTGTTGTGATCAACGCTGAACAAATAAAGTTTAGCGGTAATAAGCTTACGAATAAAGTTTATTACTGGCATACCGGTTACATTGGCGGAATTAAAGCGGCGAGAGCTGAAGAGGTTCTAGCGAAAAATCCTGATCGTATTATTCGTGGTGCTGTCTGGGGAATGTTGCCTAAGAATAAATTGGGCCGTAAGGTTATCAAAAATTTAAAAGTTTATGCGGGATCAGAACATCCGCACAGTGCTCAAAACCCCGAACCAATCGGTCCGCGCATTGCTTCGAAAGGAAATTAATTAGATGGCTGCTTCGAAATCAAAATCTCTTCACGCTGTAGGTAAACGTAAGACTGCAATCGCTCGGGTTTATATGAAACCGGGTACCGGAGAGATTACTGTTAATAAAAGATCTTTAGAAGAATATTACATCCGTGCTACTTCGAAGATGATTGTTATGCAACCTTTGGAGCTGACCGCAAACGTTGGCAAATGGGATATTAAAGTAAATGTTGTTGGTGGTGGTCTTACTGGACAAGCTGGAGCCATCCGCCATGCGATATCTAGAGTGTTATCGGAAAAAGATCCTGAACACCGTACAACTCTTAAAGCTAACGGATTAATTACCCGTGATGCTCGGAAGAAAGAGCGTAAGCTTTACGGTCAACGTGGTGCACGTGCCCGCTTCCAGTTCTCTAAACGATAAAATTAAGACTGAGAGTTAGTTTTGGCTGAAAACATAGATGATTTAAGTATTGAGTATATCGAAGACGAGCGCGTAATTATCAATCAACTTGATAAAAACGTGCTTACCCGAGGTAGCTGGACGACAATCATGTTCCTCTTTGAGGAGATGGATAAGAAGACTGGTGAATATGGGCAGAAACGTATTTCGATTCGTCGTTATCAGAAACGTAGTGGTTCTTACCGGCAACAAAGCAAGTTTAATATTTCTTCGGCTAAGCAAGCTCGAGAGATATCGGCGGCATTGTTGAATTGGTTTCCTGCTGAAGAAGCTGCTGATGCCAAACCAAAGGATGCTAAACCAAAAGAAGACTCGCCAAAAGCTGAGTCTTAATTAGTATCGACCAAATAGTCTACCTAACAAGGACCTGCTTTTTTTAGGCGTGGTCCTTTGTTTTTTTCTTTGCTTAAGATCTTCTTTTTTAATCATATGACTTAAATGTAATTTGTCGTTCGTAGCCTGCTCGGTCGACCACCATTGTTCAGCAGAAATAGTGTAAGTACTAAAATATCGTTGTGGATCAATTAGGGGAGATTGTTCTAAGTACTTTTTATCGAAAGATAATATTTTTTCTTCTTTTGCGATCGTAGCTAATTGTTGGCACAGGGTTGACTGAGATAGGTTAACCAATCTGATTTGATCGCAGTGTCCTGATATAAAAAGCGAGGATACCAATAGGGAGAGTTGTTCAAAACTTTCTGTTTTGGGAGAAAGATAAAACATAAGGAAAAAAGTAGAGAAGTTAAGTTGGTAGCCATGAGCCTCTGCCCACCCTAGGGTTTCGTTAGGCTGCTCGGTCTGTTCTAATACCCACTGACCCCTAAAAAGTTTGGTATTCTTTAAAAAAAATGCCGATGGCGGAGCTTGTAAAAGGTTAAGGCTTTTAAATTGGCTCATAGTGCTTGCGAATGAGATGTGTGACTCTCCCCATAGCTTTTGATCTAACCACTTGTATTTACTGGACACAATGGATCTTTGGGAAAATGTGGTTCGGGTTCTTAGAGTTGTCTTGGAACTTTGAATCATACTAGGCACTTTATGTGGTTCCTGAACCAGTCAATCTAGTTTAACATGTTATTAGGGATCTGTTTTTTATAACGACCTTTAGCAGAATATCAAGGAGATAAGAATTGTTTTCAGGGAATCAGAAACAAGCAAAATCAGGGAATAGAAAAGTAGCGATGAACCGCGAAACTGCCGTAACCATCTTAACCAGTGGATGCCATTTTAACGGTAAGCTTTACTGCAGAGGCTCAAGTCGAATCGGTGGCAAAATCGAAGGTGAGATCGTTTCAGAAGGTCTTCTTATCATCGAAGAGTCGGCTGTGATAAATGCTGATGTAATCGTAGACGAAGCAATCATACAGGGATCGATTAAGGGTAGCTTAACCGCTAAAGGTAGGGTTGAGTTGACACATACCAGTTGTTTCGAAGGTGATGTCGAGACCCCGTGTCTAATCGTACATGAAGGCGCAAAATTTAACGGTAGTGCTAAGATGCCGGTTGATGAAACTCGAAAAATTCATTTGTTAGACCAAGTGAATTTGAAATCTCCTGATGCTGAGCCTGGGCGTGATAACGAATTTAGTAAGCAACCAGATGTGGCGATGGGAATATTGGAACCTAGCAAGTCTTTATAGTCGAAGTGGTTTATTCTTTGGATAAATACAAACTAAATGCAAAAAAGGTTGGATCATCATTGACCCAACCTTTTTTAATTACTTTGTTGCAAAGGTCTATCGTCTACCGCGATTTTTTACCGGTAAAAGTTTAAATCTCATGTGGTCAGGAGCAGGCTTCATACATGACCAAGTCCAGATTTCTGTGCGGTCCGATAAGCTTGCGCCTCGAACATGAAGGCATTTACCGCTGCTACGAACTTTGATCTTGTAGCTATTTCCCTTAGATGGAACGAACTTAAAGCTGGCTCGGTCTGCGTACTCTGTATCCATAAGATCGCTACATTCCCAAAGCCAAAGTGGATCTCTATCTGCGTGGCCACCGCCGCGTGCGTGCAAGCATTTTCCAGAGTTTTTATCGACCATATAGAACCAACCAGTAGGCTGGCCATTGACAATCTTCGCACGGCGATTTACAGGAACAAATTTAAATTGAAACCGAGCGGAATTGCGCTGACAATCCCATGTCCAAACGGGAGTTCGATCAGCTGATGATCCTCCACGAATATGCCAACACTTATCGCTGTTGACGTCTTTAACTAGAAAGGTATCAATCTTTTTGGCTTTGTTGTTATTACCGCTAGTCTTAGCTAGGATGCTGGTTGAAAACATTGCTGCAGCGAAAAGAACTAAATAACCTACCTTGGCTTTGCGTAAAAACATCGATGACCTCACTGTTAAAGTTAAATGTTATTTGAATACTGAAACTCTATGTTGTTTCTAGTTATTATTAAGCAAAGCTTGTGCCAGGTCTTATTTGGGGAGCTTTTGGGAAAAATTATTTAAATTCAGTTGGTTATATTTCGGAGTCACAGGGTTTAGGGGATAACTGGTATCGAAGTGATACCAGTTATGGTGACGTCGTTGAGAGTTTCAGTTTTTTTCTTGTTTGTCTCCGTCACTTTTCACTCAAAGGTATCTTGGAAGTAAGTTTGCTTTCAGACCTGAAAGGTGAGCTTGCTGGCGGCATAGTAACCGCAGCAACCATTTAACTGGGGATTAAGATCTGTTATCTATCTGCTTTGTGGGTTATATAAGACGTACTAGGCTTTTAGACGGAGGCGGATATGCGTAGAATTATAGCATTAGTGTTTATATTTATAGCAATTGCTGTCAGTCAATCGTGTACCCAAGAAACTCAAAATCAGATATCTCGAAGTATTCAAAACTGGACAGGTACTGATGGTGTCTTGGATGTGATCAGTGCGGGTAAGGTCATGTACCGCTTTATCAAGATTGATAAACTTTCGACTGCGAAGGCGACCTCTACTGATAAAACCCCCCGACCTTATCGATTTGGCTATGGGGTTTTGGATTTGAATCAGAATCATGTTCAAGATGAAAATGAGAAGAAGGTTTACTTTGAAGTGAGTGACTATTCTACTGCATATGTTTTTTACGAAATGCCCAGGGCGGCGAAGAAAAATTAGAATAATTATTTTTAATGGAGATGGTTCATGGATTTTATCCGGTTGTTAGGTTTTGTTTTTATTTTAAATTCATGTGCAGCGAATTTGCAGAAGCCAACGATTGATTTAAGTTCTTCTCAAGATGCAGAGTTTAAATTGGTTAAACCCGATGCGGAAGTTTCAGGGGTGGCTAAGTATAAGATCGAGGGTAAAGGTGATCAACAAGTAGAGTGGTTTTCTTGTTCGGCGCAGAAGAAGGGTGATGTGGTTGTGCTTATCAACCCAGACTTTAAGCCGTTTGATAACAAGGTATGTCGTGGTGCAGTTGCTCAGGCTTTTTTGAACCATAACATTAGTGTGTTTGCAATAAATCGTCCCGGCTACGGGGGGAGTACGCCTAAAGGCAAAGATTTTTCTGGCCCAGTCACTAGCGAAGCTATAGATGCAGCTATCGCGACCGGTATAACTAGTATCAATTGGTTTAAGAAACCTAAGGGAGTATGGGGAACAGGTTCTGGAGTTATCGCTGCTGGATTGTTGTCTAAACGGATGAAAGATATCGAATGGTTGATTCTCGGCAATGGTGTTTACGATGTAGAGGAGTTTTATTCGAAGGTTGGCGATTCTCCTTATAAGAAAATGATCGATGAAGCGCGTAGTGAAGATAAAGCTGATACATTTTTCGAATATAGATCGTTGGCATGGGATACGTCTGGGTTAGCTAAGTCCGTTACTTTGTACCATGGCAAGGCCGACGCTATGGTGAGTTTCCTGCAAAGTGAGTCGATGAAAGATACGCTTGCGGCCGAGGAGTATAAGGTCAACTTGGAGTTGATTGAGGAATTACCTCATAATATCTCTGCTTCTCAGCACCGGGTTATCCTTGAATCTATTCTGACTAAGTGGGCAAAAACTAACTAGTATCCTCTGAAAGCTAGGCTGGTGCGTCACGTTGCTGTGCATAGATTGCCTAACGATCCTTTCGTAAAATGAATCGGTTATTATTGTAGATGAAGGTTTTTCTTAGAAATCAATAAAGAGGTATGTTATGGCCGTTGATGTTGTTGTTCCTGCTGTTGGTGAGTCCGTTCAGGAAGGTATGGTTTATAAGTGGCACAAAGCGACTGGTGACTATGTCGAAATGGATGACGTGATTGTGGAACTTGAGACTGATAAGGCGACGGTTGAGATCGTTGCGGAAGTCTCTGGGGTAATCACTCAAAAAACTAACGAAGGCGACACCGTAAAAGTTGGCGATGTTCTGGCCTCTATCGATACGGATGCTAAGGGGGCAGCTAAAGCACCCGCGGCGGAGAAAAAAGAAGAACCTGCACCTCAGGCTGCTTCTGCGCCTCAGGCCCAGCCTCAAGATAACAGAACCTCAAGTATGGCTAGTCATCTAAGTCCGTCGGTTAATCGGATGGTGAATGAAAATAAACTCGACCCATCTTCGATCGAAGCCTCAGGACCGGGCGGCCGGGTGACTAAGGGAGATGTGATATCCCATATGGATCAAGGTAAAAAAGGTTTAGCGGTTGCAGCTGCGGCTCCCGAGAAGAAAGCTGATGTACAAAGTGCTGTACCATCTGGTGAGCGCAAAGTTTGGCGTGAGCCGATGAGTATGCTTCGAAGGCGTATTGCCGAAAGGTTATTAGAAGCGCAGCAAACAAATGCGATTCTAACGACGTTCAATGAAGTAGATATGTCGGCTGTTATGGCCATGAGGAAGCAGTATAAAGAATCATTCAAAGAAATTCACGGTGTCGGGCTCGGGTTTATGAGTTTCTTTGTTAAAGCAGCTATCGAGGGTTTGAAGAACTTTCCACTCGTGAATGGCTACATAGATGGTAATGATGTCGTTAAACATAATTACTGTGATGTCGGAGTCGCTATATCAACCGACCGAGGTTTGATGGTTCCTGTGATACGTGACGCTCAAAACCTGAGCTTTAATGGTATTGAACAAAGCATCGTCGATTATGCGACGAAGGCCCGTGCTGGTAAGATTGCGATAGATGACTTAACAGGTGGTACGTTTACTATTACGAACGGCGGAGTGTTCGGATCATTGGTATCGACTCCTATTATCAACCCACCGCAAAGTGCGATTTTAGGTATGCATAAGATTCAAGAGCGGGTCATGGTCGAAAATGGTCAGATGGTTATCAAACCAATGATGTACCTAGCGTTATCTTACGATCATAGAATTGTTGACGGTAAGGAGGCAGTGAGCTTCCTGGTGAAGGTTAAAGACTGTATAGAAGATCCATCTCGCTTGTTGTTGGGAGTGTAAGAATGGCAGCTGAAGATTCTTTTGATGTGGTAGTTATTGGCGGTGGCCCTGGTGGTTATGTTGCAGCAATTCGAGCAGCGCAGTTGGGTTTGAAGAGTGCTTGTGTTGAATTTCGCGGTGCTTTAGGTGGTACATGTTTGAATGTTGGTTGTATTCCTAGTAAGGCGTTACTCGAATCAAGTGAGATGTATGACAAGATCGCAAAACATTCCAAAGATTATGGGGTTAACGTTGACGGTGTCAAAGCCGATGTCCCGGCAATGATTGGTAGAAAGAATACCATCGTCCAAAAGTTTACTCGAGGCATCGAAGGTCTATTTAAAAAGAATAAAGTAAGTTACTTAAAGGGTCTTGGTAGTATTGTCTCTGCTAACGAAGTCGAAGTAACAGATGACTCTGGTGCCAAGAAGCGTTATCAGGCAAAGAATATAGTCATTGCTACAGGAAGTGAGCCTGTAGAAATACCCATTGCAAAATTTGATGGTAAAACCATTGTCAGCTCGACGGAAGCTCTCGACTTTGAAAAACCACCTAAGCATATGGTCGTGATTGGTGGCGGAGTGATTGGTCTCGAGCTAGGTAGTGTTTGGAGTCGTCTTGGTTCTGAAGTTACTGTTATCGAAGCGCTGCCTAAGCTACTCATGCAAATGGATGACTCGATATCGAAAGCTATGCCTAAAATATTAGGTGCTCAAGGCTTGAAGTTCCACTTAGGAACTAAAGTTACCGGAGTTGAATTAACTAAAAAAGGTGCGGTTGTAAAAGCCGAAACTGATTCCGGAGAGGCCATAGAATTTCCGTGTGATAAGGTTCTGGTCTCTGTTGGTAGACGAGCCTTTACTAATGGTTTAGGTCTAGAAAATGTTGGTGTCGAAGTTGATCAGCGCGGGAAGGTCAAAGTCAATAACCACCTACAAACTTCTCAAGCTAATATCTATGCGATTGGCGATGTTATTGATGGTCCGATGTTAGCTCATAAGGCTGAAGAAGAGGGCGCGGCAGTAGCGGAAATGATAGCCGGCAAACCTGGTCATGTTAATTACGAAGCTATACCTGGGATTATCTATACTTGGCCTGAAGTTGCTGCGGTCGGTCGGACTGAACAGCAATGTAAAGAAGAAGGCATCGAATTTAAAACCGGACAGTTTCCTTATATTGCTAATGGCCGTGCAATTTGTGCGGGGCATAGTGATGGGTTTGTGAAGATTATTGCTGATGCAAAGACAGATCGAATTTTAGGTGCCCATATGGTGGGGCCAAGTGTTTCGGAATTAATTTCGGAAATAGTTGTTGCTATTGAGTTTGGTGCAAGTGCAGAAGATATAGCAAGATCGATGCATGGACATCCTACTTTATCGGAAGCGACCAAAGAAGCTGCGATGGCAGTCGACAAACGCGCAATTCATATTTAAGAAAGGTTTTAAAAGACGATGAGTTCACAGCTTGATAGGCGTAAATTTAGCTTTGCCAGTGGTGCCAATGCGGCTTTTATAGATAGTCTTTACGAGGATTACAAGGCTAATCCCGACAATGTCGAGCCGTCTTGGAGGACTTTTTTTGAAGGCTATGAATTTGCTGCGAGTCTTGGGGCGGGAGCTAGTACCGGTGAGGGTAGCGGTGATTCTACCGAGGCAAAAGTAGAAGCTTTTATCAACGCCTACCGAAGGCTTGGTCATTTAAATGCGCATTTAAATCCATTGACTGAAAAAGCTGAGTTATTAGCTGATATGAGTCCGGCAGCTCATGGTTTAGGACCAATTGACCCTGATCGAAAATTCCATCCAAGTAATTTAGGCCTTAAAGTAGAAAGTGCTAGTTTTTCTGAGATTCAATTGTTTTTAGAAAACACTTATTGCCGCGCGATTGGAGCTGATTACCGAGAGATTAATAATGTTGATGTCGTTACCTGGATGCAAGATCAAATGGAATCTTGTCAGAATAATCCAGTCTTTAGTAAAGAAGAACAATTAAGAATTTTAGATAAACTTATAGAAGCGGAAGGAATGGAGAAATTTCTTCAGGATCGTTTCTTAGGGCAGAAACGTTTTTCCATAGAAGGCTTGGATTCTTTAATTCCTCTTTTAGATACAATGGCCACTGAGGCTTGTATCGCAGGGGTCGAAGAAGTTAATATTGGTATGGCTCACAGAGGCCGTCTTAATATCTTAGCTAATTTTATGGGTAAGCAATATGGGCAGATTCTAAATGAATTTGAGGGTGGTGAAACTTACCCAACTAATATTGAGGGTGATGTTAAGTACCATAAAGGTTTTGCTAATGAGATTGAAACGTCTAATGGTGATAAACTGAGGGTTTTTCTTGCACCTAACCCAAGTCACTTGGAAGCAATAAATCCGGTATTAGAAGGTTTCAGTCGGGCTCGCCAGTATCTTCTTGATGGTGGTGGTACTTCTAAAATATTACCTCTACTTATGCACGGCGATGCCGCAGTAGTTGGTCAGGGGGTCGTTGCGGAAACCTTGAACTTAGCTGGTCTGGAAGCGTATAAAACAGGTGGTACCATTCATATCATTGCCAATAATCAGATTGGTTTTACTGCGAACCCAGATGAGAGTAAGTCCTGTGATTACGCATCAGATGTTGCTAAAGTTATCCGTGCTCCGGTTATTCATGTCAATGCGGATGATCCTCAAGCCGTTTCTTGGGCCGCTAAACTTGCGATCCGGTACCGAGAAAAATTCAAAAAAGACTTTGTAATTGATCTGGTCGGCTACCGCCGTCATGGTCATAACGAGACGGACGAGCCGGGATTTACCCAACCTTTGATGTATAAAGTTATTAAAGCTCATCCTACTGTAATGAACGTTTATGCGGAACGCCTTGAACAAGCAGGAGTCTTGTCTAAGGAAGAGTTTAAAGCGAAGGTTAAAAAGTTTAGACAGCATTTACAAGAATGCTTGAATAAGGTTAGAGATAAGACGTTTAAGGATAATCATCAAGTTCCGAGTGCTTTAGAAAAAAGCCTCGGATATATATCGGTTTCCAAAGATCAGATGGAAAAGAGTGTTGATACCACCGCGTCTAAAGACAAAATTGTAGAATTATCAAAACGCTTCTTAAGTTTTCCCGATGATTTTAATCCTCACCCCAAAATTGTTAAGCTATACGACAGTAGAAAAGAAATGCTAAGTGGTGATGGTGCTATTGATTGGGGCTTAGCCGAAATTATCGCTTATGCTGCTTGCGCAGATGAATCCATTGATGTGAGGCTTTCTGGGCAGGATAGTGGCCGCGGTACTTTTAGTCATCGCCAGGTAGTGCTGAAAGATTTTGAAACCGGGAAACCTTTGAATATGCTCAGTCTGTTTGGTGGCAAACAAGGGCAGGTAGATGTTATAAATAGCCCGTTATCCGAGGCAGCGTGTCTAGGTTTTGAATTTGGCTATTCAGTGGCTCACCGTGATGCTTTGGTGCTGTGGGAGGCTCAATTTGGAGACTTCGTAAACGGTGCTCAAATTCTTATGGATCAGTTTTTGGTGGCTTCCGAGGCTAAGTGGAAGCAAACCTGTAGTTTGGTGATGTTGCTTCCTCATGGATATGAGGGGCAAGGCCCAGAGCACTCGAGTGCTCGTCCGGAACGGTTCTTACAAAGTTGTGGGAACTTAAATATCCAGGTTGCCAATGTAACAACACCAGCACAATTTTTCCATCTTCTTAGACGTCAAGTTAAGAGGTCTTTTCAAAAACCATTAGTTGTAATGACACCGAAAAGTTTATTGCGACACCCTAAGGTAATTTCGTCTTTTGATGAGTTTAGCAGCCAGACCTTTAAGTCGGTCATAGATGACGATTCGATCAAAACTAAGTCCAAAGTGGAACGGCTGGTTTTATGTACTGGTAAGGTATACTACGACTTAATGGAGACTAGATCCAAAGAGAAGCTTGAGGGAGCTCCTATTGCTCTTGTTCGGATTGAGCAGCTCTATCCATTTCCATTAAATGACTTAACCAAGATCATTGAAAGCTATAAAAACTGCGAAGAGATTTGCTGGGTTCAAGAAGAGCCTGCAAATATGGGCGCATGGATGTTTATGCGTGCTAGGTTAGAGAAAATTGCTAAAGGCAAGAAAACGGTTCATTATATTGGGCGTAAAGGCTCTGGTTCGACGGCTGAAGGCTCTCTAAAAGCACATAAGCTAGAACAACAAAGAATCGTTTTCGACTCTTTAAAGCTTTCTTGTCCCGTGAGTGAGAGCAAGAAGAAAAAGTAAAGTGAGGAATATGAGGTTAAGGCTAGCAAAAGTTATTTTTTATTTAGCTGGCTTAGTACTATTAATTTCTTGTCATATATTGGACCGGCAATCCTCTTTAAATCAAAGTTTCTTTGCTCCTACAAGTCAAAAACATAAATCGACAATGAAACCCGGTCGGTACGTCGGCTATATTCGGCTTGTAAATCAGCATGAGAAGGCAGCGTTTTTGATAGACATGATTGAAGTAAAAGCGAAGGGAAATCAATCGGTATATAAAGCTATATTGCGAATTAATTTAGGTGGTTTTTCTGGTAGCGAATATCATGGTGAGTATTTTTCAACAGTCGTTCATGACACGGCAAGCAATAAAATTTCTTTTTCTCAGGCCAATCAATCTTTTCATGTAACAGACGTAGAGTTAAAATCAGGATCGATGATTACGGGGAAGATTACCTATAAGGACGAGCCTATAGGCGATTTTATGTCCATTTATTCTGAGCGTAAGAAGATCGATGAAACCTACGGGTATGTTAGTAAGATGTACCCAGATCTCAACGTGCTTTCTACGATCAACGGCCTTTATGTCTCGACTTGCAACGAAACAGCCGAAACTTTACAACTCACTAGTTCGAGGTGGCAAGCCGGTCAGGAGACTAGAGATTTATTTTCAGAGTTTAAGATTCAAGGAACAATAGACGGTAAATTGGCTTATGGCGAAAGTGTCTATGACTTTATCAATAGTGAGCTAGCCTTGGCGAATCCAGAGAAATATTTGTCTAAAAACTGTAAGTTTGTTTCTGGCGGTATGAATTGTGATTCATGTTTTTATGAGCGCGTTAAGTTGGAGGGCGCTCTTCCAGAGAAAATAGCATTTAGCAAATTTATCAACCGCCCTCAGAGAGTGGTGTTAGAGGAAGATCAGGAGAAAGCCCGAGTCCCTGTTCGACCGGATTTCCCAGGAGTTATTGAAGGGGAATACTATGGCCATTTATTTAACGAAACCACGGAAGTCTATCAACCCATCCGGCTCAAAGTTAATGCTGACTTGAGAAAATCCGATGGCATGACAAAGCCGTCTTTAGCGGTTACAGCAATTGCAAATTTGTTTTTTGGACCATCTAATTCTGGCGAGTTTTTGGTCTATCCGTTTGCCGGAGGGTATTATTCCGACTCGGCCCCTTATTTTGTTTTTTCAGGTAAGGGAGAAGCGTTCTTACAAGTGTCAAAGTGGTATGAAGGCTCTCTTCAAGGTATTTGGTATTCCAAAACTTATGGCCGAGTGGGAAGTGTTATTCTTAAAAAACACCCTATTCAGATTCCTCAGAAAAAACATCTGACCGAAATTAAAAAACTAAGTGGAACCTATTCAGGACCCGAAGCTAAATTTAGCTTGTTGGCGCAGAGCGGTGTTTCCATGAGTAGTTATAATTTCTTTCCACTAGGAATTAAAGGTGTTGTAGTGCGGGCAAAAGACTCCTCATCTAAAGGGCGTATTGAAGGTGCGAGTTTAGACTTTTACACTGGGAAGTTTGCAATGAAGTTAGCTACTGATGAGATTATAGTTGGTGAACAGACGAGTCGCGGTATCGATTTGTTTTGGGGAGCGGGCGGTAGTTTGGGATTGGCTGGACGAAGGTCGTATGATTTTCAAGAGGACCCTTTTAGTGAGACATCGGCAATGCAGATGTTTGATTTATTGCGGGCTCCTTTTATCCGTTAACTATAAATTTTATCTGCAAAGATCTTTATTAGGCCTGATGGGTCAGTAATAGGGATTTAATGTGATAAAACTAAATGGGTAAGTCTGGCCATATCCACGTCATCCCAAGGGCGAAGCTCGTATGGGATCTCTCACTAATAATATCGGTGTAGAGATTGGCCATACAGTCCTGAAAACTAGCGCCTAGAATCTCAGGTTCTTTCTCCGTCAAATTATAAATGTCTGACACCGACATCTGATTTCTTATTGTAGTTGTTATTTTTTCTATTGGAGGAAAATGATGGGTTTTTTCCTCCCCGGTAATACAAGGAGAAAAATTGGACAAAACCCCTCTCGTAAAGGAAATCTCCGAAACAAAAATATATGTAATTCGGGACAAAAAAATCATGTTAGACAGTGACCTTGCTGAATTATATGAAGTAGATACAAAGGTATTGAAGCAAGCGGTTAGGAGACACATTAATAGGTTCCCCGAAGATTTCATGTTTCAAATGACAAATCAAGAACTTAGAGATTGGAGGTCACAGATTGTGACCTCCAATCCAGCTGCAAAAAAAGGTTTAAGGTATAAACCTTTCGCTTTTACTGAGCAAGGTGTGGCAATGCTATCATCGGTGTTAAATAGCGAGCGCGCAATTATGGTAAACATTCAAATAATGAGAACATTTACAAAAATCAGGGAGATGCTGATTTCGAACGAAACATTAAGGATGAAAATCGAAAGCATGGAGAGAAAATATGATAGCAATTTCAAGGTAGTATTTGACGCAATAAAAGATATTTTAAAAAACCCAACCGAAACGGGGAGAAAAATTGGGTTTCGCACTAATAAAAACGAATAGATAACATTGCGTCGCAACTTCTACAGGGATGGAACTTGAAATTTTGCGTTGGCGAACGACCGGAAAAAATGGCCAAACTCGTCAGGCCCAGCGACGAAAGAGCGTCGGGTTTCTCACTGCAAAATCCGCGTAGCAATGGCCAGGCACATTTTAATCGTCGTTAGTCCGAAACTTTTTTCGTTTTCTGCTATTTATCTGTGTTGCTTGTACCAATAAGCCTTAATAACTCAGACTCCAATGGCGCAAATATTTCCTGATAATGTTTCCGCTTAACCAAACAAATCGAATATGGGGCATGCCATTGTCCAGGTATGCTGACCGTTGTTAAATCTGATTTTTGACCAGTCCCTATAGCTTTGTCCGGGAGAAAGCCCCATGCATCAGAGGATTGAAGAAGAATCGCAGCTGTTTGGTTGTCATTGTAGTAGTCGGTTTTTAACGGCAAAATTCCAAGCTCTTTAAAAACTGGGTGGCTATCGACAAAATTTGGTGAGATATGACAGAAAGTTATGGATTGTTGAAAATCTAGGCATAGCGACGTAACCTTCTGATGTTCTACTAAAACATCCGTCACAACGACCACAGAAGGAGACATCGCTATGTTATCTATTGTTACCTCAGATCAAAAAATTTCCCAAGACCTAACTCTCAGCCTCGACGAAATTGCTCGGCAGGGTGCCAAAAGAATGCTGATGAAAGCCCTTCAGCATGAAGTAGCTGAAAATATGTTGACGGGAATATCGAGCATCGCGACGACAAGGGTAAGGCCGCTGTCGTACGTAACGGCAAAGCCAAGCCTCGTAAAGTCACCCTTGGAGCAGGCACGATTGAAGTCGAGGCGCCGCGGGTGAATGACAAGCGCAAAGAGCACCAATTTACTTCAAAAATTCTTCCACCTTACTTAAGAAAATCGGCAAATGTAGAAACCCTGTTACCGATTCTTTATCTAAAAGGACTTTCGACAAATAATTTTAAATCAGCTCTGACCTGCATACTTGGAGACGGCGCAAAAGGTTTATCGTCGACATCAATTGTTAGTCTCAAGAAATCTTGGGAGACCGAATTTTCTGACTGGAAAAAACGACTTATCACCAGTCAGTATGTTTATTTTTGGGCCGATGGGGTCAACGTTAAAATTCGCCTTGGTGAAGACAAGAAGCTCTGCTTACTGGTCATCATGGGCGTACGATTAGACGGTAAAAAAGAACTTATTGCAGTCGAACCTGGGTACCGTGAGTCGAAGGAGTCGTGGTCCATTTTACTGCGCAACCTCAAAGATCGCGGCGTCAGTGCGCCTCGACTAGCAATCGGGGATGGTGCTCTCGGGTTTTGGGCCGCGATTCGAGATGTTTTTCCTGCGCGGCCGAACAAAGATGCTGGGTCCATAAAATCGCTAACGTGCTCGACAAGCTTCCAAAACGTTTGCAGCCAAAAGCAAAAGAGCTTCTGCATGAGATGATGTTTTCAGACACGATCGCCGATGCTGTCGATAACCGCAAAACTTTTGAAACAGCTTTTGAGCTCAAACATGAAAAAGCCGTTAATTGCTTAACAAAAGACTGGAATGAACTAACGGCCTTCTACAAGTTTCCTGCATCTCAATGGGGTCACCTACGTACGACGAACCCAATCGAGTCGATGTTTGCAACCGTCAAACTAAGGACGAAAGTAACGAAGGGTGCCGGTAGTGGAAAGGCTGCATGTGCAATGGCATTTAAATTGATGCAAGAAGCAGAAAAAAGGTGGCGGCGTATTCGCGGGTATGAAGAAATAAAAAATATTATTTCAGGTGTTGAATATCGAGATGGAATTGTGGTAACTGAACACTCTCATCGGGAGGCCGTCAATAGCTAGGCCAATCCACAACAAACTGTCATACCTCGCCAACGAGACCTTCTTCTAATTGTGTGTTTATAACTTATTCATTTGATGTTACAATAAACCTTGTTATTTTCTAAAAAATTCATCTTTGTTCGAGGGTTACAATATGTACATAGTGGTTCGCTTTATTATGATTTTGCTGCTACTAACCGCTTGCAGAAGCAGAATGTCAGAGGTTAGTTCTGAAAATTCTAATACGGTCCTCATCTCTGGCGATTCGCCCGCTGGGAAATTTGAAGTGATGCGTAGTAGTAAACCTTCCAATATTGAAATTCATTGGAAGAATATTGGTTCGATCAAAATGTCGTTAAACGAGTGGAAAAACGGGGCTGAAAAGTCACTGCATTTAGACAAAATGAATACGCTAATGAAAAAGATAAAAAGGCGCTTCCGGTTATCGAGTGGGTAGCAACGCCGGTTTCATGTCTAATCCACCAAGATGAAAGTAGACAGCTGTCTTGAAATTCTCTGTATTTCGAAACCCGCAAGCCATTTTCTTCACCTTTTGAATCCTTGAATTATTTCCTTCGGCGTTGCCGCTGTTTGCGCCAAGTCTGATGGCATTTATTATCATCCATAGGTGCTCTCGCAAGCTCTTGGCGAGTTTCTTCATTGGTTCAAGACGACTCCGAGCCATTCTAGTTATCAATCGTTTCCACTCCTTCTCTGCCACGCCGATATAAGCATACTTCCAAAGCCCATGAGCTATTTCTTTCATCGCCCATGCGCGCGATGTTTTTAAGGCGATTCTAGTTATTTCCATGAAATCTTTTCGACTGCGGTTATCGATTTTCGCGTTACTTCGAAGCCAGTCAAATTTGGTGCCTTTTAGCAGGTCATCGCCCTCGCTAATCATAACTCGGTGCTCTTTCTTTCGTACGTCATTCACTGCCTTACCGAAGTATCCAGCAACATGAAATCGATCGAGACAAATTTTAGAATCTGCATCCGGCAAATAATCTTTTGTGCTTGTTCGATAGGCTTTCCAGAGATCCATGCTCACACTACGAATACTTTGCAGAGCATCCGGTGATAGTGTCTTCCAAAAGGCGTCTATTGAGTTTTTGTCGCGTCCTGCTTCTACGTGAATCACGTGCTCTCCCTCACTAACGACGGTCAGGTAATTGTGCCCCTTTTTTTCACTAGTTTCGTCGATGGTCACATTAACAGGTAAAACAGGGCCTCTTCGTTTCAGCCCTCTTTGGACCGCGCGATGCTGAATCCGCGAAGCAGTACCCCAATCGATGTTAAGGCGTTCCGCAACAGCGGAAACCGGGGCAACCTCGAGCCACCTGATGACAATTGCTTCAAACAACAAGGTCAAATGAGAGCCTCGTTCAGCCCATGGAACCTCAACAAGTTTGACCCCATGCTCCATGCATTTGGTTCTAGGAACGTTGCACTCAATCACGGTTTCGAGTTGGCAGGTATCCAAATGCCGCCACTTCCTAGGCTTCTTGTCATGCCGAGGGCAAGCTACTCCACACTCGGAACATGCAAATGAGTGGTGCTGGTCGAAACAAACTTCGACGGTTACTGAATTTGACTCCAAGGAAAGCGAAACGGATTCAACCGACCAAGGAGCCGAAATACCTAGGATTTGAGCATATAGTTGTTTGTCGTTCATGATCGGGATTATACACAAAATCCCAGATTAGCCACTCGATAACCTGAAGAGCCAGATTTTTTATGCATCGACGGCGGTATTAAGATGTATTTATGCTCTAAATTATAAAGCGGTTGGCTGTAGACTCCGTAGGGCCCTCTATTGATCTTGTAATCACTTTCTTTAAGCGAGCGAATAGCTTTACCCATGGGTTCTCGATTAAACCTTGCCTGAGAAAACCGGCTATTAAACTTTTCGTCAGGAGCGAACTTGCCTTTCATCGCGGTGTTTAAATCACCAATAATAATAACCTCACCAAACCCTCTTTGTTTAGCTTCGATTAGAAGTTCAATAATTTCGGGATCGCTTAATCGGTACCTTACGATGTGTATAATCTTCCGATCATTTGGAACTTCACCGAGTTCAGAAAACTCTCCTTCAGAATAAATGAAGTCTCTTAGTTTTTGCCGTTCGACTTCGATAAGTTTTGCTTTGGGATGAAAACGTTTCAGATCAGGTGAGTCGAAGTTATGGCTCAACCACAACTCTGCAATCACTTCGTCGGCCGATGGAAGTTTTGAAGTGACCTCAATCACTTCTGGAATAGCAGGTGTTTTTGCGAAAGCTAAACTGGTTACGATCCAGCATCCTACTACTAACACTAATCCGTACACTGCGGAGGCGTATTTTCTACCCACGATTATTCCTTCACTTTTGATTATGTAGGTTTTTTGTAGCAGAGCATAAGAGTTAGAGCAAAGGTATTTTGCAATAGCTTAAATAACAGACAGGTAAAAACTAACTATAAATATAAGTGTTAACAATTTTTTTACGCACTGAAGTAAAATTCCTCTTTACGAAATCTCAGTTTACATTTACCCTGCCTTCATTCTTAAAATAATTCATAGGACGGTGCCATGAAGACCCCTTTGTTCGCTGCGCGAAATGTGCTTGTGTTCACGCTTGTTTTCTTCACACTAACCGCTTTTGGGAGAGAGTCCCTTAGCGACAATGATCGCGTCTATGCCGAGGCTTATGAGATTTTTCAAAATGCCCAAGAAGTATTCTACAATGAAAAACAGCTGCTACCCGATGAGGAATTTTTCAACAGTATTAAAAAGCACGGTTTCGAATACAAAGATGTTAATGGTTATGGTAAGGCAATATTAAAAAAGGTCGGGCCGTTATTTTGCTTCGAAGTTCAACACTATGAATCAAACAAAGTATTTATATACGCTGATGCAGACCTCCTAGACCCCAATGATCGAGAGCTTCAAAAGCTCATTGCAAAAATTCACATAGACAAGAAATCTGACGCTGTTTTAGGACGAACAAAAAACCAAAAAATTGAAGGCACAGAAGAGTTCCCGAGACCAAAGCTACTAAGCCCAAACTTCTTTAGGGAATATTGGCGATCGACTTATGAAAAACCTGACGTCGGCGACTTAAATCTAGCCATGGTTTGCGCGGTCTCTCAAGTCGCGGTTTCTCTCTGCTTAGCTGCCGGCAAGAACGCCATACTTCCCGAATATGGATTTCAATACGAACCTGCTGTCCTGACCGTCTTTTTTGCACTTGCCATTGGAATTAACTCAACTACATATAAAAACTGGGCCTACCGAGGTTCATGGCTACTTGACGTCGACAATCCGTATCAAAAAAACTGGATCAATGAACACTTGCCAACATTTAATAAAAGCCTTTCTCCCAAAGTAAAAAAAGAGTTGCTTGCAGTTCCGATGATACTACGCCAATCGATCGTGAGCATTGCATTCGCTTACACTTTAACCGCATGGATTCATGAAGACGGAATTGCTTCGATGAACAACATCTGGACTCATTTATTCTTATTAGGGAATGTCGGGGTTAGAAACTACGCAAAGAAATTCTGGTATGAAATCCCTAAAATCAGAGCTGATCTCGGCCTCAGTAACGGCCGCCTAAAAGTCAAAATCCCTTATAGCGAACGAAAAATCGACACCAGAATTAACAAGCAAGCTTTTGAATACCAAATGATGTACCTCATTCCTTTTGGCATTGGAGTCTTAGATATCATCAGCCTACCTCTCATGAATATGATGGCCGAAGTAATGCCGGTTGCTGGAGAACTGATTTCCGTAGTGTCTTCAAAAGCTACATTATTCGCAATGATCCCAGCAGCAATGTACGTGAGCTACCACTACACAAAACGAAGCTACTTGAGATCCGAGCAACAAGTCTTAGACGACCCAACTAGAATTAGGATTCAAAGACGCAACAAACTCAAAGTCGCATTTGAAGAAATGGAAAAACGCTGGGAGGAGTCTATTATGATTAAGTACTCCTCTAAAGTTATCTCTCCTGTGACCAAAGTCACTCGTATTGCTGGAAGAGTGGCACTCGCTCCGTTTCGTAAATGTGCAGAAATTTTCGGGAGAAGAGATTAAGGAAAGCCGTTCTAACGAGCTTCTTTTCTAATCCTCGCCATTGAGCATCTACTTGATCTCGGATGCTATAAATTTTGCGAATTTACCTATGTCCTCTTTAGTAGAGGCAAGTTCTAAAGAACTCATATATTTCTCTCTGTTTTCTGTTCTAATGATCGCCCAGGGGTAACCTCCCGAAATAAGCATAAGATTCATAATAAACCTAGCTATTCTGCCATTCCCATCCATATAAGGATGAATGAAGACAAAGATAAAGTGACCTAAAATAGCTCTGACCCCGGCGTGATGTTCTTCCTTAAGCAATTGGAATAAAGTTTCCATGCATTCTAGGACAGCACTACTTGGTGGTGGTACATGGCGCGAATTACTGATGTAAACGGGGTGGTTTCTATAGCCTACAACTTTTTCTGGTTCTAATAAATTCGCCACTAATAGAGGGGTAAATAATTGTCGGTACCATTTTTGGAGGTCATTTGAAAGGACTGATCCAGACGATTCTCCATTTAAAACCTTGGTTATACTCATGATAACTTCCTGAAAGGCGTTATGATATCCCTTTGCTGCTAGTGCGTCTCGCTGCTTTCGATCATCTATAATATTTTCTGGATCCCACTCACCAGATTCAATTTTTGAAATCAATTCTTCGGTGACTTGGTAGCCTTCAATGGAAAGTGAATGATAGGCATCTTGTTTATAAGTTTCTTGGATAACTTCAATCGTTTGTTTTTTATCGCCGACTACTCCGGGTGATGATGGTAAATTGTCGATGACAACTAGTCTCATTTCGTTCCACATAAGTCGAATGCGACCTACATAAGGAGAGCTAAATCTCATTTCTGCTAACTTCGGCAGATACTCGTCAAACGGATTAATATCTTTTAAGATATAACCAGCAGCTGATATATCACCCCGAATTTGTTCTGACTTTGAAACCTCTCCAAGGTATTTATAGGCGCCAATAATTCGTTCTGCGGATGCTATATTTTCTGTTTTTAATAAGGTTCTAGATATTTCTGAAACACTTAGAGAGGAAATTTTAAGAACGATCTCAATATTTCGAGGATTCTTTCGGTAGTATGTAGGTGTAAGCCTCGAAAGAGCAAATGGTAGCGACATTCTAGTGATACCATTAATTCTCTCAACATCATCAGGAAAGTTTTTAGAATCTGTTAGTAGAAGGATTGAGGTATTATGAGGAAGAGAGATGGTTGTGTTGCTAGCTTTTTGAGTTAACACAATTATTTGTTTAGGTACGAAGGTATCTCCAGCATACAGATTGAAAGATGATTCAGCAGAGAGGCAGTACTTATTTTTTCCAAATCTATCGTCCAAGTAATACTGTAAGAAAGCCCAAAATCCCCCAAACCATGCCGTGCTACCGCTATCTCCGTCAGCAGACCTTAATAGATACCAACCTCTAATAACTTCAGTCAGAAAACCCGCATTGATAAGTCGTTCTCTATACTTTCTATCGAGATAAGATGACTTTACAATATTGCCTCTTGACGCATTGCTTGCTGCCTTCAACGACTGGGCTAGAAGTTGTTGAGGTTTCTTTCTGGTTTTAGCCATATGATGACCTAATTAAAGTTTCAACTGATTCGGCTGCACTACTTAGAATCTAAGCATAACAATCACTAGAAGTTATCGCAATAAACAACTAGAAGTTATTGCGTGATATCTATAGATTTTAGCGTTAAATACACTGTATTATATAATAAAATCAATATATTAAACATAATACCATTTAGTCATGAGATCGATAACCGCTCTATTTATCTCATGTTTTTTCATAACTATTCAAAGTCAGCATTCAGTTCATTGTCAGTTAAATCATGAGGCATAAAAGCCCCCGGTCTTGGGGAGCACGAATCCCTACCTATTAAAAGCGCACATCCCCATAACCGCACCTAACCGTCCAGAAGTCTCTGCTATCTCACTCGTACTACGAGAGTCACGAGAAGGTTTGTAAGTACGAATTTCAGGGTTATGTGATTCACTATCATACCAACTAGGTACTAAACGACGAAGCTCACTCCAAGAATTTCTCTGCTCATTGTAACGACCATCAATTTCTTGATAACCATGAATCGCTATCTCGCGAGAAAGATTATAGGCACGATAACAACTCGAGTGGTGAGCGTCTTGATAATCAGCAATAGGTATAAATACCTCGTTCCCTAACTCATCTACCCAATCATCGTTATAGAGATCACGGCACTCACTTGCGGGAGTTGTAAGCGGATATAAATCGACCCCTATTGTTAGATCAATTTCGTCATGCATATTCGCATATAAAAATTCGACTTCGAGAGCATGATGACTAGCATGACCAATATCCATCATCCATTCCATACCAAGCTCGTCGGCTTCTTGCTCAAACGTATAGTATCCTAGCCGAGACTGCGCAGCTTGATAAAGTGGTTGCCGGTTATCGGCAATCTTTCGAGTCAGTAAGTCTCCCACTAAAAGCATCGACTCCAAAGCATTAGGGGTCGGATGAAAATCACTAAGAAAACGTTCAAATATTTCATGATCATCGGACAAGGCTGACATAAAAAATTCAGAACTAATTTTCGGAGATATAGAGGAACCATCCGTGGTTCCGTAAGAGTCAACATCCATAGACTCTAAGCATGTCATGGCTTTGTTCTCAAATGTTCTGTAAGTATTTGAGACCGAACTTGTAATAGGAATGAATGGAAATCCCAACAGCTCGTTAAATTCGTCTGAGTGGTCCATCCAACCTTGAAACTCTTCGCAACTAAGATCACATGACCTTGGTGTCGAACACTCAAAGGACGCGTCTACAATACGAGCGAGAGAAATAATGGGTCGAAACAACTCGCTCCGAAGTTTCTGGCCCGGGATGCGTCGGTAAGACCTACTTGGCAGATTAATCGCGGCAACTTCTCTACCTAACTCCGCAAAATTCGAATCTGCTACTGGTCGGTGTTTTGCATCTGAAGATACTTCTTCGACTTGGTAGAAAAAATTGTAATCACCATCCATAGATGCAGCGGTTAGATGAGACCTGTAGTAATGACCGAGTTCATGGGCGACGACCGCACCAAACTGGGCTTCATCAAATTCGGCAATCGCAGCTGAACTAAATGTGATGATATTAGATGTAACATACAACACGAGTTGATCTGCGCGGGTGACACCGCGCAACCGGTAAGAAAGCTCACACTGAGAACCCACTACCATCACATCATCCTTGACGGCTAGAGTGCAGTGAACCATCTCACGGTTCCAACGCTCTATTATTTGAGAGAATCGCTCGGAATTAGCAGGTACGGAAATACAAGACTTACCTTGAAACCGGGAAACCTTACCGTCGCTAGTTATTAACACTTGTTTAATGGTATTTCTGTTGCGAGGTTCTTTGGAAAGCGAAACCCGCATGTCTAAACACAACGGTATAGGAATCACGGCAGCGTTAACTTTACGATTAACAACCACCAAAGGTTTTGGTTCAGGAATAGCAGCTAACAACTCTGGGAACTGCCCCCGAAGGTGTTCATCATAGCGAGCTAACCACTCCCCTACTAACTGGCTCTTTTGATCATCAGGTGCAAGGTAGCTAATTGCAGAACGGCCTTGAAATTCAGATAGAGTGGGTAGATACACCTTCTCAAATGAATCAGCTGAGACCTCTTGCCATAACCCGACCTGACCCAACCTAACTGGTTCGTCAGCATTATGATAAAGTTTAGAGGTCTTACTCTGGGGCTCGCCGCATGATACCAATGGAAATAATAAGACCAACGGCATCAGGGTCCTGGCGCATCCCACGGCTAGGCCATGAAAATGCTGCATATGCTCTGTCCTTGTATTGACTGGTTAGCCAGTTTAAACCCCATTTGGGCAAACAATGCAAGGATTTTTTAGGGTTAGCTTAGTTTTTGGACAGATATACTTGAAGAAGTTGCAGAGCTGCCGGCGTTACTCCACTGATCCGAGCAGCCTGCCCTAATGATTCGGGGCGGTGTTTGCTTAACTTTTCTACAATTTCAAAACGAAGTCCTTGGATCTCAGAGTAATTGAAATGCTCTGGAATCCGAGCTTTATCCAGCTTACCGGAATGCTCCATAATATTACGCTGCCTCGATAGATAGCCTTCGTATTTAAGCTCTATACTCGCGCGACGTAACGAGCTTTCAGAGTAGCGACTCAATTCCTGAATGAAACCCTTTAGATCGTCTAGGTCTAAATTTACTCGCTTAAACAAGGTAGAAACTTTAGTACCAGTGTTATCTTTTTGAGTGTAGAGGCTTTCTGGTATACCGACTTGACCGAATGTCGTATCTCGGAGAAATTTCAAAACTTCTTTGAGCTCTTTTTGGCGCACAAGATACGATTGATACTCATCGTCGCTTACCAGTCCAACACTCCGCCCTAAATCTGTTAACCGGGTATCGGCATTGTCTTCACGTAAATACAAACGATGCTCTGCGCGTGAGGTAAACATCCGGTAAGGCTCGTTAGTACCTTTCGTAATCAGGTCATCAATCAGCACTCCGATATAAGCCTGTGAGCGTTCGAGAACAAAGGCTTCTTCTCCCTTAGATTTTTTTGCGGCATTAATCCCAGCAATGAGACCCTGAGCTGCGGCTTCTTCATAACCGGTGGTTCCATTAACCTGCCCAGCAAAAAACAGTCCGGAAACTCGCTTGGTCTCTAAGCTAGATTTTAATTCTGTGGGATCAATGAAATCATATTCGATAGCATAGCCAGGTCGGATAATTTCAACCTTCTCAAGTCCTTTAATAGTTCGAACAAACTCCAATTGTGCAGCAATAGGCAACGAAGTTGAAATCCCATTCGGGTAAACCTCACAAGTATCGTAGCCTTGAGGTTCCAAAAATATTTGGTGAGATATTCTATCCGGAAACTTAAATACTTTATCTTCAATAGATGGACAGTAACGCGGACCAATGCCGACAATTTCACCACTGTATAATGGAGATTGATCTAAGTTACGCCGTATGACGTCATGGGTTTTTTCATTGGTATGAGTAATGTAACAGGGTACTAAGGGCTGTTTAATGCTATCGGTTGAGAAGCTAAATGGCACAATATCTTCGTCTGAATGCTGCACTGTTAACTCTGACCAATCGATCGTTCGTCCATCTAATCTCGGAGTGGTTCCAGTCTTCATTCTGCCAACTCGAAATCCACTGCTGCGAATAAAATCTGCAAGACCAATAGATGCTGCATCTCCGGCTCGACCGGCACTGGTCTTTTCCATTCCTAAATGAATCAAACCATTTAAAAAAGTTCCGCCAGTTAAAACTACATTGTCAGAATGAAATTCACCAAAATTTTTACAACCAATTCCAACTACCTGAGATCCACCTTTATCAAACAAAAAACTCTCTACACTATCTTGTCGAATAGAAAGCCCATCGACCTGTTCTAATGTGTGCTTCATGTATCTACGGTATAAATCCATATCGGCTTGAGCTCGTGAAGACCAGACAGCAGGACCTTTACTACGATTTAAAACTCTAAACTGAATACCAGTCGCATCAATAGCCTTTCCCATTTGGCCACCTAAGGCGTCAATTTCCTTAACCAGATGACCTTTCGCAGTTCCGCCAATTGCTGGGTTACAACTCATTGCAGCAATACGCTCAACAGATTGCGTAACTAATAGTGTTTTCACGCCTGACCGAGCGGCAGCAAGCGCAGCCTCACAACCAGCGTGGCCACCACCAACTACAATAACGTCGTATTTCTCCAAACTCATATGTTTAAAACCAAATCTTATTCCGTGTATTAACTAGTAATCTTCATGCTATAGAAGTGCATAACTATAGACTAAGCGTCAGCCTAGCTACTAAAAAACTTTTTTTTTAACGAATTCAGTGATTTAAAAACAGACAACCAGACTTATCTATTTGTTTTTATTGATATTTACCTTTATTGCGAATAATTGATGTTTCAGATAGATTAGCCTCGAATAAAAGATCATATTTTGATGCCCTGGTTAGTACCAACATAGACACGATGTCGAAGCCAAGGGGAATCATCGTTTGGAGGTTGTAGGTTTGAGCGTTTTTTCTAATAGCAGCTTTAAGGGTCACGAACAGGTTGTCTTCTGTCACGATGAAGAGACCGATTTAAAAGCGATCATAGCAATTCATGATACGACACTAGGCCCTGCATTAGGTGGTTGTCGTTTCTGGAACTATGCCTCTGACGAAGAAGCGTTACATGACGTCTTACGTTTATCTCGGGGGATGACTTATAAAGCTGCCGTAACCGGGTTACATCTCGGAGGCGGAAAAGCCGTTATACTAGGAGACCCTAATCAATTAAAATCAGAATCGTTATTTAGAGCGTTTGGCCGCTTTGTAGATAGTCTTGGTGGTCGTTATATCACCGCGGAAGATGTCAATATGTCTGTTGAAGATATCGGTTATATCGGCGAAGAAACCAGCCATGTAACAGGAGTCGCGGGTGGATCTGGCGATCCGTCACCAATCACCGCACTAGGTGTTTTTGTCGGAATAAAGTCAGCCGTAAAATACAAACTAAATAAAGATAATTTACAAGGTATCAAAGTCGCCGTCCAAGGTATCGGCCATGTAGGCAGCTATCTGTGCCAATACTTAAACGAAGAGGGTGCAGAACTATTTGTTCACGACATCAACCAAAAACGAGTCGATGATGTCGTAAAAAAATACGGCGCTAAGTCAGTTAGTGGAGACAAAATCCATTCGGCAGACGTTGACGTATACGCACCATGTGCACTCGGCGCAACCCTCAACGACAACACCATACCTGAGATAAAAGCACCGATCATTGCTGGCGCTGCTAACAACCAACTTCAAGACGAAACTGTTCATGGCAATCAACTCAAAGAACGCGGGATTCTGTATGCTCCTGATTATGTAATCAACGCAGGCGGTTTAATCAATGTCTACCATGAGCTCAAAGGTTACAACGCAATCAAAGCTCGAAAACAAACAGAAAACATCTACAATACATTGCTACGTATTTTCGAAGAAGCAGATCGCGAAAACATCTCGACACACCAAGCTTCGGCTCGAATGGCTGAGAAACGCATATTAGAAACAGCCTCTCAATCAGGGTCGGTCAGTGGTGGAAAAGTTACTCTCGACCGAATTCGAATGAGCATATAAACAGAAGGCTGCTGCCGTGACAACTAATGACCGTATTGCTTTCCAAGGAGAGCTAGGAGCTTACAGTCACTTAGCAGCAGCTGAATACTTCAGCGCTGACTCCCCTGTTTTAGCATGCACTGAATTCTCTGACACATTTAAAGCAGTCGAAGACTCTAAGGCTAGCCACGCAATCATCCCAGTAGAAAACTCAGTAGCGGGTAGCATCGTTGAGAACTACGATCTTTTACGAACCAGCGGAACTTACATCAGCGGTGAATATTCACTAAGAATCCAACACTCGCTTATAGTTACAAACACCAACATAACCGACGAGGTCACCAAAGTTTACTCTCACCCTCAGGCGCTAGCGCAATGCACAGACTTCATCGAAGAGTCTTTACCTAATGCTGAAGTTATTCCCTACTACGATACAGCGGGAGCGGCACAGCTAGTTGCTAGAAACCCCAATGAAAAATGGGCTGCGATCGCTTCAGAACTAGCTGCCCCAATCTACGACGTGAAGGTTTTAAAAAATGGAATAGAAAACCACCCTAATAACTACACCCGTTTTCTTGTAATACAAAAACTTCCTAACGGTGGCCTACCGAGTACCACCTACGATAAAACTTCGATTGTGTACAAGCAAAAGAACTCCGACGGCTTACAAAAAACCTTAGCTATATTCTCTAGCAACGAAATAAATATTTCAAAAGTAGAATTGAGACCACAAGTAGGAGAACCTTGGCGATACTGGGTCTTTTTAGATTTAGAAGGTTCTAGCGAAGTAGTCACTGAGTGCATCGAGCAATTAAACTTAGCTGCTAACGAGTATAAAATCTTAGGAAACTATCAGGCTCATCAGGTGTAAAGGTCGAGGTTTTAGCTGATGATATAATGTGCGGAGTTTGGGTTAAATTGGATAGGTGAGTATGCCTATCAGCAAAGCGCACAATTCCTAACTGGCTGAGCCACAGCGCATGCGGTTAGCGCTCGATGAAATAGACGGTTTATGTCGTGTCGGCGATTAAATCTATAAGTATACTCGCCAAGGTAACGTTCCAAATGTTTGTCCCTCACACCATGATGAGTTCCATTGATCCAAGTTTTTGCGTTTGAAATAAACCTATGGACCCAAAGTAACCAGCTAGCGCAAATTTCTGAATGTCCCGAGACCACTTAATAATCAAGGTCGACTCTTTCGAGGTTTTTAACGAAGCCATAGGTCTTAACCATTGCTCACTTTATCCGCTACATTCTTAAATAAGTTCATGATACAATGAGCTCAGGATCACGTTTTTCGACTTTAGCATTCGATCCTCTTAAATATTCCCGTAAGAGGTGATAGGTTCATGTTTAAAACCCTAAAGCTAAGCATTCTCTTAACTAGTCAACTGTTCATCGCTACGCAGGTGTGGGGGTTTACCGTCGATGATGTGCCGAAACTGCTCGACGCTTGGCCTGCGAATCAAGATGGTAAGGAAGCAATGAGATATGCTCACGCTATTGCTTTTAATGAGGATCATCCACCACCGCCAGAGATGGTCAAGAAATTTTTAGACGCCAAATGGCAAGGTGTAGAATCCGTCCTCGAATATTTTAAAAATCGTCCCGATAACCTTTCGGTAGATATCCAGAGAAAATTTATTAGCATTTGCCACGCCATAGACGCTACTTACGGGTTGGGTTCTGCGGGCTATCAAAGCACGGGTGCCGGTCTTTTAGAAACCATTGCCTTTGACCGATCCGAGGACGTTCATTTTCGTAAATTAGCCATCGAAGGCCTCATACAATTTCCGCCAAAGCTGTTGGGTACATCTAATGACCCGCTCTATTATAAGACTCTAAAGAAATCCCTGGTGGCGTATCACCGGGAATCCATCCCAGACGTTAAAGCAAAATTGACCGACTTGTTGAATAGCATAAACCCCAAGTTTAAGAACGGCGCCTTTGGTATTCCTTTCTTGTCAATATTTGAGCTACTCAATCTTTGTATTACTAAATCGAACTAATAGCCGGCTCCCAAATTCCCGACGAAATTTCGTTTCAACCCTGCACCTTTAACCCGACCTAGTTCGTCTTCACTTCCTTCTCAACGATTTTTCTTTAGTCCTTCTTGATTTTTCATTTTTAGACAATAGCCAAACCACCCCTTCAACATCAGTCGAGATGGATTACCGTTTCGTTTTCTTCAACTTGCCCGCATTGATCAAAGTCGAAATCATCCTGACGCGACCTCCGCGGGACCCGAGCGGGAGGTTCATAATGAGATTTTATTGTTGCTTGAGTATCTACTAGAGCTGACTAACTTTGAACCCTTCGTAGTACCTGAAAAACTTGTCACCTTTGGGTCGCGTGTTATTGATAAGCAGAATTGCCTTTTTTATTCGGATGGACATACGGTTCAAGTTTATAAGAAAATTAAGCTCACTCCAAGAGAGACACACTTTACCTCTAGTATGGAGCCTGCAGTTTTATCGTTCAATGGAGTGAAAATTGCTATTTTGGTTTGTTTTGACGTTGAGTACCCAGAACTCTCCATAGGTTTGTGGAAGCATGAATTGGACTTGTAGGTACGAGTGAAAATGAGATGGTTGATATCAATGTAGGTAATAATAATTTATTTCTGCCGTCGCAGAGTCAATTTGAAAGTATGCAAAGAGATCAGGTTAGTACACCAGAGGTTTTAGACGGCTTCTGAATAGTTACCAATTG
>Ga0222674_1000099_pt1 | contig 49322 bp, 73 predicted proteins | sample AntAcemetagen866_FD_179804 | JGI IMG/M metagenome (GOLD analysis project Ga0222674, IMG submission 179804) | Saline water microbial communities from Ace Lake, Antarctica - #866 | ecosystem: Environmental > Aquatic > Non-marine Saline and Alkaline > Saline | place: Antarctica: Ace Lake...
CGGATTAATGCCGACAATTACCGACGCGGTGAGGTTTTGGTCGAGGATCTGCACGACGAGAACGTGGTGATCGATAATTTCGGCAAGATTCAGTTTATCGATCCAGTAATCTACATTCGGCCCGAGAAGCTGAAGAGTGGGCGGTCGGAACTTTTTGATAAAGACGAAATGGAGGGTAAGGGCGACAATGTTGTGGTTCCCGAGGTGACTCCGGTGCAAAAGGCCAAGCTAAAAAATACCCTACTTTTCCCGTTTTTGGGCAACAAGTCGGCGATCAGCGGGAAGCTGGCAGGGGTGATCCTATCGGGTGCCGAGGGGGTGAATCTGGTAGGTGACATGATGGCTGGTGCCGGGTTCTACGGCAATGTGCTCAATCGGTTAGGGTATCGCGGGGTTGCCAAGGTCCACAACGAGTGGAATGGGCTACGTGCTGCGACCTTTGCCGCAATTAAGAGCGACGTGGAGGGGGTGATCAAGGCTCAGGAGCGGTGGGTGGATGTATTTGACCAATTGGACGCTGAGACGTCTGCTGATGGTCGTCCAGAGAACGAACGCCTGCAGGAGTTGGTTCGCAAGATTGATGCTGCTGCTCGAGAAGTGCTCATACCGCTTTTGCCGGAGAATGCTTCGCAACTGGTCAAGACTGCGCCGATTGCTATGCCCCAAACGGCGGAGGTGGCCGGCCTGTATCTGGCGCTTCAGAACATCACGGATTTGGGTAAACCGGTAGAGCTGGAGTTTGCAAAGAAGGATGGTTCGCTGAAACCATTAATCACGAAGCGTGGAGTTCGGGCCCAATACCGGAAGGGCGAAACCTACGCGAATCTGTTACGGCAATACTCGCAGAACATGGCCGAGACCCAGGTGGAGCAAGGAGACGGATACGAGAAGCTGGCCGATCGGGCCGGTCCTGATACGTTTTTCATGCTGGATCCGGGCTATTCTGGGGATTCCAGCAACTACGCCACTCCGTTGGAGGCTCAGACTAGTCGAGAGGCGTTTCAAGGTCTCATCAATGGTCCGGTATTCGACGCCTGGAAGAAGGGAGCCAAGCTGCTCATCACAAATAACTGGGACGGAGGAACCGTCTTGCAACTGCGCCGGCTTGGGTTCACGGTTCTAAAGGAAACCAGAGGATCGGGAGCACTCGAGCTGGTGGCTTTCAATTATGATCCGCAATCAGGACAACTCTATGATCTCGAAGGCAAAACCCGACAAGAAGTCGAGGGACGAAGCGTGGCGGAAGTCGAACCGGTCAGTGACGAAGGGCGCGTTTCAGGAGAAGAACCTGCCGCTGAGCGACGGGGAGAACGAAATCCTAAACAGCAAACCGCCCAGCCAGTGGCCGATCGATCTTCGGAAACGCCACGACAAGACGCACCTGAGTCTAAAACAAAGCGATCCGGTAGTGAGCGAGTAGAGACTAATTCCTCGCGTGAATCGGTGGACGATCAGGCGGCGGTAACGGAGGGGCTTGCGGCGTTACGTCGGCGGGTTCCCTCCTCGGTTAAGGAGATTGTCGCAAATCAGAACTTTGAGCAGAATGGCCGCAAAATCCAGGGACGTCCTGACTTGGCAAATCCTGCGGAGGATTCTGAATCTCGTAGCGTAGTCGACGCAGTTGACGAGGCCATGAAACCTGGACGTGAGCGTGAAACGGTCGAAATGTGGGACAAAGCGGCACAGGAGCGGCTAGACAAGGACCGGGTGGGCTACGTTAGGGAGTTGATCGATCGCGCCAACGATGGCCGTGGGTTCGATGATCCGGTGCAGACTCGTGCGGCTCAGATGATCGTCAACGACTTGGTTCAGGACGCTGTATCGAGTGGCGATGCCCAGAAGATGAAGGACGCGCAGGCGGTGGTGCTCGCGTATCGGGTGACTGGAACCGAACAGGGGCGAGCATTGGCTGCTCGTCGTGATCCCCACAAAACTCCCGAGGAACGGTTTTCGGAGTTCATCGCGTCGTCGCTGTTTCTACCGAAGGCATCGGTTCGCAAAAACCTTTCTGACTCGTGGTCGGCGTCCGCCAAAGCGCGAGAGGTCGATCGTCTGCGCAACAAGATTGCGGATCTGGAGGCTGCGAAGCTCGGGACCGTGGTTGGTGCACCGGGCACTCCTGGGCAGGATAAGACCTTGGCCAATATGCGGCTGAAGTTGGGTGAAGCGATGCAACGTTCCAGCCAGCAGGAGATCGCTAAGAAGGCGGTTGATGGTCGCATGGCTAAGGTTGAGGCGGCGTTCCGTAAGATGGGTATCACGCTCGATCACATTTTCAATGGTGAGGCGTATTTGAAGCTGCGTGGAAACAAGTTGGTTGATTCGGCGATGAACAAGGCCGGCTACGATGCGAAAAAGAAACGGGTTGTCGGCCTGATTCGACGGGGTTGGTCGGATTCCGATGTCGCCCGTCGCACGGATCAGAATGTATCTGCGGTGGTCAAGGTTCGCTCTGAGATTATTGCGGCTACTCGTGCAAGATTGGAAACGCTCGGCGACGCTGCTTTGGATCCGGACAAGCTCGATGCTGCGACGCTGGGTTCTGCTCGGGCTGACCTGAAATCTGGCACGTCTGGGGGGCTATCGGCAGCGGAGCGCCAGAAGAGAATCGATTTGATGCTCTCACGGATGGGGCTGATCGAGAACAAGGAGGCAGTGATTCGGACCGAAAAGGCGCAGGCAAAGCGTCGGCGCAGAAGCAATGCAAAGCCTAAACGCAAAGCGACACCGTTTCCGGCCAACGCAAAGCCGGGGAGCGTCGAGTTTCCTGCTGGTGCTGATGGGCAACGTCCCGACGACTTTGGAAACACGCAGCTCGGGCTCGGTGAGGATGCTGATATGGCTCCACCGGTGTTCGATATTTCGGATCCGGCACAGGTGGCCCAGGTCGCGAGAACGATTCAGATAGCTGACAGCGGCGCGTTCGATATGCTGTTTGAGTTTTGGATCAATTCGATTTTGTCCGGTCCTTTGACGCAGGGTGCAAATGTCGTCGGTAACTCGTTTAACACGGTTTGGGACATGGGGGTGAAGCGCATGGGCGAGGCGATTCTTAACGCGGCAGTCAAGGATCCAACGGCGCCACAGCTCGGCGAGTTTAAGTGGATGCTCAAGGGGATGAATAAGTCGTTAGCCGGGGCATGGGCTGCTGCGGTGAATACGTGGGCAACCGAGCAGAATATTTACACCAGTTCGATTCTGAATAGTCAGCTTGAGATTAACCCTGTTTTCGATAAGGCAGGCGGGATCAAGGCGGCGATTCCGGGCAAGACTGGTCGGGTTGTGCGTCTTCCTGGCCGGCTGTTGATGGCGACGGATGCGTTCTTTAAGGCGGCGATCGCTCGGACGCACGTGGCTGCGGAAGCATACCGCTTGGGTAAGTCATCAAAAAAGAAGGGGGCGGCATTGGTTTCGTTTATTGAGGCGGAGATTGATACGCCGGGGTCGGAGTCTTGGCGTAAGGCGCTGCTGCTTGCGAACGAGTTGACCTTTCAGGATGATCATGATGGGACGCGGATGGGTAAATGGATGACCTACCTGTCGAAGGCGCGGGAGTTGGAGGTTCCGGGTGGGATCAAGCCTTTGCGGTTTGTGATGCCGTTTATTCGGACGCCGTGGAACATCTTCCAGCAGGGTATCCGTCAGTCGCCGGTTGGCGCGGTGGCTTTCGCTGCTAGGATAGGCAGTGCTGGGCTTTACCGCATCAAGGATGGGCGACCAGTGGCGGTCAGCTACCCGACTCCTCTGCTGATCAAGCACACGGTAGAGCAGGTGCTTGCTTGGTCGATGGCCGGTTTACTTTATGGGGCTGCAGCCGGAGACGACGACGATGAGGACAAGCAGTTTTTGATCACTGGGTCTTTGCCGAGCGATCGGATTTCCCAGCGCAATCTCGACCGACGAGTGGGTCTGGCACCTTACGCCATTCGATTTGGTGGCGCACAGGTCAGTTATTCGCGGATTGAGCCTTTAGCGACGATGCTGGGGCTTGGGGTGGATATGCTCTCTCGTTTGAAGTCAGGTGAGTCTGGGTTTGAGTCGTTTGGGGCGTTCATGTCTGCTTTGGGTGACTCGGTGGATTCCAAGACTTTTCTGCGGGGTTGGTCGGACCTTGCAGGCGCCATGTCAGGAGAGTCTCGGTTTACGAGCTTTGTTGCGTCCCAGTTATCGACGCTGATACCAAACCTTTTTCGTCAACCAGTTCGACAGCTTGATGGTGTCTATCGCGAGCGGGAGCATGGACTATTTGCCGAGGTGGTCCAGAATGTCTATGGGCCGGCCGGGTCTCCAAAAATCGACCCGTATGGCGAGGAGGTTGAACGTCGAGGAGGGTCGTTATGGCGCATGCTGGTGCCGATCGAGGTGGGCAAAATCCCCGAGTTGAATCGAGTGGATCAGCTTTTGCTGAATTATCGGCAAACGGCGGACGATCCGCAGTCGTGGGCACCATCCAACCTGCAGAAATCTATCACGGTGAATGGGGAGCGTCGCACTTTGTCCGGCAAGGTGCTGGAGGAATATAGCCGACGCTCAGGGAAGATGGCGGCTCGTTTGCTGCAATCTGTCTCGCTTAATGTCAGCCGTCCTACCTCCCAGGATGTGGAGAAAATTCGTAGGGCATTTACCTTAGCTCGAGCCAATGTGCGCCGGGATATGTTTTTTGGAACTAGCGCGGATCGCTTTGCTGATCAAAATTGATTGAAAATCAACGTTTAACGGGAGAGAACAAATCATGGCAGAACACGGACAACTCGAAGTTTTACAGGATCGCATCAGCGGGGTGGAGGCTCCCCCGCATGTTGATAGCACAACTGGACAACTTACGCCACGCGTTGCTTTCCCGTCCGTGCTTCAGCTCACCTATGATCAGGAGCTTGCGCTGGTGGATCATGCGATGACCCGGCTCGACGATATGGAAAAGGCGATGGGCCGCACGGACGTCATTGAGGACGAGTGGTGGAAGGGGGAGGGCGTTTCCTCCAATTCAATAGAAGGCGCGGCCGAGAGCTGGATGGGTCGACGTTCACGTTTTGAGGCACTGTTTGAGAACCGGGTGGACTGGCGACCGTATTCATTGCCGTCGCCGAATATCTTTGAGGAGTCGAACTTGGTTGTTCCGATCTCGCGCCGGATCTGCCGTCAGATGATTGCTCGAGCTCAGAACTATTTCTTTGCCACCGATCCTTGGTTTAATGCTACGCCGGAGGGGATGGAGGATGGGGAGTTGGCGGATCAGATCGATCGTTATGCCAAGTGGAAACTGAACCTGATAGGTTCAAAACGGGGCAAGGAGCGGATCGTCAAGCGTGCCATGCTACTCGGTGAGTGCGTGGTCAAAACCACTTATCAGACGCGTGATCAAATCTATGAGACGATGGTCAAGGCTCTAGTGGGCGCGGAGGGTGAGGCTATCCTGGATGCTAACGGGGAGATGATCTTGGAGCGTGCGGACTGGATCGACACGGAAACTCCGGGGCTCCGGGTGTTGGGTAGTGATGGGGTGACGCAAGAACCGGAGGCGCCGGTTTACACCGATCAGAAAATAACTAAGCGGCATGTGATATTTGAGGGTCCAGAATCGCTCCCAATCTACTACAAGGATTTCTTGGCTCCCCTCGATGCTTTTGATCTCCAGCAGGCGGACTGCATCGCGCATTTGTATGACCGCAGAGTCATGGATCTGGTCGATACTTACGCAAAGCATGGGGTATTCCGCGGCACGGATACCCAACGTTTCGAGCAGATGAAGCGCACGGTAGACGCCATGCGGACGATGCTCGATAACAACTCAGAGCCGAAGAGTGGGTCTGCTCGTAATCGGGACGAGGAGGAGGAGGAGGACGATGCTGAATATTCCGGCGGCGGTCAGCCTATCGTGGAGATGGCCGAGGTGATGCTTTGGTATGATGCCAATGGGGACGGCATACTTGAGAACATCGTTCTGCTGCTTGATCGCAAGAACCGGCTCCCTGTGCATTATAATTACGTGGCGAATATGTCACCAGATGGCTTGCGGCCGGTGGCGGTGGTGCGAGTTAACGAGGTGGACGACCGTTGGTATGGGCAGGGCGTCATGGAGATGTTTGACTCTACCCAGACGATCGTGGATCTGCTGGTGAACCGGTGGAACCTGAGCCAATCGAAGGCAGGGCGAGTTGATTTCTGGGATCCTTCGAAGGTGCTAGAGGGGCGCGACGATCCGAACCTTTGCCTGAATTGGGGGCAGTCCTACACGACAGTGCCGGGAGTTGATGTGACCAAAGTGTTACAGTCTGTTTACCTGAACGACGTAAAATTTGAGGCGCTCAAGGATATGCTCGAGTTTTTCATGCAGATGGGGATGAACGAGTCGGGCGTGACGAATGCGAATGATGGGGCAGCTCTGGGCATGGATACCGCGAAGTTGGCTACCGGGATCCGCAATATTGAGAAGGCCGGCGAGGAGTTGTTTGCGCCGTTCCTTTCGGACCTGGAGCCGGGTCTTACCGATGTGCTCAAGAGTGAGATTCTAGTGCTTCTGGCTAACCTGAACAAGCCAGAGGTATTCAGCTACTTTGAGGGGCGAGAGCAGATTACTGCGACGATCGACCCGGCTGACGTGAGCGATGTGAATATGAATGTGACCATGTTCATGACGCGCTACAAGGGAGAGCAGAAATTTCAGCAGATGTCGCAGGTTGCTGAAATCATTGAACGGTTTTACATGCTGGATCCGTTGGTCCAGGTGCACGTGGCCGAATACTACCGCGGTATGATCAAGGCGCTCGACCAGAAGATCAATGTGGACGAGCTGATTGTGCCTTTGCCACCGTTGCCGCCCGAGCAGGCGATCAACAGTGGGAAGGGGCCGCAGCCTAAGAGGGAGATGGTGACTCGTCCGAAGCCTTCGGCGGCTCCGTCTCAGTTGGACTCATCTTATCAGCCTTCGGCAGGTGGTTAGCTGATTCCATGCTTAGAACGAGGTCTCGGCGGGCTCTTTCGAGCATAGATTTGGCGCGCTTGATGTCCTCGGGTTTGCCGTAGTTGAGGGCATCGATGGCGCCGTCGACGTAGGCCATTGTGGAGGCAGTGCTGTCGCACAGCGTAAATGCCGCTTTGCTGATGTGCTCGGCTTCGTCGGTGAGTTGGGCGAGGGACTTGCGCTCGGGTTTGATTTTGAGCGATGCGATCACTCGGGCGTAGCATTGCTTGAGGGCGGTGTAGGCATGGCCTGGCACCATTGAGTCTCCTGGCGCTGGGTTGATGTTAACCGGCTGCGTTTTTTGGTCTTTTATGCTGCGATCTTTCATAATCTGTGGGGTTCTGGATTGTAGTGGAGACTGGCGGAAGGAGGAGGAGTCGAACCCCACCCGATTAAACGAGACCTGGGTTTCAAAGCCAGTCGCGGGCCTACCCCACTGCTTCACCTTCCTAAACTGGAGCACCCGGCAGGAATCGAACCCGCAACCTACGATATACAAAAACGTCGCTCTACCATTTGAGCTACGAGTGCATAAATTGGAAGCAGGGGACGGAATCGAACCGACGACTTCTGGTTTATGAGGCCAGTGATCTACCACTGATCTACCCTGCATCAAATAAGTTGACCTAAAATCGGGGTGTCCTAAGAGTCAACAAATAATGGACGTTGATGAACTGAACGATCGGAAAGACAGACGGTTGCGGGAAATCACGAAGCTGACGGAGTGCGATGCGTTTACGGGTTACTTCTCGGATCGGTTGCGCGAGCGGCAGAAGGAACTGGAGACGGCGGTGCTGGAGGACGATTCCCTGACTCCTGAGCAACGCGAAATTACGCGGCGCATGGCGACCGAATACCGGACCTACACGCGCAAGATTGTAAGCACTGACCGGGCATTGGCGTTGCGGCCGGCTATGGGTTAGTTTTCAGGGATCCACGGGATGTGTCGCGTCCTCAAATGCCCGATGCATTCTCCTTCTAGTTCATGGTAGGCATGGTTGAGCACGTATTCCTTTTCGCTGCCTCCCTTTTTCTTTTCCCATATGACGTGGTCGCACGGGCAATGGGTGATTACGTTTATCCGGCAGTTGGCGGGAAACCAGCGATTCCATACGATATACAGGTCTTCTGTTCCGGCGCCGGTGTATCCTTCAAAGTGGGCGAGGTCTAGCGCCTTGGTGTTCATTAGCGTGCAACCAAACCCACACCAGTCGGAGGGAACTACGGCACCGAGTCCTATGCCGGGGTAGGCGTTTTCAAGCCAGCCACGTCGACGGTATCGCTCTCCGTTAAGTGTCCAGACGTTTCCCTTGGTCGGGTAGTTTTTGATTCGCTTTTCGATCCGCATCATTCGTTTGGATTCTTTCTGGGCTTCTTCGTATGTTTTGAATTGATTCGCGATCCTGCGTCGAGCCTCTGCAATGGCACGTTCCGCATACCAGGGGAGTTTTCGTTCATCGACGTCGAAGTCTTCCGCGATTTGATTTTGCGGAGTGCCCCGACCACCGAGATACATGCCGTTGTTGTAGGGGCAGGTGCTCACGGAGTAGTGACCATCGTCAAACTCCAGCATTTGCAACGAGCACTTGAGTGCATTGGGTGGGGGTAACACGTCGGAGTCTAGGGACCAGCAGTGGGTTGCTCCCAGCTTCCGTGCCGCGGTAAATGCTTCTGTGCGCAGACGAGCTATTAGCATTTGCGCGTTGGTCTTGTAGTTTTCGTGGTCGTCGGTAAGTCCAGGGATCGCGATTAAGTGTATGCGCCATCCCTCGGGCATTATGCTTCGATATGCCTCGGCTACGGCGGCGAGTTCGGGCGACTCGTCGCCGACTAGGACAACGTGCCCCCCCTCAAGATGCCTTACGTTAGCTGCAACTCGGCGTAGCTGGGGGATCATAGCATAGGTGTATGCGCTCGTCGCGCAGATCGTGATGGCAAGATTCATTTATAGTGCGTTATTTAGAGTCGTATGAAGGTAGATCAGTCGTGAGTCTGGGTAATAATGACCGTAATCTGATGAAAATGATTGCGGACCAACATCGACAAATCCGCCGCATGCTTCGTGAGCACTCCTAGTGCTACCTGTGAAAGCAATTAGCTGTGGTTTGAGGAGGGAGGTAGTGCTCTCAGTGGTGGATCCCGTTTGGCTTGTTATACGGTAGAGTCTTTCGGAACGGTTTGCTGCGATTACGTGATAATTGGAGTCTGCGTATTGTCCGCCCAGTCCTGCGGTAAAATCCAATTCATCGATGTCTTTGAACGGGCGCGCCAGTTGGTTTGCCGTGGCGGTAATAGCAATATTACTTAACGCTGGCGGGACCGGGACTGCGGCGGCGGCATCCTCACCAGTAAACGCTGTCAATGGGGGGGTGGTTTGGGTCGTGTTCGTAGTAGCCGTTGAAATTGAAATATAAAGAGGGTCGGTCGCTTCAATAGCGGAGGGAGGTTTCCAGCCGTTTGCTTGGGAGATCACGGAAGCACCATCGAGTCCTTTATGAAAAGTGGTCCGTGGCCATATCGGCATATTTATCCCATTAAGGGTTAATCTGGCGGTGAGGCGTTCACCAAATATATCGGTTCGACTCGCACCAAATGAAAGAGAACCTGTGGCTGGAAAGCCGTTGGGCGAAACAAGTATCTCGATTACTGCTGTGGTTATTCCGGTCACGCTCCCGACGGACATGACATTTTCAAAAGTTCCGATCTCTCTGGTGGTGAATGTAGAGATTACGTTGTCTTCGTCGTCGTATTCCTCTTGGATGTATGAGTATGAAGTCGCACGTCCATGACAAGTAACCTTGGAGATTCCCATATTGGAATCGTGAGTGAAATAGGTAAAGGTTTGAGGCCAGCCGAACGTGGCAAAGGTTGTTCTTGTGGTAATCTGCGGCCAAACTTCTACGGGAATTATATATGGGATCCATAAAGCTCGCGACCACTTTATGGTTTTATCCATGGTGGCTTCAGCAGTTCCTGTCGATCTCTGCGTATCCGTGGTAGTAATCCAGCTTTCCGCCGTGGTCGTTATAGTATGCGACGGATTTGTCGATAAGCCTTTCGTGATGGTCGCTTCGCGAAGCGATAGCGCTAATGAGACCGTCACTGTTTCGTAATTAACCGATATATAGGTCGCTGTCCCTGCGTCTGCGTCTGACGTGTAAGGATAGGTCGCCAGCACATAAGCGTTTGATGACGTATTTGGGCTCCCTGTTGCGCGGGTCGCCGTTGTCGTTTCCGTGATCGCTGATAGCAATACCGTGCCGGTTGCAGTCGGGCGAGCGAGGATCAAAACTTCGCGGAACGGATCGACGATACTGGCATAAACAATCCCTAAATTGGGATTTATGGTTACCGTAGTGACCGCAGTCCCAAGGGTAGACGCGCTGGTGCTCTGTGTGGAAGTTGAGGATCTGGTAGTGGACGCGGAGGAGGTGACGGGAAATAATACACCTCCTGAATTTGACAAAGTTGTAATAGGAACGGTTGCGCTGCTATTTAGATACGTCACGACCACGGAAGTCTTAATAGTTGTGGCTTTTGATGATCGCATCGACGCGGTCAATACGTGTGAAGCGGTGGTTATCCCTGAATTTTCACCACTGTTCGAGGCTGTGGATGTTACACTCGTTTCCGCCGAGTAAGACGTTGAAGTAGGCCATCCTGTGGTCGTTTCACTTAACGTCGTATATGTCGTCTCAGACGATTGGCTTAATGAAAAGCTTCTAGACGAGTAGGAAGTTCGACCGTTAGCATCTTGAGTTCGATAACGCTTTATCCGAGTAGACCATGACTGGTAGGTCATACGTCTAGGGCTATATCCGAATTCGTGAGTATCGGATTTGCTTATCGTTTCGGAAAAAGAAGAATTTACGTTGTAATCTTGATTATTAGTATATCCTTCTTTATATACGGTCGCCGAAACGCTCCCTACGCCTGATATATAAGCGCATGTTAACGACATAGCTGGTGAGGCATACGTGGTGCGCTCTTGCCACGTTATCATGCTAGTTCGGGGCCAATCACCCAGGTATAATAAATATCATAAGGGGAGTGCCCAAATACGGGAGTTGCTTGGTCAGACCGGTATGCCTCTACCGGAGTCGCGGTGATGGAATGGGCGCCAATAGTTTTATAACCCACTAGATTCACGATAATTCCAAGCAGCACCTTGAAAGACGTTGGTGGGCCTCCCTGTAAGATGCCAGGCGAACCGGGCGCGCTGGAATCAATGGTGATGTTTGCTGACGTGATCCGCCCACTTGATGTATTGACATTCAAAACAACGTATTCGGTTCCAGACGCCGCGAGGGCGAGAGTCGCAAATATGTTAGAGGGAATCACTTGATTTATGGTGCCGGGGTGAAATTTCAGTTCTTCGTCGTCGCTGTTTAGATAAAAATCAAATGGGGAAACCGCGGTATATCCGCCGCCGCCGCCGCCGCCGCCGCCAATCGTGGATTCAGGGGGGCGTTCAGGGTAGATTTCATACGTGCGCGGGGTTTCCGTCGGGGTGAAGTCGCCAGCCCCGTCCTTACTGAACTCATAGAATGGATCTCTTGGATCGTTCATTGATTAGGGCTCAATCAGTTCCCACGTTACGACCTCGAAGTAGTTCGTGCCATCAAGCGCAGTGAGCACCGGACGCACGTTGCGGCGTAAGATGCCATACTGCGAGCTGGTGTTGGACGTGGCGCCGGTGCCTTTGGCCTTTGTGGTGATAGTATTAGTGTAGGTGTCAGATTCGGAGTCAGTGGTATCGTATTCCTGCGTTCCCGTCGCCGATCCTCCTCCTGAAAGATAGCAACCGCGGTATTCGGCCTGCCTCACGCTCGATAATGTGCGGTATATCTCCGTGGAGATCGTGTTCGCAGTGCCGGCACCGATTACTTGAGTGCCGACATAGAGTTCTTCGGTTCGGATAAACGTCACGGCGCAGGATATTTGCCCGATGTCGTAGGCCGCGGTCCCTGCCGTCGGTGGAGTCGTCACGATTTCAACGGTGACAGTCGCCAGCACTTGCTTCGATGACGGCGGAACGACCTCCGCGATTGCTACGGTGCCATCAGGAACGCTCTCGGTCGTAAGGTTCACCGTGCCGGGAATCGTCACGTTCACTAAATCGGTATAGGTATATTTCTCTTCGACGAGCGTGCCCTGAATCGCTGTCCGGACGTAGACGATATATCCATCGTCCTCGCGATCTTCGCTCCCAATCAATACCCCGCTCGGGACGTTCGCCGCACCAAACGCCGTATTCGTGACAACCTTTGTGCCAGGAATCTTACCGTCTCTGGTAACCGACGAAATCAGGCCAGTGCCTTTAACGAATTCCGCAGTCCATATCCTTATACCGTCTTGATCTTGGTAGTCAGCCCGAATCGCCGTGTAATCGGCAGGCGTCGAAATCGGGTTGGATGCAGCCAGCGCCACAATATGCCGGATACGTCGGATCAGTATAGCCCCACCTCGGCGCGTTTGGTCGACCTGGGAGACTTGACCGTTACCTTCAGCCCATTTCCGGTTGTAGACCGTGTATCCGTCTTCCTCTCTGGTGGATTCGTCGATCAAGACGACGCTGCCGCCGATCGTTTGAGTCGGAGTTGCTGGCAGGCTCCCTACACGCACTTGGTTGTAGATGACGAGTTTGCCGCCTTCCTTTGTTTGGACGTCGTTGACCAAGTATCCAGTACCGACAATTTCAGCGTAGGCTTGGGAGGTGAGGACGTAACCATCTTTTTCGGTGACGTCGCTGTCGATCAGGTTGCCGGACGGGGTGGTGGCATCGTCGGCGCCGAGATACTGGATCGACGTGATCTTGACCTGCCCCTTTTGACGGGTGCTTTCTTTGGTGGAGATGCGACCGACTCCTTTGGCAAATTGGTATGAGTATGTTGGCGATCCATCGGGGTTTTTTACGCTGGTATCGGTGAGCGTAAATCCGGACGGCGTTGATGGGATTTCGTTGAAGAAAACGAGTGATTTTACTATGAGCTTACCGTTGCTCGAGTCTTTGGTGCTTTCGGAGAGTTTGCCGGCCGTAATGTATGTTCGGGAGATGGTGCGGACTGCACCGGACGTTTCGCTCTTTATGTCGGACAGGGCAACACTGAGCGAGTCGATCGTGCTAATGTCACCGACGTCGCCCGGAACGTAGGTGGCGGCGGATAGTTGCACGAATGTTCGGACAAATGCAGTTCGTCCGTTTTCCGTGTCGATTCGTTGGTCGCCCCCTATTTGGGTTTCAGAGAGTTCAACCTCGAGGTATTTTACTTTTAGCTGGCGCCGAAACTCGTCAGATTGGTTTACGATCTGCGTGGCGGCGTATGATGAGTTGTAAATGCTGCCGATCGATATGGCGGAGATATCCACGTCGGGCTGACCAATGAGTGTGCGAGTAATGGACTCTCTCGCGTTTACATCTGTGTCGGTAATCGGCTGGATCTCATCGACCATTGCTGTGGTCAACGTCTCGAATACCTGGATCAGGGTGTTGGGTTTGTTGAGTTCACCGCCGGCTAAATCCTGGGAAACAATGAGGCACTCGGTGTGCTTACTGTCGGCAGTCTTGGGTTCGAGGAGCACGCTGGCCAGTAGCTCGGCCTTGGTGTCGACGCTGTTGATCACGTCTGAACGGTAGGTGATTCGTAGTCGTCCACCGTAGAGACGATTCACGATTGGTGGTCGGTTTCTGCGATCAACGAGTGCCATGTGAACCGTTGTGATAGAAAGTTGAACAAAAATCAACGTTGACGATCAGGCATCTTTAGGAATATCGAGTAATCTATGGCAATTTCTTCAGATCAGGCTGTCGCCGATCCCGAAACAGACACCGGCACCGATGATAATACAGCGGCGACGGTGGTAGAGGTTGCACAGGGTAACGACTTTACGTCGCGACTCGACTCAGCGGAAAACCCCGCCGATATCCTTAGTTTGCTTGATGACGTGAATTCTGGAGGGATTGAAGTCCCCCAGGGGGAAGCGAAAGAAAAGCCGACTGATGTTATTGAAACGGAGGAGACCGAAGAAACCGAGCAATTGGAAGAAACGGAAACCAACGAAGGGGCGGCAAAATTAGAAGAAAAGGAAGATGAGGAGCCGGAAGGTTCCGATAGTGCCGAGAAACCCGAGGAAGACGAAGACGAAGACGAAACGGAAGGCGACGCCTCCGCACATCGTAAGCAGTTCAGGATCCGAGGGAGTGATGCAGTAGAGGAGCGAGCGCTTGAGCTGAAGAAGTTCAATCGCGATATGTCTCTTGACGAGTGTCTCGAACGTGCGCGGCGTGAAACTTCAGGTAGCAATACCGAAGATTCGAAGGCCGAGGATACGGAGGAAGAGCGGGCGGATGGCCTACCCTCGACCACAGATGCCACACGTCTCAAAATCAAGGAGCTGCGTACTGAAAGGAGCAAAGCGATGACCGAGGAGTTGGATTTGGCTAAGGCGGACCGCCTAGACCAAGAGATCGACGACCTGCGGGATCACTTGATAGTGATCGATCGAGAAGAGCACGGTAAAGCGTCACAGAAGCAGTCGGCGGAGACTCGTCTTTACGATGAGTCGTTTGATGCGGCTACGGCAAAAGCCCACGGGCTATACGATTTTCTGAAAGATTCCAAGAGCGCAGCGATGGTTCGTTTGCGTGAGATTGATGCGACTTTGAAGGAGAACGGCGACCCGCTGTTCAATGATCCTGACAAGCCGCTGAAGCTCGCGCAAATGGTGGCATCCGAGTTGCGCATTGCGCCTAAGTCCAAAAAGACCGCAGCGCCTTCTAAAGAAGCCAAAAAATCCGCCCCAGTTGAGTCCGCCCAAAAAGTTCAGCTCGCGTCGGGAAGTTCCCGGACGAGCACACAATCTAATGGGAAGGATCAGCTTACTCAGACGCTGGATTCGATCAAGAGCCCTGCCGACCTAGCGCGAGCTATGGAGGCATTGGGTATCAGCATCGATACGGGGTAATCCCCCGGATCCAGTTAATCAGTAGGCTGACTCCGGCAGTTAACTTAAGGAGATCAGAAAAATGGCTTATAGTGAAGTATCCCCCAACACTGGGGACGCGCTTTCGACAATGGACGACGGTTCAGTGCGGAAGCTTTGGCAGAAAACCGTGGATATGTTCGAACAGACCGAGGATTTCTTCGATCAGTTCGAGGGTAAGGGCAAAGGCTCCCCCGTCCTCATCAAAAACGACACATCTAAGGGTGCCGGTCAGACGATGACCATCACCAATCGCGCCGGTTATTACGGCGAGGGCAAAAGTGGCGACGCTCTTTTCGAAGAGACTTCCGACTACGAGGTTGATCGCATCAACAGCTACACGCTGTCTGTGGATTTTTTACGTAACGCTACGTCGATGACTGAGCGGACCGAGGAAGTCATGGGCATGCGCGGCGAGCTGCGTGGCGGTCAGGCTGCTGAGTTGGGCAGATGGATGGGCCGTGAAAAGTCCGCCCGGATGATGATGCTCTTTCGCGAGCGTGGTCTCTCGCCGAATTTGGTATTCGGTGGCGGACGAATGGCGGAGGCTGAGATCGTGTCTGCCGATGGCCTAAACTGGGACGAGATTGTCTCGGCTCAGGCGCAACTCCAACCGATGGGCGGTCGTCCGGCTCTCATGGGTTACGATAAGGGTCGCAACGCGATCTATCGTTACATCGTGGCTGGCACGACTCCTGGGTTGTTCAGTCTCGAGGTCGATGCTGATTTCAAGCAGGTTCTGCGCGAGGCCGGTGTCCGTGGTGACAGCAATGCGGTCTTCGATGGTGGCTTCGTGGACGTTCGTGGTAATCGCATCAAGCGGTTCAATCCGATCGATCACGATGGCGCTGGCGCTGTGGGTTCCCCTTGGAATCCCAAGGCGTTTCTCGGTGCTGCTATTACGGCTGGCACGGAGGCTTTTGACGTCAAGGGCGGTGGTAATATCACCTACGGTGCGCTGACTACGCCTCTCTACTTTAAGTATTTTGAGGGTCATGACTTCGAGATGATGGCTGGTGATTTGCTTACGGCCAGCACGGTTGAGAAGTACTTCCTCATTGTGAATCCTCGCGGTTCTGGCTCAGACCAAGATGGCAAGGTCGGCATGTATGCATTCACCGTGGGTAACAACGGCAACAAGATTACGGTGTCGAAGCGTCTCGGTTCTGCCACTGCGGGTATCCGAAATGATACCGTTGGTGAGGTCGATTGGAACGCCGGCGTGTGGAATGGCAAGCACACCGATGTCCATGAGGTTGGTGCGACGATCATCCCTTGTAATGCAAAGGGTGTTCCTATCGGTGATACGGTAATCATGGGGGCTAATGCAGCCCTGCGTGGTTACGGTAAGTATCGGAACAAACGCTCCAGCGAGTCGAAGAACGGCGATTTTGTTCATTATCGCTACATCAGCTCGGTCTTTGGGCAGGCGTTGCGCAAGGACACGCTGGGTCGGATTCCGGGTTATATCCGGGTTCGCCACGCGTTGAACTACGCGGGTCTCGGTCTTCCGACGGTCACTTGAGGTTAAGCCTCTGCTAGTTTCAGCCGGTCTTGGTTAATCCCGAGGCCGGCTTTCTGGGTGAACAATGAAATTGATTATCTGCATTCGTAAGAAGTTGAACCTGCACGGACATTCGGTGCGGTCGTTTCGATATGATGCGGTGAGGGATGTCCATATTTGGCAGGGGCGGGAGTTGGGAGTGGAGGAGTTTAATCGGGAGTCACAGGCTGTGATCACGAACAACTCGGACCTGGCTCCGTTTGCCTTGGTGGTCGAGGAGGCGCAAGAGGTGGCCGCAACGAGCGCGGCTCAGGATACGGTTTCACAGTTGGAGGGATCGCTGAAGAAGTGGAAGGGTTACAATAAGGCCGGAGCTTTGGCGGAGAACCTGGCAACGCTTGTGTCGGAGCATGCGGCGATGGACTCCATATTGACTCCAGTAGTTCCCGCTCCAGCACGGAAAAAGAAGAAGCGGGGAGGATCGTCCAAATGATGACCGTGGTTGAATTGCGCGATGATGCGCTGGGTAAGTTGGGAATCGTTTATGCTGATGCCTCTGCGGATGTTTTACAGGATGTGCTGCAGGCGATCAACTGGGGGCAGCAGATGCTGTGGCGCTCCGGCACGGAGTATTTTACCCGGCAGCGCATTCCGGTTACGCTGATCGAGGGAACGGGGACCTACACGATGGAGGATTCGGTGCAGTCGCTGATTGGTCCGGTTATCTCTGCTGCGGGTGTCCCTTTGCGGCGGATTGATACGCGGGGCGAGATGGAGGAGTTTGGTCTGATCTACCTTGGTCAAACTGTTCGGACCCTTTCTAACGCAGCGCCGATTGCCTACTTTGTGGACGATTTGCGGCAGACCGGCGACGACGTGCATGACATTATCCTGTCGATCGTTCCTACGCCAGATTCTGGCGCGGTTACGAATCATTCGCCGGTGATAGTGGACGGAATACTTGAGCCTACTGTCTACGTGACGGCTGATTTAACCTCTACCGATGCGGTGCAGGTTGCTGATGGCTACGTGGAGTCTCTTTTGCTGCCATTGGTGCGGCTGGCGATCACTCGCTCGTCCTATTTTAGCCGCGAGGAGCTTGAGGTGCGGATTCAGGCTGATGCAGATCAGGCGATGGCGATCTTGGGGATTGCGGATCCAGAGAAACCTTTGAAGAGGGAGGCTAAACGATGACTATTGTTGAGGCACTTTCACGTATCTCACGTCGGTATTCATCTCGGGCATATTCGGCGTTATCAGCGGCTGAGACGCAGGAGGCTCTCGAAGGGCTGAACGCGGGGATGCAGGAGCTGTATTCGCTGCTGCCGGAGGGTTACAAGATCAAGCCATTGTCGCTCTCAGTGGAAGCGCCGGCCAATCAAACGGTGAATGCGACAGAGGGATCTGCTACATTGACGGCGGACGATTTTGCTACTGCCGACATTGGGAAGACTTTTGTTTCGAGTGCGGATCCGCTTTGGCACCGGGTGGCGGCGATCAATGCGTTTCGCGACGTTTGGCTTGGGGCGACAGGGGCCGAGGCCGGGATACTTTATCACGATTTCATTTTTGGCGACGACTACCCCTTTGTGCGGCTGGTCTCGGACCCGGTGCTCTTAGATGGGGCGCAAGCTCATCCGCTTCGGCTTTTGCAACAGAGCCAGATTGATAAACAGGAAATTGCGGGAGTGACGGCGAGTGTCGGGCGTCCTCGTTATTACTGGATCGAGCAGCAGGGAACCAGCCAAGGGTTGGATCCCATGATCGCGATCCGCCTGCTGCCAGTTCCCGATCGGGCCTACCGGATTAGGGTGCGTGCATCCTATCTTCCGCGTCGTGCTCTTTTTGCCGATATTGCCGCAAATGGAGTTTTGCCGATTCCTGATTCTTGCGTTGAGGCGTTTATCCAAATCGTGGGCGCTCACATGTCGGGTCTTAAGGGCTGGGACGCGGTGACGCCTGCGAAGGCAGAGAGCGACGCTCTGGCTGGTCGAAGTATTCCCAGCCGCCTCCCTCCTCACATGCATCTCCAAATATCCCGGGTGGGAACGCCTGCCTATTTTTAATTTACTAAAATCATTACATCATGAGCACATCTCCGTTTAATTCCTCCCGCACGCCCCTCCGCAACTTGCAACACCTCCTGAGCTCGTTGGTTTTTTCGGTGAGCAAAGTTTTTAATACCTTCGAGATTTGCGCTGCTCAGGTGCTTTTTAATCATAATGAGCGGATCGACACCATTGAGACGGGCCGGTTAAAGGTATCTCCTCGGGCTGCTGCTGCTGTCATTTCTACGGAAGGGAATGCAGTGTATTCCGCAGCTAATTTTGCCACCGGAGTCATTGAGCGTGATCCGAACGGATCAAATCGAGCGGACACGACTGATAGTGCCGTGAATCTGATCGCCGGCTTGGGTTTGACTGCAGATTACCAGAGTATTGATTGTCTCCTTGTTAATAAAAGCTCAGACCGTTCAGTTGGCCTTTCGGGAGGGACTGGAGTCACTCAGCAGTATGATATTAACTTTCGTGAATTACATGCGATTCGTATTAGTATTGTCCGCACAAGCGCAACTAACGTTTCCATCAGGTCGTTTTAATTAAATACTAGGAGCGCCTCAGTTTTACCAGTAATATAATAAATCATGAAATCCGCAATTCCACACATTTCAACGACCGGTCGCGTTCTGACTACTACTACTGGTGATGCTTACATTAATCTCGGGGACGCTCTTGCGCACGAGGTTCAAATCATTAACCGGTCCGGCACCGAGATTGACGTGAAGACGGCCAATAGCGAAATCGCTGTTCCGATACCAAATGGAGCCGGATTGGTGCTCGGACTTTCCGCTAATCTTTCGGAGGTAGCGGTGCGACGCACTGACGGCGATAATGCTCAGGTGTTCGTTAGCTTCGTCCACCTTCGATTCACCAACTAAAAAAAGGAGACCCATAAAATGAGATCACAAGGAGGATTAGGATATTCACCGGGGATTAGCTCAGGAGGTGCCCCTGCAGCTCATGCTTCGACGCATGCATCAGGTGGCAGCGACCCTATTGCTCCCGATGATTTCGGGGCCATGAGCGCTGCGCTTTCTGATTTAACTGGCGGAGAAGCTGGCTCCCTAGATGGACTGGCAACTGCTGGAGGCGCGATTGCTGAGAACTCTGTTCGGTTCGTGGTTCAAAACTTTGTGCTGTCGTCTTGGAAGCTAACGGATGACGATTCCGCAGAGAATGTCGCAGGCGGTATTATTCGTCCAGACGACTATGCAACGACTACGAATGAGTTTGTCTGGCTCCAGGTCAGCTAACGGAAAGGGAAACACTATTATGAAAATCATTACACAATATTTGGTGCTTTGGGCACTCTTAGCCGGACTGCTCTTCGGTCAAGTGGAGACGGTCAAGAAGAGTCCGGGCAATGATGAAATTACAGAGGATTTGGTAATCCCTGAAGGACGGGCTCTGACGGTCGATGGGACTCTGACGGTCAATGGCCTCGATGTTGGCAGTGTGTCGTCGCAATTCGCCGCCCGGCAAATGGCAGGCTACGGCATCAGCGACGGGGCGACGGCGAACCGTGGCGAGATCCTAACGCCGGGTGCGATTGGGGACGTGGCTGGTTTACCAATGTCATTTCTCGCGGTCATAGACGTAGGCACATCTGACCCATCTTCAAATTCTGGCGTCATTTACATCGGAGACTCTACTTCTCCTAACTTCTCGACCGGGAGCGGGACCAGCAATGCCTCATACGCTTATATTACAACCTCGGGAGACTTGCAGATTAGAGTAAACGGGTCGTCGGGAAGTAATTATCGCAGAGTGATTTACAGGGATTTCCGCACGGCTTATTCGGGTCGCAATGGACTCCGATTGGCGATAGTTTTCCCTGAAGGGAATAGCACCACGAGCCCCAGAATCGAGGTCGATGGGGTGGATGTTACAGGGAGTTTTGACCCCAGCACCGGTGGGGCAATTCCGAACTGGATTCCAACTGCTCTAGAAACGACCAATTACCTATGGGGGTATGAATGGTCAGGGGGCCGCAATCCCTACGTCCGCGCCATCATCGGCGCACTCAGCAGCGCCGAGTCCGAAACGTGGGGCACCACCGGCGAGCTGCCGACGTGGGCGACTAAGGCGGGTAGTGCGGTAAATCCTATCGCGAATAGCGGATTTGAAACGACTGGTTCCGAGGGGACTTCCGTTTTTGCCAATTGGTGGGGCGGCGCGAACCTCACAACATCAGCTGAAACTAGCGATCCTTACGTTGGCGCTAACTCTCTTAGGCTAACCGGAGGGGGTGCATTGTCCTCAACCCTGAACAACCATTTGAGGGCTGAGCCTTTCGGACTCGACAACTTCGGGGCTCCATGGACTCCCGGTCAATATGGCAGAGTTACTTTTGCGGCAAAACACGTTTCAGGGGGCAGTCTCTATTTCGGTAACGCTTACGTATCCCTGAAAACAGTCGCATCTGGAGACGCGAGCGGGTGGACTGAGTTTGAGTGGTCTGGGATTATTACTAGCAGCTCCGGCTATGCAGCCCCTGTTTTTGGAGCGGCATCAAGCGCGGTTTGGTTAATTGATAAAGTAGTGTTTTTGCAAGAGGGATTAATAGACGACCCATACTACCAGCCAGCCCTTGCTACCGGTGACCGTCTAGGCCGCATGTCCCGCCGCTTGCTGGGTATCACTCCGATGGTCGCGCTCGGAGTCTCTGAGGTCGTCATCAGTCACACGCTATCATGGGACGGCACCAATCACACCGCGCAATCCCTCACCGGCGGCAAAGCGTTTGAGGCGGGCTTTGTTCCGACCATGATTTCGCTCGTGCCCGACGCCGCCAGCTCCGGCGACGGTTGGACTATCGGCACCTCCGCCGATGCCGACCAATACAAGACCGTGGCGAGCTACTCGACCGGGAAAACGATCTACACGCAGGCCGACTTCGCGAGCCGCGTTCCCGGCGGCACCGGCGCGACCAACCTCGACCTCCTCATCGATCCCGATACCGCCAATTACACCGGCAGCATCGAGGTCACCATCTACGGCAGCAACACCGCGGGATCCCCCTAACCCCTAACCAACCATGAAGCGAATCACTTATCTTATCCTCATTGGGCTGGCGTTATCGCTTGTCCTCTCCGCTCAATCGCAATCGCGAATCGTCGAGCTCGGCAGTGATGCGCCGAGTCCATCTGCTAGGGTCACGTCTATCGATCCCGGCGCAGGGGTTATCTTCTTCGGTTGGGTTGGGGACGATGGTTTTGCCGTTGGCTCCGGCACCTATATTGCGCGATTTGCTCCGCTCACTGCCGATGCTGAGACCGGAGAATTTGCCGGTCTCACCGATGCCGAGATCGTAGCCGCCATCCTCGCCCCGGATCCTCCCGCAGCGGTGCCCGCCAGCGTGACGCCCTACCAACTTTGGCGAGCACTCAAGGCCGAGTTTGGTTTATCACGCACTGAAGTCCTGACCGCTGTAAACGCGATCACGAACGCGGACACCAAGGACGCCTACCTTACTGCCATCGAGACGCCCCAAACCTACGAACGGGCAGACCCGACGATCGTTGCACTTGGGTTGATGCTCTCTCTTTCCTCCGATGATCTCGACACGCTGTTCCGTGCGGCCGCGAGGCTCTAACCTCCATGCGTCTCTCGCAAACAGAACTTAGATCGATCCTACTCATGGGCGGAGTGCCGTGTGTGGCACCGGGGTGGACGTTTTTTGATGCTTACTACGAGACGGTGAGCGTTGCGACGGTGCGGAAGATTCAGACTGCTTGGATGGATACGCTACCTGATGAATTGACGACCAATCGGCGAATTGGAGGGGGGAAGTCCGTTCGGGTTCCTGTGCACACGATGGCTGGTAAGACAAACCCGGCCGATGACGAAGCCGGTGATTGCGACGATCACGGCGTGGGGCTGATGAATCACGCCAGAACGGGAAACTGGTTGAAGTCAGTACGGCTTGGCATCCCCCTTGGTGGTCTCGCAATTGGCCCAACGATTTTCTATTCGCTCCCTTCCCGAGCTAACGGCATGCGGTCCGGCAAGCATCTTCTGAATTGGGCAATCAACGGGAGTCGGCGGCTTTACTTCTGGGAGCCGGGAGACTCTGACATTGCCATTTTAACGCCCACCGAAAGGGCAACCGCAACCTGGGGATGTTGAGCGATGATAAAGCGCCTTATCTTCATTTTTCTCACCCTCGCCTGCGCTGGATGTCAGACGGTCACTCCGGTGGAGCAGACCGATGAGCCCGACGTTTGGCGCAATCCTAACGCCCGATATATTGAGCCATGAATCCCGACGCACTCCCATCTACCTCTGAAGTCTTTTCCATCTCGTTTCTCTCCACGTGGGGCGGTATCTTGTTTTGGATTACGATGCTTGGTCGCGCATATAAATCGACGCGCAATGGTGGAGGGTTGCGTGGTCTTTACCGCGGTCTCATTTACGGCGAAAACGTGCCGACCTCGATTGCCAAAGACTACGAGGTTGAGTTGGCTAGGGAGAATAAGCGAAAACCGAAGGGCCCCTTTCCGATCGCCCTACTTGCCTTGTGCATCGCTTTTTTTTCAGTGGGGCCGATTGGTTGCGCCACAAACCCCGGCAATGAACCGACTACGACCGAGCAGCGTGTTCGGCAGGTTGAGCTTATTTCTGCTGCCGTATCCGGTATTGTGCAACTTGCCGTTGCTTCCGACATTGCCAAAAATCCCGACCATCGCGCCTACTATGCTGCGGCCTCTGATGCTATCCTGATCGCCGCCGACACGGGAGTGAGTGATCCGACCTCGATTGCCGCTCTGGTCAAACGCTACACCTCCGACAGCTACGACGCGATCGCGGAGGCTTCGCTTGCGGCCGGCATGGGGCTCTACCAGTCGTTTTATTCCATTAACGTATCTAGTGCCTTGGACACAAAACCCGCGTTTAAGGTGGCCCTTGTCGCCATCGCTCAAGCAATCAACCGGGCTTCTTCTCCCGTCGCCGCGACCGAGCGACTTGCTGAACCTCCTTTTCTTCGGATTCCCGATGATCTGATCCTGCGTTAAAATGGGCACGATCAAAGCAGTATTCTCTTTTCTTGCCGCCTTCCTGGGCGGACGAAACGCTGCGGCCAAACGTGCCAACACGCCAGAGATGAAGGCCAACGCTCAAGCCAAGCAGGACGCTGCGATTAAGGATGCAGTGCGGACCTCCGCAAAGAAGCGAAACCTCGAACAGATCAGAAAGGACTTGGCGGAATGAGAACGTTTTCAGCACTTCTTTTTGTCGTGGTCCTATCGGGCTGCGGGACTTCCCCGGTCATCCCTGATTTGGTGGCTCCTGCAGAGTTAGCCAGCTTTGATCCTGCCGATGGCGCCGAGCCTACCAGTGGCATCGTCTCCGTCGACGAGCAGGGGCTGACAATCACCACCAATGGTCGGGCACGCTACAACTCCTTGGTTGACGAATATGGGCACGAGTTTGTGCCTCGAATAAAAAAGGATTACGGCGTCTCGCCGTTGGAGGGGGGATTCTATTTTCTAAATAACGCCGGATTTGAAAAGTGGGGCATCATGGCCGAGTGGCGAAAAATGGGAAGGCAACCAAACTAATGACTCAACAACGCAAAGAAGAGCTAAAACAAAAAACGGTCAATGTGGTCGATTTATTCACGCGTTCTGCAGCGGTGATTGCGATGATGCTTTCGTCGTGGATGCTATTTACGGTTAACTCTAACGAGAACGATATCGTCAAAAGTCGAGGGGAGTATATTTCGTTGAGTGCCGATGTTTTAGTGCTTGGTAAGTCGCTCGATGAAGTCAGTCGTCTGTATTATCCTATCGATGCCGCAAACAAGCACGAGGCGTGGGCGTTGCGATTGGCGGCGGATAGTCGCGACGATCGCAGGGAGATTAAACAGCGGATGGACACGATCATCGATTTGTTGATGAACGGTCGGCGGCAGGTCTTGCCATAGGGGATTTGGAAACGGCTGGAGACACCTCACCCTGTCGGGGTGGGTGGCAGGAAACGCCCTGTGGGTTTGTGGTATCCGTGTGGGTTGCCAGCGATCGAAGTCGCGCCGTAGCAATGCCCCCGGCATACGTCCAGTTCAGGGTTTTGAGCGCTCAGTCGGAGGCACAGGATTTACGCCTGCCGTCTGAATCACTCCGGTCCAGTCCGCTACGGTTGCGAGCCGTTTGACAAATCCGCCTGATAGGGACCTCCGACTGAGTGCTCAAATGCTACGGTCCTCAGCTCTTGCGAGCACGTAGAATTAAGCCCGGATGGTATTAGTGTAATCAGTCCGGGCACCGTATTTACCTCAGTGGCTGTCGCTGCACGCTGCACAGGTTGCGGTTCTGGTTGTCCGCATAGTTGGCGGCATCGAGTAAAAACAGAAAACCCGAAGCGAAAACGGCGCCTCGGGCATCTGAATCTTAAGTCCACAAGAACTAAAAAAGTGTTAGCAGTCAGCACCGTTTTCGCTATGACAGCGCGATAGGAGCAGAAGAGTTGATCTAGAGTCAACGTTTTTTTTGGAGGAACGAGTCAACTCCCAGTAGCCACGCCTTGATTGCGTCGGGATTTGCGAGGGCTTGGGAGAGGATCTGGGCTTGTTTGGATGTGAGTCCTTTGGAGAGGGCTTCGAGGTCGGCATGAAGCTTTGCGCGTGCCTTGTCTGCGGTCGATCGAGCAGCGCTGAACCGCCGCCCCATGTCTTTGCGCGATCGACTGTCCTCCACTCGGTCCGATGCGTGTTCGGCGCTCCATATGGCGATCCCGTCGAGGTAGCGGCGGTCTCCCTCTGCAATGCCCATCCCTTTGGTTAGGATCTTGGCTACCATCTTGAGGCTTGGCGTAATAAGCCCCTTTTGCATTTTCGAGAGGGTGGACTTGCTGATCTCGGCTCGTCGGGCGATCTCGGCTGGTCGTAGGTCCACCTCGAGGCGGAGTTTGTCGAAGTATTGCGGAAATGTCATGGCGTTGGTGGGGTAATCTTTAGGAATTGTTGAGCTACAGTCGTCGGGACTAAAGCGGAGAGATATGAATTGTAGAGCCGGGTGGGGCTCTGGTGGCGCATTAGGGCTGCGACACGATTGGCATTGCCGTCTATCGACATGAGGTAAGTGCAGAATGCTCTCCGGAAGCCGTTAAACGGCCATAGCGGGAGGTGCAGATCGCCCTCAAGCGAGGACGTGTGTTTAATGATGCGCCGCCAGTATCGTTTGCTGGGGGCGACGAATGGGCCGGTCTGCTCGGTCGTGAGATCCAGCCACCCCCATAAATTGGGGGGCAGGCCCATATCGGTGCTTAGGATCCAGTCGTCGTCGGTTTTACAGATTTCGGCCGGTATTCGGATCTGCTTTTCGTTGGTCTTGATCATGTCCCAGGTCATGCGGTCAGCTTCTGCTGTGCGGATGCCGGCGAAGGCTCGGACTGCGATGTTTGGGATGCATTGCGGCCGGTCGCTCATCACGAAGCGCAGGATTTCAGCGATCTGGGTCGGCGTCGGTATTTGCTTCGGCTTGCGCTGGGGTTTGGGCAGATCGTCTTTTCGCAGATCAGCAATGGGGTTTTTACCGATCCAGCCGACCCGCTTGGCGTATCTGAAGAAGTTCCCCAGTGTCGTGCATCGGTTGTGCGCGGTTCTTGCTGCTTTCGGGGATAGAATGAATTTGAGCACTTCGGCGCGAAGGATGGATGACATCATCCGGGATGGGCCGATGTTGCGTGCGAGTAGTCCGATCACGGAGTTGAGAGAGTCTACCGTGCGCCATTCTCGGTTGAGGCTACGCTTGATGCCGATGAAAAGTTGCCGAGCGTCATCGATGGTCACCTTGGAGTTGGAGTAATTGTCGAGGTAGTAGGTTGCGGCATCTGTGAGGGTTGCTCCGGTCGGCTGCAGGAGTCGGCGTGCTTGATCGAGGTCAGCGAGCACGTCTGGTTGCATGAGTGACTCGGCAGCGCCAGATCCGTAAGCGTTTAGGACTCGGCAGTGATTGCGCCATGCGGTGAGGGCTTTTTTCTCCGTCTCGAATCCTGGACGCTGGCGACGGCCGTTGATTGTGAGGGTGAGTTGCCACGGCTTTTTTCGTCCCTCGATGTGGGCGATGGGGATCGTTCCGCTTCGGGATGTCGGTGTCCGTTTTGTGGCAGTTTTGTGGGTGTTCACGACGGTTTAAATGGGTAAATATGGGGTATTCGGAAGATATACGAATCGCAACTAAAATGATTATTTTAGAATACACGGGCTTGACTTGTGTAAGTATTTCCACAATTCTTCGGCGTGCCTAAAAATTCGAGTCCGATGATTGCGGTTCCGATAAGGTTTCCGGTCGATTTAAAAAAAGAATTGGAGGCGGCGGCGTCCAAGTTTGGGCTCAGTTTTTCCGACATCTCCCGTTTATCGATGGAGCGTGGGGTAAAGACCCTAGTTGCTCAGCTAGGAGCACAAGTGGCCACTAGGGGTATCCCCCTACCTGAACGCGTAATTGAAGACATCAAATTGCGTAAAATATTGGAAAAGAAGGGCTAATAATGGGTTCATCCACTGAAGTCCTATCTTCGCTTCCACGGGTTCTCAAGATCGGGTTTGTGGGGCGGGTTATCCGATCGGATGCGCAGGCTGCGACCTACTGCGGTATGGGGCGCGAAAACTTCCGAAGCTGGGCATTGCGGAATAAATTGCGGCCTGAAATCAAGGCGCAGGAACGTGCACAAAACATCTACAGCGTCGAGGAATTAGACCTCATCATGGACCAGGAAGTGGCCGATTGTAAGGCCGGCAAGCTGCGCCTCAGACAGCGTTGATTTTCATCATGACCAAAACAAACGATAAAACGGACGGCTCTGCCGCCATCACTAACGCAAAGAAATCCGCCCCACCGACTTTGAGGCAAATGCTGGAGGGACCGCAGTTTGCCGAGCAGGTGGCTAATGCGCTGCCAAAGCATCTCTCTCAAGAGCGATTCATTCGCGTCGCCATTACCGCGATGACCAAGACGCCAAAGCTGGCGCTGTGTCACCAGAAGTCGTTTTTCATGGCTCTGCTCCAGCTTTCGGCTCTTGGCCTTGAGCCAGACGGCCGTCAGGCGCATCTGATCCCGTTCAAAAACTCGAAGATGTCGTTGGCTGCGGGCCGCGAGGTTTGCGATTGCCAGCTCATCATCGACTGGAAGGGGTTAGCGGAGCTGGCCATGCGCTCCGGGATGGTGAGCAATCTGCATGCTGACGTCATCTATGCGGGTGATTTGTTTGTCTACAGTTCGGGTGAGGTCACTAATCATTTGCCGCATTGGTTGCGCACCGACGCAGCCAAGCCCGGAAAGCAAGGGGCGCGGTTGGGCTTTTATGCTCAGGCCCGCTTTAAGGATGGGAGCCAGAAGGCCGAGGTCATGTCCTTTGATCAGGTGCAGGCTATCCGCGCGCGGTCGGCTTCGGGCCAATCTGGGCCTTGGGTGACTGATTCAGACGAGATGGGGAAGAAGACCGCATTTCGGCGCCTATCGAAGTGGCTACCGCTTTCGCCTGAGTTTCGGGATGCGATCGCGCTGGACGACGAAAGTAACGGCATGGTCAATGTGACACCTGAGCGCATGATGCTGGATCCGGCAGCTGGTCTTGGGGCTGCTCTGGCGCCATATTACGGCGAGGAGGAGGAATCTGGCCCAGAGCCAGAGAAACAGGCTGTGGCGGTGACGGAGGTGCAGAAGAAGGAGGCGCAGGACGCGTTGGAGGGTGCTATCCTCGATGATGTGACCACCGAGGCGCAGCTCTACGCATTGGCGCAGCGCTCGCATCTGGTTCCCGACGGGAGTTCGGATCTGTTCTGGGATCTGCCGGCTTCGGCGTTGGTCAAATTGGCCGCGATGATTCCTAGCTTGAAGAAGGAGGGTAAATAAGATGACTAACGATACTTCTATTCAAGCTATCGATATCGATGTCGAGGTGGTTGATGCTCCGATCGAGCTGGCTCTTGTGGTGAAGAACGAGGGAGTGGCTGGAGGTTCGGCAACGGAGATCCTGTCCGCGTTTAGTCCGCACTACCTGTTGGCGTCGGATTTGGTCAAAAAAGCCGAAGCGTTAATTGAAAGCGCCGGTGATGTGCCGGACGGCACTAATGCTAAGATGGCGCGGTTATTGCGGCTGGAGCTGCGGACTGCTCGGGGTCTCGCCGGAAAGAAGCTTAAGAGTCTCAAGACTGACGCTTTGCGGTTCAGCCGAGCGGTTGATGGGGTCAATAATCTGTTCCTCCTCATGGTTAAGCCGGTGGAGGAAAGGCTGGCCGAGATTGAGAACGCTCGAGAGGTTGCCGCGGAAAAGGCCAAGGTTGAGCTGCGTCTGCAGCGTGACGCTCTGGTGGCTCCCTATGATGTAAATACCCGTTTTATAGTGCTGGAGGAAATGACCGCCGAGGTGTTTCAGGAATATCTTGACGGCCTCGAGGCGCATAAGGTCGCGAAAATTGCCGCAGTGAAGAAGTTCCAGGACGACCTCACTGCTGCCTCGAAGAAAGCCGAGGACGATCGTTTCGCTGCCGAAAAAAAGGCCAAGGAGGACGAGGCTGCGCGGGTGGCGAAAGATGCAGCGGAAAAAGCCGAACGAGACGCCGAGAACGAACGGCTCCGTAAGGAGAAGGCGGCGGCAGAATCGGAGGCTGTTCGGGTTGCCAAGGAAGCCAAGGAGGAGGCCGATCGTCTCGCTGCTAAACAGGCGGAGAAGGATGCCGCAGCGAAAAAAGAGCAGGATCGCAAAGATGCCGCAGCCAAGGCCGAGCAGGATCGAAAGGACGCAGAGGCGAAAGCCGAACAGGAAAAGCGGGACGCTGCAGCCAAGGTGGAGCGCGATCGTATCGAAAAAGAGAAAGCGGAGGCTTTGGCTGCAGCTGAAGTCGAACGCAAAAAGCGCGAAGAGTTGGAGGCGAAAGCCAAGGCCGACAAGGATGCGGTGGACGCCGAGGCTGCTCGTGTCGCCAAGGAAAAAGCCGACAAGGATGCGGCTGTGGCTGCGGCTGCTCATGCGGCTGCGATGGCTCCCGACAAGAAGAAGCTTGAAGCCTACGCCGATGCTCTGCGCCTCGTCCCTATCCCCGAATTGAAGGACTCAGCGGCCATAGAAGTGCGCGATAGTTCCGTGCGTCGGCTACAGCTGCTGATTTTGCGCATTCTGAGCAGCGCCAGCGAACTTTAACCTTTAATCACCCCCAAATATTATGCCCAAAATTGACATCAATCAAGTCGCTGAAATCATCAAGCGTAACGAAGTCGCCCCCGAGGTTCTTCGCCAAATCATCGAAGAAATGCAGGCTGTTATCCAGCCCGAGTCTGATGAGGAGAAGCCACCGCCCATCAAAAAACAGTGGTGCTGTCTCGTCTCGGATCCCGATAATCGTCTTCCCGCCGATGCTGAGTTCGTCGCGTGGGTTGCGCAGATTCCCGAGAGCGAAAGTCCAGTCACTACGGTTGAGCGGATTCACCGTGCCGCCTACGATTATAACGCCAGCAAGCGTGGCCGTTTGCACCCTGCCCTCACGATCGGTGAGGCAATGGAGAACGTCGCAGCAAAGCACTTTAAGGATGCCGAGTGCTGGGTGAAAACCAAGACGCCGGTCCTGATGCTTCGCACCGATAATCAAATCCCTACGACTGACTCGGAGAAGGATGCACGTTGGGGGCGCGTTTAAGCCATGAGTGACATTACTCCATACGTCGAAGGTCCGATGCAGTTCGGAAAGATCAAGGACGAGCCTGCCGACGTCTACCACGCAGCTGATGCTCTCAGTAATTCCAAGCTGAAGAATTTCAGCGAGCGACCGCTCTACTTCTGGCGTAAGCATGTAGCAAAGCTCATCAAGCAGGAGGAGACTCGTCCTTTACGCGTCGGGCGTGCGGTTGACGCGTGGATTTTAGAGGGTCCGGCTGTTTTCCATCGTGAATTCATCGTGGTCCCGGTGAACGCCCCAAAGGTGCCGACGTCAGTTCAGCGTGCCGCGGCGAAGCCAGCCCAGAAATCGATTGACGCGATGTTATGGTGGGACGATTTCGCCGCGATCGCGCAGGACCGTTGTATCCTCTCCCAAGTCGAGTGGGCGGAGATCGCTCGTTTGGAGGAGACTTTGCGGTCGAGTCCCGAAGTCTGGGCAGCGCTTAACGCCGGCGAATCCCAGATCACTTGGCGCAAGGATTACGGCAATGGTATTGTGGTGCAGGTGCGCACCGATGTTTGGTGCCCTAACGGGATTTCCGGCATTTGTGATACTGCGTGCATCGTGGATCTGAAGTCCTGCGTTAGTCTCTCGGATTCGTCGTTTTCGTCGTTCAATTCTCAGTTTTCTAAGCTCGGTTATTATCGGCAGGCTGGCCTCTATACCGCGGTGATCAGTGAGATCCTCCCAGCCGAGGAGCGTCCAGTCGATGGGCTGCGGTTTTTCTTTGCGGCCGCAGAAAAAGGGGAGCCATTTGCCGCTCAACTTTATGAGGCTTCTCAGGAAGATATCACGCTTGGTTTCCGGGAGTCGGTTGATGCGATCGAGCAGGTGACCAAGTGCTACCAGACAGGTGTTTGGCCTGGCTCGCTTGGCGGCGTGCAGATGCTACATATTCCGGCGTGGCATCGTCGCAAGGTCGAGGAGCGGCTTGATGGAGAACAGTCCTAATGGCAGGCAAATCTCCCAGTGTCGTCTCTGTAATCATCCACAGGCGTGGGGATGCTCGCTACGAGTGGCATGCCTTGTGTCGTAGCACTTACATTGCCGTATCCTCCAGATCATTTGGCGATCGCGCTTCAGCCGTCCGAAACGCTCGGCGGTGTGCATCGGTGTTCAATCAATCAACAATCAAAATCCAAAAAGAATGACAGATGAAAAAGCAGACAAAGTAATCAGTTTACTGACCGAAATCAGGGACGCGTTAAAGTCGGGGGTGCCAGGTGGTGGCTCTGGCGGAGGTGGTGGCAAATCCTATACGGGCTGGAGGGCGTTCGTCGTTCCGGTTTTCATCAAAAAGCAGGCGGGTCAAGCGCTCGGCGATATGGTGAAGGGTTCGCTGGAATTTTGGTTCTCTAAGTATGAGCCTCGGCCATACAGGGGCAATATCAGCGATTCGGATGTGGCATTTCGTGCTGCGCTGGACGAGGCAGGCGCAGAGCTTAAGCTCGAGAAGAAGGATTACGAGGATCGGCCTGCTCGCAAAGAGGAGGAACCGGATAGCGCTGGTGCGCCGCCCGCGCTGCCGCTCGATGAGGATGAAGAACCGCCGTTCTGATTTCTGATGCGCGAGGACGAGCTCCAGACCATGATCATCAAGTGGTGGTCACTTGCCCATCGGGGACTTGGAATTAAGGACGAGCGTCTCCTGTTCCATGTCCCCAATGGGGGCAAGCGCAACTTCCGCGAGGCGTGCCGGTTCAAGGCTCAGGGAGTTCGTGCCGGGGTTTGTGATTTGATCCTTTTGATTCCTCGGGGCCGTTATCCCGCGATGCTCCTGGAGCTGAAGGTCGGGAAGAATAAGCCAACGGCGGAGCAGCGGTCATTTATGGCGATCTGTGCGGAGGCCGGCTACTATGTCGATGTCTCGTGGGACTGGAATAATGCGACCGATATTTTGAAACGCTACTGCGAGTTGAGTAGGGGTGGATCTATGGAGGAAAAGTCTTGAGGAATATCTTGGAACTATCGGTGCTGGCTCGGCCAGAGTTTGCGTTGGCGTCGAGCCAAGCGGTAGGCACGTGGCTGCGATGCGTCTCGTATTTGGTGCGGGCTGGTGGTGATACCATCGTGGGTGCGTCCGGCTGGACGGATGCCGATTGGCGTGCTGCGGTCGGATGCTCATATGATGATGTTTTAGCCGCCCTACCTTTGGTTAAGGTGGGACTGTTCGACGTGTATGTGATTGCTGGATCGAAGCAGAGCGCAAAGGCCAGCAGGCGTGCTGCTCCGATGACACGTCCATCGCTTGAGGAATGGATGGCTTACTCCGAGGAGGTGGGGTTTGTGCGTAATGATGCGCAGGCGTCGTATGACCATTACGAGTCGTGCGGCTGGCGGATCGGGTCCGGGGCAGGCAAGCCTGTTAAAGACTGGAAGGCATGCCTGCGGACCTGCAAAAATAGACGGGGTCCCGGGCGATCTACGTTCGGTGGTGATGATAAATTAAGGAATACATTTTGATGGACGACGACGAAGGATTTGAACGAAAAGAGGCCACGGTATCAATTGGCAATATCGTGGATGCGATGCATGCTAGTTTACGATACAATGGCTGGTCGGAGGAGCGCATCGAACAGTTTAAGAATGCCCCGAAGCAGGACCTCGATGAAGTCGGACGGAAGTATCTTGAGGACGCAAAGCGATCCGATCGAAATTCGCGATTTGAGTATGTCGTGGGTGATGAGTATTTGTCGTCGGATTGGGATCATCCGAGCATGCTGCTGGCGCCAGACTCGATCGAGGCGGTGCTGAAATGGAACCCCGAAAATAAGAAGGGGCTCCTTGCGGCTGGACCGACTGGTCGTGGGAAGACTCGGTCAATCATGGCGTTGTTGTATCGGCTGATGGTCGTCGACGGTCGGGACGTGCATTACGCTGTGGCTCAGGACTGGTTTCATGAATTGGCGCAGCAGGAAAGTTTTGGGAGGGACTTGGCGCTGCCGTGGATCCGTAAGCAGGCGGCTTACGATATTTTCTTTTTGGACGATCTAGGACAGGAGGCGGTGGTGCGGTCAAAGGAGGACTGGGCAATGGGCTGGTTTTTCCGGTTTTTAGACATGCGGCGAGCAAAGGGATTGCCCCTAATTTGCACGACAAATTTAAGCGCGACGCAGATTTGTGGCTCGTCGAAGAGTTCCGAGATTCGGACCGATCCTTTGCTCTGCCGGTTATTGGATCTCTGCGACATGGTGCATTTTTTGACGGTCGATGAAAAGCGAGAGCGCGAGAAAAGAATCCAAAAAGCGGCGGAAGCGAAGAAAAAGCACGCTGACCTTTTTAACGAGGCGACTTTGCCCAGTAGGGGGGGGGGATGATAACTTCTATGAAATACCCAATTTACAAGCGCACCGTTTGGCGGTGCCTTAAAGGTCTACGGTTGTCCGATCCTAGGTTTTCCCGTTGGTGCGTTGATCACCATTTCTTCGGGCTTTTTCACCGCAGTGAGCATTGGCTCGGCTGCGAGACGTGGAGCATTGCCGGCGAATTTCGCGGGTGGTATTTTTGCAATTTTAAGAGCTACGGATGGTTGAATTCGGAGGAATCTAGGACATACCTGGAGCTGCGTCTGGGGCGGGCCATTTGGCTAATTGGGCGCCAGAGTCCTGATCAGTATAAGGGCGTCGAGGTGTTCGGTGGCGTGCATGATCTCGAGGGGGTGGTGCTGTGAGCCTCGAGTATGTGCGCAGTTTCTACAAGGTGCCGGCAGAGATCGGGCGGCGCGTGGTCGTTTACGGTAAGGCTGGGATCATTGCAGAGGATCACGGTCATTACATTGGAGTAAATCTCGACTCAGATAGGCCCGGGAATGTCGGCCGTTATCATCCATGCGATGATGTCAAATATTTGGGTATGGGCGAAGTGCGAGAGCTGACGCGAGGAGATACGACGGAAGCGGTATCGAATGGGAGGTTATGAACCCTAGGCGCATATCTCATTATTACGAGATCCCAGAACCTGAAATCCTAACTGAATCATGAAATACACATACTCAATCGAATCCTACTTCTCCAGTAAGTGGGTAAAGCTCTTCACTGAAACGCGAGACTTCTGCAAGGGTTGGCTTACTCACGCACAATACGACTACCCAAGAAACGCTAAGCGAATCGTGAGGAGCGACGGCAAGGTCATGGCCGAAATCAAAGCCAACGACGAGGTGAGCATCGGCATGATCGCAAGCTACCCGACTCCGGAACAATACGAGAGAGCAGCAAATGTCGCTCTCGCAAAGGCGGCACGCATCCGAGAAGCGGACGGACATGAAGAACGCCGAATGAACCGCATATCGCTATCCACCTAACAACTTCTACCATGAACGCCGCCAACAATCACCTCCCAAACATTGACCACCAATGATACCCGCAAACCAAACCCCTCCCACGACCGCCAAGCCGCGACCAGCTGGTTCGCACTTTTCCGTAGCAGTCAAATCTGAATGGAAAGGAGGCTGGCAAGCTGAGTTCAGTGTCGGAGTGCAGACCTTCGCAGTCGGGCCAGAGTATAAGACGTTTTCAGAAGCACAGTGGATGTCTGACCGACTACGGGAAGCCCTCACGTCTATTGCGAAGTCTGAACCCGCACAACGGTCTGCATCGCTTTGCTGCCCAGACTGCGAGGATACCGGCATGGTGGGCGATCAGGAAGCAGGCGGCATGTATCGGGGATCCAAACGGACGCTCAACGACGAATGGGCAATGTGCGGGTGTGATCCGGGGGCCCTGGCGGTCCGTAATCTCGCAAAACGATCAGGGCCGAACACCGGAGATCAGCTATGAGCGACTCAAATAAAGGCAACTGGGCGACGGCTACGGCCGCCCAAAAAGAGGCAGTGAATGAAGCGTGGCGTCGCGCCGCACAACGGTCCGAATCGGTGGATTTGCTGACCAACCGGAAAACAGACTCCATCGTCAAAGACAGAGACTACCATATCACCGGATACGTGCTTACATCTAAGTCAGGAAAGGAATCCTGCGTCGTAGATAGAGCAGCAGTCCGATGGCTCACGAGCGTGGAATGGTGGGAGCTCATGCACCCCGCGAGCGACGACCTCGCGCCGAACAATGAACACACCCCGAAAAACGACCGTGAATAACACTCAAAATTCCAAAGGCGTGACTGGATCGAATTGTCTGCATAATCTGGTTTCCTTATTTCGCAACCGGTTGATCCCCAGCGAGGGCCGGACTCAGGGCGAGCAATACTATGACGACAGGTGGTTCGCGCTCTCCGACGGGTGCGATACGGTCCAGAATCTAGCCGATGACCTCGAACCGATTATCGAGGAAAGTGAACGTCGAAAGGAAGCACTCGAATGGTGCCTACGCAAACTCAAAACCCATCACGCGACCAAGCGCGGAATCTCCGCGTTAATCAAAGAAACTGAAGCGATGACGAACACCCAGTTGAGCCGCGAGCCCAAACAACCCTAACCCAGCCCCATCCAATATCATGCCCAATAATCCCACCCCTCCCGCTGCCGTGCAACCTAGGCTTGTTGGCTCAACGTCTGGTTCGGCCAATCTGGAAGACTTACTAGCGAGGTGCAAAAAGCTCCATTCGTTTATCGGATGGTATTGCATGTCATGCGATTCCGAGGTCGATGCGACATACCGAGAACGCTGCGCGTCATGTGGCGGCGTCCTACATGACGAGACAATCACCGGAAACCTAGTCGAAGCGGCGACTTATGAATTAAACGCACTGAAGTGTCCGTGGCATCCTATCGAAACTGCACCGAAGGACGATAGGATAGACATATGGCTGTCTTGCGGCACCCGATGGTGCGACTGTTACTATGATGTGATTTGCGACCAATGGCGAACGAGTAGGCCATCCGGGAATCTCCTTTCGGTCAAAGCAAGGTTTGTATCTCACTGGATGCCCATACCGCAATCACCGAAACCCGCGAATGATGCGCCTCGCCAGAAGCGACTGGTTCGGCTCGATCGCTCAAACTACCTCGACTTCGATCCGCCTCAACGCTGCGAGTGCGGGGGATCCCTCCAAGTCAAAGACTATCCAAACCGCCGGGATGAATCGAGGTATGAGGTATTCTGCCCGCAATGCTCACAATGTGACCCAAACGGCTACGGATCGCAGCGTGAAGTAATCGACCAATTCCCCAGTATACTTTCTGAGAACTCTGGTTCTAAATTTTATGCCGATGATAGAGGCAACGTCGTGGACTACTACGACGAAACTGAGCAAGTCGCGCGAATAGATAGAGAGGCTACCGTCAACGGGAAGGCCGATCAAAGCACCTTCGACAACTGGGCGGGAGGCCAAGCACTAGAGGCGTGGATGCGACTCAACGACTACGGGGAGGAACTCGATGAGGCGGCCCGAATTTGATGCGAGCCCGGCGGATTGAGCCGCAAGCCGTAGGCTCAAATCGCTTTGTTCGGCACTATTCCCACCCCACCTCAAAAACCCGCGAATGATGCGCCTCGCCAGCAGCGACTGGTTAGCCTCCGAATTTCAACCGTAACAGAAAATATAATACAATGAGCGATACACCCAAAACTGACAGCGCATTTGATACCGGTCCCGGTTCGGGCAAGCTAATGTGCCAACTACTCGAAAAGGAGACCGCACGCCACGCGGAGATACTACACGACGGCTATGCTGTCTACTCGCAACTCACGGACCACGAAAAGAAATACACATCAGCAGAAAACGTTTCCACCGTTCTCGATGCGTTCAAACGCGCAGTGGCTAACAACGAGGTCAGACGCGACCCGTCGAAGGCTTAAAACCTCAACCAACCAATAAAAATGTCATACCAAAATAAAATGTCAGAAGCCGGACAGCGAGGGTCGTTGTCTGAAGTGGTTTGTTATGCTCAGATTGGCATCGACTGCTGCAATCAACCGATAATCCCAACGCGTGCCAAGCTGTCGATGCACACCAATCGGCACACCAGCACGTCAGGAAACTCGTGGGGATGGGTCGATGGTTGCTCGCTAAACATATGCTGGTCAAACGACGGCGAGAAATTCAACAGAAAAAAGGCCGCTGAACTGGTTGCTTTGCATAACAAAAAGTTCAGAGGCGAAGAGAGCGCAGCGAACGCAGTTCTCTGAAACGTCGAGTTAGATAATTTTACTATGAAAACACCAAGAACCGATCAAGAATCCAAGATGACTCCCCGCACCGGAGTCGCAGTCGTAGAGGCTGCATTTGCCGAGGGACTGGAGAAGGAACTCCACGAAATGTCGATCACGCTTTCACGCATAACCGAGTGCGGCGGAATCGGGGCCGAGGATATGTATCACGACGCCCGCGACCTGCTAGACCGCCACGGGGAGACGAGAAAGAATGCTTCTGCCTAACATCGAGATCACCAATTCCGAGGGACAATAACTATGCCTGCCAAACTAACTATCGAAAACAGCTTTGACTACGCCAACCCCGACAAGGTGCGCCCCTCGGAATTGGGTGCGGCGACTGGTTGGGTGCTTCCGCTGGATCGAGACGGGGCAGACGATGATTCGCCCCACGGATACCCCGCGACCAATGAGGACGGGACCGCGCCGATAGTCGAGCGCGACACAATATGGATCCATGAAACGTGGTGTTATGATGCCTGCCAATGTGGGGGATGTGCTACGGGATGGAGAGAATACCCAATCGACGGCAAGCGATTCCACTACCTCGCCGAACGATTTAGATATGACGGGACCATCCAGAAAATGAGCACACATACGCCAGAACCCGTGAATGGTGGGCCTTGTCATCGGCGACTGGTTCTGCATCTTCCGCTAACTTTTCATTGGTATGATGAAACCGCCCGTGGGGCTAATTGCATCGAATACCGTGTGATGAAACCGCGATGGGAGAAACAGATATGGGACCGCCGAGACGAGATCACTCATGTCCGCTTCTCTCGCGGCTATACGTCCCGCACAATCGAATACCCCGTCGAGAGAATCGACAAAGGATCGTGTCCGATACCGGGATGGACCGACCAATATTTCCGAATCCACTTCACGCAGAACAATTAGTTCAGAGGCGCACAACGTGCGTTCTCTGGAACGTCTGGTTAGACTCCGATTTATGAACTATCTAAAACGAATCAAATGCCGCATCGTGGGGCACAATTACCGAGTAGTGCAGCGATTCTCTGGCTCAGTGCGGCGCGTGAAATGCGACTGCTGTGATGCTGACTGGGGGATGAATGATAATACTCGATCCCTTATCGACTGGGACAACGAACTAGAAGAAATGCACGGCCGCACTGTGGGGATAAAAGAACCAAAGTTTACCCATGCTAACAAATCAACTGAGCCGATGCAGGCCCCTAAAACACCATGACTACTCCAAACTCCCAAACTCAAACACCTCCCGCCGAAGCCAAGAAACGCCCAGAGCCTGCATTGGCTCCAGTGGCTGGTTCGGCCTACGGTTTTGAACTCAACGAATATGAGATGCGGGCATTTGCTCTGATAGAGGGAGCGAGCGAACCGGCAAAGGACCGACTACTCTTATCCCTAATTATGCGCCATCACAGCGGAGGAGGCCCCGGCAAGGCATACGATGCCAGTCAACTTTTATGGTGGGAGAATCGAATAGCTCGTCACCCCATCATGCAAAGTCTCGATGGGCCGAACATCTAGTTCAGATGCGGCGATTTATCGCCGTTATCTGAAACGTCTGGTTGGGCGTTTCCTGACCGTAATCAAATAAACAATACATGAAAGTAACAACGATAGGCCACAAATACGAACTCGACAGCTTCGAGGGATCTCCTCCGCAACCGCTACAATTCATCGAGAAGCGAGAATCGCCCGTCGCAGGCGAAGGGCTCGAAACCGTGAACGATGGAACGACCAACGAGGAAGTGCTCGAAGTGCTGATCGACCGCGTGAAATACCTGAACGGGAAATTCCCGTGTCGGGAAAACGCCATCGTCATCACGAAGCTGGAAGAGTCGCTGATGTGGCTCAATAAACGCACGGCTGACCGGAAGACGCGAGGTGTCGAAGGAAAGGCCGCAGCTTGACCCAATGGGCGGTGACGGTCCAATCCCCGATCCGCCCAACAAGTCATTATGACCAAGCCATGCACAGTTACTTCGGCAAATGGCCGAAAATGGGCGAGTTACAATCGTCGTCGTTCTGCTGACCGATCTGCCGATCAACGCAAGCGGGAGGAGAATCGTTTGGATCGCAGTGCGATGGTCGATGCCTTGTTGATCGAGGAACACGAGCAGTTGCCTCCTAATCCGCAGTCTTTGCCGAATGGAAAGCCTCCGCTTTTGTTGAAGGTGACGATCGAGGTGGCTGGGCAGAAGCGCGTATGGCGATCACGGCATGAGGAAGGCTACGGCTGGTCGGTATCAGGTAATCTGATATGCAAGGCGATCAGAACAATTATGCGGTTTGGGCCGATGGAAAGTTCCAGTTGAGAACGTCTATTTTAATCACTTCGCCCTTTGGTAGTAGGGGATTTCCTATGCTTAAAATCTGGCAATTTAAACGTGGGATTCGTTCCGGCTACAGGGACTCCCAAAGGAAAGAAAAACGAGATCTTACGGAAGGCAGCACTTTCAAGGAGGGGTATGTGGTCGGCATGACCGCTTATGCCCTTTCGATAAGTCTGGAGGTGGCGCTGCGTGATGGAGTGGCTGCTTTTGAATCACGGACTGATCGTGAGTAGGGGATAATATGAATTTGATAAATAGATCTTTTTATCGATGCGCTGGGTGCCTAGCGGTGATTGCCGTGGATGGTGTGTCTGCTGCGGCAAAGTGTGGCGCTTGTGGCTCCTCTTTGGAGTCGATGGGTAATGTCCACATGGCGGAGAAGGTGAAGGTTTCTGGCGGGTGCAATTGTGATGCTCGCTGCACTCACGCCAAAGGGCCAAAGTGTGATTGCCGGTGCCGGGGCCAAAATCACGGGGCAGGGCTAGTCGTTATTGCGTCGGGCCTCGATGCTATGCCCAGTGACCATCTCGAGGCTAAGGGGCGATTTAATGAGTTTGAGAATGCTGTTCAGGATTTGGAGTCGTGGTCGGCTGGGCGGAAGGTTGGCGACCGTCTGCGTGCGGAATGGGTGCTGTCCAAGGCGAAGGCGTCAAGGCAGCATAAGCATCGGATGAAGCTGATCCGGGACTTCCGAGTTGGTGCGCTTGCGGGGGAGGAGGAGCCTCCGTTTCTGGAGCTTCTTTAATAGATCGATGGGCACCAGTAGGGGTGATCTCTCGACCGTAAATTCAAAATAAATTCAAAATAAAATGAGCACTCACGCAGCAATCATTCGCAAAACCGAGACCGGGACCTATGCCGGTATTTATTGCCATTTCGATGGCTACTTGACTGGCCTTGGTCGTCTCCTCCACTACCATTATCAGGATCCTGAAAAGGTGGCGGCGCTGATCGCTCTCGGTGATATCTCGTATCTGGAGAAAAGCGTCATTCCTGATCCTGAAAAGGGGGAGCATTCTTATGCGAACAGTCAGGAGGGTGTTGTCGTCGCCTACCACCGTGATCGTGGTGAGCAGTGGGGCAGTGTTAAGCCGACCGAGCGTGCCATTCTTAAGGGCGTAGTGGACCATATCGATTCTCGCTACACCTACGTTTTCGAGGACGGCGTTTGGCGGAGCGGCGGAATCCGGCTAAATGAGCTGCTTTATCTCAAGGCGAAGGAGGGCGAATAATGGGCTTTGAAATCGAGAAGGGGATTCCTGTTCCAAGTCAGAGTTTTGGTCACAGGTATGCGCGATATCCGTGGCGCGAAATGGAAATCGGCGACAGCTTTTTGGTTAAGTGCTCTCGCTCAAAAGAGCGACAAGCTATTTCTGCTTCTGCGACTCAGTTTAGTCGTCGCAATCCAGAGTATAAATTTATCACGCGATCGGATCTTCTAGATGGGGTTATTCATGTCCGTGTCTGGCGGGTGGGTGGGGTTTAAATCCTGATTTTTATATTGCTCAGAGCAATCAGTAGGGATCAGCCATGAAACCACTATCATTTGTTCTTGATCGCTTCGGTGCAGGGTTCCGAAAGCTAGAAATCCGTTCAGTCTATAATTCTTGGCATGGGACGGTCGAGTTTTGGACCGATGCAGAGTTTGCCGAGCCAGAGGGTTCGTTAGGCGGCGAGCCCTTTGTTTCTCTTTGTGGCATCAATGCGGATGGTCTTCGCGTCCATATCTCGTCTTTCGATACGGCCGAATCAGCTAGGGCGTTGGCTCGTCAGCTTGGGGCTTACGTCGATCCGGCTGCGGTCGTGGGTGTCATTGTCTCGCTTGAGGCAGAAGCGTGTAATGTTGATGCGTCGATCAGTATTTCTGAAGCTTATGACGGCATGGATCAATTCCAGCGCGAAATGATGCGCGTTGCTTGCGAGTTTGAGGCGTGGTCGTGGGATAATTTCGATTACGAGGTGCTTGAGGATCCTTGGTCCTATCTACTGGCGGACAGGTTCGGGGCGGTGCTGGTGCAGACCGGTCGCACCATGCTCGATCTCGCAGATCTAGGGATCAGCGATTGGGAGGCAATTGGCGCAATTTTGAAAACGATTCGGCTTTGAAGTAGGGGGATGTATGATGAAACGCAAAAAGCCAAGATCGGCCATTCCTTCTCCTTCCTCATTCACTGTTCGTATTCCTCGATGCGAGCGCAGGGGGCGTAATTCTTTAATCCGTGCTTGCGGCAATGCGGGGGCGGCGATCATTGGAGGCGTGGGTGTTAGCCTCGGTTGTGGTGGTATGATGAGCTCCGATTTCATTGGATGCGTTGCTCATCCTTCTCGCCATTTTTATCGGAATGCGGAATCCATTGGTTTTCAGCGCGGGGCGCTTTACGGTGTCCTTTTCCCCGACTCCGATGCGGCTTTTGATGCGATGCTGGTCGCTGGGTATTCGCATGTCATGCGTTCGATGCGCGAGTCTCGATATGGGTTCTTCGGTTCCATGCGTCGTTCCATGCGCAAGGCCATAAAGCGGGGCGATTTGTCGGTCGAGGGAGTGCGTGCTTATTACGATTCCCTCACTGCTGCTGGCGTGTTTATCGGGCTCCGGACTCCGTTGCAGCGCGAGAAGCGATTTGTTCAGAATGCTGACTATTGGGTGAAGTTTGATTTGCCGCGGATATCTCGTAAGACGGCTTCTTTGCCGTGCGTTTTTGAATCCTTTCTAGCTTTGAAGTAGGGACTCTTATGCCAATAACATCAGCCATTCAAATCGGTTATTATTTCGCCCAGCATGACGGGGAGCTTCGGCCGGAAATCTTAGAGCTATTCGAATCCGCGGCGAGCGCTTTGGATCGAATCGAAGAGCAAGGAGGCGACGACTTCTGGGGTGATCGGCCTAATCTCATTACTTGGGACGAGGTCTGTGATTCCATCGCCAGTCACATCGCTTTTCATGTGGACGTCGAGTCGCTGTTTCATATCTACGATTGGGAGCCGTTCCTCCGTGATTTGGTCGGGTTGCCTGATAAGAAGGCGCTGCCTCCCGATCCTGAAATAATTCCAAATCTCTCCGCAGTGCGCCACAAAGAGTGGCACAATACCAAGACTGGCCAGACGGCTTCCCTCGGTGAATCTCTTCCTTGGCTGAGTTCCCGCGGGGCGTGGGTCATTCGTTCCCGCGGGTGGACCATCTACAATCGCAATCGCAATGTTACTGGCATCGGTCGCTTCCCGTTTAAGAGCGAGGAGGAGGCCAATGCTTGGATTGCTAAGGAGTCCGCTCGTCGTCTGGCCTATGTTAAATCCATCGATTCCACGAAATAAGGACAAATATCATGAGTGAAAAAATGAAAATATTGAATCAATCCATCGGGAAAGCGGGCCAATCGCTTACGGCTATTTCGTTGGTTGCGCTCGGTCCGCATAAGCTGAAGACGACCATCAGGTCGGATTCCCATCCGGGACAGTGCGCTGCCGGTGTCGAGCTGCATGACGGCGTGCAATGGCGCTTTTTGGCGAGCATTCCGGCTTCCGGCATGGCTACTCCTCATTCGCTGGTCTATGCTCGTGTGGTTCCGGAAATGGATGGTTTTGAGTTGGACCGTGGGGAGCTTATCCGCCTCGCCACCCTTATCCTTTTTTAATCCCTCGTCTTGTTGTAGTAGGGGTTTCGGCAATGAAAATTATCCAATCAAATATTCCCGGCGTTCAAATCACTGAGGTGCCATCAAAGACCGTGACGGTCACAATCGACTTCGAGACGATTCTTCGTCGTGTTGCCGAGTGCTGCATTGACAATATTGTCGATGGCATTAGCTGCGACGACGCCGACGAAATCGCGACTTACGGTCCCTTGATTCATGATGTTTCCTTGGCTCTTTTCAGTTGGGATGAGGATCTGGTGCGGCGCTTTTTTGTCGATGGCTACTGCGCGGCGCTCCTTCCGGTCGACGTTGATAAGGTCTGGGAGGGTGAGGTCTTTCGGAATGTGGTTATTACTCGCAAGGGTAAGAAGGATATCTCGATCGGCCACCTTGCGCTTGCTTGGTAATCTTCCCCTTTTTTTTAAATCCTCCATCCTCCAAAGTAGGGACCAGTCATGAATATTATCGACCGTATTATCCTCTCCGCCATCAAGCGGCCAGCCATTGCCTCCTTCTTGGCGGCTGAGTATCTGAAGCCCATCGAGGAGGTGGACGGTGCGATCAAAGAACTCGACGAGCGGGTCGATCGGGAGTTCGTCTCGATCGATGCGTGGGAGTCCAATTCTCGGATGGACGAGCGTGAGCAGGATCGTGAAATGCAGTCAGCCATCGAGGAAAAATTGGGCGGGCTGGATTTCAGTGAGCTGGTCGACGTCGATCAGGCTTCGGTCGAGATTCTGAAGGCCATCGAATCCTCCGACTCCCTCCGCGAGTCGTTGCTCGGTTTGATCAATAAGGGAGCATAATATTATGCCTAATCTTAAATCTATCCCCGTGGACCTTACTTGGTCTTTTGCTATCGGCGTCCATGCCAATGTCTTGCGCAATCCAGATGCCTCTCAGTTGGCATTTAGGGGAGCGCTCCAGCAGATCGGTCAGGCGGCGAAGCTTGCAGACCGCGTCAAGCCTCTCATGGAGTCGCGCGATTCCCTCCGCGATTGCCTGATCGAAGCTCGGGACGTTCTCATCGATCATCAGCCGGATTGGTTTGATACGGTTGAAGAGCAGGCGTGTTTCCTTCGTCGTATCGCTCGTTTCAATGATGCCTTGGGTGTTGCTATGGGTGGGGCGGAAAAGGTGCCTGTTTGCTATTGCGCTGCGTCTCCTGTGCGTCCTTCTGCTTTTTGAATCATGGCGGTGGGCGGAGTAGGGGGCTTTATGAATCTTCGTGAAGAATACTATTCCCTCCGCTCCGCTTATCGGCGGGCTCATCGCACCCATAGCTTCGTCCACCAGTTGGACGTGTTCTTCGCTGGTCGCGAGCTGGTAGGGCAGTGGGATCCTTTATTCAGTCGCAAGGGGCTTGAGGTCAATCTCTGGCGCAAGTCCGGTCCAGAGTGGGGCACCATCGGCAAGACCCTTGAGGGTTCCTTTCCTACGTCGCCGGCGTTCACTCGGTGGCTCGATTTTGATTCAAATCAATCTTCCCAGTAGGGGTGTTTATGGACGAATCTGAATTTCAAGAAATATTAATTAGCGCATTGCTGGGCTCCGGTCATCTGGATCTCAGCAATATCCAGTCGTTTCGGGAGGGCATGCTCCTCACGAATGATGAAGGCTTTACGGCCACGATCGAGGACGGCAGAGAGTTTCAAATCACTATTGTGCGCAGTCGTTAATCCTCTTCCGTCCTCTTCCCTCCTCGATCCTTTCCCTTCCCCCTTATGCCTGCTCTCCTCCCTCCCTCCCTTCGCGATCTCAGCTTGGTCGCCAATCTTGAAGCGTGCGCTTCTCTTCTTGAATCAATCCCAAATGATACGGCGTGCAAAATCACCGCGGCTTGGGCGCGTCGGTCGCTGGATTACGCAAAGAATCCGCCTCATCCACCGGTGGACGATATGGGGGTGCTTGCTATCCTTACTGAGGTCTCTGCGTCCGAAAAGCTGAACGGGTGCGCTGATCGTGTGCGGCTCCATGGTCTCTCCCTTCGGTGCCTACGTCTGACTGGTCGCACTCCGGCTGCGCTGCTCGAGCTCCTCAATCTTTAATCGGTCCCTTCGCCCCAGTAGGGGGTTGTATGCTCGTCATCAAAATGAAATCTAAAATCCTCAATTCCGCCCATGTTCAATCAATGGTTGCGGCCCTTAAATCGGCAGGAATCTCCTGCGAAAAGACCGCGACGACTCGCGTTTGCACTGCCACCAATTCGCAGACCGGCGTCAAGGAAGTCGTCTTCCGTGCCATGAAGCACAGTCGCAATCGCACTTGGTTGGTTTCCTATAGCGCCGATCTATTTGTCTGATCGGCTTTAATCCTCCTTCCTCTTCCCTCTCGCCAATGAATCTAGATCAAATCCTCGCTGAAATCCTCGCCACCTACGACCATCCAGATATCGCTGCGCTGGCCCATGAAATGGCCATCGGCAATCTCTCGGTGCGCAGGCAGCTGGCCGACTCAATCTGCGGCAAGCCCACTGGTAAAGTTCGGCCTTCGTTTCTCTTGGAAATCAGCCGATGGGGTATTAACGACGGTCTCAGCCAGTGCGGTGAAATCCGTAGATTGGCTTAGTCTGGATGCCTCTCTTTTTTATTTCCGCTCTTCGCTCCAGTAGTGACCCTCATGTCCTCCTTACCTCCCATTCTTCTCACTTCTCGGTCCTTGATCGTGCAGGCAGCAATTGTTACCGAGTTGGCTATCCCAAATTGGACAGGCAGCACTCCTGTCCAGTTGGCGGAGGCGGGGAGACTCCATCCTTCGGCATCTCGTGCTTGGGCGCTGCGCTTGCTGAATGGTGAGCTCGGTTCGGCATGGTATCGTAGCTACGGCTTTGTTGATTACATGCTCATGAGCGCCAAATTCGTCAAGGGGTTCTGCGAGGAGGTGGAGCGGGTGTATTTTGAATCAAATGGTTCTTCCCAGTAGTGGTTCGTATGACCTCCTCTACCGCTAAATTCTCCCTCAATGAAATCCAAGTCCAGCATTCGGTGCGCGTCCACCTTGGGTTCGAGCACTTGACTGTTGATGCCCCTAATGGGTGGGCTGATGTCAAAAAGTTGACCGGCAAAATCCTCACCTTTGACGGTCGTAGGTTTGGTTGGGTCGGCTGGAATTCCGACCGAAATGTTGCTTATTTCCGGCGCGATCTTGATGGGTCATTCCCCCTCGTTGCGACCGTCTCCCAGTGATCTCTTTTAAATCCTCCTCCTCCTCCCAGACTATGAAATCCTCCTTTCTCCCATCCACTAGCCAGTCGGCGCGTGGGATAGGGTCAGCCTCCCGGCCCCCCCCCCCCCCCCCATGAATGAAATCACGATGAAAAGCCTCTCCGAGATCATTAGCGCCATAAGCCTATCAATCAGCCTCTCCGAAATTGTTACCGTCTGGGTCGGTGACCTGAAGCGATCATACGCTCAAGTATTTTGGGCCACGGACGAGTGCGATTCCGCCGTCCTAGCCGACGGCTCATTCGATGTCTGGGGATCACTAGACGGGGAGGATTTCCGGCTCCGGCTGGTGCCACCGGTCCCTCCGCCTTCCGGCAGATCCTCCGGCGCGACAGGCGCGTTCGGTGGGGCTGGTTAGCTTCCTCTTTTCCCCTTCCTTCCCTTTTTTTATATCCGGTCCTTCTTCCAGTAGGGGGTATCATGGGCGGCTTCTCGTCCTCGTTCCTTGTATATTCCTATTATGAAAAATCTCACTGATTCTGCGTTAGAAATTTATTCAGACGATTTTCGTCCAGTGGCTTCCTTCCCCGCTTCGGGCTTGGTGCCCAGTGTCAGTATCGTGTGTTCCGTGGTTAAAAAAGAGTCCGGGTTCTCGGTCTTTACCACAAAATTTGGTCCGGTCGTTGGTCTTCCTTCTCCGGTCGCTGGCGTGTCGCTTATCGTCTCAGCGTTGGTGCGGCGGGCTTGCCCAGATCGTCTAGATCTGTTCTCCCCCGGTGCTCCATTTCGCGATCGTTCGGGCTTTGTTATTGGGGTCATCGGCTTGTCGTCAAATTTGGCTCCGGTGCCCATTCTCCCTCCCAAATCCTATCAGCTATCAGGTTCCTTCGAGTTCTCTCGCTAGTCCCTCCTCCTCGCCCCCTTTGCCTTGGTTCCCTTGGCTCAGGGGGCTTTGTTTTGCCTTCCCCTCGTGGTGTCTGCGTATCGCCCTCGCTCCTCCTTATCTTTATTCCCTCCCCGTTATCCAGTAGGGGGTTGTATGACCGCTTCCTCCTCCTCCTCCTCTTCCCCTTCTGCGCTCCTCGCCGAGGGTCCAGTTTTCCTCTGCGACGGAAATCCCAGCCATTATTCTATTCTTGGTGGCGTAGTTTCTTATTCCGATCCCGATGCTCGGGTATCCCAGTCACTGGTTCGCGAGTATTTGGATCGTAAATTCACGCTCCTCCATGCGTGCGCTGCGGCCACCTCCTTCGTCTTCCCAGAGTCCGGTGACGAGGACCTCCTCATGTTGGGCCAGTTGCAGTGATCGCCCTTGGTCTTTCCTCATCCTCCTCCCTCCTTTCCATCATGGCTATTATCGTTTCCTCTCCTCCTTCCGTTCCCCTTTCATCTCATCAGGCTCATGCGTTTGTTCGCTGGTGCCGTTCCCATGACTGGGGGCAAAATGCGATCATTAATTCAGCCGGCACCGTCGTGTCCCTCCTTGACGATTGTTATTGGAATTCAGCCGGTGAGTTTATCGAAGCTCAGACCTCATTCCCCGCTACCGTCGCTGGTCGCATTGCCTGCCGTGCTTGGGCGGGCTATTGAGCTCAGGGTAGTTCCTGCATCTTTCCCTCCATTCCTCCGCTTCCACTTAGTTGGTTTCGGTGGGGTGGGGGGTTTGTGTAGTGAGAAGAAATCACTCTTCTCTCTGAAGGGGGGGATTTGGGCCCTTCAAAATAGTCTGTCAAGCTCCGTTTATCATCTGTGCCAAATCCGCACAGTTCTGATCGCTTCAGTGCTCATTTCCACTCCCTTTCCCCCTTCGCTTCTCCCTTTCCCCCTTCGCTTCTCCTTCCTTGCCATCAGTTGCGTCTTGCAATGCTTCATTGCCCCTTTTTTGGTCGGTAGATGGGTGATATTCATGGGAAGCAGAAGCAGTCGGAGCCAGCCTCGCGCGTGTGCGGTGATTCGGAAAAAGTCAATTCCGTAGCGACCGGGTCTCAAGAGCTCACGAATAAAGAGCGGGTCGCCTTGGTGGAAATCCAGTTGGCTGATGCGTTGAGGAATCGGCCCGGTTTCATGGCAAAGATGGTCAAGCGCATCGATGAGGGGCTGGACGCTCAAAAGCGCCAGTTCGACATGATGGAGAAAAAATGGATCATCGAGCCGGACTTCAAAGAGCGTCGTGAAATGCTGAAGCTGGCGTTGGCCTACGTCGAGGGCTTGCCTGCTCAAGTGAATGTGAATCTAAATGCTGGGGGCAAGGGCGCTGATGTTCCTCGTCTCAAGGATGTCCTAAAACATTCTCCTCAAGCTCGGAGGGCGTTGGAATCCTTGCTGGCCTTGGATGAAAAGCGTGTCCATAAATCGGGGCCAGAAAATGGTGGGTGATCTCCCTCTGGTGGGCGGTGCTGTTTTGGCTGTCCATTAATCCTTCCTTTTTGAGACGGGGCGTTTGGGTGGACGATCTGCCGAAGCCTCGCTTTGATGCTGCTCAGGAAGTGGCTGCGTTGGTGTCGGTGGTATAGATCGAGGATCACCATTGTCCATTAATGGGCTTGCCATCCTTTTCGGGACGGCCTTGCTTGGTGGTGTCATGAAATCCATATCCACCTTTTGCCGGATGCTTCGTCGTCGTCGTCCCATGCCTCGTGCTGCTGTGCCTAGTGTGCGTGCTCGCTTCGTGCCTGTTGCGCGTGAGCTGCCAATGCCTGCGCTCGGTCCTGATGAGGATGAGCTGCTTGTGCTGGGTGCCGGTGGTGTCGTGCTGAATGTCAGCGTCCACGACCGCGAGCTGTGATGTCCGGTCCCTCTGCCCCCTACCCCCTCAAAACCGACCCCCGAAATGGCGGCGGTTACGGGGCCAATGGGAGAGATTGATAGGATGCTCTCTTCTGCGCCTCCCCCCTTGTGAAGCGCCCCCCCCTTTAGTCAGAACAATAACAGAAACAGC
>Ga0222674_1000100_pt1 | contig 48327 bp, 44 predicted proteins | sample AntAcemetagen866_FD_179804 | JGI IMG/M metagenome (GOLD analysis project Ga0222674, IMG submission 179804) | Saline water microbial communities from Ace Lake, Antarctica - #866 | ecosystem: Environmental > Aquatic > Non-marine Saline and Alkaline > Saline | place: Antarctica: Ace Lake...
AAAGCGAAACGGATTCAACTGACCAAGGAGGCGAAATACCTAGGATTTGAGCATATAGTTGTTTGTCGTTCATACTCGGGATTATACACATATCCCCAGATTAGCCACTCGATTTCCTGAAGCCCCATAAATATAATAATTTACCTATTAGGCGGCTATGAATGCGGACTCTTCTTTTGAATGCCGGGTACGAGCCTATGATGTTGGTCGGGTGGCAACGTGCTTTATGTTTAGTGCTCTCAGATAAAGCTGAGATCGTGGAAGAATATGGCGATGTCGTACGAACTATCTCCCAATCCTATAAAATGCCTAGTGTAATACGTCTTAATCGCTATGTTCGGTTTATAACTTGCTTTGGCATTGCTAAATGCAATCGTAAGAATATTTTGATCCGAGACCATTATCGCTGTCAGTATTGTGGGATTACCTGCAACAACCGAACGGCTTCGATTGATCACATTATTCCCAGAAGCAAAGGTGGTACCACTGATTGGTTTAATGTGGTGTTGGCTTGTCATGATTGTAATAGACGCAAGGGTAATAAATCTGTGAAAGAGGCGGGCTTTCAACTGCGCACTAAACCCAGAGCCCCTAGTTGGCGTGAGTTGATATCTATAGGACATACTTACGTGGATTCTTCTTGGGAGTTATATGTAGGTAGTGAGTCTGCGTAGCTCGTATTAGAAGTACTTGCCTAAAAACTTGGGAAGCTCATTTCCGGATGATAATATTTTACATGTGTTTTTAAAACCAGTCTTTTTGTATAGCTCCCTAAGCCAATGTCTTTTATGTTCGCCATTTTTGATTAATAAACTCATCTGCTCGATGAAATGAGATCCCGGCACAAGGTTTAGCCCGTCTGAACCCCATGTGATGGGGATGTGTTTTTTCTCTAGGTAAAGAAGATTCTCTTCAATTTTTTTAATCTTGGAGCTACCGGTAACTATATTAGTAGCGATATTAGCATTGACGTCTAATTCAATGTTTCTAGGTAAGGATGCAAATAAATCGATATCTACTTTGGATAATGCTGATATGTGGCCAATGCTAAGCTTTAACTTAGATTCGTAAGACTGTAGTAAATTATTTAGTGCTCTATAGAACTTCCCTGTTCTTGTGGATTCGTACGCGTGAACTCTGAGACCTGTGTCGTTGTGACTTGATATTTGAAATAATCTTTCTAGTCCTTTCTGGAATTTTATAACGCTGTATAAGTTTGATCGATCAAATAAGCTACCCGTGAGGTCAATCCCGTCGATTAAATCCGCGTATCTAATTGGCAGCTTCGGATCATTATTGCTATCTATGACCATGGTTCGTCGGCTTATGCTTTGGTAAATTTTGATTGAATGACCATGCGCAAATGATTGGCGTTTAAGTGTGTAGACCTTGGCAATCTGATCAGATCGAAAGAACCTGGGGCTTACGCTTAACTTAAGTTCTTTTGTATCCATGATGCTAGTAATTTTGAAAGTTTCCTTAATAATCGTTGTGAATCCCTCAGAACTTATATTGAGAAGTAGATCGTTTCTAAATGAAGTCGCAGTTTGGTAGGATTTACGAATTTGAGTTGGTACGCCGCTAATTTCAGTTTTATTAGCGTCAGCTACTTGGTTATTCATACTGGAAGCTTTTTTGACGAAATTTTCTAGGCTCAGACCCAAGCTCTCTGCTAAATCTGCAATTGTGGTTTCTGAGTCTGACAGAGACTTAGTCATCTTATTCTGTGAAATGTTGAGCTGAAGGCTCCACGCGTCTATGTTCCTTGCCATGGAAAAATTAGAGACTTTTATTGATCCAATTTCGGATAAAACAGACTTAAAGCTATTCTGTGTCGGTAGGTATTCTAAATGGTCGTGGTGGTTTTCTGAGTGGGCTAGAGTTGGGCATATAGAAATAACAAATAATATAATTTTGAACATAGGTCTAGGCCTCTCAATAGGAGAAGTTTAACAATAACATGTATTAGATTTTGATAAAAATTAAATTTTACTCATCAGGTGTGGTTGTAAACTCTATAAGGTTTAGGTCAATCACTAAAGCACCAAAGGCAATGTCACCCAACACAGAGTTAGCTTTACCGTATTCAAAGTCACTAATGTCACTTTCAATATGAACGCTTAAGATAGTAATTGGTTTTGTACCATAATGCATCTCGTAAACATCATAAAGACCGATATCAGCAGGAGCGGATAGGTCTTCAAACCCCTCTGCATTTAGTTGATAGCGTATGACATCATCATAAGTTGTTTCGTGTCCTTCGGGTTGATACGATATTCCAGATTCTAGTACTTTCGCATGTAGTCGGCCGTTCCCGGTTTCTTGTGGATTTTCTGGGTCTTCGGTATTATGTATGACCTGGAAGTCTTCTATGAAATCTATATCAGAAAATTCATTCATATTTTGAATAACTGGTCCAATGAAATTCGGTCGAAAGGGGATGAAACGAGTATTTCCCTTCTGCTTAATTCTGGTAAAGCGAGTGTCTATATTTAGATCTTTTATCTCGTTGTAATCTACACTTATTTCTTTTTCGTTGCCGCCGCCCATAGTAATTTCAGACTTCACTAACTTGAAGGTCGGGTCGTCACATGGTGCTTTACCGCTGGTAGCAGTATCGTTGCCTATTCTAGTTATGGTCGCGATACCCCTGCATATAATCTTATTATTTCGTTTCTTTCGGATAATAAAATCGTAGGTACCTTTGAATACAAATGTATTGGCAAAGTTATCGGTATTATGAAAGCCGTTTTGGTTTAAATTTACTGGCTTATCTTCAATTTCGCCATCGCGAAATCCATCACCGCTAGAACAGCCCATGGTTAAACCGATGAGCAATAGAGTCGATAGTTTTAAGGTCATAGTGTGTTTCATGATGTTTTCCTTTGCTTATATAATGCATATACCGGTCCAAGTTTAAGGGTGGATAAACTCTATGATATCAATATGTTAGTTGGTGTGATTTGCGCTACTGTCAACTCCTTCGACAGTATTGATTGAAAATTTGATCTTAGAGTTTAATAATTGGTAGATTGTCTGAGATTACGAAATTCTACTGGAGGGGCAGCTTATTCAAGCTACAACATATTATATAACGACGTCTTATATACCCGATAGCATGGCTGTAGGTAATTGGGTACAGCGAGGGGGATTGTATTTTGGCTCCATACAACTCACTTCAGCGACTTATCAAGGGTTTATGGATGAGGTCTGTAGTCAATTGGTTCCGGATAGATCCATTGCTGTGATTCCTCAGGGTTTTAAAGCATCGGCGGTGTTTTTTGATATGGACGCGACCATAATCGTGGAAGAATCTTTAGTAGAGATTTCGAAGAATTTCGGTGTTTATAAACAGGTCGAAGAAATTACCAGTCGGGCTATGAATGGTGAGCTAGATTTTGCTGATTCGCTTAGACAGCGTCTAGCTTTGATTGCAGGCGCGCCGAAGAAACTTCTGGACGATTTTATCGGGCAGTATCATTTCAATGGTGGTGTAGAAGATGCCATGAAATTCTTTCAACGTACAGGGGTGCCGGTGTTTATGGTTTCTGGTGGTTTTACTTATATCGCTAAGGCGATTCAGAAAAGACTGGGGCTAAACGATGTTCATGCGAACGAGATCGAGATTGTTGATCAAGTTATTACTGGTGAGACTATTGGTGAGGTTGTCGATGCAAACGCTAAAAGCCAATGGATGTTGTCGAGTGTCTGTAAATTAGGGGGCGATCAGTCAAAGGTTGTTGCTGTGGGCGACGGTGCTAACGATAAGGAGATGTTGACTTTTGCTGGTTTGGCTGTGGGCTTTAGGCCTAAAGCGGTGTTGTATCCACTTCTCGATGTTCATATCGGTCTAGATCAGGATCATCGTTTTCTTTTGGCGGCACTTGCAGCTGAAAAACCCTAATAAGACCAATATTCGGATGTCATACTAGATGGTAAAGAGGATTTGTTTAACTTAAAACCTTTTAGATTTGTATTTAATATAGTGGTTTTTACTTCATAGTATAAAGGTAAAAAGGGCTGTTCTTTTTGCCATATAGCTAATACTTGCTTAGCAATTCCGTCTCTTTTTTGAATATCAAGTTCTTGAGTGAATTCGTGTAGTAATTTATCGACTTTATTACTTCTCCATGCGCCGATATTTTGGCCGTGGTAATCATTTTGATACGTAGGGACTTCTTCTGAGTACAAAATACTATAAGGAAGCTGACCCGGTATTGTTAGCCAAGAGAAGATTGCAAAGTCTCTGAATTCAGCTCTTGGGATAAATTTATGAAAATATCGACTGGTCGGGTGACCTTTAATTGACGCCTTAATTCCGACAACTTTTAGTTGGGTAGCAATTTCTTCGGAAACTTTACCTCGCTCACTATCGTCTTCGGGGTAATCGATTACTAGTGAGAGTTCACTCTGTTCTTTGGCCCTATAAGGTGAGTCGATTGACTTCATCCACCCAAGTTGATCCAGAATTTTATTTGCCCTGCTCGGAGAGTAAGTAGTCGGGCCACCCTCTGTACTTTCAAGGCCAAAAGGCTGGTGAGAAATTTTTACGGCATTTTGAAAAACTTTTTCTATCATTTTTTTTGTGTCTATAGCTGTGAAGATGGCAGTTCGCATGAGAGGATTTGCTAGTAGAGGGTTTCTTAGGTTTAACATCATTTGATTCATTCGGTGACTGTCAACCATTTCTACTCTTGCCGGGATGTTTTTTTGTTTTAGATTTTTTTTCATAGATATTGCTTCTGGAAGAGAAAGTTCGTTTTCCGGAATCATATCTACTGCCTTATTACGATAAGCCCATTTAAGCTCGTTAATTCCTTTAAGTTTCCAGATGAAAATACTTGATAATTTACTGGGTTCATAAAATTGAGGGTTATGTTTGAGTTGTATTGACTTGTCGTCTGTAAATCTAGTGACTAAAAACGGACCGTTATAGAGGGCAGGGTTGGAGTGCTCTTGCTTATAAAGGCTTTGACTGAAATACGCTGCGAGCTTTTTATCGGATTTCTCCCAGATAGGCTGCTCAATATGCGCAGGGAGTAGAAAAAAGTTGTCTAATTGATCATAATCAGAACGGAGCTGATAATATGCAATTTGAAACTCCCTAGGGTTTCCATGTTCAACGATGGAATCAATATTTGAGAACTGTTCCAAGTTGGTAGCCCCGGTCGCCCGTAGAGACTTGATGATCTCCCAAGTAAATAATACATCTCTTACCGTGATAGCACGGCCATCCCCCCATTTAGCGTCTTTACGGATACGCCAGTTGGCTACTAAATAAGACCTGCGCTTACTTTTCCGACGGTCAACTTGCTTGTTTTCAAATGTTGGAACCTGGGTGCATAGAAAACACTCGGTTTTTCCTTGGTCGTTTGTGTACATCAACGGCCTTTGGTAAAAAAATAGTTCAAAAAGTCTTTGAGGTTGATCAGTATCATAAGGATGAACGTTTCCAATTAGTTTTGTCATGCCGATTTTGAAGATGGAAGGGCTTAGTTCGGTACTTGCGCCTACAGTTTGATTAGTACTGCCAAATAAGATTCCAGCCAGTAATAAGGTATTAAGAGTTCGCGTCATATTCGGTATTCCGGCTGTTTCGATTGATCTGCTAATAGTTGGAGCATATAGAAAGCTTTCCTCTTATGCAAAGCGGTTTTTAAACAGATAATGGGCAGCTATATATCTTTGATTATATGACCTATTCTGGTTTTATTTAAGGGTTTTTTGAAATTTTATTAATTTTGTCAAAACAGTCTGTGATTTAGCTTTTTATATATATTCCGATACACAATCAAAGCTTTTTAAATATCTGTTCGAAGCAAGAGGTTCTCATTGTTTGGTTTCGGGAAAATATCACGGCATAAGTTACAAGCTCCAAGCTTGAGTTGGGCACAAGTTGTTGCCTATGTTTGTTTTTGGAGTGTGATTTTTTTCGCGTTAGCGAATAGTACAATTGGGGAATATATCGATCAAAAAATTCGTATCCCTACAGATTTCAGGGTGCGTAGCTGGTTGTCAAAAGATCCTGAGATTAGTCCTAAACTTAAAATTTTTGCGGTTGATGATCGAACAGTAAACTGGTTGCACTCAGCCTCTCTATCAATACCTCAGTGGAGCTCATTATTAGCTGCGATAGACGTTCAGAAGCCTAAATTGATTCTTATTGATAAGATTTTCGGCTTAGATGAAGGTAAGTCTAAAGATGCAGGGGGTCGGGTAAGCGATCAGTTGACTAAGATTAATACGCCTGTAGTTGTAGGATCGTTTATACCGAAGAAAGAACTAAAATATCGCTCTCCTCTCAACTTAGATCGTCCAGAGTTTGCGATGAATAATTATTTGACTAAAGAAATAGTTACTTCCGAGATAACAGGAGTCACTAACGCACCAAATAACATTGTTTACGGCCCTTATCCAGAAATGGCTAAGTATGTTGCTCTCATTGGCCACATACATTACGCGTCAGACCATCGGATTACTCCTATGTATCGGGTTGGAAAAGATAAGGTATTGCCTCATTTTGGCTTGTATGCGGCTAACAGTATTTCTCTGACTGGCCGACAATTTAAGGTTGATGACAAGATTGTGCCAGTAGATGGTCGAAATCGAATATTAGTAGATATGCCACAGCCGCGAAAATTATATAAAAAAACCTACTCCTTGATGCATAATTTGAAGCGGATTCAAGAAGGGAAGCCATTTGATAGGGTTAGTTCCGGTGATATTGTGATGATCCTTCCGATGTTGTATACGGGGAATACCGATTTTAAAGATAGCCCTTTTGGACCAATACCAGCATCTTTCACACACGTCTCATTGGTAAATAGCGTTTTGACCGGCAATTGGTTGTGGGTCTCAGGTAGTAACCTATTGATGATAGTTTTTTGTTCTTTAATTTGTGGTTCCATCGTTCTGCTATTTGGTAATACCGTGTCGGTAATATTGCTTAGTGTGTGTGTAGTTGGCTACGTTGCTGTTTCTTTGATGCTGTTCTCGTATTTCTCTGTATCCACCTCATGGTGGAGCGCCGTGTCGGCGAGTTGTATGAGTTTTGTCAGTCTCTACGTGACTAAGGCAAGAGCAAATGAGCAAAAATCTTGGATGCTTAAAAGTGCATTTAATGGCTCGGTTTCTTCAGATCAACTCAATCAATTAGTTAAGAGTGCATCTAAAGTTAAGTTAGAGGCTAAAGAGCAAGTCGTGACGATCATGTTCTTAGATGTCGTAGGCTATTCGTTGCTGGCTGAAAATCAAGTTCCTAGAGTTGCATTTGGTCAATTGAAGAGAATACTTGGTGAATTGACCAATGAGATCCATAGATACGGCGGAGTCGTAAATAAGACTTTAGGCGACGGTTTATTGTGTTTGTTTGGATGTGATTTTAATGGAGGATCAACTGATGGGGTAGGTGCGGACCATGCGGAAAAAGCGGTCGCATGTGCTGTTAGTATTCAACGTGCAAATGTTAGACGAAATCTTGAGTGCTTTGAGCGTGGAGAACCGGTTTATCCACTTAGAATTGGTATTCACACCGCATCGGTCTACTTAGGGGATTTGGGCTCGGATGAGAGGATTGATTTTACCGCCGTAGGTAATGGTGTTAACTACGCAAAGCGTATGGAACAAGCCTGTGAAGTGCATCAGGTGCTGCTAAGTGATGCTACTAAATCTTTTGTGGAATCACTTAATTTGGACGATAACGGTCTGAGCGAAGTTAAAATTAGTATCAAACATCATAGCGTGTTGATGAAAGCCTATAGCTATAATCCATTTCATGAACACGATCATATACGTAAAGACGCGTTAGAAGCTTATCGAAAATGTGCAAGCTTAGCTAGAATTGATCAACGTTTCCTAGTGTCACACCCCGATCTGTTTACCGTTCATTCCCATGTTGGTGTTGGCAAATTGATAAACTTTTCTGCTACAGGTCTTAGCTTTGAAGTCGCGAGTCATTTAGAGAAATCCGCAATGATAGTTTTGAAAGTGGGATCGACCGATCTTAAGTTGAATCAGTTGTTATCTGACTCTGGTATTGAAGAAATTACAGGTGAAGTTCGATGGAGTTACGAAGACTCTGGAAATTTTATTCATGGAGTGCTGTTCCGAAATCTATCTGATGTTCAAAGTTCTAGTTTAGTTGAGTTAATAAAAGAATACGATGAAGGGTTTAAATTAGATGAGATCGCTTAATCGAGGGATAGATATGTTTTTTAAATGGATTTTTGTCTTTTTTGTTATCATTGGTACGTGTAACTGCGTCGGAATGCGAGATGAGTATAGAGATTATTTGCAAGACGATGTTGAGGAAACGGACTTGAAGTGGGATGAACTTATGGAGGTTATGATCCCTGCTTCTGAAACTGCTGAAAAGACTTTACAGTTAAGCGATTTAGCAAAGAAATTTCAAATCGAAAAACCACAGTATTATCAAAATGGTATTTATGGAAAGCGTGGTCATATGGTTTTGTTTGCGACTCGTAAAAAGAATTTAATACACCCTTATCAGTTTTATTGGGCAATGGTAAAAGTGTTGTCGAAAAAATACGGCTGCTTTATGAAGGAGAAAGTCGTTAAGAAAAATCACACTACTTTTCGATGCCGAGACGGGCGATCGGTGCTATTTACTAGTTATGAAGGAACTAAGTGGCGTCTTTTCTCGGGCCGGCAATTTAATCGTAATGGCGAAGAGATTATTATGTCGAGAAAAAATAATCTCATGGCGAAGTTAGGCTTTGGGGAATAATGTTTTTACTAAAGTATAGATTTAACTAAATCCTGAACTATTTTTATATACCCACTTGCGGCTTGCCATATCCAATTCATCTTTCCAGACATAGCTAACGCAAGGAATAGAAAGAAACCATATGGTGCTATGTAGTCATCGAAGAAATCTCGAATACCCTTCGGTAGTATGAGGGGTAAAATAGCACCGCCATCAAGCGGTGGTAGGGGGATTAAGTTGAAGACTGCTAGAATGGCGTTGAGGTAGATCATAAGACCAACTAATTTTACAATTGGATAGAGAAGGTGAGGTTCGGGGATAGCTTCTTTAAACGATTGTTCGTAGATCGCCATCATGAGCACACAGATAAAACAAAGAATAAGATTTGTAACAGGGCCGGCTATTGACACTAAAAGATGTCCGACTCGGCCGTAGCGTAGTTTGTCTAGTTGGACAGGCACGGGTTTCCCCCAGCCAAATAGTATAGGTATTTGCATCAGTGCCAGGAGCACCGGGATAAATATTCCCATAGGGGCTAGGTGTGGCAACGGGTTTAAAGTGGTTCGGCCTAGCTTTTCTGCTGTGTTATCGCCCAGCCATTTTGCGGTGTAAGCATGAGCAGCCTCATGAAATCCTATCGATATTGCTAGTGCAATAAATAAAGTGAAAGCACCTAGTATAACCTGCATGTCCATCTGATAACCTCTTTCATTGAAATTTCAATCGATTGTTTGTTACTTTAGTATCTCGCTAAAATGGTCGCTACAACGTACCTGCGCTCTTTTTTCTAATCTTGAACACCTTAATGAATAACCTTTTAACTTTTTTGAAGTGGTGCTGTCGAGCGGATAGCTACTAAGCATTTTACTTAGCCTTTTTAACGACCGATAACTCCGCCCAGAGAAACCATCTTTTTGGGCAAATATTTGATTGTAAACTTGTTCGAGTAGCCCCGATATTTGTTGGGCTTTGTCTGCAGCAGGAGTTGAAATCAACATATTTATATCTTGGACCAACCACTGAATCTTGGTGGATTTCCCTGTTGCTGACTGACTTGCTTTCTTGCTGTAAACAAGTGATTTATTAGTGTCACCTCGTTTTTTTTCTAGTTGAGATAGGGATGAGTAATAATAGTAAGGGTAAACTGATTTTTTTGCTTCGCGTAATAAAAGCTCAGCAGCCTCATCATAAAGCTCCACTCTTCCTAATAAATGAGCCGCTCCAGAGATTACGGCCTGGCGCTCAAAATCCGATGTTGCGCTAGAGTCGGCGGCAATTGTGGCGTCACGAACTTTAACCTGAAGCTCTGGAAGAGATGCCTTCGACTTCGGGAGATCCATCTCGTAGGTTTCGATTTCTGGATACCACCCCCATAACCTAGTGTCGACCGATAGCTCTGGCTTTCCTCTGATTTTCTCTGCGGCAGCGAGCCATCGTTTGCGTGATTGTTCCTTAATCGTTTGCTGGTTTTTACCGAAGGCCCAATTTAATATAGGTTTCATCGAGTAGATAATAGTTGTACGTGCCGCAAAGATGGTTTCGTCACTATCTAGGAATGAGTCTAAGTACTTGACCGCCTGGGTTCGAAGTTTTCTGACAATTGCCGAGTCTCTAGAAATCTCAGCAGCTGATTTTAATAACTCCGCCGATAGAATTGCTTTCTCTACTTTTAAGCGAGTAGGTACGTTTGCAATTAATTTCATCCGTTTCTCCAACATTAAGTCAGAGTGTAGGTCTAGGTTTCTAGTGCCATACCAAGACCCGTATGCTAACAAACGCCACTGCTGTGGTGTCGCCTTTCCTGATATTCCGGCCTCGAGCCTTTCTGAGAACCCGGTATGGTCGCCGCTAACGGCATCCAAATAGGTCGCTGCGAATTCGTCATATGTTAACGATTCCGAGATCCGCATGAGTTCCTTTTTTTCATCTGTTAAGAGTAGGATAGTCGGATATCCTGATACTTGGAGCAGCTCTCCCCATATCTGCGCGTATTCACTGTCGCCGTCAAGGTATACCGGTACCGACGATGTCATAAGTTCCGCAAATCGAGGCTGTGAGAATACCTGGGCCTTCAACTCATTGCATGGAGGACACCACTTTGCTCCCCAATACAGAAAAACCAGCTTACGTTCTTTCTTGGCTTGTTTAAAAGCGTCCTCAATGCTGCCCTGGTGCCATTTCAAGGCGGTGCTGTGGTAAGGATCATCGTGTGGGGTATCTGATGAAGACGGGGTTACACAAGAGCTTAGTGCTAACATCAACGCAATAGATCGCATGTTTAAGTCCTTAGGTTTTCTCTAATAGTGACGTACTATCCAGCTATCCACAGGGAATATTTTGAACAGAACCAATTTACATGATATCATCCACACAGAGGCGGAGGTGTCTACATGAAAATCGACCGGCGAGATCCTTTTGGTGCTGAGCTTAGGCGACTAATTGATCAATTGGACCAGCGACAGTTTAAAGCGCTTTCCAATGGAGTGGGGCTTGGGCGTGCCCGCACCTCGACAGTTCAGCCGCGGTATACGGGTAAACAACCAACCTCTTTTTCTGAACCTATTCCTTTCACCACCGATGATCATCAACATCGTGACGAATCTAATCAGCAAAATCCCCTTTTTGAACCAATTAGTTTTTCTAGCGGTGCAGGAGAAGACCAGACTCAAACAACACCTGATCCGTCATGGATGCCGCATCGCAGTGAATTTATGGATCCGAACCTCTCGCAGATGGGAGGGGAAGCGCCTCAAGGTCTTACTCAAATACCAAAGCAACGACTGTTAGGTCGTTTGTTGCGTATTGGTTTCGAACATTCGATCGATCTTATTACTGTTTTAGCAACTCTATTTGTGACTCTTACCGGTGCGGCTTTTTTATTGGCACCATGGAAAGGCGCGATGGGGGTGACCTTATCGCAGTGGCAACCAGTCCAGGTCATATTGACCCTAGGATTGTTACAGTTTGTTTGCGTCGTATACGTGCTGTATTTTCTTTATTGGATTGTCTTTAAGTTATTTGTTGGCAGTACTTTCGGTCAAAACTGTGGCGGATTGTTTTTTCGCGTGTTCAGCCGTTCCCGTTCAAAGCCTTTATAGGTCATAAAATTCTACTAGTTTGTGAATTTTTGGTGTCAGTTACTTGACACACTATGGGCCTGGTAGGTATATTTATTATAAGCTAATCACATACATTGTTTTTAATCATTTACCAACGTCAGGGAAGTCGGAGGTACTCAAAATGAAGCGCTCTGGATCATGTAAGTTTCCACATTCGGTGCAATTGTTTAAGTTTTGCCAAAAGGTTTTGATGCATCGGAAGGGGGGTAAGGTCCGTGACCAAGAGGTCGGCTCGATCTTGAATTTTAATCCCTCCGACTGTAGTCATTGGAAACGTGGCGAGAAGAACGTCCGTTCAGTTTTTGCTCTAGCTAAATTAGCTGAAGCTTTAAATGTTGAGACGTCTTTGATTCACGAGGTAGCTAGTGCTGCCGTAAACCTAGAAGAGGCGTACTTTGAATATTTAGAGTCACAAGCTTTTTGTGATGCGTTCAAAGCTGTTGCTAGTGCTGATAGACAAGTCTACGAAGCTACTAGGGCGAGGGTGCAGAGTTTCGTAGATACACTGCACAATCAAATTGAATTCATGACGCCTCCGTTGTATTTACCAGAGGTTATTCGTGCCTTTTCTTTTGTGTCGACGCAGCCGATCGATATGATGGATAAGTTAAGTCGGATACTACGTGTAAAGCCGGGACAATACTGTATTCAGTATCGTAAAGGCGACCTCAAACCTCAGACTCGTATGAGTATGGTCAAGGATTTAGCGCGAGTTATTTTCGAAGGTGAGCGGGCTCGGTTTCCTGAGCTTGGAGAACCGGTACCAGAACTTATCCAGTTCGAGGAAATTCTTTTCACGGCAAACCTACTTGCACCTAAGTCCATGTTTATGGCTGAGATGGCAAAGTTGGATACCAGGAAGAATGTTGTAGCTGAACTTTCTGCATTATTTTGGGTTCCAAAATCGTTAGTTGGTTTACAGATGCAAGAAATTGTTCGACACGGTGCAGAGGCTAGTAGGTCTGGCTCTATATCGGGAGAAAATCGAGCGATCTCTGAGCAAGTGACTCTCTAAACGTTTAGATCTTTGAATATACAGAGGCCGAAACTAGTGGTATGAACTGCTTGGTTTCGGTTTTTTTTTGTGAGTTTTTATGCCTATTGCTTCTGACCTAATCTTAGCTTCTAGTTCACCCTTTCGTCGGGAACTTCTCGCCGCAACGGGGCTCACATTTAAGAGTCTGACGGCCGATGTCGATGAATCTAATATCTCCCCATCAGATCCGAAAGTATGTGCAATCGAACGTTCGTTAGCGAAGGCTCATGATGTTGCTGCGAAAAATCCTGGTTGCGTTGTGATTGGTGGTGATCAGGTGTTAGATTTTGACGGCCACTTAATGGGGAAAGTTTCTGATCAGGCTCAGGCTAGAGACCGTTTAACCTTGCTTTCTGGGCAAACTCATACTTTATGGTCCGGGCTTTGTTTGGTTTATAAGGCTTCATTTGAAGCTGCTCCTGTGGTGCTATATAGTGATGCTCTAGAAATTCCTATGGAAATGAGGAAGCTGAGTTCAGACGAGATTGAGGCTTATCTTGAGTATGAAGATCAATGGCAGGGTGTAGTAGGGTGTTATAAATACGAAGAGTTAGGTGGGCAGTTGTTTTTATCTGCCGGGGGTGATCAATCGTCCATTATTGGCTTGCCTATATTGACCCTGATGAGTGAATTACGAACGATAGGTATCAATCCTTTACTTCAGTCTAAGGGGCCGTGGTCGCTTGCGCTTGATTAGTGGGGCAAAGATCACTTAACACACATTCATTGCATAGTGGCTTTTGTGCTTTACAGGTATAGCGTCCATGTAGGATAAACCAATGATGAGCTTCTGGGAGTGAATCGGAGGGCACCACCTTCATTAAAATCTCTTCTGCTTTCTCAGGGGATTTTTCGTTGTGTAACCCCAAACGCATACCAACTCGAAATACGTGGGTATCGACAGCTAGTGTTGGCTCTCTAAAGATTTCGCCAAGAATGACATTTGCCGTTTTACGACCGACCCCGGGGAGGGACTCCAGCTCTTGGCGGGTACTTGGAATTTCACCGCCGTATTGTTCATCGATTATTTTAGAAAGTTTTAAGATGTTCTTTGCCTTAGTTGGAGCTAAGCCAATTGTTTTGATAGCGTGTTCAAACTTCTTCACGCCCAGTTTTAGTATTTTCTTTGCGTCCAATCCCGATTTGTGGAGAGAAGTCATGCATGCATTGACACTTTTGTCGGTGGTTTGCGCCGATAGCACGACAGATACTAGAAGCTGAAAGGGAGTTTCGTGGTACAGCTCACATTTTGGGTTTGGGTTTTCTTTATGCCATCTTTTGATGAAAGCAAGCATTCGTTCCCGGCGTGTTTTGAGAGACGCAAGGCGACCTTTGGGTTTGAAGGGGGATTGTTTGTCCTTAGGTTTTTTTTGTTGAGTTGCGATTGGTTATCCAACCTAAGAGATGTTTATTCCGATACTTCTAACTTCACATCACCGGTGATACGGCATTGGCATGCTAGTCGTTCGTCGGGCTCAGCTGCCATAGTCTCAAGGAAGTCTTTCTCGTGGTCTTCGATAGGAGAGACGTTTTCTGCACCTTCGAGAACCTTTACCATACACGCGCCGCATGCGCCGTCACGGCAGCCAAATAGGATAGAGGTATCGTGTTCTTCGCACATGTCAATAAGGGGGTAGTTATCAGCAACTTCAAAAGTTTTGTCGTCTGTTGTTATATGTACCTTAGGCATAAATATATTCCATTTAGATAAGTGTTAGAGCTTGTTCTTTAGACGCTAGATCATACTAAATTTCGAGGTAAAATCAATACTCTGTCTATGGATTTACTCATTTTACATGATGCGATTTAGTATGCTGCCGCTGGGGGTAGATTGAGGGAGGCTGATGACGATAGTTCGGCGAGAATCCTCTAACGTGATACAATCTCTAGTTATTTTTATAATTTTCGCTCCCTTGAAGGCAGAGCTTCCAACCTTCGGATTGCTTATTTTTTGGTCTCGGAGGCTTTTTATGACGAGGCTGCGTCGAGCTGCTGATTTGTGGTCGTTAAGTGCTAAAATTGCAAACCGCTCCCCGCTAAACTCGATGATAGGCGGGTTTTTGAAATGGTAACGTTGCGATGTTGGGTGTGGTTTTCTCGAGATGTTAATCTCAAAGTTGTTCCAAATATGTAGGCCGTAAAGAATTGATCCGCCCAGAGCCATGCCCAGTAAAACTGGCCATACGGTGTATTTCAAATTTTTCAAGGCGATTGGCATACCTTCTCCAAGGCTTATTAGGTGATCTCAACGTAATCTCAGACAACCAATTGCAATTGCTATGCCTTCAGTTTGAGAAAGTGATTTTTCCTGCCCTTACTGCAACCTATTAATTTTACTGATCTTTAGTAATTATTTGACTTGATGTATTGCTTGGGAAAGTATACGACCGGTGTATGTAGAATTTACAGTGTCTAAAGGTTAAGGGGATTATATGGTTAAAGGGCGGAAATCAACGGGGCAGAAAAGTGAAAAGAGTGGTGAAAAACTCTGGCCTGAGCTACTTGGATCAACTCATAAAAGTTGGTTAAGCAGTGCAATTTTGGCTTCTCAACAACCAGAATCGTCTTTAGATCATGCTATTGCAACGGCCGTTTACATTGGTGAGCAGGCCGATGTCGTGCGAGTTGCTGAGGATTTGCAGGATGGGCTTCACGAGTGGCAGCTTGAGCTGATTAAGAAGCGCAAGCAGGAATCCTACTCTTTGACAACCGAAGCAGGGCCGCTATGGCTTGTTAGCCCCCACAACACCAGTTTACCTGAGGTGAGCGATCATGGTGGATTCCTATCAAATAGTTTGTATGCACAAGGCCGGGATGCAGTCGGGTCTTTCTTATTTGGTTGTTTAGGGCTGAAAGAGTTTGATCAATTATTGGTGTGTATTAAGGGGGCGTCGCAGAATGAGAAGCTGGGCGTATTAGTCGGGCTTGAACTTTCGAGTTACAACTTCCAAAACAAAAGGCGAGTCGGATTTCCTCAGCTTGTTTTGATGGGTGTGAGTGAGAAGTTAATTGTCGATGCACAACGTATTGCCGATTCGGTCAACGTTTCTAGGCAGCTGGTGAATATGCCAGCTGCGGATTTAAACCCTAAGAGTTACGCGGAATTTGTTAAGCAGTTATTTTCTAAATCTAAAACCACCGACGTGGTTGTCTGGGATTGGGAACGGCTTAAAAAAGAGAAACTAAATCTAATCGTGGCCGTTGGTCAAGCTGCTGAAGAAAAACCGTGTTTAATTCATATAAAATATCGACCTGAAAGTTCCCGTACTAAAAAGCCACTCGCTTTTGTTGGAAAAGGCATCACCTACGATACGGGGGGGTTAGATATGAAGTCTCCTGTTGGAATGCGTAATATGAAAAAAGATATGGGAGGATCGGCCACAGTATTGGGCTTAGCTCATTGGTTAGAAAATTCTGGCTATAAAACACCCTGTGATTTTTATCTTGCAGTTGCTGAAAATTCGGTAGCATCTAATGCTTACCGGCCAGGAGATATCTTGAAATCTCGTAGTGGCAAAGAAATAGAAATTCATAATACCGATGCGGAAGGTCGGTTGGTATTAGCCGACGCAATTGAGGTTGCGTTGTCAGCTTCGGGTGTCGACGAGCCTACGTCGTTAGTGAATGTTGCGACCCTAACGGGGGCTGTCAAGATAGCATTAGGGACTGATCTTTTCGGGGTTTTTAGTAATGACGATGATTTATCGGATAAGATAGCTGATGCGTCCTATGCAATGGGTGATTTAAGTTGGCGGATGCCTTTGTTTCGACCTTACAAAAGACTGCTTCAGTCGACCGTTGCAGATTGTTCAAATGCTGCTAGCACTAGTCTCGGTGGTTCGATTACAGCGGCGTTGTTTCTAGAACAGTTTGTTAATGGTAGGAAACCATGGGCTCATCTAGATATTTATGCTTGGGCCGATGGGCCGATTGGGCCGTATTGTGAGCCAGGTGCTACGGGTCAAGCAGTCCAGTGTTTAATAGGATATATAACGGGTAAGAGTTAGGATATTAAAAATTCATGTCGTTTGAGTTGACCACTGACGTGTTGCGCTATGCCTATAGCCAGGGGTATTTCCCTATGCCTAGTGTCGATCAACATGAGATACTGTGGTATCACCCTAACCCTCGTGCGGTTATACCGCTTGATAAGTTCAAAGTCTCTCGGTCGTTGTGGCGGAGTTTGAGAAACCGCGGTTATAGAGTTTCTTACAATGAAGCTTTTGTTGAAGTGATGAAAGGTTGTGCTGATCGTGATGACACATGGATTAATGAAGAGTTTATTCAGCTTTATAGTCAGCTCCACGAAGAAGGCGATGCACATTCGGTCGAGGTATGGGATGACGGCACGCTAGTCGGCGGTTTGTACGGTGTGAGTTTTGGTGGGGCTTTTTTTGCGGAGTCCAAATTTCATCGAGCTAGGGATGCGTCGAAAGTAGCGCTCTATCATTTGATAGAACATATGAAGTCTAAGCAAATGACCTTGTTGGAAGTTCAGTTTATGACGGAGCATTTAGGCCGTTTAGGAGCAAAAGAGATTGAGAGTTCAGAGTATATTCAACAACTAGGTATGGCGTTGGAGATGAATGTTAAGTTCATCGGTTGATTGGTTATAAGACGTTTTCATAACATTTCGACTCGACAAATATTTTGAATAGGTCGGGATCACATTTTCCAGATTTCACTTCCATCTCGATAATATCTAAAGCCCTAGAAACGGGGACCGCTTTCTTGTAAGGACGGTCAGATGCAGTAAGCGCATCGAAAATATCTGAAATAGTCATAATTCTTGATTGTGGTGGAATCTCAACTGCCGCTGCTGAATTGGGGTAACCGCTGCCGTCTAGTTTTTCATGGTGCTTCGCAGCAATGTTTGGAACGTTTGAAAGTTCTTTACCCCAAGGTATTTTTCTCAAAAATTCGTATGTGTGAGTTACATGACTTTGAATCTCAGAAAACTCCTCGGAAGTTAATGAGCCCCGAGATATCGACAGCGCTTTTAACTCATCAGCTAGTAGGAACGGTCGGCTCTTTGTCCTTGAGTCATTGAAGTGACGGTTTGCGATGTCTTTTAACAGTTCAAAGTTTCCTTGCTCCAAAACAGAAGGCTCATTGCTTTTTTTGATGGTATCTAAATATTGGTCTAACTCTTGTATTTTAGATTTATGCTCTGATTCAAAATGATTCAAGCTGAGGTTTGACGAGACTATATTGGGAGCCTTTAAGTATTTTATTACGTCGTTTAAATGCTCGACCTCGTAACGAGCGCGGATGAGCTCGAATCTTTCTTCGAGTAGGTCTAATTGCCATCCATAAAGCTTTTTAGCCTTAAGTAAGACTTGCTCTCGTACGCCTAACTTCCCAAAATCGTGGAGTAGGGAGGCGTATTCGATTTCCTTTAATTGGGACTCATTAAACGAAACGGAGCCATAAGGTCCGTTAGGAATCCGGTTGATAATATCTGCCATGTCCAGGGTCAGTCGTGCTACTCGATGAGAGTGACCGCTCGTAGTAGGATCTCGTTGCTCGATTGCTTTTACTGATGCATCGACGAACCCTTCGAACAGTTTTTCTTTTTCTTCGGTTAGCATAGCGTTCTCGAGAGCTATACCAGATTGATGGGCGACGATTTCTCCGTATTCAATATCTGTTTCAGCAAAAGGTGTCACTCTTTTTTCGAAGTCACTTTTGGATGTTAACGGTTCATCGCCGTTTTTTCGATTGATTAGCTGTATAACGCCGATGACATCATGTCCGATGTCAAAGATCGGAATAGATAACATAGAATGGGTTTCGTAGTTGTTTTTCTCATCCCAAGATACATCGTGACGAGCATTGTATGGGTTTTTACTTGCGTCCTTGTCTAGCTTGTATAAGTCGGGGATGTCGATGGTCGCAGTGTGTAAGACTGAGTTTCCAACAATAGATTGATCAGTAATCGGCATTTTAAATTCAGAAAGATTTAATGGAACGGATGAATTTTTACATATTTTAAAAACAAGCGAGGGGTCTTTTTCGTCATTTCCTGGTTCGACGACGTAGATAGATCCTGCATCGCACTTAGTAACGGCAATAGCTTTTTCTAAAATCAACTCTAACAAACGATCTACGTCTCTTACTTGATTCAGTTCTCTAGAGATTGAAAGGACATGTTTTACGTTTTCGAGAGTTTCCGTTGCTTCTTGTTTGTCTAAAGTAGCAAGTTGCTGATAACCGCGGTTTCGAATGAGATCTTTTACTAGAAAGTGAAGGTTGGTTAGTGGCGAAGGGAAAGCCATCATATGACTATGTGAAACGTTTAGTAACTTTGGAAGTTTTTCTAGTTCTGACTCAGAGCCGCAGCACACCATAGAGTGTTCGTGGGAAATCTTACGATCTACAATAAAAGGTTCCAGGTTTTCTGGATTGGACCAGATTTCATATCCCACCATAAATAAGGTGGATTTCCCAACACTTAGGCTCGCTATATTCGGTTTAGGGTAGTCGATCTCATATTTTTCAAATCTCTGATCAGACTTTAGGGCTATGATGAGCTCGTCAAAATTCGCTATTGGGGTCGTGCCTTTGTGTAAGTTACGAGTTTTAGCAGAAGTTTTGAATTTTAGCTTTTTAGAAGCAGTAGCCATTGGTCCCCTTGCTCGACCTATTTAAAGTAAAAAAATAGGATCTAGCACGCATTTCAGGCAGATATTTTCATATATATATTTTATGTTAGAATCCAGGTTCTTTCTAGGGTGTGTATTTTGCCGGGTGAGGTGTTTATGGATATCGGGTTAGTTGTTGATTTGGAGACTACTGGTTTAGATCGGAAAAATGACCAAATTATTGAAATTGGTATCATTCAGTTTGGTATTAACTCTAAACATGAACTCCACATCATCCAGATGTATAGCGCGCTTGAAGACCCAGGTGTTCCCTTAAGCGAAGAAATCACTAAAATAACTGGGCTTACTAATGAAGCGGTCTCTGGTAAGAAAATTAATTGGGATTTTGTGAACAGACTTTTCCAAGAATCTTCGATCGCTATTGCTCATAATGCTGATTTTGACTCCGGTTTTCTAAAAAACCATCCTCAGTTTTCCGATGAAGATATTCATTGGGCGTGTTCTGTTAAGCATATCCAATGGCGTGAACATGGCTTCAAAAGCCGTGCGTTAAACTATCTTGCCGCTGACCATGGTTTTGTTAATCCGTTTGCTCATAGGGCTTTATTTGACTGCGCTACGACCTTTCGACTCTTAGCTCCTTATGTCGAGGAACTGATTGTTCGAAGTTACGAACGAGAGTTTATGATTCAAGCCGTGAACTCTCCTTTTGAATCTAAAGATGACCTGAAGGCCCGGGGGTATCACTGGGATCCTGCTGCCAAATATTGGTATTTAAAATTATTAGAGTGCGACCTCGATGACGAGCGTAATTTTCTGGCTACAAAGATATACAGCGGAGACGCTCGGCATAAAGAAGTCGCACTGTCTTAGTTTCTGTTTCAGGTAGCTATGAAGCTAAGTCTTCTTGGCGTTTTTCACAATCTCTTCGAGCTCTTTGATTCTTTTCTGAATAGCATCTGGGATGTGTGTTCCTGACGATCCAGAGTAGCCAAATTCTACGTAATCCTTTAGCCGTTGTAGTGCCTTTTTCGAAACTTTGCTTCCTGGGTCTAAGGTAATAGATTTTTCTAAGTAGTAGTCCGTTTCACTTACGAAAAGTGATGACTCGACCTGCTCGACGATCAAGCCTAAAAGATAATATGATTTATTTAATACTTTCGGATCCTGGCTTTGCGTAGAAAGTTGATTTAGTAGAGTCGATGCGATGATGTAATTTATTAAGTGCTTTTTATCGGATGCTACAACTAAATCATTTTCATTCCCAATGATTTTCTCAGCGGTCACAAGTTTGTTTTTAGAGTTTAAGTAGTTGTGCTTTTGAGCTGCTTTTAGGTCTTTTACCCAAGTGTTGTATATGTCTTTATTTTGTCCGGATAAGGCCTTCTTGGGTTTTATGATTTTCAATAGAGCTAAAGGTCTTATTAAATCTTTAAATATTCTAATATTTATTAATAAGTAATTTAGCATGGCATCGGAGTCCAAAGTTTTCTGTAATGACTTACTTTTTTTAAGCTCTGCTTCGTAGATATTTCGGGCTCTCTTAAATTGGCGAGCGGCAGTCAGGTAGTGAGCGAGTTCCAACGGGGCGATGCCCGTTTTTTCGAGTTTTGCGATAAAAGATTTGACGCCAGCCGCAGACCTGGGGCTTGAAGCTTTAGAGTGGCAGGCAATGCAGTCTTCTGTGATGTGCCTTAAAATGAATTTTACTTGGTTGTACTTCTTTCTCTTGTACAGTGCATACGCTTCATTAGCATCTTCTTTTAGCCTTGAGGCCGCGTAGCCATAGAGATCACCAATGTTGGCGATGTGAGATTCGACTGATTGTGCATTAACGCTTAGGCTCTTGAGTTGTTTTTCAGTTTCTTTAGAATACTTTAGAAATTCTTTGTCATTATATGTTTTTGGTATCAGCTCTGATATGTCGCCAAAAACTTTCTGCATAATTGCTGGGGTGCTTTTTTTGTCCTTAGATGAAGCGCCGAGGGTCAAAATGCACAGCACAGTAGTAAAAAGGATGCGTTTAGTAGCGGTATTCATATTAGCTCCGTTCAAGTGCGAGTTAGCTTACGATAACAATAGGACAATTGTGAGAAAACATGGCGCTGATCGGCATTTCACCCGGGCTAAAAGGATGCTTCCAGCCGGATCTATGAATACCATAGACTTCTAAATCTGGTTTGAAGTCATTGGATATATCTTGTAGGGCGTCATAGACCTCGCCGTCTGCTACGGTGATTTTAGATTGATACTCACAGTTCGAATCGCTTAGAATCGATGACCAGTCACTTTTTCTTTGAGCCATTTTTTGCTCAATTAATCCAAAAATAGACTGGTGAATGTCTTTAGTGGAAGGGAAGCTTTCTCGAGTTTTGTGTACTGTAGCTGATGCTGCGGTAAGGGCGGCATCTAAGGTTTCAGCGTCAAGACTTGCTATGTGGCTATGTAGTATTTTAGAGCTTCGAAGCTTAGTTGCTGCGTCGCAGGCGAAATCTAAAGCCTGTTCAGTTTTGGGGTTCAAATCATCAGATACCAAGATCTTAAACGACTCTTTTCCAAAATCCAACTTTTGACCCTCAGATATAATTAATACCGGTGCCTCGCTTTCAGAAACAATCTCAAGAGCAGTGGTGGAGCCTTTGAAAAAAGATTTACCTAACTTTCGCTCCGCTCCAATAATTACTAAAGCGGCATTTTGTTCAGACTCAGATTTTAGCCAAGAGTTTTTGGTTCCTACTAGGGTTTTTGTAGAGAATGTGATGTCACTTGGAATAGTGCTCTTTATTTTATCTAGTTTTTTCTCAGCATCTTCTACAAGAGAATCTGCGATTTGATCGTTAAGTTCCCATAAAGGAAGCGCGGTTTCATACGGCAGCAAATAATTCTGCAGCCAAGGCTCGCATATATTTATGATGTGGAGTTGGTGGCCGGTTTGCCGACAGATAGCAATGCCCGCATCCAGGATAGTTTGGGTATGCTGATCAAAGTTTATCGCAGCAATAACTCTTTTCTTTGTAGTAAATGGTCTTTTCATTACGTTTCCCTTATTGTTATGAACTACGAAAAAATTCTTTAATCGTCTAATTCGAATACGACGTTGTCAGCATCATTTCTAACGGCTTTATAATTTCCGGGTATTAATGCTCCCGAGAGTATCTTTTTGGATAACCCTCTACTCACTATCTTAGCAAATACCGATTTAAGTGGTCGAGCACCAAATTCAGGATTATAGCCTCTTTTTGCGATGTAATCTCTTAGGTCTTGGGTGATGTCTATATGTACGTGTTTGGACTTAAGCCTACTGTTTAAGGTAGTAACCTGTTCATCGATCAAAAGGTTCATCACAGACTCATCTAAGGCTTTAAATTCCAATATTGCATCAAAACGTCCTAATAGTTCGGGTTTGAAGTCTTGACTGGGGTCCTTGCTGTTAGATGTCATGAGTATAATGGTGTTGCGAAAGCTAATGGTTCGCCCTTTATTGTCTGTCAATCTCCCGTCATCAAGAATTTGTAGCAATATATCACCAAAATCAGGATGCGCCTTTTCAAGCTCGTCTAAGAGCAGTATCGCATACGGTTTTTTCCGAATTGCTTCGGTTAAAATCCCACCGTCCTCATAGCCAACATAACCAGCAGGAGAACCAATTAATTTTGCGCAAGAGTGCTTCTCCGAGTACTCACTCATATCAAGGCGGATCATTTGATCTTCATTATCAAAAAGGAATCTTGCGAGTGATTTTGCGGTCTCGGTTTTCCCCACCCCGGTCGGCCCGAGGAGTAAAAACGACCCTAAAGGCCTGGAAGGATCGCTTAATCCTGCATGGGATGCAATCAGAGTCTCTGCAATCTCAGTAAGCGCATCATGTTGACCAAATACTTCTGACTTTAGATGGTCTTCTAATTGTAGGATACGATCTTGCTGCGAGGTTAGTATTTTTTCGAGTGGTATACCTGTTTGTCGGGCAATAACTTTAGCGATATCTTCTTTGGTCAGTAGATAGCTACTAGGGCTATCTACTAATTGCTTTTCAATTTCAGGTATCAAAGAAAACTTAATCTTAGAAGCCTCTTCGTAGTTCCCTTCTTTTTGGGCTTTTTCTAAGTCAAACTTAAGTCGGTCTAAGTTGTTTTTTAGCTCGGAGACTCGTTTTATCTTAAAGACTTCTTCATCCCAGACACTTTTTTTCTCGGAGAAATCTTTTTGCATTTCTTGGATCTGTTGTTCGAGATCAGGATCCGATTTTTCTGTTTTTGAGTATATGATTTTAGCTCGGATTTCCGCTTCCAACTCAACTAATTCAGTGGGCATAGCTTCCGCACTTAATTTTAAAGAAGATGCCGCTTCATCTACAAGATCGATGGCCTTATCTGGTAAATTCTTATTTGGTAGGTATTGTGTCGACAGAAAAACTGAACTAAATATTGCGTCGTCTGATATTTCTACTCCGTGATGGATCTCAAATTTGTCTTTTAGACCCATCATGATTTCAATGGAGTCTTCTTCGCTAGGCTCATTAATAGGAACCTCCCGAAATCGGCGCTCTAATGCTGAATCACTCAGGATATATTTTCGATACTCATCGTGAGTCGTAGCGCCTATACAGTGGAGTTCGCCCCTTGCAAGTGCTGGTTTTAATAAGTTAGCCGCATCCATTGCTCCGTCTGTCTTACCCGCACCGACGAGTTGATGTATTTCATCTATGAAAAGAATGGACTGCCCAGATTTTTGTTTCACATATTTGATGAGAGCTTGAAGTTTCTTCTCAAAGTCTCCACGGTATTTCGTCCCCGCCATTAAACTACCTAAGTCTAGGCTGTAGATTTCTTTGTCTTTTAGGCTATCAGGCACGTTTCCTTTTACGATCAGTCCCGCTAAGCCTTCGATGACTGCCGTCTTACCGACGCCAGCTTCGCCGACTAACACGGGGTTGTTTTTACGTCTTCTTCCCAAAATCTCCATTACCGCTCGAATTTCACGATTCCTACCAATAACCGGGTCAAGCTTTCCGGCGAGAGCTAATTCATTTAAGTTGGTTAAGAAATCTGGCATTTCCTCTTCTGGTCCTTGGTTTTCACCCATTGCAGTCGAGTCTACTTGAATTGCTAGTTCAGGTAGTGCTTGTTTTAAATAGAATAGAAGATCAGCCTCAGAAATCTCTGTCCGCCCAGACTGAACGGACCGAGACGAAGCCTGTGTGATCCACCTAGATAAGCCAGAAGACATTTTGATTTCTTCGGCATTGAAAGTGGAAGCGTCAGTTACAGGTAGTTGTTTTATAAGCTTTTTAATATCAGCTTTATGCTCCGTTAGTTTTTTTGAACTAATCGTACCGGGGTTTTTTAGCAAACCATAAAATAAATGAAGTGGCTCTAGAGTCGGATTTCGATACTCCAACGCTGTCGTTTGAGCGATGTCGAGACTTCCTAAAACCATTTCGTCGAATTGTTTCATACTATTTCCTCCTGTGAAAGAATGCTTCTTATTACAGAGTTGTCAAGGTCTCAACTCAGGGTTTTTTTAAGTGAATTTTGATGTTGTTCTGTCTTTGATGGGGGTGTGTTCAGAAATAAAGTTAGGTTTTAGAGTGTGTTCCTATTTTTTAAGTTTGGAGATCTTTTCATCTAGTTTCTCGATAGCTGCCATCAAATGCCGATATTCTTTGATGCTGATGTTTTCTTCGTGTTTTATAAGTAGGTCTGTATGGAGAGAGGTTAATACCGAAACAAAAATAGCGGTAAAGCCAACAAAGAAAATGGTTCCTAAGACCATCAATACAATGCCTAATAGTCTACCGAGACCTGTCACGGGGACGATATCCCCGTATCCTACGGTCGTAACTGTGGTAAACCCCCACCAGATCGCATCCATAATTTCATTAAGTTGGGGGTTGTAGTCTCTTTCGACCATGTAAAATGTGGTTGATATCGTGAACATTAGCGTATTCCCAAGAATCAGGAAGTAAACTAAAAGTGGGCTTTTGAAAGTTTGTATGAGTAGGCTGGAATATCGCGAGAATCGAGAAATCGAAATGTTCATAGAAACATGCCTAGGTGGAAATGTTGGATTTAGGGTATTATACCATAGGTTTTTATCGAGATTAAATCTGAATTCGGTTTTTGATTTCTTTGACAGCTGCTAAAAACCCGGCTTTGAGATCTGTTTCAGACGCCTTAACTAACTCCCGATTCCAAAGAACCCATTCACCAGCCACCATTACATGCTCAACCGATCGTGAGCCTTGGGAGTAGATGAGGTTGGTCAAGATGTCCTCGATAGGCTCCATAATAATATCTTTTTTAACAAAGACGATATCAGCTTGCTTTCCCTTTTCAAGGCTACCGATTTCCTTTTGGATTCCGAAGGCTTTTGCGGGGTTACTAGTAACGGTGTTAAAAAGCTGCTTAGGGGTCAGATATTCATCCGGGCACTTGAAGTGACGGGCAAACAGCCCGGCGATTTTAAGTTCTGAGATAAGGTCAGCTCCATCGCACGAAGCGGCGCAGTCAGTAGCAACACAAAGCGGTAAATTTTGGGATGCAAATGAATCTAGCGGGGCAATATGCTCGTAGATGACTTGAGAAGAGGGGCAAAATCCCACGTTTGTCTCTGACGCTTTGAGGAGCTCTATATCGCTAGCCGTCGCATTGATTAAATGAACTGCTAAAGTGTTCGGGCTGAGTAGATTGCACCGGTGAGCGAGTTCAGTCGGGGTACATTGATGGTGCTTTTCGACAAAGACTTTTTCGTTGTTGGTTTGAGACAGATGGAAATGAAGTGGCAGATTGTTTCTCCGAGCATACAGCCCCATCTCCTTCAATAGCTTCTCAGAAACTGTGTCCATTGCATGAGGAGCGACCAAAGGTTTTATCCTGCTGCTAAAGTCCCAGTCTTCTATGCCTTTTCTAGCTTTATCCCACCTATCGTCTCCAGGTAAGGCGGTACCAATATCTCCGACGCATTCGCCTAGCATTCCTCTAACGCCGATGCGTTCCAGAGCTTGGGCCACGCCTTCGATGAAGTAGTAGTGGTCGCCGAAACAGGTTACCCCAGAACGAAGACCATCGATGATGTAAGAATAAGATAACGGCTCAAGAAGCTCGGGAGTCAGTTTACACTCAGTTTGGAAGAACAGATCCTCAATCATGTTCTTTTTCCCGTGACCAATGCCTCTCAAGTAGGCGAGTGGGGCATGGGTGTGAGCATTTATCAGACCAGGAATTGCTAGGTAGTCATCGCTGGGAGCTGGTGTTATATTTTCGTACAACTGTTTTATTTTGGTTAAATCATTGATATCATGTATTAAATCATCTTTGATAACGATGGCCTGATTGGTTTTTAAGGTACCTTCTGGGGAGATTAAGTCCAATGGACCGAACGCGAAAGGCTCGGAATTATCGAGTTTGCTAGGAGACTTTTCATCCCAAAAATTTATCAAATCCATATAAAACCCATTGATATTTTATGGTAACCTTGCGACCCAACCATACCTTAGCACTGGCGGCATTGCTAGTATGGAAAGTGGTCGAGAACACTAATAACTCCTATAGATAGGCGGTCGATTGACCAATCAAATCCCAAATTATTCTGATTTTTGTTCCGCTGCTGAGTTGGGTAACGTCGTAGCTTTGAGCGTTACTATTCCGTTTGATGTTGAAACAGTTATTTCCTTGGCAGATCGCTTCATAGATGAACCAAATTTTTTCTTATTTGAGTCGGCTACCGCTGGTCCGGGGGGGATTGCTAGATATTCTTTCCTAGGTCTAGAAGCTCTTTGGAGTTTCAAGGTAAATGATGACGTGGTCGAAACTGTTTTCGAAGGCCATACAGAACGCACTGATCTTAAAGGTAGAAATCCGATCAAGGTTCTAGAGAACTATCAAGCCCAGTTTAAGCTCTCGGTTGCTAATCAAGATAAACAAACGGTCGACGGTATAGACTTATGCGGTATGGGTGGGAGTATTGGTCATATATCTTACGAGTGCTCAGCTGCAATGGAGCCGTCTATTGGCGCACATCCACCGGGTAAGTTGGGGATGGCTCCATTGGTGTTTTTTATGCCGCAGTCGTTCATAGTCCATGATTTATTAAGTCGAAAAATGACGATCATTAGGTATGCTTATATTGAAAATCAAAATGATCAGTCTTGTGTAAAGCGAGCTTACGATCAGCATGTTGCTGCCTTAAGTGAGTTGATGACTAAGGTCTTAGCAAATCATCATGTGCCAGCGTTAAAACTTAGCTCGATGCCGGTTAGTCCAGATGATTTTTCGGCTAGTTTTAGTAAGTCTGAGTTTTTAGGGGTTGTTGACGAGTGTATGGAAGCAATCTGTAGTGGTGAGTTATTTCAGGTTCAAGTTGGTAATAGGCTGACAACAGATTGTGCGGCTAGACCGTTTGATGTTTACCGTCACCTTCGTATTTTGAACCCCTCTCCCTACATGGTGTTTTATAAGCTTGATGGGCATCATATCATATGTGCTTCTCCGGAGATGATGGTCAACGTGGACGGTGAGAGAGTTCTGCATCGACCGATCGCTGGAACTAGGAAAAGGCATTGGGACAAAGAGAAGGACTTAAAAGCTAAAAAAGAGCTCCAAGAAGACGAGAAAGAGCGTGCTGAACATATTATGCTAGTGGATTTAAGTCGAAATGATATTGGGCGAATCGCTGCACCTGGAAGTGTTGAACTTGATGAACTCATGATCGTTGAAGAGTATAGTCACGTGTTTCACCTAGTGAGCCAAGTTTCAGGGTTTTTAAAGTCTGGGGCGACGGCATTCGATGCTATGATATCGAGTTTTCCTAATGGTACAGTGAGTGGAGCTCCTAAGGTCAGGGCCATGCAACTCATAAACCAGCTGGAAAAACATGCTAGAGAATTTTATGCCGGGAGTGTTGGGATTTTTGACTTCAACGGCGGGTTGAATTCGACTATTCTAATTCGAACTATATACATGAAGGGCGGAGTTGCTTCGACTCAAGCCTCTGCTGGGATCGTTTATGACTCGGTCCCAGATCATGAGTGGAAAGAAACACAACATAAGATGGCAGCTTGTTTGTTTGCTATTAAAAATACTCAGTCTGTTAATGACGATCATATTGGAGGTTAAGTCTTGAGTAGAAAACTGTGGAAGAAGATTGCGATTGGTGTAGTTGGTTTTATGATCTTCATCCTTGCGTTAGGAATTATCATTCCATTGGTAGTCGATGTCGATCAATACCGGCCCGAGATTGTAAAGATTGCTAATGAGCAGATCAACGGAGAACTTAGTATTGGCAAGTTGTCATTGTCTTTATGGGGGCAGGTAGAGATAGCGATTGATGGAGTCAAGGTCAGAGACTCTAACGGTGTTTCTCTGGTTGCAGTTGAAGAGGCCTACGCACAGATTGGCTTAGGATCGTTATTAGCTGGTTCACCTCGGTTAGTATTAAAACTTGAGAAACCTGATCTAAACTTGGTGAAGGATAAAGCCGGTAAGCTTAATGTTCTTAGTCTAATGAAAGAAGCACCTCCCGCAAGCAAAGCTAAGCCAGCTGTGAAAAAGAAGGAGGAAGTTACTGAGAAAAAAGACATTCCTGGAATTGCCATCATTGCCGCTGCTGGGATTGATATATCTGTATTAGAAGCGCATCTAAAGTTTTTAGACCTAGCATCTGGCTTCAGCCAAGAGGTTAATGATTTTAACTTCGTCGTTGAAGATCTTTCTATGAGTCGTCCGATGAATTTACGAATTTGGGCGGATATCGACACCAAGGTCGGTGACTCGATGTCTGTGGAAGGGCCGTTTAACATTGATGGATTGATATCGCCTGTTTTTGAAAAAGAAAACTTTAAAGATGTTCAAGTCGATATGAATATGAACTTTGATAAGTTAGTTATAAAGATCGGTGAGATTTTTTATAAGCAGTCAGATGTTCCCGCTAATATCAAAATATCCTTAGATGCGAGTAAAGATCGGTTGAACCTGAAGCAAGGTAAGATTAATTTTCACAATGCCGAACTCGAAATGTCAGCTTTGTTGACAAAGCTTCAAACTGTTTCACCAACGGTTAAGTTTGAAATGAGGTCTAAGCCTATCGAGCTTGCCGAGTGGTCTAAAATTATCATCGCATTAAAGGAGTATGAGTTGGAGGGCCGTATGGATCTTCAATCAAAGGTTTCGGGGTCTGTTAGTGATATTAAATATGACGCTAAGTTAGATATACAAGATTTAGTCGCGAAGACCCCAGGACTTATTGCTAGGCCTAAACTTCAAATCGGTGTTCATGTAATTACCGATGAAATTAAGGATTTTAACCTTAAGTTAGAGGCGCCAGGCACTGATGTAAATATTAATGCTAAGGTTAAAAACTTTTCTGCTCCGAAACTCTTGGTTAAAGTCACTTCGAATGCGATTGATCTTGATCAATTACTTCCTCCTCCGAAGAAAGCCCCTGAAAACTCCAAAGATCCTAAGGAGAAAAAGAAAGCTGTGGCATCTGGTTCATCCAGTTCAACCGGCGAAAAGGATGCGGTTGATGTGGATAAAGCTCTAGACCCAGTTAGGAATAATGAGCTTCTTAAGTCGATTGTGGCAGACGTTATTGTTCGGATTGGCGAGTTTAAAGGTATGACCTTAAGCGCTTCTAATATCAATGTAGACTTTTCTTTGAAGAACCTAGTCGCTTCGCTGTCCTCTTTTTCTCTAAACACTTTCAAAGGTTTAATCAAAGCGAATGCAACGGTAGACATAAAGCCGGCGGTTCCTACTTATAAAATGAATTTAGCAGTGAGTCAGTTAGATTTGAAAAGTGCGGTTGAGTCGCAGCTTCAGTCTTTTAAAAATACTATTATTGGACGTCTTAATTTTAAGGCTCAGGGTAGCGGCCGGGGTTTTAACTCCGATGAGATCCTTAAGAATCTTTTGTTAAAAGGTAATTTTAAAATTTATGATGCTGTGTTTGCTACTATCGATGTTGGGAAGATGGCGCAAGAAGGTATTAACAAAGGTATCCAAGACGCCGCTGCAAAGATTCCGATGCTTAAGGATAAATCTATTGGGATTCCTAATAACTTTAAATCTCGCTACAAGAGTATCTCATCAGGATTTAGTTTAGAGAAAGGAATATTCCTTGCTCCAGACTTCGCTACAGAATCCTATCCGAACGAAGGTATTGATCTTAAAGGTCGTACCGAAGCTGACTTATTGAATGATAAGTTAAGTGCGAATTGGACGTTAATCGATACTTATAATGCTACGAAGTCAAGAGACCTTTCTGTTGAAGTTAGTGGCACTAAAGTGGATCACATCCTTGCTAAGAAAAACGATCCGGTAAGCTTTCCAGTTAAAGTCGGCTGTAACTTAGTGCTCCTTGTTATGACTATGCAGCGGTTCCTAAGCACCTAACTTCAATCGCTCTGGATAACACTCGGACTGCCGTAAAGGGTAGGGCGAAAAAAGAAGTTAAAAAGGTTCAGAAGAAGCTAGAAAAGAAAGTTAACAATGAAGGTAAGAAGAAGATCGAAGAAGAGAAGAAAAAACTTATGAAAAAGTTTGGGTTCTGATTTATTCGCAATAAAGATTGAAATTTAGTCAATCGTATGGGAGCTAGCTTTCTATGGACTTTATCTTTTCGACATTGCCAGCTAAGTGCTCCACTTCTTCCACTTCAATTTAATTTTTCCGATTTTCCAGTCAATCGAAAGCGACAAGTCTTGTAAAAGATTCCGTCCAATAAGGCCTTCAAAATATTCACCCATATAAGGTAAATCTTCTTCGTCTTCACACGCTTCAGCCATCATATGAAAACTTGAGAGATGCCCTATATATCAATGAGCAAAGAAAAGATTTGCTCGTTTAGATCCGATTCCAGCAACTTCCTTAGTGTTTACTATCCTTGAATTTAGTCTTTTAATTGTTCCTTTTTGGACCCAAGTTACATTTGACCCTGTGTCAACTAGGTATCGGCCTTCGACCTTTTCCGGATTAATAGATAGGTTTACTGAGCTTATTGCAGCCGGAATAATAGGCCCAATTGCAATAAGATCTTGAGGTTTAATTACATGCTCGAATGGAGTTCGTTTATCAGGACGTTTCACCGAGAAAAACCATGTTGGTTGTATCCTCTTGCTGGATGATAGCTGAGAAGAGTTGTTTATCAGACTGTTCTACTACTTGGCTGGCTTCTTCTGCAGTATGATAGAAATCTATAACTGTTGTTCTATCTAAAACAACAAACTGCGCAGCCATGCCCATTTGCAGCCATTCGCTGAGCGCAGAGTTAAAATACTTATTTTCTATTTTAAATTGATTACTCGTCATCACCTTAATAATACCAAGATATTATAGGGCAATGCAATACCCTCTTTCATTCTCCAGTCGAAGTCCGGCCAAGACTTATACACCTTGTTCAATTGAATTCTTTAGTCTGACGTATTATGGGTTTAAAGTGAATACTGAACGTAAAACAATAAGGGACCGAATTTATACAGGAGTTCAGTTATTACTATCTGATCCCGCATCTCCATATGAAACTAATCCAAAATGCGGATATTTCTGTCAGGAGTCTGACCAGAATCCCTCTTCATCGAGTAAAATCAATCAGATGATGGAGTGTTTGGTAGCAGAGGATGTTCATACCGCCAAAAAACGGTGGGATGAATCTATTGCCTTACACAGCGAAAACCAAGGTTTGAAGAACTACTATCAGGTGAACCTCGCCCCCTAGATCCGACAAGGTAACGGATACAGTATTGGTCACTGCAGAGAAAGGAACCACCCCGTTGGACGCGCTTTTTAATCCCAGGCTCTGACGAGTCGAAGCTATCTGCAGGGCCAGTTGGGTCGACGATAATTTCGTCCAGTTTTGCACGTTTTTTATAGGTGTCGCTGCGGTACCAATCTTTGGTCCAGTGCCAAACATTACCAGCCATATCATAGAGTCCAAATTTATTTTTCGGGAAGGTATCGACTGGCGCTAGGCCCGCATGCCCATCTTCTGCCAAATCTTTACTTGGGAACTTACCCTGCCAAATGTTTGCTACCCATTTTCCTTTAGGCTTTAGCTCGTTTCCCCAGGCATACTTTTTTCGACTCATTCCACCGCGCGCAGCGTACTCGAATTGCGCCTCAGTAGGTAAATCTTTACCGGCCCAATGGCAATAGGCGAGAGCATCATCATAGGCAACATGTACAACGGGGAAATTCCCGAAACTCTTGACCGCATCTTTCGAATTTGGCCCGTTTATGCGGCGCCAATAAGCGCCGGGGACGTGTTTCCACCAGGCGTAGGGGTTGAGTAAACTGACATTTGCTGGAGTAAAGCCCGCCGATCCAGCTCGTAAATTTTCCTTCGGAACGCCGGGATAATCTGCAGCATTGGGGGTTTGTTCAGCGACAGTTTTATAATGTGTACGTCCGACAAATTGAGAAAATTGCGCATTTGTTACAGGTGTCTCATCAATCCAAAATTTCTTAAGGCGAACTTTATGCAGGGGTTTTGCGTCTTCCATTGGGCACTCTTTTCCGCAACCCATTGCAAATTCACCCGATGGAATCAAAATCATTCCGTCAAGATTTGCATTTACAGCAGCGGCAGGCTTAGACCTAGCTGAATAGGCAGGACTAGCGACGGATGCCATCAATGTAAAAGAAATCATCCAAATCATTTTAGATATTTTACCTGCATTCGGGATATCGAACCAGTAAGCTTAAATGGTGCCTTCTCAAAATAATCAGTTGATACTGGCGAACCAAGGTCTGTACCTATATCAAGACAATCATTTGCTGTAAATAGTAACGGTGCCGATACTGGAACTTCGCCGCGTGCGATTTCCTTACCCTGTGCACGGATAACAATACTTAACGGTCCTGCTGGTTTCTTTTTGATGTAGCGAGTTTCAACTTCTATGGTAACTTTGCCTGCTGGCAACTTAGATTTTGCACGGATGTGAGTTCGTCGTATTTCAAAGAGGTTATATTCGAAAGAAATTTTCCCATCTTGCACATATAAGCTTAAGCCCCCAGAAAATCCTCCCAAGGAATACAAAACACCGTTTGCATTTGCCGGTAAATCCGCATCGATGCGCACGAGATTCTCCCGATTCCCCAATGCAGGAGCGGTAAATTCCGGCATCCTTGTAATTTCTCCAGGAAAATCCCATTCGGTATACGGAGTAGAGATTCGATCTTCGGGGTGTACGACTGGAACCCATAGACCGCCGCCAACTGGAAAGCCTTTATTTTTCCTAAATTCTTGCAAAAATTTCTTTTTCATTTCTTTGAGTTTCTTAGGGTGACTTTTTGCAAGGTCATGGGCCTGGGACCAATCCTTGTTTAGGTTGTAAAGCTCCCAAGTGTCCTTTTCTGGATTCCAATTTAGCTTACCCTTTGAATTTAAGAAATTCTTTGGGAGACCGGGAATCCAGGGTACTCTAGGTCCAAACACTCCAGCAAACCAGCCATTATCATAGATCCCTCTACTACCCATAATTTCGAAGTACTGTGTAAGGTGGCGGCCTTTAGCATTTTCGTTTTTAAAGGCATACGCCATGCTGGTTCCTTGAATAGGATCTTGTTTGAAGCCATTAACTACTTTAGGAGGTTTGATGCCAACTAATTCATAAATCGTCGGAACAATGTCAATAACATGATGGAATTGTTGACGGGGTTTCGAATTTGGTTTGATCTTTTTTGGCCAACGTACCGCAATTGGATTACGTGTTCCACCGAAGTGGGCTGCGACAAGTTTTGTCGATTTATAAGGGGTACTGCCGGCCCAAGCCCAGCCAGCGTGATACATGTTATCGGTTTTTGCGGTACCAAGAACCTTGATTCCACCCAGAGTATCGAGCGCCTTGATTTGCTGATCTGCTGTCGACGGAATCCCATTTTGCGCCATTAATTCACTTATTGTACCGTTTTGCCCTTCTGCTGAAGCTCCGTTATCACCCCAAATATAAAAGATGAGTGTGTTTTCTCCATAACCAAGTTTTTCGACTTCATCCACTAACCGCCCGACCTGATGGTCAACATGTTCGGTAAAACCTGCAAAAACCTCCATAAGCCGGCGTTGAAATGGCAGCTGATTTTTAGGTATTGAATCCCAAGCAGGTAGAGTGTCAGGTCGAGGAGTTAACTGTGCATTTTTCGGAATCCAGCCTAATTTTTTTGCTCTGACGAAAACTCGTTCCCGGTATTTATCCCAGCCATCATCAAATTTACCTTTGTATTTATCAGCCCATTTTTGCGGAACCTGGTGTGGGCCATGGGACGCTCCACTTGCCCAATACATAAAAAACGGCTTATCCGCTGCAAACGCTTTATGTTGGCGCAACCAGTCAATAGCATCGTCTGCAATATCTTCACTTAAGTGGTATGCTTTGCCATCCTTCGGTTTGTTAGGATGTACTATCGTGGTATTTCGCACCATATTTGGTTCGTACTGTGATGCTTCACCCGCCAGAAAACCATAAAAATACTCAAAACCGTAGCCAGTTGGCCAATAGTCAAACGGCCCTGCCGCAGTTGTTTGTTCTGCTGGAGTATTATGCCACTTACCCCATGCACCGGTATGGTAACCATAGTCCTTTAGGACTTCAGCAATCATAGCGCTGCTCTTTGGTTGCAATCCTGAATAACCATCCCAATCATTAGCGAGTTCGGCGATTTGACCGGCACCGATTGGGTGATGATTTCTTCCAGTTAAAAGAGCAGCCCGCGTCGGCGAACACATCGCAGTTGTATGAAATCGGTTGAAAGAAATACCTTCTGTTACTATTCGATCCATTGTTGGTGTATGAATTTCACCACCAAATGTACTTGCTTGAGCTGGGCCAACATCATCGATGAGAACTAAGATTATATTCGGCGGATCTTTTGGTAGCCGACTTTTTTCAGGTAGCGGACTATATTTTGAAAGCTGCATTGTTTGTTTTGCAGTGCTGCCAGATTTTTTCGGGGGAAATGGGAGCGACTGTTGAGCATTGACAGTTGCGTTTACTACTAAACCCGATAAGAGTAACAATACTAAATTTGAAAACCATCTACCCATTGCAAACTCCTCAACATTTAAAAAATCCAGACCAGCGGAGAGGACTTTTAACATGTCTAAACGACACGGGCTAGACATACTTATGGGTGGGTGTTTTATGGCTGCTAAGCCATGCACTTAACCCCTAATAACCTCTAAAAAATAGGCGGATAGTTTGTATGGTTTACCGGAAATTCTAAATTTTCTTTATAAATGCCGATTAGTACTAGGTCCATTGCACCTTTTCATGTCTGAACCGTTACTAATCATTAAATTTAATTCCACCTAAATCTGAACGTTTAGGTATTACGACAATCTATCTATTGCAGACTCTTCCAGATGCTGAAGGAGGTGGTTTCCGTACTTGCGATTACCCCTTTGAATGTACTTCCTGTTTTTAGATAGATTTTAATGTAGCTTCGCTATTTCTGGAGTGGTACTTGTTTCGGAGTTTGCAAAACACTTCTGAAAAATAACACAGTCACTACATAAAAATAAGTATACGCGGCGCAACCTAACACCATTGCAACAAAGGTTATGTAGATATTATCGGCAAGGCTGGGTGCAAGGATCTTTACTAGTATTGTCGGTATGGCGAAAATACAAAATTGCATAAGTATGATAAGAAAGTATTTCCACTTGTGTCCCGCCATTATCTTTGGACTGTTGGTAAGTGAACTGCCTATCGTATAGGATGAATCCGTTAACAGTAAAAAAGGTGAGATAGCTAGCGCGGCAGCCACATATATCCCCGGAATTATAAAAAGTACTGTAAAAAATGATATAGCTATACCTAATGCTAAGTAAATTACGATGATCGGTAAGATAAAGGGTCGGCACCAAATGAGGGCTTCTTTTACAGATGGAATGTATGATTTGTTGAGCCAGCTAAACACGAGGTAACCTATTGTTGATAATAGCAACGCGTGTTTTACTAGGCCCAAGATTAATTGGATCGCGTATAAGAAGTATTTTGTCTGTTCACTAACGCTCGGTAGGTTGGTGTTAAATAGCGATATACAGTCAATTAACAGTACGATGATTGATATTGCTACTAATGGTTTCCAAATAATACTGCAAATACCAAAACTATTTTCTAATATTTTTGATAAAGACGGGGTAGGGGTCGTGGTTTCTGGGATTTCTAATAATTCCATTTTGAACCTTTATAGTACATTGATTTTTCTTGAATCTACGGTGGGCATGCTGCACTGGTCCTCGATCCATCTTTTCCTGTACAAGTATTACCACAAAATGACTTAAAACAATCTTGGGACGCCGTATTATGCGCCCCAAAATAAACCTAGGTCATCTATTTATTATTTGGATCTGGGTATTTTTTTACTTGGCCTTCAACATAGGCGTAGTATTTATCAAACTCAAAACTTGGCAAATCAACATCGCTAAGATCAAGTTTGTATGATCGCCAGTTTCTGAATCCATGGCTCATTCCGGCGTAAAAGTTTAGAAAATATGTATAATATGATTCATTTTGGGCATCTGGGTACACAGTAAAGTGAAGCTTCACCAAGTATTTCTTAACATCACTTGTTGGTGAGGGGACTCCTTCTCCCAAGGTTGTTAGCAAACGGTAGTACTGGTCCGAGTTATGCAAATTATTGGTAAGACTGCTTTGGGAGTAATCTAATTTCAAAACAGCTTTTTCTACTCGCGAGTCTGCTTTGGCAGTAAGCTCTAAAATCGCACACCAATCTGTGTCGCGCGCGCCTTCAAAATTACATCGTTTAAGTGTCTTTAACTCAACCGCATTAATTTCGGTTTCTTGACGCGTAGTAGGGTATTGGGGGAGTTCAACTTTAATGGCAGTTTGAGCGTTTGCATGAACTGTCATGGTAATAGTTGATAAGATTAAAAGCTTAAGATGCATAGAATCCTCCGATTTTTTCTTTATTAAAGTTCACCGGTATCATGTATAAACACTGTACGCAAGGGGTTACAACTCTGTCGATTTAATAACGAGACAAACTATTCTTAAGCATATCTAGTCCATGCTCACTCAAAATGCTTTCCGGGTGAAACTGAAGCCCTTCAATAGAAAGCTCTTTGTGTTTGATCGCCATGATAGTGCCGTCGTCAGTCTTCGCGGTAATCTCTAATTCCTCGGGTAGGCTTGCGGCCTCTACGGTGAGGGAGTGATATCTTGTAGCCGTGAAAGGTGAGGGTAGACCGGCTAGGATTCCTTTGCCATTATGATGAATTTGCGAGGTTTTCCCGTGGACGGGAGGCTGGCACCTGATGATTTTGGCTCCGAAAGCTTGAGCAATACATTGGTGTCCAAGGCATACCCCTAAAATCGCCGTTTTTGAAGCGATAGCTTGCTCTATCAGCTCTAAGCATATTCCGGCGTTCTCTGGAATTGAGGGGCCGGGAGATATGACGATTAGCTCGGGATTCAGAGCCAACACCTCGTTTGAACTCACTTCATCGTTACGGTATATGACTAATTCAATCCCAAGCTTTTGATAATATTGAGCAATATTAAAAGTGAAAGAATCGTAATTATCTATTAGGACGACATTTTTTCGTGATTTTGAAGTATTATCGGTCATAAATAGATGTCCTTCATGGATGAATGGTTTGCTCGTTGCTAGCAAAAGATATAAATATGAAGTGCTAAAAGATCAAGGTGCGTATTTACCGTCTCGTCGGTAAGATACTATCACTTAGACCAGGGTGAGCTGAAATATGTTTCTTAGCAAGAAAAAAGCATCTGCAGACTATAAAAATTTACGGAGAGTTTTTACGGTTCCCGAAGGCAGGAGCTCGACCTTAAGTCAAATAGAAAAAGAGATTTCAAAAAATATCCAAGGCTTTCTTAGTCAGCATATTGTTTCGGGTGATGCTGGGCCCGAAGAATTAGAATGCAACTTTCAGAGTACATCGATTCCAGAGGAACCTATATTTGTTTCAGAGCAAGCAGACTTTTTGCTCTCTAAGGTCGTGTCACAATCAGTTCACACTTCGTCTCCTAGCTTTATTGGTCATATGACTTCTGCACTTCCTTATTTTATGTTGCCTCTTGGTAAGATCATGATGGCTCTCAATCAGAACCTTGTGAAGATTGAGACTTCAAAAGCGTTCACTCCCTTGGAGCGTCAAGTTATCGCGATGCTTCACAATTTGGTTTATGGGTTTGGTGAAGATTTCTATAAGAAAACAGCTCAGGATCGCTACCACTCTTTGGGGGTATTTTGTTCCGGGGGTACTGTGGCGAACGTTACTTCGCTGTGGGTTGCTAGGAATAAGTTATTAGGACCTGACGGTGATTTCCTCGGTGTTAATGAAGAGGGTCTTTACCGGGCACTACGTCATTACAACCTTGAAGGCTTAGCTATTTTAGTGTCTAAACGAGGGCATTATTCTTTGTCTAAGGCTTGCGATGCTTTGGGTATTGGGAAACGTTATTTAGTGGCAGTCGATACCGACCAAGACGGTCGTCTTGACGTCGAGCAATTAGAGGTAGAAATACACGCACTCCGTGAAGCGAAGATTGGTGTAGTTGGTGTAGTTGGAATAGCAGGTACAACGGAAACAGGTCAGGTAGATCCTTTAGAAGAAATTGGTGAAGTTTGCCGACGTTTAGGCTGCTACTATCATATAGATGCCTCTTGGGGTGGTCCTACGTTATTTTCAGAGCGCTACGGTCAGATTCTTAACGGCATTGATCAGGCCGACTCTGTTAGTATTGATGCACACAAGCAGCTATATGTTCCGATGGGAGCTGGTATGGCGTTGTTTCGAGATCATCAAGATTTAGGTTTTATTGAGCAAAATGCGCAGTATGTTATTAGGTCTGGCTCTAGAGATTTAGGGAAAAGATCACTAGAAGGTTCACGACCTGGTATGGCAATGATGGTTCATTCTGCCCTTCATGTTCTTGGACGTAAAGGTTATGAGCTATTAATTGACCATGGAATTGATTTAGCCAAAAAAATGGCTGGAATGATTTTGGAAAGTGATGATTTTGAACTTACCACAGAACCGAATCTAAATATTTTAACATATCGCTACGTTCCAGAAGAGTTTCGTGATGCGTTAGCTAATTCTGGAGAGCAGCAGCAACGGAATCTAAACCGACGTCTAAATCAACTAACGATCGCAATCCAGAAAAAGCAGAGATCAGACGGTAAAACTTTTGTTTCGAGAACTAGGCTAGATCTTCCGCAATATGCTGACCAAAGTATTGATGTGTTTCGTGTTGTGTTAGCCAATCCGCTAACAGACGAATCCATTATAAAAATGGTTTTGGATGAACAACGCCAGATAGCATCTGAACTCGGAGACTAGGATTGAGTCCTAAAGACAAATTCCCACCCACTTGTAGTTTCTGTTTTACTATCTAAGACAGCGGGCGTTAGTGGGGATTGTTCTATTTCTTCATCTTCAAAGTTTGTTTGAAGAGCATATAAACTATTTTCTTTTAGTATAGTAGCAAATTGATTGTGATTATATGGCGTCCTATCATCTCCAGGCCGAGTCATGGTCGTGGCAATATGGGTTGAATCTAATCGAGTACCCTTCATAGGTATAAGTATTTGCCATGGATCAGTTTTTACAAGGACTTGTATATTTTGCAAGGTCGAAGCGACCAGCTTTTGAGAAGGCGTATTTCTGCGGTCTTCGATCACTACTGTAGTCCTAGCAAATAACTTGAATTGGCCGAGATTAGCATATCTGACGAGAGATCTCCTCTGGAATCTGTCAATTTTTTTGACAGGTGCTTAGTCGTCTCTCGGTAATTGCATATCTAAATATCTGTAAATATTGATCTTAAATCTGGACTAGTCATTGCACTTGGCTTAGCGGAGGACCGCGTAGTCCCTTGAAATGTTATTGAGCTGAAATATGTAGATTGTGGAGTTGATGATGCATCGGATATTGATAAGTACCTTATTTCTTTTCTTACTAAGTAGTTCACAGCTATTTGCTGCTGATGTTATGTCGGTAACAAACCTTGAAGCTACCGATACCGGACGGGTATCTTCGGCAGATCTTCTTAAACCAGGTAACCTTTCATTACGCCTTGGTATGACAGAGGATCAAAACCCTAGTATTAGTAATAACGCTGCCATAGATACGGAGCAATCTGATGTTGCGAAGGTGCAGCAAATGAGCACCGTTCTCGGAATAGGCGTGACTAGTTTCATGGAGTTACATTTGGGTGTTCATGGTACCCAAGAAATATATAACCAAGGCGGCCGTGGCGCTGTTTATGGTGATGAAAAGAGTAGTGATGCTCTGGGTTTTTCCGGTGCTAGCTTACTAACGAAAGTACGCTTTATTAATTATGATTCAGTTAAGGTAAGTGTTGCGCCATTTATTGAAAGTGGAGTCGGTAGTGCGGCTGATCTGAGTATCTCCAGGTCTTCAGGTTATAAAGGTGGCTGGATGCTACTATCTACCTATGAAGCCCCTAGTGTAGTTAAATTTCACATTAATGCCGGTTATCGTTATCGAGAGAGAGAACAAGTCGCCGACCTTAGTCTACGTAATGAATTATTTTACCAAGCTTCTACGGAAGCGATATTAAGTCGCAATGCCTCTGTCTTTGTATCAGGGCGAGGTCGTTCTATTAAAGTCTCTGATGAAAGAGACTATGAACTTACCGGAGAAAGAACTTACAAAAGTCGAGAGTCATTTGAAGCGTATGCTGGTCTTATCGGTAGGGTAAATCAATTTGAGCTTAGTGGATATGGCGGCGGGCGCCTTAAGGAAAATAGCTTTGGTTCTGGTTCCGTAACTTTTGGAGTAAGCTTAGGTTATTTGTTTAAAGGTAAAAGTAGCTCTGCTCCAGAGAGCGCAGTTATCATCGCTGATGAAAAGAAAGAAGATAAACCAGTACAGGTCGTTGATAAAGCAATTGACGAAGCGGAGTATGCACTTCCAAATATTGCCGAAGATAGTGCAGCTGCTTATGAAGCTAACGATGATTTTTCAGCAATAAAAAAACAAATTGATCACGAGTTAGAATCTGATCTTAAGGAAAGCAAGCCTTCTGATGATGAATTAGTTGAGCGTGAGCTACGTGAGATAAAAAAAGCCGAAGAAAAAATTCAGGAAGAGCAAGATAAGATTGACGAGCAAAATTTTGAGAAAGATCGAAAAAGACTTTTAGAAGAACGTAAGCAAGACCTTGAATCAGAGAAAGAACTTCGCAATGAAGTGCGGGAGGATTTAGATCTCCCTGAAATCACTGATGATGAGTTGAACTGGGATGGTTTGAACTAAATGAGAGATTCTCTATAACGGGTAGGGGATTTGGCCGGGTTTTTGGCTACCCCTTTTTTTGTTTAACGATGGTTAGATTTTACTGGTAAAATCAAGGAAAATATATTTTTCACACATTAAACTACCTTCGTTTGTCCGACGACCAAACATATCTTTAAATTTTTCTCAAAAAAATAAGAAGTAATCATTGGATATGAATATGTAGATCGTTAACACTTTGTTACGGATTTATCCTTTGTAGATTGCATGGAATCCAGATAGTGGTTATATGCTGCCCTAAGAACTGAAACAGACACTCTGGGGGTGCTATGAAAATCATTACGCTATTAATTACATTATTCGCTTCGACGTCACTATTTGGTGAGGGTAAATTTAAAGCAGACCTTGATGCTGAGTTGGTAGCAGGGCGTTATAAGTCGGCAGAGGATTATAAAAAAATTGGTCACCCCTTGGTTATTACTCATCGCGACGTCTTTGATGTCATTACTATTAAAAGCAGTCAGCGCCTATGGGGGCGTTCGTACAAATGGAAGTATGCACCGGAAGAAATCGAGATTCGACGCGATCCGAAAACTGGAATTTATAGCGGCTCAGCCCAGGTTACTTTGTCTAGCAAGTGTGACTTTAAGTACGAAATAGACATAGCGCCATTGAAAGTCGGGTTTGGTTTTAGGGAGAAGTACCCTCTAGATGCGACTCGTCGTCGCGATGGTGAATGCGTATTTCATAATTTTAATTGGCGCTATCATGATGGTATTTACAAAATAATAGAAGAAGACATTCCAAATCTATATCGGAAGCTTATTCTAAACGCTGAGAACGAAGGTGATAAAAAACAATTAGAGTTTGACTTCGCAGCGTATACCGGTGATCTGAAAACAGTCGAGTTGTTGATCGATCAAGTGGATATCAACCTTAAAAACTGGCGTGGCTTTAGTCCTATTACTAGTGCAGCTACTACCGGTCAGGCTGATGTAGTGGCAAAACTTATTCCCCTGGTAAACTTGGCGGACATTAAAGCGTATCAACAAGCAAGTAATGGTTACACTCAATACCGAAATAATGAAGAGCGCCGTCTAGACTTTGCATCGACGATGAAGTTATTGGTGTTTGCGAAACAAGCTCCAAAATCCTGGGCTGGCGACTATGTGACTTGGCAAAGCAAAGATGGTAATGGAACAATTCAAGAAATACTACAGAGTATAACCCAATTGCAAATACCTGTTTCCTCGTTGGAGGCGCTGGTCCCCCTATCGTTTGGGTGGTATAGCCGTGCGAATGATAACTTGAAGTCTCAGTATCTTGCCGTGATTGACGAGTTAAGTCAGAAAGAAGAAATTCCAAAGGCGGTTTGGACGAAGAGTATCGAAGATAAATATAACCCAGATACTTGTGTAATGAGGAAGTGGGGCGATAATTCGTTTCAATCGCTATTTCGAGTGTTAATAGATCGTCAAGTTATGAGTCAGAATTTACTGAATCGCTACATGGTATCTACCATGCGGTGCTCGGTTGATGATCTCGCTGAGGTTTATTCTTACCTGTTAGAAGCGGGCGGAGACATTAACTATCGTGACGCTAAAGATAATAATTACACTTCTCTTTACTACGCAGTAAAAATGCTCAGCGCTGATTGGATTGATTACCTTTTATCATCAGGGGCCAGTTTTGATATTCGAATCGGGAAGAATGAGACTCATGTAATCGTTGCTCTGGTTAATATCGACTTTCGAGATAGTTATGATGAAATTATCTCGATTTTAGATCACCTGTTAGAGAAGGGAGTCGATTTGAATGTAAAAAACAATAATGACTTTAATCTCTTAGACTTTCAACTTTATCAAATTTATGGCTATACTCGCCGCTTCTCCAGTAAATCATGTAGCGATCGCAGGCACCGCAATATGATTCATTTTTATCATGAATTGGAAAAACGAGGGCTTACACACTCTGGCGCAAGCGATGAAATAGTAAATCATCATAGCCGTGAATTCGGCATGTCGCTGTGTGATTAACAGATAATACGTTTATTTATTAACCAGAGGGGTGTCAGGTGAATTTAGTTATTAAAATGTTTGTGATTTTTTATCTAATTGGCGGATGTGGTAAAGGTGTTTTTTTAGATGATGACGGATCGCAGGTGAACGATTTTGTGAGCTTTGCACCATTGCATGAAGATTACCGCCCAAAAAATATTGAACTAATATCTGATTTAGACTGGCCGACTAAAGAGCAGGCTAGAGATTTAAGTTTTGCCGAGGGCAGAGAGATTAACCAACATGAGGATATTAGTCACCTTCAACGCTATGGCTCTACACGACTAGACCCAAATAAATTTTGTATCAGTTAGTAAAATCTCTCGAATCAAAGCTTGTTATGATCCACGCTGAAAAGTGCAAAAATGATGGAAAATTGTTGTCGGGTGAAAATCTGTATTTATGGTTAACTGTTAGCGAGAATGATAAAGATCTTTATCAAAATGGGTACCTTGTGGGGAAACTTTTAAGAAAAGAAGTAGGTGGTGTTCAACTTCACTACGTGAATGATCTATGCAGTTATCGCGATAGCAGTCAATCTGGTGTAAATAACTCTACTTCGGAATTATGTAATCTTTATGCTTTTTCTGGGGATATTTTAGGCCTTGCAGTGAAGAAATCTATTCGAACCCCACGGGTTGAACTTAAAGGTTTTGCTTATTCTAAAGAGATACCTTTTCGATCAAAAGTAGAACATGCAACTTGTCTTGAACCAATATACGACGGTGTGCCTAGAAGGTGCACTGCTATAGCGTCGGCCACTAGCAGCGCTTGCAGTAAAGCAGGTTTTAAAATGTTACCTTGTGGAGATTGCCAGCATATCTGTAATGCGAATTTTAAAGGCGTCGATAAACTTAAAAAGTAGTAGTAACTAAATAGATTATAAGAGGAGGATTACTGTGAAAATTAACTGTGTATTGATAGTGATAGCTGGATTATCTGTGGGGTCGGCATCTGTCGTGGCAGATGAGTTGGAGTATAAATATAACTTTAGTAAAAAAGTCTGTGAAAATTCAGATGGTCGTCGGGGTTATAATGATGGTCATATAGGTGAATGTGGTCAGCTACGGTCGCTTGATCTTATTGACCAAGATTTTTCAGGCACCAGTTTTGTTGGTGCATTTATTTATAGTGTTGACTTTTCTGGGAGTACCTTTAAGAAGGTATCCTTTAATTTTGCATCGATTAGTGATACTTCATTTCGGAATACGAAGATGTCGGCGGTCTCATTTGTAAACGTTAAGATCATGAGGAATGATTTTAGCGGTTCTAACCTAAATAAGGTTATATTTGTTGGGTCTTTAGATAATAGTCTTTTTGAGAATGCTAAGGTTGAGGGTGGCTCATTCAATGGTTCGATGCATGAGACGAAAATTATTTCTTCAAATTTCACTGAGGATTCAAGGCTTGACCTTGATGTGTCAAATAGTGAGTTCAGCAAAAATATTTTTAGAGGTGCCGAGGAAGATGAAATATTCATTAGCTTTAATGTGAAAAAAAGTTCGTTTATCGACAACAACGTAGAATTTGCTTATTTTACGAACTCTGATCTAAGGGCCGCTAACTTTAAGGGGAATCGGTTTAAAAATGTCTATTTTGGTAGCGTCGATTTCACTGGAGCTGACCTATCTGGTGCTCAATTCGAGGAATGCACTATTTCGTCAGGTGATTTTATTCGTAGTGATCTATCTTCTACAATTTTCGATGATAAAACCATAGAGGGAATGGGAAGTCCGAAGTTTCATCAAGCCTTATATGACGATAAATCTCAGCCGTTTTCTCGGGATTTCCCATTAGCTATTAAGCTTGGTATGTATAAAAAACCTTATTGAGTAATGTCTTTCAAATTTTGAGTCTTTAGTAAATTAAATAACTGGAAGTTAACCTGGTAGACGGTGTCTCCGTCGTCTTCTTCAAGGAACTTCCCTAGTTGTTGGCGGAATTCCTTAATCATTCCTTTGGCTCTTACAATTTTCTCGCTGTTTGTCGCAACCGTATAGCAAGATATCTCTCTCCCTTCCGGGGGAGCTTGTTCTAACGCTAGGAGACCTTGCTGAATAAAGTCGGCTTGAGATTGACGAATTTCTTGAGAAGGAATATGTCCATAGCTAGTATTTAAATCGGTTTTTTTAAGTTTACCGTGAGGGTCTTTTTTTAGGAGTCCCACTCGTAGAAGTCGTTCAATCGCAGTAGCACACTCTTCTGAATTTGATGGAAGACCCAATTTCATTGCGATCCATTGTGGGTTTGACTGGAAATCTTTAAGATGAGTCATTTCTAAAATTGCAATATGAACCCAACTTGATAAAATTTTTGCTTGATCATGGTTGATGTTAGAGAAGTTATGCTCGGGATTCAATGTGGCTAAAACTTCTTGATAAAATATTTTGTCATTAGGAGATTCGGCAAATGTTAACTTCACCATCGCTGAGAAATAATGAGACTCAGATTCGTTTAGGTGTAGAGATTGACAAATTCTATCTGCTAATTTTGGTCGAAGACGCCTTTTTCTAGAGAGTATCATGGACAGGTGGGCTGCATTTGTCTCACCGATTTTCTTGGCCCACGCCCTGAGTGAGAACCGATGATTCTTTTCTTTTTTTTCCTCAAATACAGTATTTAAATAAGTTACCGCATCTTGATGGCTATATATAATGGTATTCATAGCCTACCTACCTCTTTTGAAAGTCGAAGTATTTCATTTTATTGCCGGTAACCTTGCAACTGCTGTCGTCTAAAATAGGTAAGTCAAGATTAGCTTGGATCGCGGATAAATCCTCGGAAGGAACAAGGTATAACCATGCATCTGGAGTGCAGAGGCGACCGTCAGGCCGGCGTTGTTCGTAAATACCGTTTACTTTAAATAGCTTATTTATTGAATCCCAAATCATTAGCAAAGGGAAGCGCAGAGAAGCTCCCTCCTCAAGGTGTAGCGATTTTTCATTAAGTATTACTTCACCATCTTTACTAATCGATAAATCATCCCCTGTATCAGAAGATCTAAGTGATTGGGCGTAATAACTACCCTTAACATCTCCTACCGGTATTTGTATTGTTGGTGATGCTATGACTGGTGGGTGGTTCATTTGATTGGTAATCGATGGGTAGGCTTTTTGCCAGGTTTTAACTAATTTTCCCCCGGATCCTTTTCCGTTAGGTAATGCAAGTATTTCGGCAGAGGATTCGATTATAATTTTTGCTGCATCAAAAATCGATAAATTGAGTTTTTTGCATTCTGAAAATGATAAATATATCGTCTGGTCGTCTTCGGGTTTGGTTTTTGCGCACGATGCTTGGTTTGTGCGTGTCCAAACATGGTCGGTGGTGCTAATTTTTTGTATGAGACTAGTCTTGGTCATCGAATCCTCGTCAAACCATCTCGCCAGCCCATCATTAGCCAACGATTTGATAAACCTCTTATCATTCTGATAGGCTTCGAGGATATCTTGAGCGATGAAAACACCATGAAAGAAGGTGAGGCGAACATCATCACCGTTGTTTCCAAGATCAGTTCCCCGGGAATGACTAATATTCGGTATCAGTAGTATTAGAAGCAAGCTAATGCTGATCTTTAAAGTTAATTGGTGTTTTTCCAAATTCATTTTTTTTCCTAACATTTCTATCTATATTTTAATGGGAACCAAGCTGCCTCGGTTACTAGTTCTTTAGACTGTCGACAGGTATGATTTGGATCGTCATAATGAAGCTCACTTCTAGCATCAAGCCAAATAGGTTTACGAATTATAACGTTGATTGCGTCTCTACCTACTATGGGTTCAATCTCAACATAATAGGTGAATTTACATCCGGGGTAATAGTCTACAGTGAGGTATTTATTGAGTTGGGGGTAGTATTGTTGAACCGACCCACCGAAAAACATATCGCATTTCCCGGTGTATCTATTTCCTTCTATTGTTACAGGGGTATTGCAACCATAGTGTTTATTTTTATTTTCATGAGAACCCATAATGCGTGATTGTTCTAAGTTTAGTCTAAATACTCCAGCTTGCTGTCCAGACCCCTCGACATAACTACCAGGTTGTGTTGATATGATAATTTTTTTATTTTGAGCAATTCCAATAAATATTTTCTTTTTCGGATTATAACCGATCTTACCGATAAGGTTTATTTGAGTTTTAGTTTTAAGGGAGTTTTCGTATTCAGTGGCGAGTTGGTAATATCTATTTGGTTTTAACTCTTTGAATCCCTGGGCTAATGCAACTTTCATCCAGTCGGTGAATGCGTCTCCCCATCCAAAATGGTGAACAGATTCACCAATTAAAAATCGTGCGGCTGTTAGTAAGGTTTTACTCTCTTTGACACATAAATTTTCAGAAAGAGATAAGATGATATTTGCATTCCGTACTTTTTCGGTCCGGGCACATGCCTTTCCGCCTGCTACCCAGGTATGTTGGCTTAAAGTGGACCCCTCAGTCAAGACCAATTCCAACCTAGCTTAAGGTAGAATGCTCATGGTTATTTTTTTCTGCAGCGCTAGGCTGCCTTAGCTAAATCTGCCTCTCCTAGATATACTCTCATGGGT
>Ga0222674_1000101_pt1 | contig 47448 bp, 42 predicted proteins | sample AntAcemetagen866_FD_179804 | JGI IMG/M metagenome (GOLD analysis project Ga0222674, IMG submission 179804) | Saline water microbial communities from Ace Lake, Antarctica - #866 | ecosystem: Environmental > Aquatic > Non-marine Saline and Alkaline > Saline | place: Antarctica: Ace Lake...
GTGGTTTTTTTTAGTTAAAAAAGCATCGAGGTAGTGGGTGTGTTGTTTGGTATCTAAGAGTTTGTGGTTATCTCGCTGGCCAAAGATATCTATGAGCATGCTACCTAACTCTTTGAGAGCCTTTCCGGTTATACTGATATCATTGACCCAGGCGTGAAATCGGCCCTTAGAGGTAAACGTCCGGCGAATAATGAGGGTATCATTTCCAGTGCGGTCTGTTTCCGAGGGGATGCCTAAATTTTGAACAAACATTGCTGCCGGATGAGATTTATCCAGCTCAAAGGTTCCGCTGATCGTGGCTTGATCACTACCCTTGCGCAGGGACTCTTCCCCAGCTTTGGCCCCTAGGAGTAAGTTTAACGCCTTGATTAAAATAGATTTTCCAGCTCCAGTTTCACCAGTAATGACGTTAAACCCTCGACTGAAGCTGATTTCCAGCGACTCTATAATTGCTAGACCTTTAATGGATATGTGGGTAAGCATAGTTTTAATCCTCGGAGTTCTTTTCTGTAGATATCACGAACACCTACCCAAATCCAATCTTTGCCCACATCACAATGTAAAAGTCTGTATCGGTTAGAAAAAACATCGTCTGAAATAGCTAAAGAACGTTGACACCTCGGCTTGCCACAGGTAAAAAGTAGCTTCTGTATTTTTGGGTGTTGGGCTCTTAGCTCAGTTGGTAGAGCAGCACACTTTTAATGTGCGGGTCGATGGTTCGAGCCCATCAGGGCTCACCACCACAAACTACAGTTTTTAGGCCAAGGAGTCCCTATCGTCTAGCTCGGCCTAGGACACCGCCCTTTCACGGCGGCGACGCGGGTTCAAATCCCGCTGGGGACGCCATTCTTAATCTGTTTTCTAGGTATCATCGTGGTTAGCATTAAAGAGCTTGAACGTGCATTAGAATCACTTGATAAAGCTCTTAATGAGTCTAAAACTGATATCACTCGTGATGCATCCATTCAACGATTTGAGTTTTGTGTTGAGCTGAGTTGGAAGACTTCTAAGAAAAAAAATGGGCTCTTCATCGACCGCGCCGAAGCAAGTTATTAGGGAGATGGCACAGAACTCTTATATTGATGATGTGGACTTTTGGCTTAAGTCTATTGATCAGCGCAATCTGTCTGCTTATACCTATAACGAAGAACTAGCCGAGCAAGTTTATACTTTTATTTTAGATTTTGCTCCGCGAGCAAAAAAATTATTAGAAAAGCTGCGTGACGAATGAAGTTTGGTCTTCCGAAAAATCACTACCAATTCTTTATAGAAAATTTACTAGGACCTCTTATTCAGCTGCAAGCTCATGTATGGGTATTTGGATCTAGAGCTAGAGGAGATCATCGAGAACACTCGGATCTAGATATACTTGTATCACCTTTAACTCCTAAAATTGAAAAACTCGTATCTGAGGTTGAAGAGACCTTCATCAATAGTAATTTTCCATATAAAGTGGATTTAGTTTTTCTTGAAAATATTGCTGCCAGCTATAAAGATCAGGTACTGCAAGAGCGGGTCGAGTTGACTCTTAGTTAGGGTGTTTTTAATTCTGAAATCTCTACAGCCTACCTCTTATAGATCGGCTTTGCATATGCAGGAGAAGATCTGAGGTCCCTTAAACTACGATCATTAACGCCTTCATCTGTAAGTCTTTCTACCAAATATAAAATGGGAGCTAGTACATTGATTCCTATACTGGGACTTTCATCATCGCCTGCACTTTGTGCAGTCAGTAATCTCATTGCTTCGATTTGTTCATAAATCTCAAAAAGAATCGTAATACGGTGCTCATTGACTAGTAGTTTTTTCTTGGTCGCTTGGGAGTTCATTTGTTTTTGTTTGATAAAGACTAGTTCTAGGTTGATTTGCTTAACTTGATCAAATTTTAATTTTTCAAGGGAAGCATTGCTTTTCAACAGTTCAGTTAGGCGCTCAAATAATAAGGCTCTAAAATACGGATCACCCATAATTCTAACAATTTGATATTTGCTGTCTACCAAACGTATCTTTGCTTGGGTGCTGCCGGAGGAATACAGTTTCTTTAGCTGTGAAGGAAGGTATATAAAATCATAGGCATCTCTAGCGAACATTAAGATACTATCTAAGTCACCGTAGGACGGCTCTGTTTCGTTCATGCCGGAAGGTTTACTCATTAAGTCTTTAGTGGATGACCACTGTGGTAAAAGCCCTTGGTAGGCTGTCGATTCTTTTTTCACTCTTTTACTTTTCGGCCTAGAAGAATCCGAGCCTGTTCTCTTGCTTATTGCAGGCCTCGCGGTGGGTTCCTTGAATACTCTGTTAATACGGATCTTTGAGATGTATGGAGTAACTTTCTTATTCACTTTTCCGTCTATAGAAAGCAGGGTGATAATTAAGACGTGTGCCACCAAGGAAATGGCTAAAGCGACGAATTTGCGATAATTTCGATCACTGAAAAGCTTCACTCTACCTCCCTTTGAAAATCCGGAACCTTTTCTACCGCTTACCTATTGAGTACTATACTGATTTTACTGCAAAAGCTTACGGTGTTGAAGGCCTCAGACCTTTGATGTGACGCGAAAAGTTAACGATAATGGGCGGATTCTTACGAAATTTAGTTGATTCTAATGTTAACGCAGTTATTTTGTTGAAAAAAATATGTTAATAGATTTAGAATGCTGTAAATTTCTAGCTGAATATTTTTTGAGGGGACGGTTTGCGTTATTTTAAAGAGGATCTCTCTGCGGGGTTAGTGGTCTACTTAGTAGCTCTTCCCCTTTGTCTTGGGATTGCACTGGCTTCGGGAGCCCCACTTTTTGCTGGATTAGTTTCTGGTATTGTTGCTGGCGTAGTGGTTGCTTGGCTTTCGGGGTCCGAAATTAGTGTTAGCGGACCAGCTGCCGGGCTTACTATTATTGTGGCGGAGGGGATTTCTGCCAGTGGTAGTTTTGAAGTGTTTTTGCTGGCTGTTGTTCTTGCAGGGATGCTGCAAGTGGTTTTTGGGTTGCTTAGAACAGGGTCGCTGGCAGGGTTGTTTCCCAATAGTGTGATCTCAGGAATGTTAGCTGCGATTGGTATTATAATTCTTTTGAAACAAATCCCCCACGGTCTTGGTCGTGATATGGATTACGAGGGAGATTTAAATTTCTTCCAGTTTTTTGATCAAGAAAACACATTTACTGAAATTGCAAAAGCAGTTGTTACCATGCACACCGGTGTACTGATGATAACGCTCACGGCCTTAGTTATTCTGATTATATGGAACACAAAAACTATAAAATCGATGCGTTTTTTGAAAGCGATTCCAGGTCCTTTATTAGTTGTAGTCTCTGGCGTCGCTATGAACGAAGCATTTAAGGCTTATATTCCTGGTTTATATATCAATGATGCCCAGAACCATATGGTCAACCTACCAGTGCTTGGATCGTTTGGTGCATTGTTAAATGAGCTTCACTTCCCGGTTGTAGATGTGGCGCGACTTCCGATGATTTTGTCGTTAGCAATCACGATTGCTATTATAGGTAGTATTGAGTCGCTGCTTTCTGTTGAGGCTGGAGATAAGATTGATATTCAACGTAGAATATCTCGACCAAACAAAGAACTAGTCGCTCAGGGAGTTGGGAATATTATTTGTGGCCTCGTCGGAGGGTTACCTATTACGGCCGTTATAGTTAGAACTTCTGCTAACGTATACGCAGGTGCACGGACAAGGTTTTCAGTGTTTGTTCATGGTTCTTTACTTTTAGTAAGCGTGCTTTTTATTCCACAGCTACTTAATAGAATACCTTTAGCTAGTCTTGCAGCAATTTTGATACTCGTCGGTTATAAGTTAGCGAATGCGTCGCTGTTTAAAAGTATGTATCGTCAAGGTATCGACCAATTCTTACCTTTTATGGTTACTATGATTGTAATTATTTTTTCCGATTTATTGACGGGAGTTTTTAGCGGGTTAGTAGTTAGCATGTTTTTTGTTGTGAAAGCTAATTATCACTCAGCAGTTACAGTGGTAGATAGTGCCGGACATTTTTATATTAGATTTACTAAGGATGTGTCTTTTACTAACAAGGTCCATTTGAAAAGTATTTTATCTACGGTTCCCGATGGAGCACATGTTTTGATTGATGGAGTCGGTGCGATCTTTATTGATCGAGATATTTTTGATGTGATAGAGGATTTTAGGCGGGGTGCTACCTACCGAGGTATCGTCGTCGAGACGAAGAACATGGCGACTAAAACTCAAGGGTTGTTTAAAAAAGGGGTAGATGGCAAACGTGGAGCTATACAAGAAACTGTTGCTGGGCAATAAGTCGTGGAGCAAAGAGAAAACAGATTTAGATAATGCGTATTTTTTAAACCTGGCCAAAAGTCAGCAACCTGATTTTCTCTGGATTGGTTGTTCTGATAGCCGTGTTCCTATTGAGACAATTACTGGGGCCAGACCAGGTGAAATTTTTGTTCACCGAAATATTGCAAATCTAATCTGCCCCGATGATATCAACGTATTAAGCGTTATTGAATACGCGGTCCATATATTGAAGGTGAGGCATGTAGTTGTATGTGGGCATTACGGCTGCGGTGGCGCTAGAGCCGCGCTTGACGATCAAAGCCTAGGCTTGCTAGATGACTGGATTGGTCGGATTAAGTGTACCCATGAAAGCCATAGAGAAGAGGTTGATAAGTTCCCGAACACCGAAGACCGTATTAATTCTTTGGTGGAGTTTAATGTCCGGGCCCAGGTGGAGAATTTGGTTGCAACTAAATCTATTCAGAGGGCTTGGGAAGAGTATAATGCTCCGTCAATACACGGATGGGTATTTAACCTTAAAACCGGTCTAATTGAAGAACTCGTGACGATCAAGCCTGAGGGTTTTTCGTAGAAGTTTTTCAGTCATATATATGCGGCTGTCAATTCTTTTGACAGCTTTTATCCTGGTAAATGCCTGTAAATACAAATTTTATGTATGGTCTTCCTTGGTCCGGTTATTGCTTAACATGCATTGGAGGTATGAAGAATGAAAACCGTAAGCGTCGAAAAGGTATTTAATATGAAAAAGATAATTGGTTTATTAGCAATGGTATTTGTCTTAACAAACTGTAGCTTTGGAGTCGATAATTCTTCTACCCTCGATGGTGACGCGATGTCTTTAAGAACAGAGGCTGAGATTAGAAGTACCCTGACTGCCAAGGGTTTTGAATTTTCTTCTGACACAGCTAGTGATAATGAAGCTTTTACAATGTTGGCGAAGAACTGGTACATGTTTTCTGATAAGTTCGAAAAAATTGCGGATAGCTACTATGGCGCGAAGATAAATATAAGTTTTGGAGAATTTTATGAGGTTGAATCTGGTGGTCGACCACATATCGGTCTTAACACAGAACCTAAAAGTCATGAGCTTATTTATGATGGTAAAGATAAGGTTAAGTTAGCGAGTCGTACCTTGGATATCGTTATGCGACTATTGCAGGCCGATGGATACCCCGAGTTAACAAAGGGAGAGATTAAGCCTAAGTTGAAATTCAATGGCGGCCTTAGTGATGTACTGCTAGCAGATCAGAAAAATTTTGACCTACTTCTTGAATCTATCGAACTAATTAATAAATTTGCTGAAGACAATAAAGCAAAAATAGACTCTGTGCAGGTAGGAAATAACATGGGCAATCAATTTTCTGAAGATATCAAGACCCTTATGATTTCTCCTAAATCGGTCGAATTTAAAGGTATTATTGAAACCATGAAAAAAGGCACGAAGTATTTAGGGTTTGCCAGTACCTTCGGTGATATATTGAAAGTAGTTGATATAAAGTAAATACTTCACTTGTTCTTTTGTCTTCGGCGTTTGGTTTGTGAGCGCCAGACACTTATTTCACTAACAAATGGTTTCATTAAATCTAGTAGGTCATCCGACTTTTTTGCCAGTGGTATGATCTCGTCGCCGGTCGAGTTCCCAATGTTAAGCCCCAAAGTTTCATTGTAAATGTACCAGGCAATTTTTGGTGGTTCTTCGGATAGTTCCACGGACTTAAGTTCTTTAAATAAGATTGCCAGATTAGTGATAGATAAGGTTTGGTTGGCGTGTACTCCATTAATCTCGTAAATATAAAGTTGCGGTAATTCACCAACGAGGCGAATTCTACCACGTAGTTCCATGGGGCGAAGTTCATCTACCTCTCGATCATTATAGGCGATGACCTCAATGTGAGTATCTCTCACATCTAGTATTTTCCATGAGCTAAAGATTTCTTCAGTAGTAGAATCTGTCTCTGTCTTCTTATTTGTTTTAACGGAAAGAGTTTCGTTTTGGTTTTTTGTAATGGATTGGAGAGAATATTCTCTGTTAATACTGTTGACTGCGGTAAGTTCCATTAGTAAAGCCTGATGTTTTCCTTTGTTTAGGTTTTCTACCACCACATTATTTTTAGACGTATCTGGCTTGAAGTTATCTGCTGAGCAGTTGCTGGCTTCTGCTGAGGCGCTTAGGCTGTATATCGAGAATAATAAAATCGTTAAGCGTATCATTTAGATCTCCGTTTTTGGTGGGGAAATAAGTCATAGAGATAGGTATCTACATTTAGGTAGGTTGCTGTATCAGAAATTGAGGGGCTAAGTAAAGCTTAGTTTATTTTTTACTTAGCGAGGCATCTCTTTAAGGGTTTCAAAGACGCTATGGCTCGGTATTGCGATATTAGAGTAGGCCAAGCTATAGCCACTGCGCTTTTGGCTTTTCGACCCGTAACGTAACTCTGCGACGTTGATTCCGAAAACTCGTAGTTCTCCGTTATGTTTAGCTAAAAGTGGCCCGCCTGAAGAACCTCGGCTCGCGTCGCAATCGTGATGAACGGTAGATAATACGTAGTTTCTAAATCTGATGTGGCAGTCCGTATGTATACCGGCCGTTTGGCCAAATTTAAAGTCACTACTATAACCGACCAAGCTGACGGTTGAGGGGATGGTACCAGTCGTTACATCTTGCACCGCTAGCCAGCCGTACTTATCTCCTAATGGCTCATTGAGTTTCAAAATAGCCCAGTCTTGGACGCTGAGACGGGTCTTACCGTTAGCTACGACTACCGCTAGCGCTTTATCTTGAGATTTACCGGCAACGTAATTAGGGTGAAACCAAATTTTTTCACCACGTAATTGACCGGTTATTTCGTTTGTGACGCAGTGAGCTGCTGTTAAGACTAAGTCTCTTGAGACTAGAGTTCCGGTGCAGCCCATTGAGAGTCGGCCGATGGCACGAAGCGGATAAGTGTGATTGGTGATAGCGGTACGGTCATCCTTGCCGAACACATTTTTCTGCTCACTCTGAGGCTCACTACCACATGATGTGATAGCTGCTAGAGCGAGCCCTAAAAAGAGGCTACGCATCTGTCTTATCCTTTAGAATCTTAGTAAGTTATGTTCTTTAAGTATCGTAGACTGGCCGACCGGTCAATAGAATTATTCTAAAAACTATAACCTGCTGTGATTATTTGTAATTTTAATAATCACGTCCGTTTTAACCCGCCTGAAATTTTAGATTCTGCTATAATTTACTAACTAAAGAATAATTCATAGATAGAGGTAATCGTGATGTTTAATTTGAGAACGTTTATGTGTGTGTTGCTGGGTATGGTTATGTTGAACTGCAGCAGCGATGATGGTGACAACAATGGTTCGACTGGGAGATCTAGTTCGACTGTTAAAGGGGTTTATTACGGAAGTGTTGCGCTTAGTTCGTCTTCTTTGGCTTCCACAAGTCTTCTCGGTAGTGATGACGCGGCTGATTGTAGCTTTAATTTAGATATCTACGCAGGGTCGGGCGCTTGCGTGACTCCGTTAAGTTATAAAGGTCATGCAAGGCTGATTACGGCTGCTAACTCCTCTGAAACCGATCCAGACAAGGGGGAGGTAAGACTGGTTGGGGTGACCGATAGTGTCGAAGGAAAAGAAGGTGAGATCATCAGCGGCGATGAATTTGACCTTGGTTCTTCTGATTCATTTACTGGTTATAACGAACTTTGGTTTCAGTACGAAACTCAAGCTCAGTATGATTATATTGGTGCAGAAATGAACTATGAGCGGGTGCAATTCAAAGTCAAAGATAAGTATGTCACTATGCTTTTAGTCGCAAGCCAACAGCCCTTTGTCGATGCATCAGCGGTGAGTGACTGTGGAGTTAGTGACACTCAAAAAACGGAATCAAGATATACGGAAGCCGATGTTTTATCTGGCATGAGTTTTCAGCGTGGGGACTACCTTTTTTGTGTTAAAGATTCGGCCGATGAAACCTGCGCTACCTCAGATTTTCAGTGGATCGATACTAGTTCGAAAACCTTGGTTTCTACTAGGCCTTCTAGTCCGAGGGTTCATAGTTTTTTAGTTAACGATCCTATTACTTGTAGCGATTCAGATTATTCAATGCAGGGAATCAAGGTTGCTGCTGAGTTGTCTACTAAGTTTAAACTTTATGCTGATTTTTCTAATGGCATTGACAGCAAGCAATGGCCGGATGCCAAAGGTGCTTTTGGTGAAGAACCGGATGCCGATCATTTACTTGATGAAGAATTTGAAGAGCCTTATTTACTTTACTACTACCAGGAAGACGGTAGTTCTACTGTAACTACTGGTACAAATCTCAGTGTCACATTAAACATTGACGTTAGTAACGTAGTTTATTTCGACGGTTTACCCACTTCAAGTATTAGCTCAAGTTCAATGGGTGAAGTTTTGAACAAGACATATCTCAAGCATGATTGGGCATTTCAAAAGAAAGCTGATAGCAGCGTCGTCGGTTATAGCATTAACCATTACTCAGCAATGAGTGTTACTGCTACTGTGGCAGTAACTGGGGGAACAGATCGTCCCGATGTGCTTGAAATCGATTGATGTATTAAAGGGAGTGGGGTGAGTTGTCACCCCACGTAACTTTAGCGTCTCGTAGATATATGTAAGAATTGAGTTTTGTATATTGACAGATATTAACCTGGCTAATGAGTAAAAGTATTTCCATTTGCTATGATCTACAGTAGATGCTGAAAAAAAATATGACTAAAAATAACTCAACAACCAGATTAAGCTTTCTCGATGCAGCCTTCTACAGCTTAATGGTGGGTGCAGGTGAAACTTATCTGGTCGCATTTGCTTTAGAGTTAGGGGTTTCCGAACGCTCTACGGCTGTCTTGGCGATCCTTCCTCTTACCATGGGCGCAGCGTTACAGCTCACTTCTAGTTTTTTCACCAGAATCGTAGGCTCTAGACGCTTATGGGTTGTCATCTGTTCGGTGCTGCAAGCAGTTGCCGTTGGTATGACCGCCTCGGCAGCCATAGATTTACACGTAGACCAAAGGTACGCGATTCTGTTTTGTTCAGCGACTCTTTACTGGGCCGCAGGTTTTTCAGCCGGCCCATCATGGAACGTTTGGATTTCTCAGATTGTTGATTCTTCAAGTCAAATGTCATTTTTCATGTGGCGAAATGTCATTATTCAAGTTTGTACTCTTTTGGGGCTTGGTCTTGCGGGTCTGTTTCTCCAGCAAGCTGAAGCAAATAAAACGGCTTTAGTGTTTATTATGATTTTCATTTTATCGGCGATCGCTCGTATTGCATCCAGTTACTTTCTTTGGCGTCATCCTGATAGTGATTCACCGATGACACCCCAAGAAATCTTGCCACCGTTATTTCATTGGCTTAAGAAGCCACTTGTCGCCTATTGCTTTGCTTTTACGTTTCTTCTTCAGTGCAGCGTTCATATATCAGCGCCGTTTTTTGCCCCGTATATGTTGAATAAGCTAAACTTTAGCATTTTAGAGTACACCGAATTACTGGGCATCGCTCTAGTCGCAAGAATGTCCGTCGGTTACGTCTTTCGTAAAACGAATCGGAAATATGGCGTTCAATCGATGTTCGTCGCAGGTTGTATTATGATCGCACCGATTCCTTTTTTGTGGACCCTTGGTGATCACTTCTATTATCTACTGATGCTCCAAATACTCTCAGGTCTCGCTTGGGGTGCATACGAGATTGGTCTGTTGCTATTTCTCATGCAAACTATTACTCACGATGAACGATCTCGACTCTTAACTTGGAATAATCTGACGTCCGCTCTTGGAATGGCGCTAGGAGTTTTACTTGGCTGGTTTCTGGCGCAGGTATCAAACCCCGAAAAAGAGACCTATCATTTTCTCTTTACTCTCTCATCCGGGGCCAGAGTCCTACCGCTTTGCTTGATAGGCGGCTTTGTTTATGCCATTAAGCCAGGGAAAATATACTTTCGGATTTTGGGTATTCGCGCAACAGGCTCAGCTATTATGAAGCCTCTCCTGGCTCGCAAAGAGAGTAGTAAGTAAGTTTATGCGGATGCCAGTTGGCATCCGCTGCGGGAACTAATCAGAACACCCCTCCGATTTCTGTGGGAGGGCGTATTATCTCTCGAATTAAGGTTCTTCACCTTCGGATTCTAGGTTATATCCGCTTTCCTCTTCAACGGAGTCATTTTCTGATTCCATCGGGATTTCTGGCTCTGGCTCGTCAGCTGATTCAAGGTCTTGGCTTTCGGGGTTCGATTCGTCGATTGTCGCGTTACTAGGTTCATCTGAACTGGTTGAATCATCTGTACCCGTCTGTGGATCTTGATCCGAATGTAGGTTACCTTTGTCGTTGTCTTTTTCAGTTTCGACAGCCTCTTTTACCTGACTATCATCAGATTTCTGACACATTCCGGCACTTAGAATACCGGCCAACAAAAACCAGGCAATAGCATGTACAATCTTGAACTTCATAAAGTTCCTCTCTACTACAAATGCAGTAATGTTAAAAAATCCAAAAGATCGGTACAGTGCAAATGGTCTTGCTCGTACCCAAAACGAACGGTAGGAATAATTAGTATTCCAGCATTCTTATGGGAATGTCAACAAAAAGCGCTGGGGTGAAGTAAAGAGTTTTATTTCGTTACCCAGTCAGTGCAGACGCTAGGTATTCGTAGGGACCAAGTTCATTCGTCTGGGTAAGAATTTAGACTTTTACAATTCAGGATTCAGCCGCTCTAACTCTTTGATCGTGTAGACAGCGGTCGAGAATCCGTTGGTAATCCAAGCGTACTGCAACCCATATTCGCTCGCTAAACGTTTATAAAAGCCTAGGTCACCATACCCATCTACTGTGCCACTTGGAATGACGGTTCCTGCGATGTCTCCCGTAGGGGTATTAAGGGAGAAGTAATGGTTGTGGACATGGCTTTGCATTTTATAGCCAGATAGCATTGCGGCTTTAAGGTAGGGTTTAACCCATTTAATCTCTGGCGGTGATTCACTGTTGCCACTGAGCATGTAGATTTGTACTTTATAGGACTTTGTTAGGATGAAGGCTTGAAACTCTGTTTGTGGGTCCTTTTTCGATAAGTGGTGATGAAGTAAGCTTGCTTCTAGGCACCGGATGTCGGTAATCATGCTAGTCTTTTTCTTAATGATCATGTCGAAAGCTTTTACCGCCCAATCTCCAAAGGCTCTGAAAAATAAGTCTCTTTGCTTTGTTAGTAATTTATAGGGATTTGGATCGGTGAATGAACGGACTTGGTTTCTAAGTTTCGTGAGAGCTGGGCTATCTGGTAGATCGGTTGAAAGGTATCGATGGTCCTCGGTGAGGTTAAACTGTAAAAGCTGTGCTTTTTCATAGTTATAAACGGACGAAGGCTCGATAATTTCACAGCCAAATAAATGGTTGTTTGATAACAATACGGTAACGAATAGAAGTGCGGTTTTCATGCTTATTTTATTTTAACTACGCTAATCATGCCTTCGTTCATTCTGGGTATGTAGAGCAGCTGCTGTCTTGAATTTTCGATGCCGATATCAGCAGAGCCTTTCATTCCATAAAAAAGCGTACGAGTTTTTCCGGAAGGTTTGACTTGAAACACCTTACCAGCGACCCAATCGGATACGATGAAGTTGCCTTTTTTGTCTTGTTCTAGGCCGTCTAAATTTCCTAAAGGTTTTTTTGTTATGTAACTTATTTTTTTTGTTTTTAGGTCTATTGCATAGAGTCGGCCGGGAACCTTGGTAGACCAGTCTTTGGTTAGCCCCCAAGATGCGACGTAAAGTTTTTTATCTAGAACTAATAGTCCATTGGGAGATTCGAAGGATGGTCCATCGGCGAATATTTCGACCTTTTTGCTTCGGGGTATTTTATAGATGCGTGATGCTATTGTGTCGGAGACGTATAAATCACCATTTGTATCAATGGCTACATCGTTTAGAAACTTAGCGTCTTTAATCGGTATTTTATGGAGGATTTTTCCTGAGCGAATATTTATACCAACGACTTGGTCGATGTCGGTTACCCAAAGAACTCCTCGGTGAGATCTCATGCCTTTTGGTGCATTCAATCCAGTTACCCAAGGAGAGAGTTTTTTGGGCTTTTCGGTGGCTTTAAATTTAGCGATCCAGCCTTTGCCATTCTTCTCGTCACCGGCACCAGTAACATTTGAAACAAACACCAATCCCGATTTCGGTTCTATGTAGACGCTTTCTGGTTGAGTGGCATCTTTAATTTCGTAAACGACGGGAGTGAATTTTGGGTAGCCACCATCTTTTATCGTTAGGTCGCGGTTTATATTAGCGCTTGCAGCCAATGAGATCGGGAGAGCGAAGAGTTTTAAAAAACTTAACATGTGGATAATCCTTCAATCTTGTATGTCATTTCAACGAGGCCTTCAATATGCCTCGAAAGTGCCTATTTCACGGTTTTTTTTCACGTTTGGTAGCGGGTGTAGGGTTCCGTGAAATGAAATATAAACGCCTGGGGTTGCTACCTTTGCTGCCAATAAGGCTTCCGTTACGTTCTGTCGAGCATCAGTATCCTCGAATCCCATCGGCTTCATAGCTCCGGTAAAAACAACCGGGGCCGCTGCATTGGGAATTGCACTATAACAGTCTTTCGCAGATTGATCCATGGTATCCGTACCGTGAATGACCACTACAGGGGTTGTGCTAGTACATAAAGATTTAATAAGAGAGGTAAGTTGGTTACGATCATCGTTGGTCATGTCGAGTGAGTCTTTGTTAATGATAGAATGAAATTTAAACTGGCTAAAAGGTAGCCGTAGCTTGCTCGTTATAAACTTCTCGATCTCTGATGTTCGGTTTAATAACGTTCCTTCACTTTCATCGTAGGATTTGTCGATGGTACCGCCGGTCGTGATGATATGTGTGAGTTGCTGGGTCAAGTTAATACTGCTCCTTTTGAGCTTTAGCCCAAGCATCTTTTAAGGTAGCGATGCGGTTAAATACCTGGTTTTCAGGTGTGCTATTTTTTTCAAGACAGAAATACCCGAGGCGCTCAAACTGAAACGCTTGTTCTGGTTGGGCATTTTTAAGAAGAGGTTCTAAGTAACAGTTAGTTAGAGTTTTTAATGACTCAGGGTTTAAGTGAGTTTTAAAATCGACGCCTTCTTTCTCACCTTCGGTTGGGTTCGGGACGAGAAACAAGCGGTCGTAGACATTGACCTTGGCTTTTATTGCGTGTTTTGTGGAAACCCAATGGATGATACCTTTTACTTTTCTGCCATCTGCTGGTTTTTTACCACCAAGTGTATCCGGATCGTGAGTACACTTTAGCTCTATGACTTTTCCGTTATTATCTTTAATGACTTCGTTGCATCTAATTACATAGCCATAACGTAACCGAACTTCTCGATCAGGAGCTAGGCGAAAAAACTTCTTAGGAGCATCTTCCATAAAGTCACTGCGCTCAATGTAGATCTCTCTGCTGAACGGTATATCGCGGCTTCCCATGGTTTCGTCTTTAGGGTGGTTGGGAGCATTAAATAACTCTACGTGACCTTCTGGTATAGATTCGATCGTGACTTTTAGAGGATCAAGTACAGCTAACGCCCGACCTGAGGTATGCTCAAGATCGTGTCTTACACACTCTTCTAAAGTACCCATATCGATGATTGATTGCTTTTTACTAACACCGATTCGCTCACAAAAATTTCTCAATGAAGCTGGCGTGTAGCCTCGGCGTCGGATGCCTTGCAGGGTCGGCATACGTGGATCATCCCAGCCGTCGACATGCCCGCCTTCGACTAGTTCTCGGAGTTTACGTTTCGAAGTGATCGTGTAGTTTATGTTTAGTCGAGCGAATTCGATTTGTTGCGGATGGTTTTCAGTTTTTAGTTCATTTAATAACCAATCATAAAGTGGCCTGTGATCTTCAAACTCTAGGGTACACAAAGAGTGAGTGATATTTTCAATAGAGTCAGATACGCAGTGAGCAAAGTCGTACATAGGGTAGATGCACCACTTATCACCTGTTTTGTAGTGATGAAAGTGCCGGATACGGTAGAGTGCCGGATCTCGTAGGTTGATGTTGCCAGAAGACATGTCGATCTTAGCGCGAAGAGTGTGAGCGCCGTCTTCGAATGCGCCCGTGCGCATTTTATCAAATAGTTCGAGGTTTTCGGCGACGCTGCGATCTCGGTTAGGGCTGTTTTTCCCGGGTTCGGTCAAAGTACCTCTGTAGGTTCTAACTTCTTCGGCAGATAGTGAACAAACATATGCCTTTCCAGCTTTTATTAGCTCAACTGCGCATTGGTATAATTTTTCGAAATAGTCAGATGCGTAGTAGAGGTTTTCACCCCAATCATAGCCCAGCCAGTTGATGTCCTCTTTGATTGAGTCCATGTATTCTTGGTCTTCTTTGAGAGGGTTCGTGTCATCAAACCTAAGGTGACAGACTCCACCGGAGTTCTCGGCAGCGGTTCCAAAGTTAACGTAAATAGATTTGGCGTGGCCAATATGTAAATAACCGTTGGGTTCCGGAGGGAACCGGGTAACGACTCGACCAGAGAATTTACCGGACTTAGCATCATCAGCGATAATTTGACGAATAAAATTAGAGGTTTTTGGTTGATTAGTAGCATCCACCGACATTTTAGGCTCCCTGTTAAAATCGTGATCTTTTTTACCACAATGAGGGCGCTTATGGGAACGGGATTGATTTATAAATAATGAGGCATGGCCTAATTAAAAACCTCGGGAAGACTTATCTGTCCCGAGGTTACTAAAGAGAAGGGTTTAACAAAACCTACTTAGGTTTTTTGAGCTGGGTTTGGAGAAATGATTTTTCTCTTTTTGATGCGCTCAACGAGCGTCGTGCGGTTTAGGCCCAAAAGCTTTGCCGCTTGGTTCTTGTTGTGATGGGTTCTTTCAAGGGCCTCAATAATCATTTGATTCTCAAGACTTTCGACGTATTGCGTGAGGTTGATTCCGTCTCTGGGTAAAGTGAAACGTTCTCGGGGCTGTTGGGTGCCTTCATTGTTTTGAAGAGTTTGGGCGATCGGTGCGAGAGGCATACTGGTATTTGTGCGTGTCGATGTATAGTCGCTATCGTTTATCGATCTTGATAGTCTCACTTCGTTTGGTAGGTGCTCTGCTAGGATCTCTCCACCATTTTTTAAAATGACGAGCCGCTCTACTAGGTTTTGAAGCTCTCTGATGTTTCCCGGCCACTCATAAGAGCAAAGTAGCTCCATAGCCGGGTCACTTAGGTAGCAGGGCTCACTCAAGTTGTGGATACGGTTCGCGATGTTTAGGAAATGATCTAGAAGAGATACGATATCCGGTCTGCGTTCACGTAGTGGTGGCAAGGTTACAGGCAGAACGTTTAGGCGGTAGAATAGGTCTAACCGGAACTGACCGTTTCTTATGGCTTTTTCTAGGTCAATGTTGGTAGCAGCGACAATTCTTACGTCGGCTTGTTTTAGGTGGCTACCGCCAACCGCAGTAAATTGCTTCTCCTGAAGAACTCTCAGTAGTTTTGCTTGGAGGCGAAGAGGCATGTCTCCAATTTCATCTAAGAATATGGTGCCACCATTGGCGACCTCAAAGTGTCCGGCACGCCTAGAGGTGGCGCCGGTGAAGGCTCCTTTTTCGTGCCCAAAAAGTTCTGATTCAAGGAGGTTTTCAGGTATCGCACTGCAGTTTATGGGAACAAATCTTTTCTCGCTGCGAGTGGAAAGTCGGTGAAGAGCAGAGGCAATGAGCTCTTTTCCAGTACCGCTTTCACCAAATACCAAAACGGCGCTGTCAGAGCGTGCGATTTTGGCAACGGTCATGAGGATATCGGAAATAGCAGGGCTTCTGCCAATAATTTCTGGGAAGCAATCTCTCCAGTTTTCACCTGAGAATCCTGGCTGTTTAGAACCCGCATCAAATAGAAGTGCAGCCTCAGAAGTGTGCTGGTGATCCAACGTTTTGTCAGTCCTGCTCATGAAGGAGGTCGCTCCCTTCCTACTGGAAACTGGTAGCCCCAAATTAGGGCTGCTGTTGATGATTTGATGGTTGAGGGGTCTAGCGCTTCATAGATGCTGAAACGTGTTCTTCCTCGAAATGTATTGTGTGGTTTATGTATTAAGCATACTACAGTTAGAGGAAGACGTGCAATTATGTTACAGGAATTTATTTCCTATATTCAAGCACCTATACCCCTAACTAAGACTGATTATTAGAAAATTTGCAGAGTTTTTTGATGCTTTTCTTTTGGATAGATAGCATAATAAAACCCCCGTAAAAGTCGATCAAAAATAGGAAGATTGCTCTGAAAGTTGCTATAGTTCATGACTGGTTAGATACCTACCGAGGTGGGGAAAAAGTGCTCGAAGCTATCTTGAGTTTGTATCCTGATGCTCCGATTTACACGCTGTTTTATAACCCTGCGAAGCTTCCGGCCTCGATCACTCAAAGAACTGTGATTCCGGCAACAAACTCTAAATGGTTGTCTAAGTTTCGTAAGTTGTTGCTGCCATGGTTGCCGACAATGGTCGAAGGTTTGGATCTTTTTGGTTACGACCTGGTGATATCAAGTTCTTCGTGTGTGGCTAAAGGGGTGATTGTTCGACCGGATGCCAAACATATATGCTACCTGCATTCTCCCATGCGTTATATTTGGGATCAGAGAAATGAGTATTTAAATAAAGTCGGAAACATACCTATTATTGGTATGTTATCTAGCTTAGTAGCTAGCTATCTTAGAACCTGGGATGTGGCTAGTGCTACCCGAGTGGACCAGTTTATTGTAAATTCTAGATTTGTAAGTAAACGGGTCGAGCGCTATTACCGGAGAGATTCGGTGGTGATCCACCCTCCGGTAGAAACGGCCGATGTGGTCAATAGAGAACCCGTGGGAGACTTCTTTCTGGTTGCTGGTGCGCTCGTCTCTTATAAACGGATTGAGCTAGCAATCGAAGCCTGCGCCCTGAGCGGGGTACCGTTGGTGGTTGCTGGTGGCGGGCCTGGTGAAAAAGCTTTGAGACGTCTAGCTGGGAAAAACGTGCGGTTTGAAATTTCTCCGAACCGGGAGCGGTTGATAGAGCTGATGGGACAGGCAAAAGCGTTGCTTCATCCCGGTGTCGAAGATTTTGGCATACTGCCGGTAGAGGCTATCGGCTGTGGCTTACCGGTTATTGCTTTTGGTCGCGGCGGGGCCTTAGATTATGTGCGCCCAGGAATTTCGGGCATATTGTTTGATGAGCAAACCCCGGATTCGTTGTCTCGCGCTATTAACTCATTTGACAAATCCAGCTACGAGGTCAATGCTTTGAAAGGTGTGGCCGCTGAATTCAGCCGTCAGGTTTTTTTAGAAAAGATTCAGGCCGTGATTATTAAAGTGTTGTCAGGAAAAAATACATGAGTTCACTCAAAAGGCGTTCCTTACTACTTTTGATTCGAGTTGCAGTTGATTTAATCGCTGTGGCTGGAGCGTGGATGTTAGCATATTGGTTGCGGTTCCACGCGGGGCTAGAGCATCCCAAAGGTGTACCAGCGGTCGGACTTTATCTACGTTTGATTCCTTTTATTTGTGTTATCTGGTTATTTGTATTTTCCGCTGCAGGGTTTTATCGGCGTTCCATGCTTCGACGTTCGGCTGTATTAGAGGCGTTGGACATCATACAAAGCTGTATTCTTGCTAGTTTGGCTTTTATCGCTTTTACCTATTTTTATAGTGAATACCTTTACTCTAGAATTACTTTGTTGTTCTTCGCGTTGATTCACCCATGGGTGATTATTACCGGCCGTAGTCTGGTGCGGAAAGTCTTACGCCTTAGACGACGCCACCAACCCGCCCGTGGGACTTTGATTGTTGGTTCAGGTTATGCTTTAGCTCATGCACTAAGTTTAGCTAAAACCAGTGACTTTATGGTTACTAAGGTTCTTGGTGTGGTTTTGGTCGGTGACGAAGACCAGATTAAAGAAGGTCGGAGCTTATGTGCTCAATACGGGATTACTACCTATGATGATCCCGGCGATTGGACGGCTTTTTTAGCGGATAAACTGGTTCAAAGTGTCGTGATTTCTGTGCCAAACGCTGCCTATGGCTACCTAGAGAAACATATTTACGAGATTTCAAATCAGGTTTCCGATGTGAAGGTCATTCCAGATCTGCTTCGTTATTCGCGGCTAGGTGCTGGGATTGATATTGTTCAAGGTGTCCCGGTTGTAAACATCCATGAGAGTCCCTTGGAGGGGATGGGAAGTCTTCTAAAGAGGATGGTGGATATCTTAGGGGCTGCAGTGGCTCTTGTTATTCTTTGTCCTCTTATGGTTTTGATTGCGCTTTTTATTAAGAAGGCATCACCGGGTCCAGTCTTTTACCGACAGGTTCGGATGGGACTGGATGGAAATACCTTTGACTGTTTGAAGTTCCGCTCAATGCCAGTCGATGTTGAGAAAGACACTGGTCCGGTCTGGGCGCAAGCAGGTGAAGACCGTGCGACTCCGGTTGGCCGAATCCTGCGCAAGTATAGTTTTGATGAGTTGCCTCAGTTTATAAACGTGTTGCGAGGCGATATGAGTCTAGTCGGCCCACGTCCTGAGCGGCCAGTATTTGTCGATCAATTTAGAAAAGAAGTTCCGGGCTATATGCTTAGGCATAAAGTCAAAGCTGGGATTACTGGGTGGGCTCAAGTACACGGATGGCGCGGCAATACCAGCATAGAAAAACGCATCGAGTACGACCTGTTTTATATTCAGAACTGGTCGTTGTGGTTAGATGTACGGATTATTGGAATGACGATCAATGAAGTTGTTTTTGGTAAGAATGCGTACTAACAAGAAGCATCAGCAGGCAATTCAAAGAATCCTCTTACTTGTTTAAAAAACGGATCAAAATCTTTTTCTCCAGATATGTCAGGATACATAACGCTTCTTACGTTTCCAGCGTCATGCTCCATTTGAAGGCCGTGGCCTACTTCGTGAGAAAATAGTTTTGTTAAGTCGTAACGTTTATTTTCATTATCTGAGTTTAATCGATTGTGTACATAATCGTAATCAAACTCTAAAGACATCGTATAGACTAAGGTCCGGTCAGAGCCGGCAGTATTATTGGAATAACTGATTCGTTCCCACTGGCCCCATCCCACTTTACCGTCGCGTTTTTGTAAACCCTTAGTAAGGGTGACATGAGAGTTTGCATCATCAGCATTCTCGACTAGAGCGATTACCTTTGCGCAGGTTCTAGCGTTGAATAAGTCGACCAAAGATCGAAACTCGTTTTGTACTTCGTTGTCATCGGAATTAACATAGATTCGGTATTCTTTTTGTTCTCGTTCGCCTTGACCAGCTTGGCCACAAGCATTGAGCAGAGATATGAGACTTAGAAGGAAAAAAATAGGTTGGTAAAAAGGTCTTTTCATAATCAACATCCACGGAAACAGCAACAACATTAAAGGAAAGCTCGTATGAGCTAATAGAAAGATATCATAAACTATAATAATGTCAAGTATTTTATTAAAACTTTTTAATATTTTATAAAATTATTAAAATACTTATGATAATAGCGTGTTGTATAACTGTCTGATATTGCGTGCGGATAAAGTTAAGTAACAGAAAATATTAATGAATTAAGTAGCTTGGTTTGCTGTTGCCGAGGAGCTGTTTTCTGGACGATCTTCCTTCATGGTGAGCCACAGGTGCTAAGGTGGCGACCGGCTAAATGAGCTCCCGAGCCCTATATTGGGATAGCCAAGGAACTGTGGAATTCACCTCCACAGTTTATCAAGTGTACGCCTCCTCCACCGGCTCAATTCGTTGACACCACTTCTTGGTCCGTGTTACGAAGCGTTCGAAAGTTAGCAATATTTTATCAAACGCGTGGAGAGACAAATATGAATAAATTTTTGTTATTGCTGGTTGCGGTATGTGCTTTTTCTTGTAGCACACAAGATACTTCAAAAATGAAAGCTGATGTGAAGGGACGCTCTATAGTTTACGATGTTGATATACCCGACAACATGTTTGAGTACCTTAGAATTATCCCGGATGTTGATGGGAAAAAAGTTTTAGCGGTGAGAGGGGGAGACTGTGAAATAGTGATGGTGTTTTCCGGCAGTTCTATTGAAGTCACTTTAACATCACTAGCTACTAAAATTACTGAGCCTACGGAACCTAAGATAAGCGATAGTCTTGCTTATACGCGGATTGCTACCGCATTTCGTGAAGTAAGAGCTAAAATATCGGATGATAAAAAATATTTTAAAAGTACTTCTCCTTTTAGGGTCGCCACTATGGATGACCCTTCTCACTTACTCTTTTATGGGAAGGGATCTTCAGTAGATGTAGTTAAAGTCTATTTTTACTACAATAAGAATGTTTTCATAAGTTTGTTTGATTCTGCGACGGCCTCCGAAAGGTGGCCATCGCCAGTGGAGTTAAAGTTCGAGAACTCTTTTTTCCTGGATTAGGAAGTAGATTGAATTTTTCAGATTATTTTTAGAAGTCTATTTCTATTTTAGTGAAATAATGCCAGATTTTAAACTAATATGTACATTAGGTTAAAGTCAGGTAGTTTTTTTGAACAGTTACAAAGACCTCGTTAAACAACACCCCAGATATCTGCTCTATGCCTTACTTCATACCTCAGCATCGGGGTTTGGGCAGACGTTCTTTTTCAGTCTATTTGTTACTCCCATCTGCGCTTATTATCAGCTTGAGCGTGGGTTCTATGGAGGGATGTATGGTCTGGCGTCGGTTGTGAGTGCTGGTTTGTTGTTTTTTACCGGACCGGTTATCGACCGGGTTAACGTCCGGAATTTTAGCTTATTTACTACTTTGGTGGCAGCTAGTGGCTGTTTTATTATGGGGACGCGGCCCAGTGTTGAGCTGTTCTTCGTCGGAGTTGTATTGCTTCGTCATGGTGGTCAGGGTCTGATGCCTCATATCAGCTCTACTTCGATTGCCCGGTTTTTTGCTGGTGTTAGAGGCCGCGCCCTGTCTATTGCTAATCTCGGGTTTTCTCTGGGTGAAGGCACCTTACCGGCATTGATGGGGTATTTGCTGACCAAGTTAGACTGGTCTCAGATTTTTTTAGGGTGCGGTGTATTCCTAGTAGTGGTGTTTATCCCTATCAGCCAATTGTTACTTTCTAGAAACGATGTATTTCTCACACCGATACCTCGTGACAAGAGTAACGATACTACGACCGATAAATCTAATTCAGCTTGGCGGCTGGTTCTTAGGTCGAAGTATTTTTTCATGGTGCTGCCGATTTGTATGAGCGCGCCGGGTTTGTTAACTGGTTTTATCTTTTATCAGTCTGCGATTGCCGAAGAGAATAACTGGAGTTTCTTGTGGGTCTCATCGTGTTTTGCAGGGTTTGCTCTTGCACGAGTTTTTTCTTCTTTTAGTGCAGGTCCGTTGATTGACCGTTTTAGTGCAAAAAGTCTTCTTCCCTTTTATGTCATACCAATGATCACCGGTTTTGTTTGTTTATTGACGATTCCTAATCAATTCGCCGTGCTGTTATTTTGGATGGCCGGCGGTATTAGTGTCGGGTTGGGAAGCACAATAAAGCAAGCGATCTGGGCCGAAGTTTTTCCTGTTTATTGTTTAGGTGCAATCAAAAGTATTATGGGTCCGGTGGTAGTATTTGCTACTGCGATTACTCCGCCGTTATTTGGCTGGGCGCTTGATTCTGGTTATGTCATAGACGATTTATTGCTGGTGTCGATTCTGTTTACTGTAGCTTCGATAGGGTTAGCTCTGCTGGCGGCTAGGTATACTGTTGATACGCAGTCGGTGAGGTCGTAGTTATTCTTCGAGATTTCTATTTGTCTCAACAATACGAAGCCAAAGATGCTCGTGACCATGGTCGATTAAGTAGGTTTTGAAATCTGGTTTCTTTTTATAGTGGTAGAGGATATTCACGAGCTTGTTTTCTTCTGTTAGTCTTTCTGCCAGTTCATCTCCTAATTTATTTTTATCTATTTTAGGGTGGTGCCTTCGTCTGGGTAACTCTTTAAGTCCAAGGATGCTCATCCGTTCGATTAATACCTGTGCCTGATATGCCCCGTTTACGTCTTTATATCGTCCTGCTAATTTCGCTCTTTTATCCATCTCCTCGAACATGGGATAAAATATTTCATGGTTATTTTGGTAGATATAATTTCTAAAACCGGTTTTTTTTCTGTACCTTATTAATTGTACATAAATAAGATTCTCATCCGCGATTTCGCTAGCCAATTTCTTGGCTACTCTAAGCTTTTCATTTGAAGCGTTAAGTGCTTTTGGGAGTCTGTTTAGGCCTACTGCCTCCATACGGGTTATTAGTTGGTAAGCATAAAACGCTCCTTCGGGGTCTTCGTATTGTTTTTCTAATTCCGCTATTTTATCCATCTTTTCGAATATGGGGTAAAATATTTCGTGGTTATTCTGGTAAATATATTCTCTGAAACCAGGTTTGTTCATGTTTCTCTTTACTTGGCGTTGTATATGGTGTTCCTCTACTCGTTCGTCAGCTAGTTCTCCAGCCTTTTTGAGTTTTTTGTCTGATGGGGTGAGTAGCTTAGGAAGCCCGTCCAGCTCCAGTGCTTCTATGCGTGTTATTACTTGGTACGCAAGGAACGCGCCCGCGGGATCTTCGAATTGTTTGGCTAACTCGGCCCTTTTGTCCATCTCTTCGAATATGGGATATAAGATCTTATGGTTGTTCTGGTAGATATATTCTCTAAAACCTGGGTTGTTTTTGTGACTCAGTATCTGGATGCAAATATGGTCTTCTTTTATTGATTCATCAGTTAATTTTCCAGTCGTCTTAAGTTTTTTGGCCGATGAACTGAGTTGCTTGGGGAGGCGGTTTAGGCCTAGTGCTTCTAAATCTGTTATAACTTGTTTAGCATAAAAAGCACCGGTTCCTTCTTTGTAGACTTTTGCCAGCTTGTTTTTGGCTTTCTTCATACTCTCGTGATAGGAAAGATTATTCCAATATTGTTGGGGTACCTGGTCTTCTAAGTATTCTCGGTATCCGGTTGAAGAAGTATTTTTATAGGATTTGTACATTTTCGTGCGTAGACTGCGTTCTTGTCTATTTTTTTTCGAGTGTACCGGGGTACTGGTAAGCCCCATTTCATGTATTTCCTTAATATGGTCGTAAGCTAGTCCAGCTCCTGGACCATAAGTAACCTCAGCCTGGGCGCGTTCACGCAGGCTTGTTTCATCGTACTCTAATTTACGTCGTTTCCGCGTGGCTAGTATTTCTCCAGCATCTAAACCTGACGAGTGTCTGGTTGATTCGAATCTTTGTGAACGGCTCAGAGGTATGTTGTGTCTTTTTGCGAATTGTCTTAATCCAGCTACGGTGACGCCCATTTGTTGGGCGAGAGCTTCAGTGGGGATGAAATAGTTTTCTACTATAAATGCTTTAGCTACGTCGATTTGAAGTTTGCCATTTTTCTTAATATAACCAGGTCCTACTGGGTTTTCCACATTTCCAGGAGTGCTGAAAACCTTTGAAAAATCGCCATATAATCTATTCAGTTTCGCGGTAACAGACCCTGCGGTTCTGTAATCGGGATTTTCAGGGCTAGTTTGAAATACGTCGTTTATCCAGTCGGCAATTTCCTGGGTTTCGTATTCAGATTTATATAAAGCAATTAATAGAGTTTCTTCGTCAAAGTCTTCTCCGGGGACTTTCCGATCCCATTTGACGTTTCTATTTTTTTCTCGTTTGTAGTGGAGTTGAAAGCGCAGCGCTTGCTCACCAATATCTAAGACTTGGGCAATCTTATCGATCGGCCAATTATGATCGATGAGTTCTTCGGTAATTTTTATAAGAGTATATTTTTCTAAGGACTGACTAAGATTTAAATCTTTTACCAGTGCTAGGTTTTTAATTTGAAATACTGATAGCTTGGTTTTAAAAGCTTCTTCGATTGAAATACCTAGTAGGCTCAGGTCTTGATAGATCGCTGATTCTTTTACACCGAGAGTTTTTGCAATTTCGGGGATACTTTTATTTACGAGGTGGGTTTGGTAGAAAAAGTACCTTGAAAATACCGATGGTTTTTCGAGTTGAATGGTTCTGTAAACCTGGCTTAATCTTTGAAGTGTTTCTTCCTTGCTCCAATGAGTGAGAGCTAAATTTTCGTAGTACTGAGCTAGGGTGAGCTCAATATATTCTATGGTTTCTTTTGAAAACCCGTAGGCTTGGGCTAGTTTGTTTCGCTCTTTCTCTATTAGTGGGTCAGGTACAATTAGAAGCTCAATCATATCGCCTTGGAGTTTACCGTTGATATAAATCGCGTCTTTTTCTGATCTAATGTTTTTCTTTAAAATGGTGGAAATATTATTAGGATCAAACTTGTTAGTAACTGCGCCTATTCTAAACTCTTCACTTAACTGGCCGAGAGCTTTTCGGCAAAGCTCGGTATTCGGTGTTTCTCCGAAGCTCTCCTGAGGGGGGGCTAAGAGAGAGGTTAAGATGAAAGATAAGAACAGTCTTTTCACTGGGTGTCCTAAGTATGAAGTTTCTCTATTCATCGAGATTTTTACTGGCCTTAACTATCAGAAGCCAAAGGTCCTCGTAACCGTGGTCGATTAAATAGGTTTTGAAATCCAATCTCTTTTTATAGATGTCAATTAGCATAACGAGGTTATTCTCTTCTATTAATTTATTAGCTTGTTTCTCTCCTAATTTAGCTTTGTCTTTCTTAGAAGGACGAATTCGTCTAGGTAGATTTGTTAGTCCAATGGCAATCATGCGTTCTATCAGAATGTGTGCTTTATACGCCGCATTTACATCTTTATATTTCTTAGCAAGCCTTTTTTTCGTCTTTTGTTCTTTGAAAAATGGATAGAAAATTTCATGATCATTACTATACATATACTCCCTAAAACCAGATTTGTTTTTATTCCTTACGATTTGCTCATAAATATTACCCTCTTCGATTAGATCAGCAGTCATCTTAAGGTTTTTTCTAGCTGAAGAGCTACCTTTTACGGGGAACCTGTCTAGGTCTAGTGCTTTTAAACGAGTGATTACTTGGTATGCATGGAATGCGCCTACGGGGTCTTCGTATTGTTTGGCCAGGTCAGTTTTTTTATCCATCTCTTCGAACATGGGATAAAATATTTCATGATTATTCCTATACATATACTCTCTAAAACCAGGTTTGTTCTTATTCCTTATTATCTGATCGTAAACTCTACCTTCTTCGATTAGGTCGCCAGTCATTTTAAGTTTTTTTCTAGCTAACGAATCAACTTTTATGGGGAATCTGTCTAGGCCCAGTGCTTTTAAACGAGTGATTACTTGGTATGCATGGAATGCGCCTACGGGGTCTTCGTATTGTTTGGCTAATTCGACCCTTTTGTCCATTTCTTCGAATATGGGATATAAAATTTTATAGTTGTTCTGATAGATATAATCTCTAAAACCAGGTTTGTTTTTGTGAACGGATATCAAATTGGCCATACGATTTTCCTTTATTCGTTCATCAGACAATTCCCCGGCCTTTTTAAGCCTTCTTTCTATATGGCTGAATTGGTCTGGGGCCCTATTTAGCCCTAATGCTACTAAACCTGTTATGACCTGCTGAGCATAAAAAGCACCGGCCCCTTCTTCATAGGATTCTGTTAGCTCATCTTTAGCTTTTCTGATGTTCTCTAGAGAGGTTATATTGTCCCAGTACTGTTTTGGTACTTTTTCTTCTAGGTATTTCCGGTATCCAGTTGAAGGAGGGTTTCTATAGGCATTAGTCATTTTCGCACGGAGATTAAATTCTTGTTTGTTTTTAGATGTATATGACGGGGTGCTGGTAAGTCCCATCTCATATAATTCCTTAATATGGTCGTCAGCTAGCTTAGCCCCGGGGCCATAAGTAGCCTCGGCCTTTGCGCGTTCACGCAGGCTTTTTACATCGTACTCTAATTTACGTCGTGTCCGCGTGGCTAGTATTTCTCCAGCATCTAAACCTGACGAGTGTCTGGTTGATTCGAATCTTTGTGAGCGGCTTAGAGGTATATTGTGTCTTTTTGCGAATTGTCTTAACCCCGAGACTGTGACGCCCATTTGTTGGGCAAGAGCTTCAGTAGGGATGAAATAATTTTCTACTATAAATGCTTTGGCAGCGTTGATTTGAAGTTTGCCGTTTTTCTTGATGTAGCCTTTTCCTACCGGGTTTTCTACATCTCTGGGAGTTTTGAAAACCTTTGAAAAGTCTCCATATAACCTATTCAGTTTCGCGGTGACAGATCCAGCGGTTCTGTAGTCTGTGCTTGCGGGGTTAGTTTGAAATACGTCGTTTATCCATTCGGCGATCTCATGGGTTTCGTATTCAGATTTATATAAAGCTATTAGTAGGGTTTCTTCATCGTAGTCTTCTCCGGGGACTTTCCTATCCCACTTGATGTTTCTATTTTTTTCTCTTTTATAGTGGAGTTGAAAGCGCAGTGCTTGCTCACCGATACCTAGGACTTGAGCGATCCGTTCGATAGGCCACTTGTGGTCGATGAGTTCTTCGGTAATTTTTATAAGAGTATATATTTCTAAGGACTGACTAAGATTTAAATCTTTTACCAGTGCTAGGTTTTTAATTTGAAATACTGATAGCTTGGTTTTAAAAGCCTCTTCGACTGAAATACCTAGTAGGCTCAGATCTTGGTAGATCGCTGATTCTTTCACACCGAGAGTTTTTGCTATCTCAGGGATACTTTTATTTACGAGGTGAGTTTGATAAAAAAAGTATCTTGAAAATACCGATGGTTTTTCGAGTTGAATGGTTCTGTAAACCTGGCTTAATCTTTGAAGTGTTTCTTCCTTGCTCCAATGAGTGAGAGCTAAATTTTCGTAGTATTGAGCTAGAGCGAGTTCAATATATTCAATGGTTTCGTTTGAAAACCCGTAGGCTCGAGCTAATTTGTTTCGCTCTCTCTGCACTAGTGGGTCAGGTACAATTAGAAGCTCAATCATATCGCCTTGGAGTTTACCGTTGATATAAATCGCGTCTTTTTCTGAGCTAATATTTTTCTTTAAGATTTTGGAAATATTATTAGGATCAAACTTGCTAGTAACAGCGCCTATTCTAAACTCTTCACTTAACTGGCCGAGGGCTTTTCGGCAAAGCTCGGTGTTAGGAGTTTCTCCGAAGCTCGTCTGAGAGACGGCTAGGAGAGAGGCTAAGATGAGGAATTGGGGAAGTTTTCTCACATAGTTTCCTGAGTAGAAAATTTAACTAAAATAAGCAGTCCGAGTGCTTCTAATGTGCTCAAAAGTATTAATAGAGGTAGTTTATTACCATAGTTATTTGGTGTTTTAAAGTTTTTAGTTAAAATATCATAGATAATTATCACTTTTTTAATTAAGTTATGGTTATATTATATTGTTTTTATATATCAGTCCCCATAAGTTATTGATTTAACTTTATTATTTTAATCTTTACTTTTATGTGACTTAAGCATCTTGTTATACGAGCTAAGCTCCGCGACCTCGATAGCTGCAACCTTTTACAGTCAGAAAATCATATTTTCCTAAAATACTCCGATAACACTACGAGAAAACTAATTTTAGAGGTTTGATGTTTAGCTTGTCTAAAAACATTTTAGTGACGCTGATGGTTTTGATATGGACCGGTGTTGCTTTTGCCCGCGGTGACGACCGGTCGGTTCCGACTGCCTTTGCAAGTTTCGAAGGTGGAGCGATGACCTATAAGAGCGAGATGCTTGAATCGAATGATGCTGGCTATGGGTTTGCATATGCGGTTGGTTTTTACGCGGGTGCGGAACGAAGCTTAGGAATCATACTGAGAAACGATTCGTCTAAGATTGCGTTTGCTCTTAACAATAGTGATATCACTCAAAACTGGCTGGACTCGACTATTCGCTACCGCGTCGGTCCATTTTATCTGGGGGGTATCATAAGTAATATGAGTTTGGTTGTGAAACAAGACGGCACGGAACTCCGAGATGCTACTGGAAGTGGTTACGGTGGTAATGCCGGTATGCATTTAAATTTGAATAGATATTATGATGTATTTCTAGATGCTTCAAGTGTTTCGATTTCTACAGCTCGTGATGTAGAAGAGAGGGACATCACGATTGGTCCACGTACGGATGTTGATTTAGGAATGATGTTTCATGTAACACGGCAGAGCGTTGATTTTGTTTTGGGTTATAGATATCGTCAACTAGCGATTAAGCTCGATGAAAGTTATAGCGAATTGATTACTACGACTTATATGGGTTTTAGATTTAATTTATTCTTTTAATCATCAATGATCCTAAGATACGAACATGACCGTATAGAGTTTTGTCTAGCTGCTGCTTAGGCATACAGATTTCTTTTCTGTTGATAATCATTCTCAGTATTGTTAGTTTCTTCCTAAGTTTTACTCACTAAAAACCCGTTGCGGGTTTCAAGAATTTATAACTTAGGAGATTGCCTATGCAGTTGCTTCGTATTGTTGTTTCATTTTGTTGTTTTTTTGCGACCGTAAGCCTTGCTAGTGGTAAGGGTGTTTACATGCATGAATACGGTAACGGTGTAAAACGAATTGCACTAATTGACGGTGACGGTGCGTTCGAGCGTTACTTGACTGGTGAAGGTGAGTGGGCGTTGTATCCCGATATTTCTTCTGATGGTCGTGAAATGGCTTTGGTGGTCGGTAGTTCACAAACCGATCTTCGGATTGCAGTTCAAAGTGTTCAAGGTGGTGACCGATCTGTTTGGAGCGAAAAAGGGTTCTTCCTACACCCTGACTTCTCGGGAGACCAGAGATTTTTAGCTTATGCCGGACAGATTCGACCGGGTGCTAAAGCCGAGATTGCGATCATTGATTTGATTGCTGAGCGGGCTCGTGGTGCATTTACTAGTGTTGACGGTGTTAAGGTATATACACCTAAGACAGAAATAGTTCCGGTTGAAGATCCTGCTTATTTTCCGATACTTTCGGCGAATGGAGACTTCGTTGTTTTTCAGAGGAGTAAGTTGGATGGTAGTAAAGATATCGCCTTATGGAATCGTCTAACAAAAACGCTTAGAGCTTTGACTGACCCTAAAGGGTATAGCATGGCGCCTGCTTTATCAGCTGATGACCAGAAGATAGCTTATACTGCAAAAAAAGATGACAAATGGAATATCTACGTGCAGGAGCTAGAAAGCGGCAAAGTCACTCAGGTAACTAATACCGAGGACAAAGAGTTCTCTCCTACTTTTAGACAAAATGGTGACTTGGTTTTTTCTGCTAATTTTAATGGACGATTTGAATTGTATTATATCTCGGCGTCTTCTCTTGAGGATGGCAGTTTTATCGTCAGTCCTTTGGTCTTAGGAGCGGGGTCTCATTACGCACCATCGTTTAGTGATGATTTTGATATGCGGCAAGGAATTTTAAAGTCGATACCTAGTCCAGCAAGGTCGTCGTTTGGCGCAATAGATCATCAAGGTAAGATTTTTATTGTAGGTGGTCACCAGGGGCCGGAGCACACTTATCCAGAGGAATCGTTTTTAAATCGCTTAGATATTTACAACCAAGTTTCTGGCGAATGGTCACAGGGCGCATCACTGTCATTGCCTAGGCATGGTTTTGGTTTGATTGCTGATAAGGGTTATATTTATGCTTTCGGTGGTTTTGCTTTTTCAGACCAACATAAACCTAAGTGGAAGTCAGTTGATCTTGTTGAGCGTTATGACATTGCTCAAAATAAGTGGGAAGTTGTCGGGCATTTAAAGTTTCCAAGATCTTCTAATGTCGTTGCGAAGGTCGGCACAAAAGTTTATTTGATCGGTGGTTGGAATAGCACTCCTAAGTCTGAAGATGATTATGATGGAAGGTTTTTTGACGAAATTGAAGTGTTTGATTTAGAAACCAATACCAGCTCGATTATAGAGACTAAACTTAATATGAAACGGCGTGCACTGTCTGGCGTAGTCAAGGGAAATGAAATTATTTTGGTTGGTGGAATTGGTGAAGGAGCTAGCCACTTTGACCTCATGGACAAGGTGACCGCTTTTGATACCGAGTCTCTGCAATGGCGAGAACTCCCTAAACTTCCGTTTGCTACCTTTGCTCCGGCGGCAGGTTTGCTTGGTAATGAGCTGTTTGTATTTGGTGGTATGCATAAGTTAGGACCGATGGAATATGACTATGTAGATTCGATCTACTCAATTAACCTTGAAGTTGATGAAGCATTTAAAAAGCTAGATATTAAACTATCAGAGAAGAAGGGTTTTTCTCAGGTAGTGAATTTAGGGGCTCAATCGTTAGGGATTATCGGCGGTCATACTTACCAAGAGGAAGTAGATCACCCGGTAGCGACTTTTGAGACACTTCGTCTGAATAAATAGTCGATTGTTAAAGCTGTCTATATATATGCCCGCTGCTGATTAGCGGGCTATTTTTGGGAGAATCTTCTGACGAAGGGCTTTTGAAAGAAATTCTTAGTGATTTCAGATAGATCCTACCTCAGTCATCGACCGTTGCGAGTGAATCCTATGAAGACACTAACGAGATATTTATATACAATCCGTTTTTGTGGTTTTAAGAGGTGCTTTCTAACGTGAATAATCAACTTTCTATTCCTCCATGGTTACAAGAACACACTCCAAAACGGGTCTGTGTGCTGGGTGATATTATTTTAGATGAATATTTAGAGGGGAAGGTAACGCGTATTTCCCCTGAAGCACCGGTACCTGTGCATTTGGTTACGAATACCATCCGTCGAGCAGGCGGTGCTGCTAATGCTGCGCTAAATATTCAGCGAGTTGGTGGCGAGGCGGTATTGGTAGGAGTTTGGGGTGCAGATGATGCTGCAAAGGATTTAAATAAACTACTACGTGAACAAAATATCGATACCTCTCATATTTTGATCGATACCCACCGGCCTACCATTCGTAAAACTAGAATTACTGCTAATAAACAACAAATGGTGCGAGTGGACTGGGAAAAAATCACACCAATCGCGCCAGATATTGAAGAGAGCTTGTTAGAGAGGATCTCCTCCCAATCGTTTGATGCGCTCTTAATGAGCGATTACGGTAAGGGTGGCTTATCGACTAGTTTCATTACCAAAGCAATTGAGACTGCTACTAAAGCAGGGGCTAAAGTTATTGTCGATCCGAAGGGCATTGATTATCAGTTTTATAAGGGGGCATATCTCATTACTCCCAATCGGAATGAGGCTTGCTTGGCACTCGGATTAGACCCTTTGGGGGTTTATGACCGTACCGAGTTAGCAAAAGGATTGCAGGAAAAGTTTGGCTTAAAAAATGTGCTGTTAACCTTAGGTAGTGAGGGGATGTATTTCTACCCTGAACCAGGCAGTTCTGATAAGGATGTATATTTACCAGCGGAAACTCAGGAGGTTTTTGATGTTTCAGGTGCTGGTGATACCGTCGCGGCAGTTTATAGTTTAGCAGTTGCTTACGACGTTCCGACTCATGATGCTATGTGCTATGCAAATTTAGCTGCAGGTAGGGTGGTTGCTAAGTGGGGAACTCAACCGGTGGAAGCAAGTGAGCTACTCGAAGCAATCCAGCTTTATACCGGAATTCAAGCGGTAGGGTCTAAGTTCTCCTCGAAACAAAAAGTGCGAGCGTTAAGCGATATTCGAGGTGTGATTCAGCCACCATCGGCCCGTTCTAAAAAAGTCGTGTTTACAAATGGTTGTTTTGATTTGATGCACGCCGGTCATGTCTCTTACCTAGAGAAGGCGCGATCTTTAGGAGATATGTTGGTTGTGGCGGTTAATAGTGATGACTCAGTTTCCAGGCTAAAGGGAAAGAACCGGCCTATAGTTCCCTGCGAGCAGAGAATGCAGGTTTTAGCAGCGCTTGGGTGTGTTGACTTTGTTTTTTCTTTTTCCGAGGATACCCCGGAAGAGGTAATTAAAGAATTACAGCCGGATGTTTTAATTAAGGGTGCCGATTATAAGATAAGCGAAATAGCTGGTGCTGATTTTGTTCAATCTTATGGTGGCCGAGTAGACACCATTGAAATGGTTGCCGGCGTTTCTACCAGCGATATAATCAAGAAGATCTCAATTAAACCCTAGTTCGGGTTAGCATGGGAACTATTATTATAACCGCAGCATAACCGCTAATCATTCCTATGAGGGTGGTTAATCCTACGCTTTGAAATATAGGGTGTTTGCTTAGGCTTAACACTCCAATGCCAATAATTGTTGTAAGTACAGATATGGTAATTGCTGCACATGAGTTAGTAATAGACTTTAGTGGGTCTTTAGAAGAAGTGCTAAAAGCTTGAGTTAGAAACACGCTATAATCAGATACCAACCCAAACATGAACAATATGACGACGCAGTTCATGATATTAAACTTGACTCCAACCCAGCCCATAAGTCCCAAAGTCCATAAAATACTAATTAGGATTGGGGTTAGAAGTTGTAACACTTTAGTAAAACCACAGGTGAGTATAAGTAGCGTGCCAACACTGATAAGTCCGATAATACTTAGGTGGAGTAGTTCGGTGGGGATTAAATCCATGACATATGAGAGGAAGTACGCGCTATTTATGGTGATCACTTCAGGAAAACTTTTGTTTATAATGTTTTTAAAATCGATGAAGCTAGTATTTTCGTTTAATTGAATATTTGTCAAAACATAAGACTCTTGATTAGATTCTTTGAATTGTTTATCGGTCAGTGCCTTAAAGCTTGTTTGGTTGAAATCGTTTATAGATAGAGTTTGGGAACTCGTGGTGAGCCTGGATATGAAAGGACTGAAGGCTTTTCTTGATAGGTTGAGTTCGTTTAGTGCTTGGTCAAAATTACGAATTAACGTGTCTTTATCTGCTGCCAAGAATTGATTCCATTGTTTCAGGTTGTTTTTTTGAATAGATATTGGTGGCAATATGGGGGCGAGAGATTTTATTGACTGGACTATTCCGCGCTTTTTGAGGCTGAGTAGTTCGTCATAAAGACGGCTGTTTTTCTGGAGGGCGTCTTCTGTGCTTTGCTCTTTGATAATGAGTGAAGTAGAAGTCGACACTGATTTGAATGAGTCGCTGATCTGTCGTTGATCCTCTTGTATCTCATTGTTTGTTGCGTAGAGTTTTCTAAGGTCTTCTTGGAATTCAATTCTAGTCGCACCTAAAGCTGCGAGGGCTGAAATAATTACTACGAATATAAGAACATTTCTTCGGTAGACTGCTATGGATTTAAAAATAATCAGATAGAGTGTCTCGAAAGATATGATCGCATTTTTTGTAGAAGGTTTTAGTCCGATAAAAAAAGTTGGAAATAAAGCTACAGTAAATAAATAAGAACAGATAACTCCGAGGCTGGCAAAGATAGCAAATTGTTTGTAGCTATTAAAGTTCGAGAAATAAAGGCAGCTAAAAGCAATAGTCGTCGTCAGCGCGCTGATAGTCAGGGGCTTAAAGAGTTTTTTAACGATCCGGTGTATCGCGTTTTTATCGTAACTGTTGTCTTGATCAATCGAATAGATAATATGAATGCCGTAGTCTATGACAATGCCGAGTAATATCGAGCCGCATCCGATAGTAATCAAACTGATTTTCTGAGTTAAAAAAGTCAATGCACCGACTGAAACGATGAGTCCAAATGCCATTGGAAGCAGAAGAAATATCGGGAGAAATCGCTTTCTGAAGCATAGAAGACATAGGATTAGAATACCCAGAAGAGATAGTGAGCTAGCCATTTTAATGTCACGTTTCATAATCGTTTCATTTAATAACGCAAATCTATGGCTGCCGATGTAGGATATATCGATGTCGGTGGATTTTAGCTGGACAATTGATTGGTTTATGTAGTTAGTAACTTTTGTCGCATAAGCTGAGTTGCTGGCAGGGAATTTGGGGGTTGCGATGATAAACGTGTGCTCGTTGTCTTTACTAACTATTCGTCCGTCTTTTATGGATATACCGTCTCCCTCGCTGTATGCCTCCTTAGCCAAGTTATATAGTTCAATGTCCATCCCGATGGGGTCTTGAACAAAGGTTTTATTTAGGCTTGGGACTGGAGATTCGTGGAGTATTTCTTTCCAGGAGTTTAGTGATTTGATGATGGCTGTCTTACTGATTTTTTCTTTTAGGTTTTTTTCTAGGTTTTTTGAAAAGTAGGCGGGGTAGTGACTTCTTAAAGTATTAAGAAATTCTTGAATTTCATTTTCGTTTATCTTGTAAGTGATTTTTCTAAATAAGTTCGAATTCTCTAGTTTCGCGACCAGCCGATCGGCGGTTTTGTTTCTTCTAAGAGAATCGTCGGTTTGACTTGAATGAATGTCAAAGTAGGTGAGTTCCATGGGGTTGAAATGGTTGAGCGCTGTACGGTAGCTTTTTATGGTAGCGTCGTTTTCAGGTAGTAGATCTAGTAGGTCATTTTTAGGAGATATGTTGGCTATGCGAAACAACGATAAACCGCATAGTAGCGTACAAAAGCCGTAGGCAAACCAACGGCGTCTAATAGTAAAGTCAAAAATTTCCCTTAGTATTTTGCCCATTTATTGCTCTTTCAGAGTTTTATCAAAATCACTTGGAAGTTCGTTTGATAAGCTGACGAGGTCGACGGTTAGTTTGTAGTGAAACTCCGTGTTGCGATAAGTGAAAGACTTGGGGTGCCGCTGGTCTTTGTTCGGATTTCTTATGAGTTTTGTCATAGCTATAGTCTTGCTGGTCGATATGTTTCCCCCGAAGATGGTTATCAAGTCATTTCCGATGCTTCGTTTAAGCGTATCCGTAGGTATCGGTAGTGGGTTGTGGATAGAAGCAAAAGTACCTTCGATCATTTTAAATTTAAAAACGGATCCTCCAGCTTCGCCGTATGCAGCGGCCCAATAACTATTGGGGTGCTTGAACAGTAAGTATCCGGTCAATTCGTATTCTTTGTCGTTAATTTCCAGGGTTAGCTGATGGACAGCTTTGAACTTCTGGGGGAACTTTAAGGAAACGACATCATGGGTAGTCGATTTTTTAGACGAGGTAGTCGTGCATGACCCTAGTTGTAATGCTATTAATGCCGCTACTACTTTCATCTATTGTTGTTCTTTAAATAAAGATTTATCACTAAAAGGCTTGTCAGACATGTCTGTGAATTCGATGGTGACATAGTCCTTTCCGGGATCTTTGATTGCTACTTTTTTAATATATTGAGTTTTTGAGTCTATGGATAACTCGATCGCAGAGATGAAGTTAGTCGTTTTTTTATTCTTGGGTGTAAGGACTATTTTATGTTGTTTTGATATTTTAAGTTGGTATTTGTCAGTGGTTTTTGTGAAGTCACCCCTTGTCCAGGATAAGATATCTTCCATAATCATTTTGATGAAGTCTGATCCGGCAAATTCTTTCTGTTGCCAGGAGTTGTCATGAAATCGGTATTTTCTTGCGGTGTATCCGTCAAAGATAATAAGAGATTTAAATGGTCGAATTAATTCCCACCGTAACTTTGATGGGAATTCAAAATAAAAAACTCCGTGACTAACGAGCTTATCCTTAAATGCAGATATCTCCCTGGTTTGGGTGAATTTTGCTTGGAGCTGTTTTAAGGGGCTTAGTTTTTTCTGCATAACTTTGAGGTACTTATTCTGTTCGTCTGCACTCAGGTAGAGCTCTTTAGCTAGTGTAGTACCCGCTGAAGCGAACATCAGGTACAATGGTGTGATTTGGAAGATAAATCGGCGCATTAAAAGCCTCTGAGGTTATTGCGATGTTTATATTTTTAAGCTAAGTTCGCGTTAAATGCAAAGCAAAGCCTAGTGGCGGCTGATTTACCGAGGTAGGAGCAGAGATGTTAGAAAAATTAGGCCTCCATCGTCCGGAACTTCGAGCTTGGGCAATGTATGATTGGGCTAATTCAGCTTTTGTTACTACCATAGCTGCAGTTTTGCTCCCTATCTTTTATTCTGACGTTATCGCTGCTGATTTGCCAGAACACCTAAGAACCGCTTATTGGGGCTATACCTCTGGTATTGCTCTTCTTATCGTGGCAGTAATATCACCTTTCTTGGGCGTGGTCAGTGATATCCTCGGGTCAAAGAAGTCTTTTATCGCTGGTTTTATGGTTTTGGGGATTACCGGTAGCGTTGGGCTGTACTTTGTCGGGCGCGGTGACTGGTTGCTGGCCTCGGGATTATTTATTATGGGGAATATTGGTTTTGCGGCGGGTAACGTCTTTTATGAAGCTATGCTGCCTGAGATAGCGCGACCCGACGAATTGGATAAAGTTTCGACCAGTGGTTACGCGGTGGGTTACATCGGCGGGGGACTGCTGCTGGCTCTGAATTTAGCGTGGGTACAGTTTCCAACTACATTTGGATTTAGTGATACCGTTCATGCTGTGCAAGCGTCATTCATAAGTGTGGGCGTATGGTGGGTCGTGTTTTCGTTGCCATTGTTTTTTCGTATCAAGGAGCATCGTAAGAGATCTTCCAACTATAAATTAGGTGAACTTTTCTTTCATTCTTTTGCCCGGTTAAAACAAACATTTGCCGATATTAAATCCTATCGTCAGGTATTTTTGTTTTTACTGGCGTTTTGGATTTACAGTGACGGCATTGGCACCATCATCAAAATGGCGACCATTTATGGCCGAGAGATTGGAATCTCTCAGGGTCAGCTTATTGGTGCGATGCTTTTGGTTCAGTTTCTTGGAATTCCTTTTACGTTCGGTTTTGGTTTCTTGGCGGCTAAGATTGGTTCGAGATCAGCTTTGATGCTGAGTCTGGTTATTTATGCTCTGATTTGTGTTTATGGGTTTTTCATGGAGACGGCGCTCGACTTTTGGGTGTTAGCAGCAGCGGTAGCTGTGGTGCAGGGAGGGTGTCAGGGTCTCAGTAGATCTATTTTCACCAGTCTGATTCCTGTAGGACGTAGTGCAGAGTTTTTTGGTTTTTATAGTGTCTCTTCTAAGTTTGCTGGCGTCATCGGACCTTTGCTTTTTGGCCTTATCTCTCAGATGCTTGGTAATAGTCGGTTGAGTATCTTATGTTTAGTTTTGTTTTTTGTAGTCGGCTTATTTATTCTTTCTAAGGTGCGCTTTGAATCTACTTGATTTTTAAATCAACCAGAAACTCTAGGTGAGTGGTGTTGGGCATGAAATCAAAAATATCTATTGATTGAACGTCGTAATGTTTAGACAAGGCTTTTAAATCCTCGGCTAGAGACTCGTAATTACAGCTTATGTAATAAATCTGCTTTGGTAATACTTCGGTAATACTGGTACTTAAATTTTGTAACCCCGATCGAGGTGGGTCAATAATGAGTGTATCGTCTGAGGAAATAGATTGCCAAATATCATTGTTTTCGTTGTAGAGGTTAGATTTATAGTACGCGGCATTTGTATTTAATTGCTCTACCGAATGATTAGCTGCGTCAATCGAAGCCGTATGAAGGTCGTAACCAATGACCTCTCGATCTTTGTTTGCAAGCGCTAAGCTGAAATATCCGGTGCCGGAAAATAAATCGATAATTCTGTTAGAGTTTAGTGTGTTTATTTTTTGATGGAGTGTTGATTTAAGTTGTTGAGCCTCATCTTTATTTGCTTGCTGAAAACACCCGGTCTTTGTGTAACAGTTTTTGTTCTCAGATATTTTATCGTAGATAAAAAATGGCGACACCACATCTTGCGAAGGTCCGCTCACCCAAGAACATAGTTTGTGTTTTTTAAGCTCTGAGACTATTGCAGATTGGGCTGTTGTTTCCTTTTGAGCGGGAGTTATCTGGAATATGAGTGTCGAAGTACTCTCGACGATAACCTCTTGGACTAAAATACGGTATTTTTCCTGGGTTTCGCAGGTGATCGCTGCGCTACCGAAATCACATAACCACCGATTGATGGTATCACTGGAGTTTTCACATTGCTTGATTCCGACAAGTACCCTAGATGCCTTTTCGAAGAATCCAATTCTGATACCCACTTTATTGATATGAAGTCGCAGCAGCACTCTCGTACGGTAGGTTTTTGTTTTTCTAGGTAAGTGCACCGTGATGGGGTGTTCTTGTGAAGTGTGTTCCTTTAGGTATTGTTTGAAATTCGTGATTTTAACATCGATATCGCTGAGCGTAGAGATTTCGCACCCTCCACACTTACCCAGCCACTTGCAAGCATGTCCTAGGTGGGTAGCCATAGCAAGCTTGCATCTCCATAGGAAAATAAACGATAGTTTTCATTGATAGCATTTTTGTAGAGGTTCTTTATTTCCTCGCTGCCGATTATAGCAGACACCAGCATTAGTAAGCTACTTTCGGGTTGATGGAAATTTGTTAAAAGCGCGTTGATTGCCCAAGGCTTGTAATTTTTATGGGATGCATTGGGGTAAATGAATAGATCTGTTTTTAGCCATTTATCTGTTAGGTCGGTCATTGGAAGGTCGTTTTGGGTGCTTGCTAGATAAAAAGACTCTAAACTTCTAAGTGTAGTGGTACCGATGCAAATAATATTCTTCTGGTTATTTTGGGCTCGAGTGATTTTCTGAAGTGTGTCGCGGGGTATTAGGTAATGCTCAGTGTGCATCGTGTGTTCACGGATATCGTCAGATTTAACCGGTAAAAAAGTTCCAGCACCTACATGCAGAGTGGTGTAGGTGATATCTATATTTTTGGTGCGTAGTTTTTTTAATAGGTCGTCAGTAAAGTGAAGTCCGGCAGTAGGAGCGGCTACTGACCCACGGTGTTGGGCGTAAACGGTTTGGTAGCGTTGTTGGTCTTGTTCGTGGCTATCACTGCGTTGTTGGGGTCTGCGAATATAAGGTGGAAGTGGTATGTGGCCATGTTTTTCCAGCCATTTGTGTAAATCGTCATAACTTAAATTAAATCTAACAGTAAAAGGAGTTAAGGTTTTTTCGTCCTCTTCAAGTCTGGTGATTTCGGCATTTACACCGTCTTGAAAAGCAATGATCCGCCCGGGTCTAAACTTTTTTATTGGTTTGCCTATGCAGAGCCACTCGTTGTCTGCGGGGTTATATTCTAAAAGCAGTAATTCACATTTAGCACCAGTATCGATATTTCCGAATATACGTGCTTGATAAACCTTGGTGTTGTTCATGATGATTAAATCATCTTTAGTAAGTATGTCGATCAGATCATGGAATTGATGGTGCGTGACTTTTCCGTTCGATGTCCGCTGTAGTAATCGTGATTGGTCCCTATGCTCAGATGGTGACTGTGCAATCAAGTGCTCGGGTATATCGTAGTGGTAAGATGATCGGGAATAGGTGGTTGTTTTCATAGTGCCGCACCTCTCTGGGAGAGTCGGTTTAGGTTAATCTCTTTTACCGGGAAAAACCGCTCTTTAGTCTGTTCGTAGCAAAATCCACAGTAGAGCTTTTGATGGTCTTTCCGCGAATTGGTAAACCACTTATTACAGCAATTGGGGCAGGTAACGATAAACTTAGCTTCGGTTGCTAATCGCTTGTGTATGTGCACTTTCTGATCGATAGGTAGATTTGTTGCTTCGAAGAATTTCATCTTTAAGTAAAACCGTCGAGTGTGTCCTGGGTCGAGGTTACAGTTGTATAGCCATATGTGGGTCATTTCATGAAAAAGTGTGTAGGGTAAAAAACTTGGATCTTTCTTAAAGTAGTTTAGGTTTAATCTGATGTTGTGGTGGAAAAGATCAGCTAGTCCGAGCTTGTTTTTCATCCTACCCGTGTAACTAATCTCTAGGCCGGGCTTAATATTCCCCTCGGGTTGATCTTTAAAGAACACAAGAAACTTTAAAAAGTAATGGTAGGCTAGAGTTTCGAGCTGCGCTTTTCCGAGGACTTTTTGTATGTTTAAATAAGGATGATCCCACTCTGGTTTGGGTTTAGTCATTTAGACCTCTGCTTCTTTTACTTTGAATATAGGCCTGCCCAGATGGGTGCCGTTCCAGGCTGGAGATTGCGCACGACCGTGGGGTCTGAATTCAATTGCGGGAAAAACTTCATCGAAGTTCGCTTGGTATGACTCGTCGATCATAACGAGATTCAGGTTCTTATAAGTGCTTGCTACGTGTTTGATAACGTTATTCAGAGGTTCCTCGGTGAAAAATATCGGCAAAGTGAATGGTGTATCACCTAATGTTTTATTAGTTAGTTTATCGAGGTTAGGTTGGGAACTAAAAAGACACTTAGAAGACGTGTTGATCGAGTTTGCCTCAAGGATATGTTGGTGCCTTAAACGTTCGTGAAGAATATTGTATTTGGCTGAGAGATCCTGCTCGTTGTTCCACCTGGTATTTATGAACCTCTCGCCCTTTGAAATAAATTTCTTGACGATGTTTTCGTCGTATGGGCCTTGAATTATCAGGATTCTTGTCGACATGCAGCCACGTTGCGTAGTTGAGAAAGCGTCTTCTAATAGTTCTTTTGAGTTAGTTATCAGGTTATCGATACCTACGATACTGATCGCTAGATTGTCACCAAACCCCTGAACTGATAAGTCTGATTCTGACTGAACCTTGCGAATAGTATCGTCATGTCCATAGATATACACCGCTTCGATCTCACTAGAAGCCTTCGATCCAATACGGAACGAGTTTGCAACAACTCTTACCTTAGCTTCCGGTATTTTTGACAGGTGACTAATAAGTACATTGATTAAACTATCCTCGTTACCCGTTTTTCTAATCCAAATATTTAAATTAGCCATGAGGCCCACTACTAGTGGGTAAATCATAGCGATAGAATGATTGTTGGGTGGGATGAATAACCAGTTTTTAAAGTTAGGTTGGCAGGTTTTTAAGATTTGATCCCAAGCATCGGTAGTACGTGGAATGCTGTCGGTTAAAGACGCTAAGACATAACGCGCATCCTCGGAGCTATTAAATTCGTTGGTCAATAGATCCAGTGAATGCTGTGAGGTTAAGAATTCGACTATTTTTGGTAGTAGGTTTTGAACTTTATCTTCAATGATCTGTTTAAATAAGAAGATCATTTTAGGACGAGATTTTGGTTGTATCGCAGCTTTGGTTCGTGTGACTACCTCAGCATTAAGGGAGCATCCTTTTAAGGGAGTGTTTTTTAACCGATGCTCAAAGGTAAAAGACTGGTCACTATTTAGCGTGACAAAATCTTGTGTTCTGATCGGCCAAGGGTAGTCGATTCGTAACGAATCATATACCGTCAAACACCCTTGACCTGAATCAAGTAGATTCCCTTCGCTATCTTCTACGAAGCATTGCACCCAATTAGGAAATCGAAACGAATTTAGGTTTGATTTGTAGGCTTGGCTTGCTAGTTCACACATCCCGTATTCGCTGACGATTCTACTGGAGTCGATATTAAATCGTGTGGAGACGATGTCATAGAATTCATTCTGCTCTATTGATCGTGACCTCCCCTTGGTTCCCCCAGTTTCAATAATAATACTTTTTGGGTGAAGGTCTGCTTCCAGCCCTTCGTCAAATAAATTGACCAAGTGAAATGCCGTGGCGAATATCCAAATAGGGCGCTCGGCGTTATCTCTCAGAATCTTCTGGAGTTCAGTGAGGTCCGTACAATAGCTTAGGTTACTTACCTCTGCGATCCATGAAATCATTTGGCTGAGGCTGCTGTCTTGCCAGTCTTTTTTCACATCAGGGATCAGACTGATTCCGGTCATGGTGGGCCAATCGTTTCCCAGTAACTCTGATATGACCTCAGAAAAACTGCGGACGCTTCCGTATTTATATAGATTCAGCCCCTCTGAGGAAAAAAAAGATTTTGACATCTGGTCACTGGTGGTGCCGCTGGATAGAAAAGTTTTGGTGGGCTTCTCGGGCCTAGTTAGATGGAAGTATTTCTGAGGTGCGAGTTTGAAAAATTCAACCGGTAAATATTTGAATTTATTTGATAATTTCTGATTCTCGCATGTTTGATCAATAGGGTTTTTATGGTCGAACACCGGTCCGTTTATGATGGATTCTACGGTCTCAGCAACAAATTTTCCCTCGAAAGATCTGTGATTTTGGGTCGGTGATGAGGGGGAATTTGTCATTCTATTGATATCTCAAGGTTTTTTTGGTTTTCTCTATCTCCATAGCACGGTATAACGTAGTGTAGAGAACATGTCTAAAAATTTTTTGTAGTGGGAATGAAAAATGGCGTCTGGCTATTTTCTAAGGCTTAATCAATTTGAAGGCCCATTAGATCTTTTAATACACCTGATCAAGGTGAACGAGATCGATATCTTTAATATAGATATTTTTGTTCTTACAAATCAATATCTTGAATATCTACGACTGATTAAATTCGACGATTTACATGATGCCGGTGAGTTTCTTGCTATGGCAGCATCTCTTATTGAAATGAAATCGCGGATGCTTCTTCCTCGTGAGGAGCAGGATATTGATAGCGAGTTGGACGAAGATGATCCCGTAAGAAGCCTTCAGGACCGGTTGATTGAGTACGAACGATTCCGTGCCGCAGCCGATTACTTTGCCGAGAAACCTCAGCTTGGTGTTGAAATACAAACCAACCGTGAGTGGAAACGATTAGAGCCTTTTTATGAGGATGTCGAGGCGCCGCTTACTGGGGAACCTGCATCCTTAATTGTTTTGTATGAGCAGCTTCTTAAAACCATCCCAGATCGCAAAGCAGTTAAAGTCGAAGCAACGACTCACCTTATTAGTATTGAAGAGAAAATAACGGAACTCACCGATTTACTAGAACGGTTAAACTTTGCTTTATTTCAGGGTTTTTACAGTAAATTTGAATCTCGTTATGAACTCGTTGTATATGTGATGGCGGTTTTAGAAATGGTGCGCTGGCGGCGTATGAAAGTTTACCAAAGGGAAATGTTAGGACCTATGTGGTTGTATAAAGTGGACTACAATCCTTCTGAGTTACCGCTAACTAGTGATGAAAAAGAACGTTTACGTAAAGAAGTGGATGCTAGCAGCTTAAACGTGTCTGCGGCTCAACCAGAAGAAGCAATGGAGCATTGATATGATAGAAGAAGAAGCTCAAGATAACGAAATCGAAATAGATGCAGTTGACTCGATAGAACTTAGCATTGATGATGATATCAACGATCAAGATGAAGCGCTTGCCGTTGACGCTAGTTCTGAAGACGAGCCCGAAGAGCTTAGTGCTAAGATGCTTGAGATGCATGAAAACTTGAGTTTAAAGGCGCAGGTTGAGGCGGCCGTTTTTGCTGCTGCAAAACCATTGAAGTCTGCAGACTTAATTGAATTAGTAAGTCATTCAATTGGTTTAAAAGAGATGGATGCAATATTGGAATCACTGCAAGCGGAATACGCTGAACGTGATGGTGGTTTTAATCTCGAGTATGTCAAAGGCCTTGGTTTTCAGTTTCAATCGGCAGCGGCAGCTGGTCCGCTTATGGAACGACTTTTTGCCTCGCGTCCACGTCCGCTTTCACGGGCAGCTTTAGAAACTTTATCGATTATTGCTTACAGGCAACCCTGCACCCGAGCAGCGATAGAGTTTGTCCGCAGCGTTGATGCAGGAAGTATTATTAAAAACCTTATGGATCGAGACTTAATACGTTGTGTTGGTCGAAAAGAAGACGCTGGCAGACCGATGCTTTTTGGTACTACCGATGAATTCCTACAGGTATTTGGCTTGAGCTCGCTTCAGGAGCTACCGACACTTCAGTCGTTTCAGGCAGAGAGCGATACCGTAAGGGAGGCGATGAAGGAGCTTGAAAGTATTGATGAAGTTGATGTTGAGGACTTTATCGGGGACGAGGATGAAGATCTACCACGTGTTTCAGACGGTTTAAACGAGTCTAACGAGCTAAATGCCCAATCCGAAGAGGAATTGGTTGATGAGAATGAACAAATATGCGATGAATCGAGCGCACCTGAAGACCAGGAGACCTTAACCGGCGCAACGGTAGCCGATAACGATTCGTTAGAAGAATATGATGACCAAGACGACACCGCCAGTAACCAATCAGATCAGGATCCAGAAATGGCTCTCGCAGATGGGGATAGTATCGAGGCGCGAGGCAGAGAACTGGATTGAGGCCGGCCGCGTCTCAGTCAATGGCAAGCAGATTACCGAGCAAGGTACTAAGATAAATCCTGATAGTGACAAGGTCGCTATTGACGGACAGTTGGTGTTTTCGGAAGCTCCCCCTAAGGTATACTGGCTACTTCATAAACCCGATAAGACAATGGTTTCAGAGAAATCTCAAGATGACCGAGAAACAATTTTTCAACTTCCTAGCTTAGCCAAAGTCGGTTTTAGAGTTTTTACCATAGGTAGATTAGATTACCGTAGTGAGGGACTTATTTTACTCTCAACTGACGGTGAGTTGGTGCATAGGTTGGCGCACCCGAAGTACAAAGTGCCTCGTCACTACTACGCCTTGATAAAAGGTAAACTTACTTCTCAGCAAGAATCACAGATGTGTCGAGGTATTGAACTAGAAGATGGTCCCGTTAAAAAAGTAGACCTTAAATACGCACATGGACAAAGCCTTGGAAAAGATAAGGGAAGTTGGTACTTTATTACCGTGCAAGAAGGGCGTAATCGATTGGTTCGCCGGTTGTTTGAGCATTACGACCATAAAGTGATACGCTTGGTGCGTTATGGGTTCGGGGATTTAAGGCTTCCCGAAGATTTGAAGCCCGGGGAGTATCGACAGCTTAGTGCTGAACAAATTCGCTACTTAAAAGAATCAGTAGGACTGCAAAAAAGGAGAGGCAAAGATGAAGTTAGCAACACTCAAAAATGAACATAGAGATGGCCAGCTTATTGTTGTTAGTAAGGACTTAACGAGATACCAGACCTGCGACGAGGCTCCGACCCTGCAGCACGCCTTAGATTCGTGGGCGCAGCATGAGCCAGTGCTAAACGCAATTTATACCAAAATGGAAGCGGATAAATCAGGTCAGCCTCTTGATCATGCCAAACTTACTGCCCCGCTTCCTCGCGCTTACGAATGGATCGATGGGTCTGCTTTTATTAACCATATTATTTTAGTCCGTAAGGCTAGAAATGCTGAACCAGTAGAAACACTTCGGACGGAACCCCTTGTTTATCAAGGTGGATCTGGCGTGCTTCTTGGGCCTAATGACCCTATAAAATTAGGGGATGAGGCTTGGGGCTGTGATTTTGAGTCTGAAGTTTGTGTTATCCTTGACGATACCCCTCAAGGGGTGAAGTCTTCAGAAGTAGGGAAGTACATTCGTTTGGTGATGATTGCTAATGATGTCTCGTTAAGGAACTTAATACCCGCTGAACTTCAAAAAGGCTTTGGTTTTTTTAACTCCAAACCAGCGACCGCATTCTCGCCAGTATGTGTATCAGTAGATGAGTTGGGTTCAGCGTGGAAAGAAGGTCGACTTCACTTACCGTTGATTTCCAAATATAACGACGAGAAGTTCGGTGATCCTAATGCTGGTCCTGAAATGCACTTTTCTTTTCATGACCTCATTGAGCATGTTTGTAAAACACGTTCACTCACTGCCGGTACCATCATTGGTAGTGGAACAATTTCAAACGAAGATCAGGCTAGGGGTAGTTCTTGCTTAGCTGAAAAAAGAATGATTGAAAAAATCGAGACTGGAGAATTCAAAACTCCTTTTATGCACTACGGTGATAAGATCGAAATCGAAATGTTTAACGAGCAAGGTCAAAGTATCTTTGGTGCGATTAAGCAGGACGTGGTGCCCTTGTAGAGGGTTTGATAAATTGTAAAAATCGAACACTTAGAAATGGCAAATCCAACATCATTGCAGCGCGAAGCGCGTCGGCAATCTATCGCGAAAAATATTTCAGGATTTAATGGTCAATAGCATGCTAAAATGTAAAAATTATTATGCAGCGTCACGTTTCTTTCGCGCTCGATATAGATCAAATTCAGCTTGCAGCCTTACCCACATTTCAGCCTCAGTTTCTAGTACGGCTTCAAGATCGAGAGCGAAGTCAGGGCTGATAGCTCTTTTACCGTTGATAATCTCATTGACCTTTCGATGTGCGCATCCCAACTCTTCAGCTAACTTAGTTTGACTCCAACCCATTTGAGAAAGATAAATTTCGTTTAATATTTCACCAGGGTGAGATGGGTGTTGATTCTTTAACATAATTAATCTCCATGGTAGTCGACGATTTCAACGTCGTAAAACTCTCCATTTTCAAATCCGAATGCAATTCTCCACCCACTTGTTTTATGAATGGTTATGCTCCACTGGCCCTTTCGGTCACCACTCAACTTATGCAGCCTTACATCTGGTGGCGACCCTTTTACCTTCAGGTTTTCCAACTTCATCGATGCATTCATAATTTCAAGTAGCATGCGAGCCCGCCGCCAGTGTTCCTGTGGAAGTTTTTTCGATCGTCTACTTGACCAGATATCTTTTGCAATCTTTCCTTTTAATGATCGAATTCCCAATGCAACCCTCCATTAAAGGAGCTTACTACGTTATTCGGTATAATGGAATAAGTCTTTAAGGGGGTCTTTGTAACTATCTATTTTTAATAAAAAATATAATAGCCAAACTATTTTTTAGCTCGAAATCTACGATTCAATGGCCCATACAAAGCTTAAGTTGCAATAAAATCATTTGCTTTCTCCAGCTTGAAAGAATTTAACTGCATCTTTCGGAAATGTTTCAAATAGTTCGTTAAGCCTTTGTTTATCGATATATTTTCTCAATGCTTTCAATACATCTTCGATTGGAGTTGAAGTTTCAGTAGTGAAGTTGTGCAATGGTCTTAGCGCTGTTGCTTCCTCTACTATCGATTGCATATCAGAGAAAGATTTTCGTTCCTCTATAGGATCCCAATCGGCAACAAACAAAGCTCTAATTCCGGCAGGTAAAATATTAGAAAATCTAAGAGCTTCTTTTAGAGAAAGTCTTCGTCGAAAGGCCTGCAAAAATACCCTGTGTCATTGTATAAGCCATGTGGCTACTTCCCATCTGAGCATTGTTTCGAACATCAGCGAGAAAGTCTGCAAAATTGTCCGAAGATCGTTGGTATACCGATCTCGTTTAGGTTTTCCTAAATCTCACGCCTCGATAATTTGAAAGTTATCGGTTATGAGAGTTTCTAGTTCTGATTTGTATTTCCGGATGCCTCGAAAAAATGCTGTGACAGATTTTTGAAATTCAGCCTTATCTTCATAGTGAGTATTTGCCATTATTTTTTTCTTCATGAATTTCCATAGTCGCTCGATTGGATTTAAGTTTGGCGAATACGGCGGTAGGTAGATAAGACGTATTCCAAGTTTTTTTGCTAGAGATCTTACGACCCGCGCTCGGTTGTATGCCGCATTGTCCAAAACTAGATAAATTTTATCCTCATCAGGATTTTTT
>Ga0222674_1000103_pt1 | contig 46435 bp, 44 predicted proteins | sample AntAcemetagen866_FD_179804 | JGI IMG/M metagenome (GOLD analysis project Ga0222674, IMG submission 179804) | Saline water microbial communities from Ace Lake, Antarctica - #866 | ecosystem: Environmental > Aquatic > Non-marine Saline and Alkaline > Saline | place: Antarctica: Ace Lake...
GTTATATCAGGTGTTGAATATCGAGATGGAATTGTGGTAACAGAACATTCTCATCGGGAGGCCGTCAACGGCTAGGCCAATCCACAACAAATTGAAGTTTCTCAGGATATGAACCAAAGAACTCTTGTACTATTCTAGAGCCGAGTTCGTATGTTTCCAGTTTTATAAGTGATAAATCTTCTTTGTTAACTCTTGAAGCTAAGAGGTGATAACGATCTTTAATTAGGTTTAGCACTCGGGCTAATTCTTCGGTATTTACGTTGTGATCACTGGGATAAGATCTTTCTGGTGATATACCATAGGTCTTTAAAGCAATGTGACCTTCATTTACGGTACTTAATCTAACTGAGTTTTCAGTGTCGTTAAGTGTGTTTAAAAATTTCACTTCATAAGATTTCGCACCTAAGTAAGCTTGGGATAGTTCAATATCGACTCCGGAGTGTGCCGCGAGATGTTCGAGATAGGTAGTAAGTGAAGCTATTCCACACCCCGAATGACATTGATTTTTTAGTGGTTTCGAATCGATTGATACCTGAAGGGTAAAATTAGATTCGAATTTTTTTTGCTTCTTTTTATCTACCTTCTTAAAAGGTTGAGGCTTGTCCCATTTAATTTGGAAATTTTTAGAATTGAAATCTTGGCTGAGAAATGTCGAAAGGCAAGGGTCTGTCGTAGCATATCCGCTTTGGGTCGCAACTGATAATATTGTAGTGAATATAGTTCTATAGAATTTGGTCATAAACGCCGTCTAGTCCCTGCTATGAGCTAGTTTGATGGCACTTCATACCTAAGCTGAGCGGTAAACTCAACGGCAAAATTAATGTAATAGGGTAACCACTACATTGGCCGTATCTTACGGATTAACCCAGTTTTATCAGCAGTATACCACCCGCTAGGAGTAACGGTTACACCTGCATAAGTACTGTTCCAACTACCTTCTTGCTCGGACGGAAACCAATGATAGATAAGCTTGCCTGTTAAAGGGTTGATGATATGAAGTCCGGTATCGGTTGATGGGTAGATAACTAAATTACGTTTAGGGTCGTAGCTTACCGATGTCAGGGCTTTACTTTTCGATCCTGACTGGTAACACCATTCTTTTTTATTGTCAGGAATATTGAATTTACACACATTTCCAGAAAGATCGGCGGTATAAATAAATTTACCAATGGTAACCGGTCTAGATACAATGGGGGTCAATGTTCTGAAGTTTGCGGTAGGTTCACCGGATATTTCGTCAAAGCAACTAAGGCCACCAAATTTAGAAGGGAAATAAATTTCTCCCATTATAAAGCAGATATTGTTATCGACATAGGTGGGCTTCATCCAACTTGATGCCGGTAGCTCTCTTTTCCACCGGATCGCACCGTTTTCAAACTCATAAGAAACAGCATAGCTTTTGTGTTTTTTAGCGTCGCCTTTTTCTCGTCCAGTAGCAGCGTAAATGTTTCCGTTTACTTCCAAGATAGATGCATCTATGTGACCGTCGTTGGCGTGCCAAACCTTCTTCATCGTGTTTGGGTCCACAGCATGCAGCCCATCTGATCCCGCAACTAAGAACATTAATTCTTTGCCGTTATGAGTTGCGATAGTGGGTGAAGCTTCGGTGTGGCCTTTTGTTTCGTAGCTTCTAAGGTATTGACTGGTATTGAGATCGAATGCGTAGATACGAGCATGATGTGTATGGTGGCTACCTTCACCCATGATAAGTTGGTTGTTCCATATAATGGGATTTGGAGAGACCACTGTCCCTATGTAAAATTTCCGTATAACCGAGCCATCGTCTTGATTGAGCTCGTAAGTATTCATATCGTTCGTACCGTAGAATAACGAATTCGAGCCAATTGCCGCCGATCGAAATGGCCCTTTAGGCAGTTTAATGGTCCAGATAGTTTTGATAGATGACACTGTGGCTGGCGGGCTCGTGGAAAAAGAAAAGTTATTCTGATGACTGAGGTAATTAGCGTAAGGCATATTTTCTTTAACCAAATTAATCGGGTTATTTTTCTTTATCAGCCAGACGAATTCTGATTTGTTTTCGAAGTATTGGTAACCATAGTAGCACCCTAAGATAACGATATTTAAAGTTAGTGCGCTTAGAATAATTTTTGGTTTAAGTAGCAGTTCAAGAAGTCTTTTGGGGCCGTCGGATCGGAGGGTTACTCCAAATAGTCCAGCTATAAAAGTCGCTGCGACGCTAACTCCGACACTAACAACTGTTAAGGGGATCAATACTGTAGGGATGATCGCGTAGGTAACACTGTTTGTAATGATTTGTGCCTCAACCATGATAAACTCTTCCTTTATTACCATCTACCCAGATCTTCATACCTGTTTTAAGCCGATGATGACATTTGTTAATACCGGTGACCGCTGGGATATTCATTTCTCTTGCAACAATCGCACAATGAGATAGTACTCCGCCTTTCTCCACAACGACTGCTTTTGATTTTAGAAAAAGTGGGGTCCAGCCGGGGTCGGTCGCTTCTGCGACTAGGATGGCATCTTCCGGCCAAGACTCCATGTCAATTTCACTATAGTCAGTTACCACTTGAACCGTCCCGTACGCCGCACCTGGAGATATTCCTTGTCCTTCAAAGTAGACACAGGAAGAGTCTTGATCGTCGGTAAGATACTTTTCGATTTGATTTAAGCTGAAGCTGTTAGGAAAGCTATAACCACGAAATGTCTTAAACCGTTTCTTTCTATCTGATATTTTCGCTTCCATATCGGACGAAAATTTTGTGGAAGTAGAATCTCGGTGTTTTGCGATCTCTGATAAACGAGCCCAAAAAATATCTTTCCCAAGTCCGTTACGTTTGCCAATTTCGAGAGCCTGGTAACGTATCTCCGCATAAGGTTTTAAAAGCTCCATTTTCCATTGCTCTCTCATCTCAAGCATTTCTTTGAGTTGACGCCATTCTTTTAAGATAAGTTCCTTTTTAATGGTTTTTAAAGCGTTTATTTCTTGCTCGATACCACTACTTTTAGTTCTAGTAGAAATATTGACACTCTTAGTTGTTTTGAAAAATGCTCCACTGCCCAGCTCTTGCCATCTTTCGTGGGCAAGATCCAGCTCTCCAGGTCCTCGGTGGCCATATCTTGATAAAAAGAATGGCCGGTGGTTTAAATCGCTTAGAGCTTGATGAAAGTTTTGATTCATCGAATAGGTGCAGGTATTGATACCTTTTGTGAGCCAGGTTTGGATCAACTTTCCTGATTCCTCTTTCCCGACGACAGATTTTAATAAGGCATTTAGCGAGGCCATAGATGCTTCAACCATAATAATTAGGACAATAGGCCAATAAAGAGTTTCTCGACTAAAAGTATTGGTGTTCTTTAAAAACGCATCGCGTAGGTCTTCGTCCGAAAATGTACTGTAAAAATTCGGATCGCTGGGGCATTTAAGTTTTTGTTTGAATGAAAGTAGTTCTCGTCGGCACTCAGAGAGCCATTTACTTCTGCTGGTACTTAAATTCCAAGAAACTTTTGCCATTCGGTACATTAGGTAAGGTGCTGTTAGGAAAGACTTGAAGTTTAACTTCTTAAAATCAAACTTTAGGTGCGGGCGGGGTGTTGTTTTAACGGAATATGGTATGGGTCCAAAGTATAGTTTGTTTAGTTTGTCTAGATTGACATAGACGTGGCCAAATACCCTCTCCAGAATAGAGTCACTCTTTAGAGATAGGCTTGAATCGTATGCGAGGTAGCCTATTTTTTGCAGAGCATTTCCGAAAGCATGGTTAGGACCAAATGCGTCTTTCCAGAGGCTGAAAGTTAAGTAGCTAGGAAACCCAGTCCATTCAGCAAAGGTTTGACCATCCCATACAGTACTAGGTGCATTATAACGTCTGAGCCGTTTTAGTTCTTTGATAACGAATCGATTTGTTGGTGCGTCTTGGGTATTTTTTGTAGTGATAGGTCGCGCTTGAAGAGCGTAAAATGTTCCTTTGTGGTCGATAGCCCACTCCATATCAACTTTGTATTTTAAGAACTCTTTCGCCTTAAATCCGTAGCGAATAATATCCTGTTGGAATTCAGGTTTCCAATCATCCGGTAATTTCGGAGTACGTTTCTGTGTCACTTGGTAAGGAGTTTTATGACCTGAAACTAGGTCTTCACCTAGGCCCTCGATGAATTCAAATATCCACCCACCTCCTTTTGGGTTCTCACTAAAGAATACTCCCGCATATTTTGGCTCAACCATAACCTGAATGATGACATTCATTCTCGCATCCGAATTGTCGACTTTAAAGTGCTCTTGGTAGGCCTTGGTATTGTCTTCATTCACAGATTGAAAGCATTTGGTGATAGATGATTTTAGGTTGTCTAACGCGGTTACATTTAAAAATGTTTTATTTTGACCAGCGAAGCTAAGGTCCCCAGAGTCCTCTGCTTGAAAGGAACTTCTTATTGCGAGGGGGGGCTTATTTTGTTTCTGCCACCATTCGGTGAGTTGTTGCCAGGTTTCAGGAGAGCTAGGGTTTTCAGTAAGGATGATTCCTGCAGGAACCGGAAAACCTGCTTGAGAAAGCATTGCCAATGCATAAGCCTTGCCACCAACGTCGCGCCGATCTGGCTTGAGGTCGGCAAAGCTTATGAATTTGTTTGATAGGGGCGGTGCTGTCGCACTACTCCGGTTAGCTGAGATTTCTCTTTCCACGTCGATTTCCTCTTGTGACTTTGGGGGGAATTTAGCAGAAAACTCGAATCGATTCGAGGGGATATTTAAAATGAAAATTAATAAAGTTTACCTTCTTAATTGCGGAGATATCTTGGGTTACATCGTGATTTTCAGACATATTAAGCAATAGTTGCTTTGAGTAACGATTTCGAGGGGAATACATGTAGATAAATCAATCAGTTACAAATATATGGAAGCTCTTATTATAGTAGCGATCAGTTTTAAGTTGATTATTGCTGTACCGACGGTTGGGTCGAGGGTATAACGATGGCGTCTAAGTGACTTATTAAAGGGTTTAGCTATTTTCATCAGGTTCGCTTATTTATTTTTAGCAATTCTATCGGTATTGGCAATAGAACCGAGCTACGCATCTTCGTATAATCGGATTGCTTCCTTGACGCTGTTAACTGATGAAGTCCTTTGGGAGCTGACTAATAAAAAATCGAGTCAGAAAATTCTTTCTTTATCTTCTTTAGTCAGAAATCGGTCGTATAGTTGTATCGCGGATAAGGTGGCAAACGTTAAATCTCCACCCAGTTATAGTGTTGAACAGATCGTCTCAATGAAGCCTGATTTGGTATTAGCGGCAAACTTCAACCGGCCCTCACTGCTAAAGTTTCTTAAACAATCATCGATACCTTTCGAGCTGTTCAAGTCAAGTGGGTCGTTTAGTGATTTATGGCGAAATATCTCACGATTGGGTGAGATTATTGATGAAAAGAAACAAGCAATTAAGATGATAGCAGGCCTAAAACGTAGAATAAGTGTGATTAAAAACCCCAAGCAGCCACAGAAACTTGTTAGTTATTCATCTGAGTTATTTTTTCCGGGTAAGAATAGTAGTTTTAGTCAGATCGCCAAGGCGGCAAAACATCGGAATGTTATTGACGAGTATAGCAAAGACGGTTCATGGGTTCGTTTGAGCTCGGAATCTTTGCTAACTATTCCTATCGATTTTATCGTGGTGGGGATTCGACCTAATGCCACGAAGAAACAAATGATTGCTGAAATATCTGGGCATGAGAGTTGGAAGAATCTTCCCGCGGTTCGCGATAAGAAGTTCTTGTTTATTTCGAATGCCTATTTGCTATCGCTTTCTCATTGTATGGTTGATGCGGTGGAGTTGTTGTCTCGAGAGGTTTATGAACAGTTACCTCGTTAAGGCATTTTGTTCGGTCTTATTGTTTTTCTTAAGCTTTCCTTTGGCTTTGCATTTTGGTAGTACCGATTTCGGTTTGAATGATTTAGTTAATTGGTTTTACTCAGAGCCAACGATGGACGAGACGGTGATGCAAACCGTGCTTTTCAATATTAGGTTGCCGCGAATTTTAGTGGGTTCTTTGGTAGGGGGTTCTTTGGCCGCTGCTGGGGTTTTGTCTCAGGGTTTGTTTCAAAACCCACTTGCTAGCCCCTCGGTTATCGGGACCACAGCAGGTGGTAGTGTGGCCGCTGCGTTGATGTTTTTTACAGGAGTCGGAGGATTTCATTGGCTAAGTCTACCACTCGCTGCTTTTACCGGCTGCGTTGTCTCTACCTCCATTATTCTTCTTCTTGCTAGTACCAAAAAAATGCATTCGGTCGAAACTTTGTTGCTTGCCGGATTCGCGCTTAATGCTTTGTTCGGTGCAGTTACTAGTTTTGTTCTTACGTTATTATTAAGTGATTTTCAAAAATTCCCAGCGCTAATGTTTTGGATGATGGGAGGACTTGATGCAAAGGGGTGGTGGCATTTAAATATTTTATGGCCTTCAGTGCTACTGGGAGTTGTGCTGGCCTGGAGAATATCTCCCAAACTGGATGTTTTGGCTCTTGGTACAGATGTGGCGTCTACACTAAATGTTAAGGTTAATTCACTTCGAGTTATTTCAATTATTACTATTGCGATATTAGTAGGTGCCGCTGTAAGCGTTGCTGGTGCGATTTCTTTTGTAGGGCTTGTAGTACCTCATATTACTCGGATTCAATTTGGCCCCCATCACCGGAGGCTGCTTTTTTATAGTTTTTTAAACGGTAGTACGTTGGTTATTTTATCCGATGTTCTTGCAAGAACCTTGTGGTCACCACAGGAGGTTCAAGTCGGTATTTTAATATCGATTTTAGGTTCCGTCTTTTTCTTTTGGTTGTTGTTTAATCGTCATAAATTTTCGGGGAGTTAGCAGAGTTTGGGGATTAAAATCCATAGCGTCAATCATCGGCTTTCTAAAGGCTTTTCTCTTACCGGTATTAATTTGGATATTGATGATGGTGAGATGTCGGTGATCGTCGGACCAAATGGAGCAGGGAAGTCTACGTTGCTTAAGGTAGCAGCGGGTCTTATTAAACCTGATACTGGATTTGTCGAGGTATCGGGGCGAGATATTCGAGAAGTATCATCGGAATCTATGAGTAAGCTTATCTCTTACCTGCCGCCATCTTCGTCTGTAATGTTTGATTACACCTGTGAGGATATCGTCACCTTAGGGCGCTACCCTTATCATAAGGGATTAGTATCAGCATTGGATCGGAAGGTTGTTAACGATTCAATGGAGACTATGAAAATTAGGCATCTAGCTGGTGAGATCATAGATCATGTTAGTACTGGTGAGTTGAAGAAAGTGATGATTGCCCGCTGTTTAGCGTTGCAACCAAAAGTTATGATTTTAGATGAACCCTGCGCAAGTTTAGATTTATCCGCGAGTGTAAGTCTGATGAACCTATTAAAACTACTCTGCGGTAATGGTATGAGTATTGTCTTATCGATCCATGACGTCCATTTGGCATCAAAATATGGTGATAAATGCTTCGCTATGAAAAATGGCCGAGAGTATATGGCTGGTGATGCGAGTTCGGTTCTGACAAAAAATAATATCGCCAGTCTATTTGATATCAATGAATATGAATTAACTTAATCCTCTACCTTCGAAAGGTTATTATGAAACACTACTTTATCCTGATGTTCATTTGTTCCTCTGCAATAGCTGAAGTGAAAAATCATGTAGATCAGGAAATAAATATCACGGCAAGCCGATTCCCGCAGGAGTCGGATCGATCTCCGGGAGTAGTCGATGTCATAACAAGAGAACAGCTTCAAGAAAAATCTGGATCCAATATCGGACAAGCTCTTTCCGAGGTACCAGGAATTGAAGTTAGCTCTAGTGGGGGAACCGCTAGTGTCAGTACATTATTTTTGAGGGGTATCTCTAGTGACGAGATTCTGGTGATGATCGATGGAATTGTTGTTAATGATCCGAGTGCATCGGGCCGAGGATTTGACTTTTCTAATATCAATCTTGATGAGGTCGAGAGGATTGAAGTATTGAAAGGTCCTCAAAGCGGTGTTTATGGCTCCAATGCTATGGGCGGTGTTATTAATGTTGTAACGAAAAAAGGTACTGGAGAAGCGAGTGTTGCTTTGATTGGCGAATGGTTTTCGTTAAATGGAGGTAAGGGGGGGCTTAGTGTTACTGGTGGTACTGAAGGAAAGTATTGGTACTCCACTACTCTTTCACACCAACAGTCAGAAGGGTTTTCAACTGCTGCTAAGAAATACGGAAATGACGAAAAAGATGGTTACGAACAGTCCTCTATTACCGGTAAGTTTGGCGGTGTGATCTTGAAAGATGCCGAACTAGAGCTGGTCGTGAAAGCAAATCGAAATGATTTAGAGTTAGATAAATTCGGAGGAGAAGCTGGTGATGATACAAACTACGATAGTCGCACTGATATGGTTGCGATAAAAGTTGCTAACAAAGTATTTTTTGATGAAGATCAATTCGAGTTAAATACCGATGTGTCGTATTCTTCTTATGAAAGAAAGTTAGAAAATAAAGAAGATTTTCCCGGCGATACGTCACTATTGTCTATTCGCTACCTAGGTTCGAACTTAGCGGCGCGTATGTCACTGTTAATTAGAAACGGTATACATACTACGATTATCGGTAGCGAGGTTTCAGAAGAAAGTCTTGAAATAGGTGGGGATGTTACTTTTGGTGCTGAACTCTCCCCTAAGAAGGCTCAGATAAATTCAGTCTTCGCTCAGCATAGCATTGATCATCTTAGGTATTTTTTTACGATCTCTGCACGAGGAGACAGTCATAGTTCAGCTGGAGAATTTTATAGCTACAGGCTGTCGCCAGGAGTTAAGCTATCAGATCAATCAACTTTAAAAATTAGCTATGGGACCGGGGTCAAAGCGCCAACTCTCTATCAGCTTCACTCGATTTATGGGAGTACCGATCTTAAAGTAGAGAATTCAAAGGGTGGAGATATTAGTTTTATTAAAAAGTCGGGGGATATCGATAAGATTCAAATTACTTATTTCATTAATCAATTTGACGATAAGATTGACTTCTCTCCAATCGAAAATGTCTATCGTAATATTGGTGAGATTGAAGTTAAGGGCATCGAGGTATCTTCGTCTTCTGAGATGGTACGAAGTTTAAACCTACTAATGTCGTTAACCTTCCAGGAAGCTGTGGATCGTAAGACGAAAAAAGATTTAATTCGCAGGGCAAATATTTTTGGTTCATTAGCATTGGCGTTTAAGCCAAATGAAAGCTTTAGGTTTAAGCCGATTTATCGCTATACCGGTCCGAAACAAGATATTTCTTCGGAGTTACCCGCCTATTCAGTGGTTGATATCAGCAGTAATTACCAAATCACGAGTTCTCTGAGTTCTTATATTAATATTTATAACGCATTTGATTACCAGTACGAAGAAATATCGGGGTACGGTAATGCAGGTCGATGGGGTCTAGCAGGGGTACAGTGGACCTTGTAGGTGCCTTATCCGCTATTCGGAAGTGGGTCCATGCCAATCTAGTGAGTAAAGGTCGTGGCGTCTGTCTCGAAGGTTTTGAACCGTACCCTCACGCCGTGCGTGCCGTAAGCTTTCTAAGCGGATATCTGCAAATGCTACGGTCTCAGCATTTGGAGTTGTATCGGCTGCAATACCATCTCTACTAAAAGGGAAATCACAAGGTGTTAGAATGCAGCTTTGAGCATATTGAATATCCATGTTATGAACACGAGGCAAGTTACCTACATTTCCCGACATAACTACATATACCTGATTTTCGACCGCTCTAGCTTGTGCGCAGTATCGAACCCTTAGATAGCTTTGGCGTTCATCTGTGCAGAAGGGAACAAACAAGATATCCGCACCCTGGTTAACTAAATGCCGCGCTAATTCTGGGAACTCACTATCATAACAGATTAAGACTCCAATAGTTCCGCAATCTGTGTTTATGACTGAGAGAGAGTCGCCCCCTTTGATATTCCACCAGTATTTTTCGCTAGGGGTTGGGTGGAGTTTCGCTTGATGGTGAATAGATCCATCGCGTAGGTATACAGACGCAATGTTTTTGACTGTGCCGTCAGGAGTTTTAGTAGGGTGACTTCCTGCGATGATATTGACGTTATATTTCATTGCGAGACCATTAAAGAATTCACTTAAGAGATCGGTGTACTTCGTAAGTTCGACGATAGCTTTGGCAGGAGATATAGCTTCATTTTCTATGGATAGAAGCTGAAGCGTGCAAAATTCTGGAAATAATACGAAGTCCGACTTGTAATCGGATACAATATCGACAAAGTAGGTGATGATTTCTTTGAATTCTTCAAACGATTTGATGCCACGCTGTTTGTACTGCACCGTCGCTACTCTTATGGTATCAGGAAGCCTGCCGGTACCGTCCTTACTCTCCTGTACATGGGCGTCGATCTCCGGGTTTACCCATAGAAGGTGGGCGGCGAATCCTAGAGACTCTAAGTCTGAAGGTAAATAATTCTCAAGCGCACCTATAACTTTATAACCCTGACGAAGCTGGAATCCAAGAATGGGGTCTTTGATTTTCTTGTCTTTCACATTTTCTATATACTCAGATACTGTTCCCGTTTTTTTGAGGCGTTTATGAAGATTAGGAAGCCTCCCTCCTAAGACGATGCCTTTTAGCCGAGAATGTTTGCAAAGTTTTTGGCGTTCTCGGTAGAAACGCTCGCCGATTTTCATACCCCTTTGGTTGGGGTTTACGAATATTTCCATACCGTATAGGTAATCGCCCTTAGGATCATGTGTTGTTGCGTAGCCGTTGCCGGTTGCAAGTGCCCAGCTATGCTTACTTAACGCAACGGACTCAGGTAGCCTGATCGATGCGCAATAACCGACCACTTCGCCGTCATACTCGGCTAAGAGCTGACCTTCTGGGTAATTATTTAGCTGTCCACGTAGTGCATCTAAAGAATATGGAGGTTGATTCGGGTAGACTTGTTTGCAAAGACTGAGAATTGACTTTAAATCTTTCGATTTAGCATTTCTGACAAATAATTTAGCTTTTTGACTCATAGCACCCACCTGTGTTTATTGGTGAATATTATAGCACTAAAATATTTTAAGAACTACCAATATGTAGGTATAGGGCAGTCACGGATTCAATATTTTATCTTTGTTTAAAAAGTCTAACCATTGATCTTTGGTATTGAAGTTGACGGATACTTCCCAGTTGGGAACTTGGAATTCCTTAAGGTTGGACTCCGTATGGTCTTTAATGAAACTATCTAATCTAAATACTCCTGGAGTATTCAAAATTTTACTACAGATATTTTGATTGAAGAAAATTGGGTGGCCACATATTTTCTTGTAAATAGGTCTTACGATTCCGTTCGAAGCTAGGTGTGGTTTTATAAGGTCAAAAAAATCTTTTTTGGGCACGGGCCTGTCTATATGATTCAGAATAATACCGTCAAATTCTCTCCGAGATTGAAGGTGATTGATAGCATGTTGAATGGAGTTCGTTGGCCCTAGTTCCTCGTTACTGTGACTTGTTATTGAGACGTTGTCCGAGATAGTTATCTTGGCTAAATAATCGTCGCGATTTTGACCGAAAACTACAACTATGTCATCAAACCCAACACTTTGGATTCTAGATATTTGTTCTTCAATCCAATACTTTTTTTTGTATTTAAGTAAGCCCTTTGGTGAACCCATTCGAGAAGATTTTCCAGCGGCTAGTAGTACATAAGGTGTTCTGCTAAAAATGGTAGGCTCCCGAATATGATGCTAACTAGTTTGGTCTTCTGCGCACTCTAGTAAGATCTGGCCATAATCAGTCGATAGCCAATCTTTGGTACTAATCCATAATTTCTGACATACTGCATCAATCATTTTGTAAGCATGGCCTTGTTCAATATCATTTGCATACTTAGAAAGGAAAAAAAGTAAATCTAAAGCCTGTTCTATGAAGTTAAATTCTAGAACAAGCTTCTCATCGAGATCAATGGTTGCACCGTTAAAGTATTCAGTGATACCAGGGACGCGTTCTAAAGTAGAAGTCTCTTCTTTGCTAAGAGATATTTTTGTCCCGACCATGTATCCCTCTAATCTGAAAAATGTTTGATGAATTCAATCATCCACAAATAAAGTGAGGATTCAATAAACTAAATTTATTTAATTCGATTTTTATTTAGTTGTGTCTGAGGGTTAGCCGTATCTGGGTTAAGATTTAATTTTGATTTTTAACTCAGGCGCCGACAAAAAAACTTGTGAGTTGATAGGTAGCCCAAGCTCCAACATATGCAAGTGCTAGCATATAGCTAAACATAAATAATGGCCATTTCCAGCTATTGGTTTCTTTGCGCGCGACTACAAATGTAGCAAGGCATTGTGGCGAGAAGATATACCACACAAGCAGAGCTAGACCGGTCCCTAGAGGCCAAGCTGATTGCAGTTGTTCGGACAGGGTGCTGATCTGCTCATCTTCGTCAGTAGCTTCGACAGCAAACACTGTGGCCAGTGCTCCGACCATGACTTCGCGAGCTGCGAAACCCGGAACCAGCCCCGTTGCTATACGCCAGTCAAAACCAAGCGGTGCAACTAAAGGTTCGATAGTTTTCCCTATTTTCCCAGCATATGAATAAGAAATAGCAGGTTCGACAGCATCAATCGGAGGTTTAGGAAAGGTCGCTAGTACCCAAAGGACAACTGAAACTCCCATAATAAGGGTACCAGCCTTTTTTAAGAAGACTTTAGCTCTTATATACAAGCCGAAAAATACGTTCTTCATGTTTGGAATTTTATAGCTAGGTAATTCAATGAGGAAAGACGAACATTTACTTTGCAACATTGTTTTTCTCATGACAAATGCGACAATAACCGCTGAGATAATCCCGAATATAAATAAACCAAACATGGTAATGCCCTGAAGGTTGAAAATCCCCATAACAGTTTGATCGGGAATAAATGCGCTGATCAGTAGAACATATACGGGTAGTCTAGCAGAGCAGGTCATAAGTGGAGCAATTAGTATTGTAACTAAACGTTCCTTCGGGTCTCGAATCGTTCTTGTAGCCATAATTCCTGGTATCGCACAAGCAAATGACGATAAAAGTGGTACAAAAGATCGTCCTTGTAGCCCAATACTAGCCATGATGCGGTCCATGATAAATGCTGCGCGCATCATATAACCAGAATTTTCTAGCAACAAAATAAACAAAAACAATATCAATATTTGAGGTAAAAATACTAATACAGATCCGACTCCTGCTATAATTCCGTCTACAATTAAGCTTTGTATCCATCCTGCAGGTAATAGCGTAGATACTAATGTTCCTAAGACACCGATTCCATCTTCGATCCATGTCATGGGAGCTTCGGCCCATGCAAATACCGATTGAAACATTATTAACATAAGCAAAAACAATATCGGAATACTCAAGACAGGGTGCAATAATACTTTGTCGATCTTATAGGTCCACATATCTGCTGTACTTGGTTTTGATTGGCAAATCGAAAGAATTCTATCTACTTCAGCAAAACGACTTTCTGTATCTTTAAGTGTGCTTGGGTTAGAAACCTTATTTATTGGCTGCCCGCTAACAAACTGATTAATGTGGTCCTTTAATATTGAAATTCCATTTTTCTTTACGGCAATAGTCGAGATAACAGGGGTGCCGAGTTCTTTGGAAAGCTTAGATAGGTTTATTTTAATGCCGCGTGACATCGATAAATCCATCATGTTCAAGGCTACAACAATAGGTTTACCAAGGGTCTTAAGCTCCAAAACGAAGCTTAGTGTTCTTTCCATATTAGTGGCATCCGCTACTGCGACAATGAGTTGGTTAGAGTTACTGTCGATACTTTGGCTTAGGACTTTAAAGGCAATTTCTTCGTCAATAGATTGAGGCTTTAAACTATAGGCTCCAGGAAGGTCTATGACTTCAACGATACTTCCGTTGCTCGAAGTTACTGTTCCTGATTTTCGTTCGATCGTGACTCCGGGGTAGTTTCCTACTTTTTGCTTGGATCCGGTTAAAGTATTAAATAGGGATGACTTCCCCGAGTTGGGGCACCCAGCAAGTAAGATGGTATGTGATGAAGTGGTTGTCATCCCTGGATCTCCTCAACTTCGATTCTAGAGGCATCCGTACGCCTTATCGCGATAATTCCTCCGCGGACAAAAACCGCAATGGGGTCTTTACCAAATACTCCGAAATGGCGTATCTCAACTTCCGCTCCAGGTATCATTCCTAGGTCCAACATTTTATTTACCTGCTCAGTGTCAGTAGCAGGCGTTTCTGAATTATTGTTATTGGGCTCACCTGACACCATCGGGTGTTGATAAGATAAGATCCTGGCTTTTTTACCTTTTGAAAGCTCGCTTAGACGCAACTGAAAACCTCTTATGATGGTTAAACCTAACAGACTATCTCTAGTTGAGAATGGTTATCATTTAGATAGAGGGAAGTCTAGGGCTAAGTTAATCAGATTTCTTCAAGAATCAAGCAATATCAATCAAATGATGGTGGCACGGAGCTGCCTATTATAGCCCATAAAGTGGGATGAGTTAGTCAAATCGATTGCTCCGTGCCACACGAAAAAACGAATACCAAATAAAGAAAGGAGATCAGGGTGTCAATGTTAGCTCGTCAGTCTGAGAAGGGAAGCATCGCGACGGAATTTATTATCATCGCGCCCCTGCTTACGCTCCTGTTATATGTCGGCTACTACCTAAACTCGACCGTCGAAAAGCGTCAGTTCGCGACTATTTCCAGTCGAAATTTGGCGGTGATATCTCCCGAGTCCCAAGTTGATTTGCTTAATTCTGCGCTTCTAGATGTAAAAAACTTTTCAGTATTTGGACCGGACAGTACAAATGCCGCTCCTTTCAACTCCAGCAGCTCTTCTCTGAACTTTGGCTCTCATTCTACAAATATCTCAAGCTACTACGGATCCAGTCGTCCCGAAGACGTTGGTCGAGTCAAAGCGTATAATAGTAGAGCAGATAGTTCTTCTTTTGAAAATCTATCGAAAATAGAAGGGCATATCGCCGGTCATGGTGTTGATATCTTGCGTAACCTTAAAAATACTAAAATTCTTAGTCAGTATTTACTTATCCCAGACCGTTTATCAGTTGCAAAGATAGAACTAGATTCCCCCTTAGGCGGGAATCTTTTTGGTAAAAGCATCGAAGGTCTGACTAGTCTGATCGACAGTGATGCTATTGGCAACCCTCTGCAAACCAGTAATGCCTATCATCGAGCTGATGTGGGGTTTCACCCGTCGAGCTATCAGTATCAAGCCCTCATTGGATGGTTGGTCGGTACCTCTGGTGGTAAAGAACATTGGTCTAAGCCCTATCAACGTAGCAATACGCTTACTCTTCATATCAATATATTTGGCTTGAGGAATATGGGTAAAGGTTTTGTCTCTGAGTGTATGATGCACTTTGCAGTCAACAGTAATTGTGACTATCGACCGTCCAATTGGCTTGCCTTGTCGATAAAAGCAGGGGCTACCGTTATGGGGGTGTTAAGTTCGGTGTTATCATTGGGTTCTTCGAGTGCTTACACTGTGGCTGCCAAAAAAGCTTTAAATACAGCGTTGACTGAACTTCAAAATGAAATTGCGGAGAAAATCAAAGATGAAGCTACGCACTCTGTTGATCATTATATACAGGATCAATTTGATAGTAATTTTAAAAAGGTAAGAGAAAAGTTTATCAACCAAGTCTCGACTCAACTTAGCGGTATATATAATCCACTTAAGTCACAAATGAACTTTCAAACCCAGGGGCCATGATGTTTTTATCACATGATCAAGATAGAGAACGTGGTGCAGTAAGTTTTCTGTTTATTTTTCTTGCTCCGATCGTTATCGGAGTGATTTCCTATAGTCTTTATGTCGGTCAGCAGATTGACCTGAAGATTGAGACGCAAAATTCATCTGATGCTTCGGTATTTTCTATGACTGGTCATGCTACTCAGGGATTGAACATGATCTCTGCAAATAATCTCGCAATTGGCGGGGCGCTTCATGTCGCTGGTGCAGTTCCGATTCTTGCTGCTTATGGGTCAATCGCATACGCTATGAGTTTTGATGCGACAGATTCGCTAATCACTGCTGCTAAGGACATGGCTTCGCTCTTAACCCTAGGCGCCTTCAACTTTACCGATGATTTTCAAAAAAATGTGTGGAATCACCTGGCGGTTATTAGTTCTAATTACCTAAGAACCGCGGTAGGTCTGACATCGTTTAATCAATTTATTTCTGACTACTGGCTTATACCAGCCCCTATCAGAGCGATTGAGATGGCTCGCCTCAATACTCCGGATTCGATCGTGCTGCCGCTGCAGAAAAGTCTTATCAACTCTCCTAGTTCTGGACTTAAATACCAAGGGTTAAAGGTAACGACCTCTAAGGAAGCTTTATGTAAAACACTTCGGTCTTCCGAAGGAGTTACTGATCGAGATGTCATCTCAACCTGGATTACCGGCCCGTTAAAAACCCTAGGCATGCCTCCGGGTCTCAGTTCCGTGATATCAGGCCTTGAAAATTTAAATCGTTTCATAAATAAATATGCAGCTGCGAAAATTACTTTTGTTGGCTGTGGTTACGGGATGAAATCACCGATATTGAAATTTATTAAGGATATCTCAGCGATTCCGACTCTCAACGGAGGGGTTCTTGCTCAGGTAGGAAGAGGAGTAAACTCTAGTGCGCTCGTTCTCGAAGCGGTTAACAGTGATCAGGTAAATCCCACTAGATCTGAAACTAAAAAAATACTATTTAGAAGTTTTCCGGTCCCTTGCGAGGGAATCATCGCTACTGTAGCGCTCCGTAACAGTACGTCATCGATTGGACATGTATTCAGCGAAGACTTTGTAAAAAAAGCTTTATTTTCTAAAGCTTTGAGAGCGATTGTTGAAGATGTGAATAGATTCCCTGTAAATAAATCGCCTTATACCTGTGATGAAGAGTTAGCTGATGGTACGATTAAAAAGAACTTTGATTCAATGCCCTTTAAACGTCCCAATGGTGATCAATGCATAAACCTAAGAAACCTGGGGTTTTATTGTCCTCTTAAAAAATATATTAAACCTTTGCTTATACCTATAGTGGGCGATGCTGTAATCTGTGCTGACACAGTCTATAATCAGATGAAGGAGTGGAAGGCGCAATGCGATTGGTATGATGATATCGAGAACAATGGCGGTGAATTTCAGATTGTCGATTGGGGTAAACAAATTGATGCCTACCTAACGGTTACCGAATTAGGCCGAAGGGTTGGTGGAGCGGTTGAGGTAGGTAATCGTGATTTTGGTTTTACCTATATTGATGATAAGAATGCTTTTGCAGATTCAGTAGACTTCGCAAGTTTGGTAGCTAGATCTGCAGATTTTTCTAATAATACAGATGCCCTATCTTGTAAGCCTGAATTTGAAATCAAAGGGTCTGATGGAAAGACATACTGCCAAGACAAGAGGATGGTCGGACTTGCTCCGGTTACTGATGCAGGAATATTCCAAACTCTGAAAAATCAGAAGAGTGATGAGTATACCGAAGAGCTTCATAGCTTATCTTCAGGTGTCACTAAGTTGGTTAATGATAACAGTGATGCCCTAGCTAGTTCTTGGGGAAGGAGCCTTTGGACTCTTAGCTATAGCAAAGCAATGAAAATAAAACCTGCACCTGACCAGGCGCAACTTTTCTGGCCTAATTGGTACCCAGAGATGAAGCAAAGCGATCGTGGTTTTTTTGAGGGGATTTTAAAATACGTTTTACCTTCTGATCCTGAGACTGGCTCGACGGTTGCTTTTTTATCTTTATTTCAGTGAACCTAGATTACTATTCAGAAAGTTCGAAACAGAATTGATCGTTGATGCTAAGAATTGGCTTACCAGGTAAGATCGCGCCTAGGAAACAGCAGTTCTTCGAATGACTTTCAATATCAGATTCTGCAAAGGTAGTGGGTTCGGATTCTGTATCTACTAGTATCGCTCTAAGCGGAGAACCAACGGTGATATCACCGTAACTACTGTCTAAGGCTAGAAACTCCGCAGGCTTTTTAGAAAATACCTGCACCAATCGTTGCGAAGGAAGTTTGCCTTCACTATTTAGCTTTAGTAACACCCGAAGAGACGCCTCAAGGCCGATAGTTCCGTATGCTGATGTTTTGAAGTTTGTTCCCTTAGCCTCAGCCTCATGGGGTGCATGGTCTGTTGCAACGAAATCTATTAAGCCGTTAGCCAAACCTTCTCGCAGAGCGACGCGGTCCTCAGGAGATCTAAGTGGAGGGTTCATTTTAAACCCGGTGTTGCTCTCTTTTATATCGTGTGAGGAAAATAATAAATGATGCGGAGAAACTTCACAGGTAACATTTAATCCTTCTTTTTTTGCGGCCTTAACTAACTCTAGAGTATGACGCGATGAGACATGAAGTACATGATACTTAGCTTTAGGAAACTTCCGTAGAACCTCGATGTCTCGTTTTACCATATCGGACTCGGCGGCCGATGGGTATGGTGTGGTACCTAACTTCTCTTGTATAGGTCCATGGGCAAGTACGCCTTTATGACCAGCGTATTCTGCGTGTTGCAATACCGGTAGGCCGGTTACTTCACTTGCTGCAAAAACCTTTGCCATAATATCGTCGGACTCTACCCCTATCCCGTCATCGGTATAGGCTGCAACACCACTTTGCTGCAACTCAGTATAGTCGGTGGACTCTTTTCCTTTTAAGTCTTTAGTGATGGCACCAGTTAGCAGCACCTGTACTCCGGTCTCCGATGATGCACCTTCTAGCTCGACGCGCGCTAACTCACAGACTTCTCGGTTGTCAATCGTTGGAACGGTGTTAGGCATCGTCAATACGACACCGACTCCTCCTCGTACTGCTGCACGAAGACCCGTTAGCGGAAGTTCTTTATGTGGTTGCCCGGGAACCCTTAAATGTACCTGTGGGTCGACACCAATTGGTATAAGCGATTGACCTCTGGCATCTATTTCTTCAGTGCCAGCAGGTGCATCAATATTACGATCAATTTTTTCAACGATGCCATTTTTGATTAAGACATCACAGGATCTCGGCTCTGACGAAGAGGACCATAGTAAAGCATTTTTGATTATGTAGTTGTTTGTTAATTGCCGTCTTTTCAAAAAATCTCCTTATTCGTAAGACTTTGATGCGACTGCTTCGGCGTTGTGTGGATGTAGGCTTTCATAATGAACTGCCCGAACTTCAAAATCTTCGATGTTAGCATTGTCTATCAATGCTTGTCGTCCACGACGTGCAGCATCTTCAGCAAACATTAAGTTCTGACCATTTAATCTTGCAAACTCCTGTTCGTCTTCACGCTTCACAGCAGCTTGAACAGGGGTTTTAAGGGTGTTTTCAATCTGATCTATCAGAGCTGGAATTTCGATGTCATTGCCATCTTTAGATTGTTTTACATGAACAAAAAGCTTACTACGCTGTCCGTGCGGTGTAGCTAAGATTCCTTCAGGAGTTCCGAGCCATTCTATAACTTCACTACGACTAAGCATGGAGTCTGAAAATGTCTCTGCAAACTTCTGCTGAATGAGTTGCCTAGCTAGAGCTGCCGAACAAGGGCAGGTACTGGAATAACTTACCTCTAACTTTAGCTCCAATGACACCTCCGTACCTTTTTTGCTACCGATGAGTTCACACGGATAACTTCTCCACCCATGATTGTTACTGAGAAGTGCCTTCTGACGGATGGGGTATTGAAACCTTAGATTTACAAAAGCCGAATGACTCGATTCTTTGTGGCTGAGAGTAAACTCTTTTAGAACGGTTCGGATAGAATTAAAATCTGCAGGATTTTTCTCTAATGTATTTTGCAAGGCCAGAAATAGTCGCGACATATGAATACCTTTTGAAGCTTGATCATCTAAGCTTACATAAGCATCTGCGCGTCCCATGGTGAAGTATGTTCCGAAGTTAGGAACTTCCAGTCGCACCGGAACTTCGATTTCTGACATGCCAGCTCTATTGAGTTTTGCCGGCAGCTCTGTCTTGGTATTTGCTATATCTGGAATTTCGATCGTCATCCTTTGGAGATCCTGTAATCTGTTTGACATTTTCACTACTTAGGTGAGTTTGTACCTCGTCATTTAACAAAATGCGACAGGAGAATTAAATAGTTGAGTGAATCAGTCAGGTTATAACCGTTAATTCTGCTAACTTCCTGAAAATAATAGCTTTGAAGTCGATGCTTTTAAAGCCTCTGCAACCACTTTGCGGCATCTAAAGCGTAGTAACTAAACACACCGTCACACCCTGCTCTTTTAAAGGCTAGTAGTGATTCTAAAACGCACTCCTTCTCTGCTAACCATCCGTTCATACTGGCTGCCTTTATCATCGAATACTCGCCACTAACCTGATAGGCGAAAGTCGGTACCTTGAAGGTATCTTTCAGAATTCTAACGATATCTAAGTAGGGCAGTCCTGGTTTTACCATGATCATATCGGCACCTTCAGAGATATCCATCTTTGCTTCTAGTAGTGCTTCATTGCTGTTAGCTGGATCCATCTGATAGGTGTTTTTATTAGAAGACCCTAGGGTAGCTTTCGATCCCACGGCTTCTCGAAAGGGTCCATAAAAGTTTGATGCGTATTTTGCTGCATAGGAAAGTATTTTAGTATTATGAAAGTCATTCTCTTCAAGGTTTTGTCGAATAGACCCAATGCGGCCGTCCATCATATCTGACGGTGCAACGATATCTACTCCCGCTTCGGCGTGACACAAGGACTGACGGGTCAATATACTAAGTGTCTCATCGTTTAAGACGTAACCGTCAGAGTCGATGACTCCATCTTGTCCGTGGCTAGTATAAGGGTCTAAAGCAATGTCGGAAATAATTCCAAGATCAGGGAAGTGTTTTTTGATCTCTTTAATAGCTGTCGGTATCAGTCCATCTTTATTGTAGGCTTCTTTGGCATCGGTTGTTTTCTTGCTAGCTTCGATCACTGGGAAAAGAGCAACAGCTGGTATGTTAAATTGCACGCACTCTTCGCAGGTTTTTAGGAGTTGAGTCAGGTTTTTGCGCTGAACCCCAGGCATCGCGACAATTTCTTCGTCAAAAGTTCCATTTTCAATAACAAAGATTGGATAAATTAAATCAGTCGTCCGTAGTTGGTTCTCCTGCTGTAGCATACGACTAAATGACGATGATCTCATTCGACGCAAACGGCTGCTAGGGTAGGAGTGGTGTGTCGTCATGGTAGACCTTTTTAGCTAGTGAAAAATATCTAGCTCCGAAAGAGCTACTAATAAGCATGGTGATTTTTAAGGAATTTATCAAGCTCCAATAATATTGGACGAGGAATTTCATGGCCGCCGACAAAAGAGTGAAACTTATGATGCTTACAAACTTGATTCAATATTTTAGAAAGAGCTTCCGCTAGAACGAAAGGTAAAACCATATCCTGCATTCCGTGTGATTGAAAGATGGGAAGGTCGGCTTGGGTCTGAGTATTTTCTTGCCAGGACTCATTTGCTAAATATGCGCCACTTAAAATAACTAATCCTGCTAGTTTTACATCAAAGTTTATAGCTAAGTTGGTAGCAAGGATTGCTCCTTGGCTAAAGCCTCCCATAAAGACATTTTCATGTTTGCTGGAGATCTCATCATAAAGACTTTTTATTCTCTCAGTCGCTAAAGTGACATCCTTATAACGGTTATCTACCGAACCTTCTCCACCTAGCTGAACGTTGATGAATTGTTGGTCGATTTGAAACCAGGCTCGGCCCTCGTAACCAGGCATACTCGGAATAGATTCAATCCCGTTAGGAAAATACCAATGACTTGTTTCTTCAGGGTCGAGTTCTTTTTGTAGGGATAATAAGTCGTGATAGTTTGCACCGTATCCATGCAACAGGACAATCGCATTACGGTCCGATTGCCCTGTTACGTGAATAGTATCAATTCCAGCTATTGTAGTTTGGTTGATCAAAGTGGCTACTCAACTCTAAAAAGTGATCCGAAATTCGTTTCCATACTGTTAATGAAGTATCAAGAAACGGATGAGCTCTCAATCGAATTCGGTAATTAAAGTCTGCGTCTCTAATCTTATCGGAGTGTAGTGGTGGTAATTTCTGATAAAAGTTAACCCAGCGAATGGTATTTTCAGCAATCTCTGCTGCATAGGGAGCTAAGTCTTGGGGAGCTTCGGAGCAAGCATCGTCCCTCGGGTTTTTGCAATTGCGACTGATAGGATCGATGGTGAATAGAACTTGGTTTCTATAGTTTTGACGGATTAGTTCATGGGTCAGAACCATAGCCCGCCATCCGCCGTAAGAAAACCCGATGATAGTTACGCTGGTTTCTGGGGTGCTGTTTGCTAGGACGACTGAGGCTAGGTTTTGCTGTTGAGTTTCCTGGGACTCACCGTTGCCACGGGTGTAGACCATCTTTTCTGAGTCTTTGTAGTAGCAAGCAAAAATCACGTTATCATCAAGATAGATCTTATATTTCTTACCTAGTTTTTTGACCATTTTATCAAATGACGTAAAGATGGTATTCGGTCGTTTTTTCTCAAATTGTTTCTCACAACTCGCGTTACCCCCAATGACTACTATGAGCGATGATGCGGCGTTTGCCTGATTAGGGGGTGCAGGGTTAAGGTGTTGTTGCTGTTGTCCGTAAGGTGCCGGGTTCGGCTGTTGTCCGTAAGGTCTATTAAGAGGATCAGGCTCGGGTGTCAATGGTGGTTGATTTTGTGGGTTGGTCTGAGGTGGAACTAGTAACGGTTGCTGGTAGGTAGGGTCTTGGAACTGGTTACTAGATGTCTGGTAGCCTTTTTGTTCTGCTGCTGAAGTTTTGGATTCTTTTTTGTCTTTCTTACCGCAGCCCTCAAAAGAGAGAGTAAGTACTACTGTGACGCAGATAGCAATAAATCTCATATAGTTATTCCCCATAGTTTTTTGTTTAAATCTATACTATGGCTTATAATATGTCAAGTTATTTTAAAGAGTTTCTATAGTATTCTATAGAAACTAAGTAATTATTGGCTTTTTTCATATCTTTTCTTGAACTTCTCTATACGGCCTTCGGTATCTAGGAGCTTCTGCTTACCGGTATAAAATGGGTGAGAAGCACTAGAAATCTCAATACTTATAAGAGGATACTCTTGACCATCATCCCATTTAATTGTCTCTTCGGACTTTTTAGTAGAGCGTGTTAGTATTGCAAAGTCAGATGCAATGTCCTTGAATACTACAAATCCATATTCGGGGTGAAGGTTCTCTTTCATGCGTATCCTCAGTGTGAAAAATTCAAAATAGAAGGTTGTTGATAGAAAAATATCCTCAACTTTGCAAGCACAATTTACTGTAAATATTTAGATATCCGTACTTTCTAAGTATTTTAATTCCTAAATTAGCTATGATACTCTCGTATCGCATAGTGGATAAATTCTCAGGAGGAATGAAATGTTACGAATTATAATAGCCTCATTTGTCATGCTCAGCTCAGTTTCTGCATATGCTGTTTTTGATGGCCAGCTTTTGATAGGTAAGCGTTACAGTAGTTTCAATACCGACGGACTTACCGGTACCGACAGTGACGATGGTAGCGAGGTCACACTATCTGCGCATCTCGACCCTATCCCATTTGTTCCAGTTGCTATTGGTGCCTATTATACCATGGTGGACTATAAGCTTAGCGATGACGGCGATGCATTTCCTTTAGACACTTTTTCGGGTGGCCACATGGGGGTTGAACTCATGGCGTGGACACCTGCTTTGATTTCAAACCTCAGTTTGTTTGCAAAAGTCGGTTACTCTTTTTACGGAGCTTATACCGGAGAAGATAAAGACTACGACGCCGGTGAAGGTATCCTTGTCGATATTGACGCTGACTATAAGCTAAAAGATGGTAGTAAATATGGCATCGGTATTATGTGGAGCCCTATCGCGTTTGTTAGTGCTCTTTTAGAAGTTAATTTCTCAGCAGAGAAAATTGAGTTAGATCAATACAAAGCTGCTGGGCAAACCTATTCCGATGTTGATACCAAAACGGATTTGAAGTCTACTTCGGTGTTGCTGGGAGTTTCTGCAGGATTGTAAGCTAACGGATATTTTGTTTTTGATCATGGCGGGTATCTCTCGCCATTTTTTTGTTTAAAAAATGGTACACTAGATAAATTGGTTTAATAATGTTCATGGAGGAATTATGAATTTTAAAAGATTTGTATTAGCAGTACTTGGGGCTTTTGCTTCAGTGTTTGTATTTGAAATGCTTTGGCATGGGTTCTTAATGAAAGGCATGTACGAAGCGACCATGTCCGTATGGCGTCCAGAGAGCGAGTGCAATATGACTGTGATGCTCGTTAGCCAGTTTCTTTTTGCCGGTGTCTTGGCATATATTTATACTTTGATTGGTAGTAAATTACCTTGCAAAAGAGGAGTTGCTTTTGGTTTTTTTGCAGGACTAATCTTAGGTGTGCCGCAACTCGCCACTTATTGCTATTTACCTATTCCCTTGTCGATCAGCCTAATGTGGGTATTAGCATCGATTGTTAAATGTACGTTAGTTGGAATGGCGATCGCATGTATCTACAAAGAAAAATAACACCTGAGTCTAGAGTGCGAGCTGCCGTTTATGGGTAGCTCGTGCTATAGACCCAGTTTACGTAGCTGAAATTGAATGAAAAATGATTCCCCTGTATTCTATCTTTCGAGAAATTGTCTGTACACTCGAAGTCAGGTCTTTGGTTAGGTCCAGTCTCAAGTAATATGGATTATTTTTAGGTGTTCCATGTTCTTTGCTGACGAGGTTAATTATATCACAGTAGAACCAGAAAGTTTTTGTATACCGCGATATTCAGTGGCGTTTTAGAAGGAAGCGCACCCGGAAGGATTCGAACCTCCGACCACCTGGTTCGAAGCCAGGTACTCTATCCAGCTGAGCTACGAGTGCATAGGTAGCATCGTTACTTCTATCGATAATAATCAACGAAAAACGAGATATCGAACCTACATGGGACGCCATGGCTAGTCAATCTAGATCTTACTTTTATAATTATTAATAATAATACATACTTTAATAATCTTACTATGCTCTGGGGTTAAAACTTGTCTGTTGTAACGTTCGCTGTGTTGTCTCTTTTAAAGCTCTTTGCTCGGTTGTTTTTTAGGTCCGAGGTATTGTGGGTGAGCCGTCCTCCCAATGACCATTGGCAGGATACTAAAGTTGCGATCTTGCTGAATCATACGAGTCTTCTAGAGTGTATATACGTTACGGTGTTGCCGTCTCAGTTTTTATGGAAGGTCGCGCGTAGTGGTGTCTTTCCGATTGCCGATGTGACGGCTAGTAAGAAGTTCCTCGGTACTGCGTTTAAGTTCCTTGCTCCCAATGTCGTTTCTCTCACTCGTAAAAGGGATGAGAGTTGGAGTAGTTTTATGGAGCACGTCGCAGATGACCGGCTTGTCCTTATGATGCCAGAAGGAAGGATGAGACGTCTGGATGGTTTAGATAAGGATGGTAACCCTATGTCGGTTCGGGGCGGTATCGCAGATATTTTAGAGAAAATTAATGGCGGTCGGATGCTGATTCTCTATAGCTCGGGTCTGCATCATGTTTTCCCACCGGGTGCGATATTTCCTCGTGTCTTTAAAAAGCTTAGTGGGAAGTTTGAATCATTAGATATCGACGAATACAAAAAATCCTTACTAGAAAGCAAAAATCCTTCGAAATTTCGTAAGCTGATCGTGGCTGACTTAGATAGGCGGCGGGATATATGGTGTGGTTCTTTACCGAAATAAAAAAGCCCTCTAAAAGAAGAGGGCTAGTTTAAGTTTTTAAATTAGAGTTTAGAGGCAAGCGCCTTGTTGTGAATTTGTTTCAGCAGCGGTGTCCTCTTTGTAAACTTCGCCGATGGTAGGCTGCTTGGTGGCAGAGTTTGCATTTGATGATGCTAGGCCGAAAATAGGCGTCCCGTCACCGACGTCACCGTCACCGCGGTCTGCTACAATGCTGTCATTTCCGTCACCGACGTCACCGTCACCGCGGTCTGCTACAATGCTGTCATTTCCGTCACCGACGTCTCCTTCACCTCTGTCTACTAAGATACTCTTGTTACCATCACTAATGTCTTCTTCGCCTCGTTGAACTGATTTCTGATCGCTGGTGTTACAGTCGGCAAAATTATCCGTGTTTTGGATGTTGCTGCCATTTTCATTGTCGCAATTAGCAAGTAAAATAGAAGCAAGAGCTATCCATAAAATATTGTTAAATATACTAGTGATTTTCATGTGTGGCTCCTGGTTTATCAGTTTGTGTTTCCTATATACCGTTTCGGACTCCTACGCAGAAAACTTTAGAGAAAAGATAAATAAGTGCAGTAGTTCAGTAATTTTAGTATGTTATATTTTGAGATGTATCCTGAAAAGGCAAGCCTGAATTATGACCCACGGTCCAAAATCAAAGCTATATCAGCTACTGCCACTTGTAATGATTGTCGCGGCTTTCGTGGTTTTTTTCTTGGCGTGGTTTAACCATGAGTATACTTACCATAATTGGCTAGAGGTTAACTTTAGAGGCACGGTATTCGGAGAAGACTGTGAATATGCCATTGCCAAAGGTGATCCGAATACTAGTTATCAAGACTTATTAGCAAAATCATATAACTACAAGAAGCTCAAGATGCCTTACCGAGACGCTCCGGTCGGTTTGAAACCGGTAGTGAGTCTTGAGGAGTATTTAATTACTAAATGTCGTTTAGATCCTCGGCAACTTAATAAAAATGGTTTTGCCTGGGTGAATCTGAAGAAGGTCTACGGGCGTTCGGCAGTATTCATAGATGATAATATGATATTGGAAATTGAGGATTCAGGAAGTATAGATTTCCCTCTTCCTCCGCAGCTACGTAATGAAGTGATCGAAATAGTATTGATTTCGTGGCCGTCTGTGAACGCCCCAAGACCCGGTCTTGCATCTTTGTCTCCTATCTTGTTTTCTGATAGCCGTGATGTGATCGAAGACATTAGACGTAGTCGGAAATTTACTTATATTGAAGGTCCTACATTTAGGCTGGCATATTACTTAGCATTATTTCTTATTTTCTCAGTTGCGTGGTTGTTTGGCATTAAATTTAATGATGTTCGGTGGATGATTGTGTTGACGGCGTTGCTATCGATACAAGCATATTTGGATTACATTCCTACCGGAACAGCTGCTAGGTGGCAGTATCTGGCAGAGCAATGCTTTTGGTTTATGGAAAGTCTTGCGTTAGGCTGCTTTGTCTTTAGCTTTATGAGGTTGAAAACCTTTTCAAGATCTATGGTCGATTTATATTTCTATGCTGCCGCTGGAGTGTATATTGCGCTTACTTTTTTACTACCGCTCACGACCCAAAGAGAGTTGGGTCTTAAATACCACGCGCCATATATTTTTGCGTTTATCCAGTTTTTTATATTGGTTGTTCTCGGTCTGAAACATAGAAAAGTTTTAGTTGGGTCGAGGCTCAAGAGAGTCGATATCATCCTAGTGTTGTGTGCGCTCGCTGCAATCGGCTATTTGGTGCAGTTCTTTTTGATGATGAACTCTGATATAAATCTTAATCATTCCTTGAATGCACTCTTTGTAACGGTTTTCTCAGTATACCTATCGGTCGATTTAGTTGTATTCCACCGGCAGTTCTTACAAGAAAAGAACAAGCGTTTAGAGGAAGAACATGAGAAAGAACGTCTAGAGCAAAGGCTTATTTTAGGTAGGAGTGTTCAAGACACTCTTTTACCTAAGAAGCTAAGTGGTGATGTTGGAGCCTATCGCTACAGTTTCTACTACGAACCTGCGCAGACTATGTCCGGCGACTGGATGTATGTTTGGCAGAATAAACAAGGTCAGGTAGTCAGAATCATCTTCGGTGATGTCATGGGCAAAGGGCCGCAGGCAGCAATTGTGATGTCCTCGATTATGGCGTTTTTACAAGAGTGTAAGAGCAGCGATAAAAGTTTAAAAGACAGCATTGAATATCTGAACAATCAATTGTTTGAAGTCTATGGTGGAACGACGACAACCACAGCGGCTGCTGTTGAGTTTGAATCTGATACGAGTGCGGTGCTTTACAATTGCGCGACGCCGGGATGGTTGCATATAAACAGTCGTGATTCAGTTCATTTTGCTAAATCAAGTAACCCATTAGGAATCTCCCCAGACTATAGCCCTGTTGGTCAGAAGGTTACACTGACCTCTAAGTCATTATTGTTGTCATTTACTGATGGTGTTATGGAGAGTTCGAGGTCGATTCAGCGGCTGATGTATTCTTTCGAAAATATCAACACGGCTAAAATTTCTGCAGAGAGTGTCTTTAATACTATAAAAGAAATAGGCCGAGATGATGTACAGGAAGACGATAAAACTATTTTACTAATTAAAAAGTCTTCCTGAAGATTTGTAGCTAAAAAATCCACCCAATATTAAACATCAGTAGTTGTACGGTTGCTATTTTACTTAGATCCTCAGCGAGTTTTTTGTTTTCTTCACTGATTTCAATGAGGTCTTCATCGGTCGATCCGGTCGTGACAGTCTTAGTGTTATCATCAGAACTAAGTGGCACAAGGTAACCGATCCAATCGCCACCAATGAAAAAGCCATTTTCAAACCTCCAGGTATTCCCCAAAGAGAGGCCTAAAACGGTGCTCGTCACGTCTCCGGTAATTTGAATGGTAGAGTCGCCTAATAACGTCGAAGCTTTGATGTCCCACTCAAGCTTTCTAAAGCCTGTTAAGAGGGTTAGGTTTAAGCTGTTCCACACGAAGTAACGCGCAGCAAATAATATATTAGTTGCTTCTAGCTCTGCGTAGGCTTCCACAAAGCCCTCTGTTTCGTTAAATGAAATAGATCCACTTTGGAATTGCAGTCCGAGCTGCCAAGACTTGTTAGGGGTGTAAAATAAGTCAATACCACCACCGGGAACCGTTCCGACAATAAAACCTGCTCGTGCCGCTACACCAAAGTTTTTGTTGTAAGAATTAATTACAGTTGGTCCAGCGTTAGCAAGTTCACTATCAAAATCAGGACTGGGAGTATCACTCTCTCCGTTTTCTTGACCATATAAATACGATGAACTCGAAAGGTTCAGTACAGCCAATAATGGCAATAAAACATTTAAAATACGCATGATGCCTCCATAATTGAGAGGGAAATGTATATGTATTGAAGGGGGTTGTAAATCAGTTTTTAGAGTATTTTATCTAGTGAAATTAATTGATTACCTGCCTAATGCCGATTCCGATTTGGGACGACTGGATATCTTTACTGTTTTGATAGCGGCCACCAAATAGATAAACTTCGCTAGTTTTTTCGGTCCAAAGATCAAAGCCATAGTGGTAGGCGATCTTCGCGTAGACCCAATCTGATCCTAGTTCGGTATCAGCAGCTTCGACGGCTCTAGGGTCTTCATGCTCGGTGTAGTAACGATAACCTGTCGTTATAATCGCGCGGTTGTAAAGCTTTTGATGCCATTCGGCGGAGATAGCATCGGCTAGAATTTCTCCCTGTAGGGTGGTTGTCTGAATTTCTCCGATATTTTCATAGTGAGAGTATGAGATATGAAGAGCGCCGTTTAACTGGCTGATGAATTGACGGGCGGCAAGCGATCCTCCCCAAGCATCGGGACGATCGTTTCTCACCGATTTAAAGTAAGATGCGAGCAGTATGGTTGATGGAGTCGTTAGGTGGGTCAGATCCAAACTATAGCTCTCACCATTTAAACTTTCTTTGGTCCGAACCCTCGCAACATCGACGTCAATGACTTCCGTTGCTTTTTGAGTTGAGTCCGATTTTTGGTAGCCAATTTGGAGTTTTAAAGTCTCTGCTCTAAACCAATGGAACGCTGAAACCTGTCTGCTTTTGGATGTCTGAATATCAGATTTAGTTGCACCAAGGCCTAAGCTGATTCCGCTTAGGCTACCAATTGGCAGTGAAGCAGCTAAAATGCCGCTGTGTTGCTTGATGTTGTCCTTGCCGTCCCATTGCTGAACTAAAACTGAGTCATCGTTTAGGCGCTCAATATGACTAATCATATAGTCAACTGAGATGACGGCGTCGTTAGGGTTGTCTTCGCCCATACCGATTTCTTTAGAGTAGTTGGTTCTTAATTCTTTTCTTTTGAAGTTAGTGTCATTTGAAAAAGCGGCAGCTGATTCAATGCTATCAGCTAAGGCTTGCTGAGAACTAAACAGCAATATCAATGTTAACAGTAAACCTGTCGAGCTTTTTGATATCATGATTAAGTTCCACAGGTCGGGCAGCTGCCAGACGAGGTTTGGATGTTGGATTGAGTGCCTGTTTCGTTCGAACTAAGCGTCGAGTTTTGAAAGTATTCTGCCATAGATGCTGTTTTGGATGGATCCATCAAGGGATCGAGTAAGACGCTCTTACGGTAACCCACTTCCGGGTGAATGCAAGATGTCGTAAGTAGCGCAAACAAAATGTAATAGGCAAAGCATTTGTTCATATTAGTGGCTCGTTTTTAGAAAATCGTTAATGATAGACATATTGTGATCACCTGAAATAGATTTTAAAACAATTTTATTACGAATAATAAATGTAGAAGGTATCGCTTTTAGCGATAGAGACTTTAGGTTCTGACCTTCTTTGTCTAGCAAAAACCTGACGTCCTTATCCGAAGTATTCCACTTATTCTGGTTTTTCTTGTGATATATTTTAAAGGCTTCTAGGTCGTCATCGACGCTTACAGCAAGTACAGTAATTTTTTTGTTTCCTTTGGGGATGGCTTCTAATAATTTGCTTAAGGCACCTGAACAACTCGCGCACCATGATGCCATGACTTGAATAACGTAAGTCTTGTTAGATTTGGAAAAGTTAACTAACTCTTGCTGATTCTTTAGGTTTACTAAATTCATCTTCTGAGCTTCTTTTGAGAAAGCCACATAGGGTGTCAATAGTAATGATAACGCCAGAAAGTATTTCACTTGCTACCTCAGTTTTATTTTAATCGGGCAATTGCGGGTTTGAAGTATGTTTCAACGACGTTAGAACCTTCTAACTGAGCGGTTGAAATGATAGCTGCTTCTTTGTTTTTGTTCATTATGATGGCGATCGGGAAAAGAGGCAGAGATGGGTTTGCTGAGAACTTTTTCCACATCACGCCATTTTCGTCATAAGCAGGTGTTGTGTTGGTGATAATACCAGAAACAAAACTATTGATCTCTTGTGTGCTGTAATCTTTTATAAAACTAGTGACCCGGTTAGGTACTGCGGTAATAAGGTGAACGCTGTTGTCAGTACTTACGTATTGTCCAAGGGATTTAAGTTTTGGTACGCAAGAAAGACAAGTCGGCGAGGTTATAAATACCACTAGTATGTTTTTGCCGCTTTGACTCAAAGTATTACAGAGAGATGATCTTTGCCCTGCAATATTTAAGTATAATTGATCACCTGCGATTTGATTAGCAGTCGAGGTGGTAGCGGTGGTTGTTGATGTTGCGTCGCATGCATTTGCATTTAATACCGTTGCGTCTGATCCCGCTGTTGTAGTTGGGGGTGCTTCGGCAGTCTTACTTGCACAGTTGTTGAGTAGTAATGGTAGTAATAATATGGGTAAAAATACTGTTTTCATAAGATCGACCTTTTGTAGAGATAGTGTAGTGTTAGCGCGGTGTTCCTACATAGTCCGTATCGGGTAAAAGCTCTTAAAACTTTAGCTAAAACTACAGTTTATTGTCTTTAGTTAAAAAACTGCCTAAAGTTTTGATACCGTATAATCCTTCGTCGGTTGGTTTTAATAAAATTTCAATAAATTCAAATGTTTATACTTTTGTATTTCTGACATGAAGTTTGCATCTTAAGACTGGAACTTCGCCATAGCCTTAGGGAGCGAATATGATGTTACTTAGACAAGTTATAATATTTGGATTTATGATGATGGTTGGATGCTCGCAAGAGTACAGCGATCTCGCGGCAACTGCTGAGAGTCCATTAAAGGTATTTATAGGGGACCAAACTGGAGCAGGAATTAACCCGGTTCTTGTTTCTTCGCCAGCTCAACTATCGAGCGCTGATATATGTAAGCTTGATAAGCAAAATACATGTATTTCAACTTCGAAATCCGGATTGGCCTTAAGCAAAGAGTTAAATAATGGTCGATTTATTTATGAAGTTAGTAAACCATTTGCGATAGGAAAGACGGACAGTCTTCTTGTTAATGCAACCAATAGATCAGGAGAATCTTATGCTAGAACTATCGTGTTTGGTAAATCAAATAGTCCTGGCTCTTCGACTACTTGGAAGGCAGTTCTTCTATCTGGTGATTACCAAGATGAAGGCAAAGCGGTAAAAGCTTGGGATAACGGACGTAAGAAAATTGCTGAACTCATCCAGTCAAGAGGTGTTAGCAGCAGTAATATCACTCATCTCAGTAAAGACCCTCAGTATACAGGTAAAGGCGGTATTTCGGTCTCTAGTGTTGAGAACTTTGAATTATCTCTGAAAGATTTAGACTTAGGGCCTAACGACGGATGTTTTATTCACATGACTTCACATGGAAACGAAGACGAATTTTATTTGGAAGGGTCAAAAGGGATCACTCCTGCTGATTTTTCAAGAATACTCGACAGCACTTGCGGTGATCGCCCCACAGTAGCGTTCGTTTCGGCATGTTATGCAGAAATTATGCTTACAGATGCTGTGAAAAAACCTAATAGAATTATTCTTACGGCTGCTTCAAAGGATAAAACATCTTTTGGTTGTGATGCTGATAATGACTATGTTTTTTGGGATCGTTGTATAATCGAAAGCTTTCCAGCAGCTAAGACTTGGAAGGAGCTTGAAAAAGCTACTACAAGTTGTGTGACCGAGTTGGAAAAAAAGGAATCAGGTACATCAGATCCTCAGAGCTTTTTTGGAAGCCAGGTGGCTGATATGGAAATCTTTGGTAATATTTCTACTACATCTAATAACGACACTACCCCTACTACGACTACCAGTAATAATAATCTAAGCAAGGGTAAAAATATTGCTCTAAAAGGTAAGGATGGTTCTACCGATATAGCGAAAATAACTGCAGGTAAGCGGTATGTGTTTGTTGACTTCTCATCTTATGGGTGCGGTTATTGTGTAGAGCTTTCAAAAATGTTAGCTAGCAATCAAGATGTTTTAGGAACTAAGTGTTCAGCGGCGACGTTAGTTGATGGCGGAACTCTTGGTAATTGGACTTCAGTTGCTGGAAGTCAATCAGTAGCACATAGTTACGAAGTGAGCGGTACTATTAATGACGCTGCATCTAAATTTAAAATCTCAATTGGTGGTACACCTACCGTTGCGATCTTGGATATGGAGAAAGATGGCGCTGTGGTAGATAGCCAGAGCGGAACTTTTACCAATGTTAGTGGCTTGAAAAACTTTTTAAACATATGTAAGTAGAGTCTTAGGAGACCATGATGATAACAAGATTATTTCTAACAACTATGATTGCAGCTTCGATGGCTTTTATGAGTGTTTCTTGCCAACGTCAGGGTGTACAACCCGTGAGAAAAGCTACTACAGCTGATAGCGGGAAAAAAGCCGATGATCCCGGTTTAGATCCCCTGGTAAAACCCGACCCAAATAAACCCGATCCAAGTAATTTCGATAATGAAAACGAGATCAAACTAAACTCTACAACACAACAAGTCATCTGGGATGGGTTGGCAGATAAGGTTACCGATTCTAACTTAAGTCTTTAGTGTTGATGCTATAAGAGGAGCTTTAAGGACGATGTTGCCTGAAGCTCAGTAGCACGCTCATCGATCTCCGTCACCAAATTAGTTTTATTACCAAGAGTCAAATAACCACCTGAAGTCGAATAAATGTCATAAAATGTCACTCCCGAGTAGGGGAGATTGAATGGGTTTGCCGATTCACAGGCGTCTTTCGTTAAGAGTTTCTGAATCCCAGAGACAAATCCGCCACCACATTGAGGAGTCGTGTTGCTGGCTCCAGCCTCTGCATTGAGAAAGTCAATGGTCTCAGATTCCGTGAAGGTTACTTTCACCGACGAAATTTCTAAGTCTAGATTGTCGAAACTAGAGCTTTCCTCTTGAGATAGATATGAACCGCTGATCTCCATCACTTGAATCGCGGTTTGGCATTGGGTGTCTGTCTTATCATATACCTTGTAGCTTCTGACCATGGTGGACGAGCTGAAGGTGTAGCTCTCGCTTCTAAGCTCCGTGCTACCAGCACTAGAGAACTCAAGGCAGCTATATTCCCAGGTACCTACCAGAGAATACTCGGTTTCTTTGTTACTTGAGTCTTTGCCACAGCTGCTAAGGAGTAGAGGCAGGGCTACGATTAGGGCGGTTATTTTTAAAAGCATGGTTCCTCCGTCACCGAGGTGTCACCGAGGTGTCACCGAGGTGTCCCGGGATACTGACTTGGTATAATCTAAACTTTAAATAAACAAGTCAAAAAAAACAATATTCTAAGATATATATATAAAATAGATTATAATATATTATAATCTATTACTAATGTTTATAAAATATAAGACGAATATATAGTATCTTTAAAATATAAAATCTGGAGTGGATGATGGGTCTAAGGATTAGGACGAATGTCGCGTCTTTGAGCGGGCAACGAGCGTTAGCAGAGTCAACTAAGGAAACCAATAAGAGTATGGCTAGGTTATCTAGTGGGTTTCGAATCAACCAAGCTGCTGATGACGCGGCTGGTTTATCGATTTCTGAAACTTTCAAAGCAAAGATTCGTAGTATGAACCAAGCTAAGCGGAATGCGAGCGATGGTAATTCTATGATTCAGGTAGCTGAAGGTGGGATGAATGAAGTTAGTAATATTCTTATTCGTCTTAGAGAGCTGGCTATTCAGTCTTCCTCAGACACGATAGGTAATACGGAGCGGTCATTCGCAAACAGGGAATATCAACAACTCGTAAGCGAAGTAGATCGAATTTCTAATACCACTGAATTCAACGGCTGGAAACTACTTGGTGGTGCAGAAAATAATGATGATAAGGAACAAGCTGTTTTTCATATTGGACCTAATGACGGAAGCATTGCTAATACCGATACCATCTCTCTAAACATTGATAAAATTCAACTCAATACATCTGAAGATAGCTTAAACTTAGGAGTGGAGTCTGAAATCGGACCGGTTGATCCTGAGGGAGGCTTTGATCGTGAAATTGCAGCAAATAAAATCTCAGTTCTCGACGTTGCGTTAAAACGTGTCGCAGGTAATCGGGCCGAATTAGGTGCTTTACAAAACCGCTTAAACTCTACTATTTCAAACCTTTCTATCTCGATTGAAAACGCTGAATCTGCGAATAGTCGTATTAGAGATGTTGATTTTGCTAAAGAGTCGGCTAATTTCACTCAACAGAAAATTTTAGGTCAAGCAGGTGTATCTATTCTTAGTCATGCGAATGTGCAGCCGGAAATGGCATTAGCCTTGTTAAGGTAAGTTACTTTATTAGACGCTAAGAAAGTTTGAGTAGAAATAGTAAGCCACCATTCCAAGAAGTAGATATACGAGCAGTTTTTTCTGACCACTGCTTTCTATATCTGCTTCTTTTTTTAAACCTTTTTTCGGAATGGTCATACCTTTATGAGTCGTGAAGTATGCTTCGCCTCGCAAAGCTTTCTTTTCTTTTTTGACCTGAGCGGGACTCATCGATAATGTGTCGTTGATGTTGCTCATTTATTCCCCTTAATTTACCTTTGTTAGATAAGCGAAGCACCGCTATTTATCTCTACAGGTATCGGTATCTATCTGAAAAACCTAAATAAAAAAGGAGTTCTTGCGAACTCCTCAAAAACCTAAAGAAATCAAAATACTTACAGGGCGACCCAGACCGCTTTTTCTCCGGTATAGAGCTCCAAGGCTTGCTTGCCGAGTTCTCGGCCAAAGCCTGAATCTTTAAAACCACCAAAGGGCATCGCGACATCAAAAGCATTGTAGCAATTTACCCAAACCGTACCAGCGTGAATCTTACGGGCAAAGCGGTGAGCTTTGGAAATATCCTTGGTCCAAATCCCAGCCGAAAGACCGTAGTTAGTGTTATGAGCTTGCTCGATTAATTCTTCTTCGTCGTTGAAGGTTCGAGCGCATAGAACGGGTCCGAATATTTCTTCGCGGTAAATCTGTGCTTCCGTTGAAGTGTCAGTGAATAGGGTAGGCTTGATAAAGTAACCTCCCAGAGAGTCCTTTAAACCAGCTCCTCCTGTTTTCAGCTGAGCATCAGAATGTTTTACCGAGTCTATAAAACCAAGAACTTTTTGGTACTGTTCGTCGGATACCTGTGCACCCATTTGAGTGGAATCATCAAGGGGGTTTCCGACTTTAATATTTTCAGCCGCAGCTACAAACTTCTCAATGAATTGATCTTTAATTTCATCATGTAAAAACAATCGAGATCCCGCGCAACAGACTTCGCCTTGATTGAAGAAAATTCCGGTGATGGCTCCCGATACAGCTTTATCGATATCTGCATCTGAGAATACGATGTTGGGTGCTTTACCGCCTAATTCAAGCGATACTCGCTTTAGGTTTTGAGCTGCAGCCATCATAACTTTTCGACCGACATCGGTAGATCCAGTAAAGGCAATTTTATCGATACCGGGATGAGCTGCTAATGCAGCGCCAGCGACGCCGTCGCCTGTCACAATATTCAGAACGCCTGGAGGAAACCCTGCTTCTAATACGAGCTTTCCAAGTTCAATTGCGGTTAATGGGGTTTGCTCGGCTGGTTTTAAAACTGAGGTGCAACCTGTAGCGAGTGCGGGTGCCAATTTCCATGCTGCCATTAACAGTGGGAAGTTCCACGGGATAATCTGCCCGACGACTCCTGCTGGTTCTTTCAGTGTATAACAAAGGAAATCACCCGATACAGAATTTGTATGGCCGTCAATCTTATCTGCCCATCCTGCATAGTATCTAAAGGTGTCGATTACTTGGGGTAGGTCAAAAGCTAAGGTCTCTCGAATCGGTTTACCATTATCGGTGGATTCTAAAATAGCGAGTTTCTCTTGGTCGCGTTCAATGAGATCAGCAAGCCGATATATAAGCCGACCTCGTTCTCTAGGTTTTAGATCACTCCATGCACCTTCGTAAGCTCGGCGAGCAGAGCTTACAGCGTGATCAATATCAATGGCCTCGCCATAGGCAGACTTCGTTATTTCTTGAGTCGTTGCTGGGTTGATGACCGGAAAATCTTTTCCACTTGTTGCGGCTACCCATTCCGAACCTATAAGAAGTTTGGTTGGATCTATGGAAACTTCTGGATACACACTCATAGCTTGTCCCCTATGTATTAGATTATTTCTTGTAACCTAATATGTGTGTATTCGATACCGGTCTGTTTGTAAAGTTCTATAGTTTTAGCCTTAAAATAAAGACTTATTACCGAAATCTACCTCAGGTCTAGCGCCTGACTATAACGAGCTGCTTTTCCTCTACGTAGCAGTCTCTTGTCTAAGTCGCTGGAGTCGTATAAAGCAAATTGCTTTGGACGATTCCGTTTCGATTTCTTTACCTTCGACTGTCGTTTGACCGTGGTTTTTTTCTTTGACCTTTGTAGGTTACGTTGTTTTTGCTCAGTTTTCTTAACAACCCGGTAAGGTTTGTAATCACTACGGGAACGTGCGGTTTGGCAGGCTCCAAGGGAAGAAAAGGTAAACATTAATACAATAAATTTAATCATAAACTCCTCTAAGTGTTTCCCGGGCGGTTAATCAATGCCCTTTGTAGAATAGCCGTCGGACTTCGATCACTCAGACTTGAGTATTTGATAAAAAAACCAAATTAAATATGGTATTCCGTTAAGTTACGTATGCTTAATCTGGCTTTTTTATTTTTGAGGTTTTAGGTTAGATAAAAACAGATTAGATTTCCCTGTTAAGACAAAAAGTCCGAAACTAACCATAACCATCTAACTATAGAGGTTAAATATGACAAAACGAGTAATCCGCGCTCCCAGAGGAAGCAAACTCAACTGCAAGGGGTGGGTTCAAGAAGCAGCTCTTAGGATGTTAATGAATAATTTAGATCCTGAGGTAGCCGAAGATCCTGACAACTTAGTCGTGTACGGTGGGACCGGAAAGGCTGCTCGGAATTGGCAATGCTTTGATCAAATCGTCTCGTCGTTAAAAGAACTAGAAGATGATGAAACATTATTGGTGCAATCTGGAAAACCTGTTGCTATTTTTCGTTCTCATGCAGATGCGCCGCGTGTTTTAATCGCCAACTCCAATTTAGTAGGACATTGGGCGAACTGGAAGCATTTTCATGAGCTAGAAAAAAAAGGGCTCATGATGTACGGGCAGATGACTGCTGGATCTTGGATATACATTGGAACTCAGGGAATTCTCCAAGGTACTTACGAAACTTTTGCCGCATGTGGTGACAAATACTTCAATGGCGATTTATCTGGCCGGTGGGTTCTTTCGGCTGGACTCGGTGGCATGGGCGGTGCGCAACCCTTAGCGGCTACAATTGCGGGAGCATGCTTTCTAGGGGTCGATGTCGATCCACATAGAATTCAAAGAAGATTGGAAACGGGGTACGTCGATGTTGTAGCCGATAGCCTTGAACACTCGTTAGAATTAATTGAAAAATTCACCAAAGCTAAAGAAGCAAAGAGTATTGCATTACTCGGTAATGCAGCGGAGGTTTTACCCGAGCTACTTAGGAAAAACGTAGTTCCAGATATGGTAACCGATCAGACCTCAGCTCATGATGAGCTAAATGGTTATATCCCTGACGGCATGAGTTTAGATCAGGCCGCAATACTACGAAGTCAAAACCCAGACCTCTATATTGAAAAATCACTTGCTGCTATGGCTAAGCATGTTGAGGCGATGGTCGGGTTTCAAAAGAAAGGCTCCATTGTTTTCGATTATGGCAACAACATCCGTGAACAAGCTACCAAAGGTGGCTTCGCAGATGCGTATGCATTTCAGGGTTTTGTTCCAGAGTTTATCCGTCCATTATTTTGCGAGGGCAAAGGCCCTTTTCGGTGGGCCGCTCTCTCGGGTGACCCAGAAGACATTGCTGTAATTGATCGGGCTTTATTAAAAGCCTTCCCTGACGATAAAAATCTTCACCGTTGGCTTAAAACAGCCGCTGAACGCATCCAGTTTCAAGGATTACCCTGCCGGATATGTTGGTTCGGATATGGGGACCGTGAGAAGGCGGGGCTTATCATTAATAACCTCGTGCGTGAAGGCAAGGTATCAGCTCCTATCGTGATTGGACGGGATCACTTGGATTGTGGGTCGGTGGCATCTCCTTACCGCGAAACCGAAGCAATGAAAGACGGTTCGGATGCTGTGGCAGACTGGCCTATTTTAAACGCGATGATCAACGCCGTAAACGGCGCGAGTTGGGTAAGCTTCCACCACGGTGGGGGAGTTGGCATTGGTTATTCGCTTCACGCAGGAATGGTCATTGTCGCGGATGGTACCGATGCAGCGGAGAAAAGACTTGAAAGAGTTTTGACCTCTGATCCGGGAATGGGGGTTATTCGGCATGTGGACGCCGGTTACGAGCGAGCTATCGAGGTTGCCCGAGATCAAAAAATTCAAGTGCCTTCTCTTAAGAGATGAAGTCTATTAGAAGTGTTTTTTGATTTTGTGAGCAGGCATTTATAGGTTATGCTAACATATATAATTAATTGGGTTGATCTACTAAGTGAGTTGTATTGATGAGAAATATTGTTATCAGTGACATTTTTTGCCGTGGTCGTGGTTTAGTTGTAGTACTTTCATTGATTGCGGTATTTCTAGGATCCGTTGGTTTGGACCAAGCTTCTAAGGCTCATATGCATCGAGATCTATTAGAATGGGAAGATCCTGAAGATACCGATCGCTATTTAGGCCGTAAAAAATCACTTACTGTTTTAGGTGAGCGATATAGCGACCAAGACGGCAAGACTGCCTCTTACTTTGGTTTTGGCTGGCAGTACTCTAGAAATAAAGGCGCAGCATTTAGCATGTTTTCCGGGATTGACGATAAGTACCGGGTTCCAATGTTTTATGCGATCACTCTAATTGCAATCACACTTATCTATTTCTACTTAAGATCGACCCCTTACGATCATTATCTAACCCGTTATGGCTTGGTGTTAGTTTTATCAGGAGCTGTTGGTAATTTTCTGGACCGATTGCATCGAGGCTATGTGGTTGATTTTATCGATGTTGACTGGCGAATCTTTGGCTGGCAGCATGACTTTGCTATCTTCAATGTAGCCGATGTGGCTATTAATATAGGAGTAATTTGTTTGCTTCTTGATATGATTGTCCAAGGCATCAACAGTAAAAAACAAGCAAAAACTTAGAGTTATCAAATAAGGTGAGTGTTTTATTTGAGTTAAAATCATAACTCACCTCGATGTTTTTTTGCCTCTAGTAAAATAATTCCCTCCAATTTTTCAAATCAAATCGATTCATTATAGCAATTTATCAAGTTGTAGGGCTGATCTCCGAGGAGGTCTATGGTTACGGTTGGTCCGTTACACAAAATGATTAGACAATAGAGGATGACCTTTTATGAATTTTAAAGCCTTTTTTTATCTTTTACTTTCCATCTCATACCTAGTTTCTTGCGGCGCTAAAGATAAACCCCAGACGTCAGATTCATCAAGCGATGCATTAGCGTTAGGCGCGATGGATGAGATCGTTATGCCACCCAAGGAATATTATGATGCCGCCCTCAATAGGGAACTTCAGCTTCTTGAAGAAGGGGATGAAACTTTCCCTCAACTATTTATTGATTTTGATGGAGCTGATTTAGATAGAGGTTACGGATTAGGAGAATCTTTTATTGTATGTTCAAAAAGCGCCAACATCCCTGATGCCGGATTCAACTTTGAACAACAAAAAGAAATCGTTCTAAAGGTTCGGGAGTTCTTCCGGGAAGCAGGCACGAATCTTAGAGTCGTAGCAGCACCGCCTAGCAGTGGACGCTTCACTACTATTATTGTTGGTGGCTCGATGAAGAGCTTAGGTTGTCGAGAGCAAAAAGGTGTATTAGGCATCGCACCATTCGATAGAGGTAATACTAATAAGGACGACATTGGATTTGCTTTTACTCGTTATGTGAATGACGTTGGTGTTACCGCGGAAACCATCGCTCATGAAGCGGGACATACTTACGGCTTAGATCATATCAAACAACAAAACGGTTTGATGTTTTACGCCAATAGCGGAGATATCGATGGATTTATCGACGGCAAAACTCGTGGCGGTCGTAAACAAAATGGACCAGAAATTTTACAACGTGATGTAGGCAAGCTTACTTCTAATGATGATATCAATGACGATCAAATAGATCCTCCCGTACAGAACGATGATAGTCAAACTGAACCAAACGATAACACCGATACTATGCCAGATCCTGTGGCTGATATACCCGATAACAATCAAGACCAAAACACAGACACAGGAAACGGTGGTAGTGGAACATTTCCAGGGTGGGATCAAATTGCTGGGATTGGAGATTTACTCGGCAGTTTGATCCCCGGGGGTGGTCTAACTAATCTACCAGACTTACTTGGTGGTATTACCGGCCTTATCCCGGGTGGTCTTGGAGGAATCGGCGGACTTGGTGGATTAGGCAACTTAGGAAACATAGCTGGTATCCCCACTTCGATTCCCGACTTTAGTAACATCGGCGGGCTAAACGGCATTGAAGATATCTTTCAAGTGCTCAACCAACAATCCGGATCGTTAGGGTCATTACCAGATTTCACTCAGGTACTTAACTTAGGAAACTTCGCCGACACAGCTGCTATATTCTCATCACTTAGAGGAAATGCGAATATGGTTAAGCAAAGCTATAGCGGAGCTCAGCAGCAATCTTTACTATCAGCATTAAAGGTCGGTTATCTGCAATCGTATCAAGACCTGATTCGACTTGAAGATGGTAATTAAAATCGGTTGATCGAAGATCTAGTAAGGCCCCCCAAGAAGAACGGATAAGGGGGTCGACTTTTTTATCAAGAGACGATACTAAATCGCATCATAACTAATTTCGATTCTCAAGATTCTTTTGACTCCTCGCATTAAGATGATGTCAGTTCCGATAAGTTCAGCAGCGGTGTTGTCAAAATGAAACCGAGTCCAATCAACCACATCAAATATTCCTAAGTCTTTCGAGTCAAGTAAATTGACCAGTCTTTGTTTCGCAGCTCGCGTCAGGATTTCCGCCTTAAACCACTTGGCAATGGCCTTTCCTTTTTTCTGGCTGCCGTTGCCGTAGCTATACTCCAAAACTATATCTGTCTCATCGTTAATGAATGCAATAAAATCCTGCGAAAAATATCGATCTGTTCGACCGGCATCTTCGTAAACATCGATGGCTTCATCCTTAATGATTTCAAACATCTTACGATTTTCAATGGCAATAAATTTCTTCCAACTTTTATCGATCTCAGCTGCTGTTTCACCCTCTAGCATTTTCTCTACAATTTTGATTTCCCATTCACGAGCACCTATTTCGAACGTGCGGATGTCGGGTTGAATGGTTCCTCTGTGATTTAAAACATCAGAGAGGTGGTAAAGTTCATTGTCTTTATCGAGTTTAGCAAACCCGGTATTTGCGATGGTGAGTACTGCTAATAGCATCAATGTACGTATCATGTTCCTTCTCCTTTAAGAAAGTTACGAGAGTTAATTATCATTTGGTATGCTATTTTCATTAAGTTTTAATCAGTGTTTACGAAGTTATATCTTGCCTGTCAATCAAAAAATGACCTTAAGTGGCGTTGCGCCTTGTAGGCCAGTTTAAGTGTTAATTGATACAAGGCTGCATCCAACCTGACCTGAGTAAACTTATTGCAAACCGTCATAACATCGACTAGTTTCGCCGGGTGTTACGCCGATCCACCCAAGGAGGATTTATGAATTTTTTAAAGTCACTATTATTTTTCGTATTATCTGCAGTATTAGTTAATCTCGCATATAGCGATGAACTATCTAAGAATGTTAGAAAAATCACTCCTACATACCAAGTCACTTTTGTTGATTTTCGCTGGCCTGATCGTCCTTTTGTTGTGAAAGTTGATCCTAAGAATAAAGATGGTATAGAAAGTTTAGAAAGATACTTAAAAGCCGGACTTCAAGTGGAACTAGGTGAAGAAGATTCATATGTTAATATTGGCCTGCCGAATGGTAAGGTTCGAAAAGTAAAGGCCTCCAAGGATCACGCTTGGAATTTTGAGATTGACCCGACTACTGTTGGGTTTACAGATGCAGCGATCGAGGTCTGTGATGCTACCTTTATGTATATTGAGAAAGATATCGATAAATGGATTGAGGAAGTAGGGCAGTACTGTCCTTGGGGTGCTGGAAAGATGTTTGTATCAGTTCAGCGCTCTTGGGTTAGGTAGTTTTGATGCCCTATCGCTTGCGGCGTATGGGCCTTTATTATCTTGGTCCAATGGTCTTTTAAGACACCTTAAGCTCTTTCAACCCACCTGTGTAAGGGTGTAAGCACTCAGGAATTACGACAGTACCATCTTCTTGTTGATGGGTTTCTAACAGAGGAATTAATACCCTCGGTGATGCAATAGCAGTATTATTCAGAGTATGGCAGTAATGAGTCTTACCGTTTTCATCTTTGTAGCGCATCATTAATCTACGAGATTGATAGTCATGAAATGTCGAACAGCTATGAGTCTCTGAGTAGAGATTACGTGACGGCATCCAAGTTTCGATGTCATGCTTACGGAGTTGACCCATACCAAGATCACCAGTGCAAACATACACAACTCTATAAGGAAGCCCGAGGTCTTGCATTAATTCTTCGGCGTTATTGAGGAGTTCGTTATGGAGTTGTTCGGAGGACTCTTTGTCAGCCGGCCCGATAATGACTTGTTCAATTTTCTGAAATTGATGCACTCTATATAAACCGTGAGTATCTTTCCCGTAGGTTCCTGCTTCTCTTCTGAAACAAGAGCTCTGTGCCATAACTCTCTGAGGGAGTTGGTTGTGGTTGAGGATTTCGTTAGAGAAATAACTGGTCAACGGAACCTCTGAGGTTCCTACTAATGCGAGGTTATCTTTCTCAATGAAATAGGCTTGATCTCTACCGGTAGGGAAGTAACCAGTCCCTTCCATACAAGATTCACTAACTAACACCGGAACAGACATTGGTGTGTAGCCTTTTTTAATTAGTTTGTCGTAGGTAAACCTCATGACAGCTTGCTCTAAGATTGCGCCGGCACCTTTTAGAATATAACTACGACTACCTGCTAACTTTACGCCGCCAGGTATATCTAAGATGTCATGCAGCGTACCGAGTTCGACATGATCTTTAATTTTAAAATCAAACTTAGGTAGTGTGCCCCAGGTTTTTACTTCGATGTTGTCAGTGTCATCTTTCCCCACGGGGACATCTTCTCTGGCAGGTTGAGGAGTGCAGAGCATCAGTTCTTTTAACTCGAATTCCAATGGTTGGAGGCCTTGCTCGATTTTTTCCATCTGCTGCTTGATTTCGATAACTTGTTTTTTAATAGGCTCGCGTTCTTCAGTTGGCGCCCTACCAATGGTTTTCGATAAAGTATTTCGTTTGTGTTGGAGCTCTTCTAACTCTTGTTTCATTGGTTTAAGAGTCGCGTCGATTTCCATCAATCTTTCAATATCAATATTAATTCTTTTGTTTTTAGCACCTTGCTTGACCGAATCGAGGTTTTCGCGAATAAATTTTATATCGAGCATTTTACACCTTTACAAACGTCCGTATCCCGTTTAGTAGTCTTAACCGCTTACTATAGATAACATAATCCTATTATGAGGAAAGCCTTAATGCGAGCACTCAATCTAAAAAATTACAGGTTTGTTGTAATTATGAGTGCCGGCAGGTAAAGCTATCAAGATATTATGAGTCGATTTACCTTAAAACCTAATGCGATCATCCTAGCACCACTTGCGGGGGTTTCTGATCATCCGTTTCGCCGGTTGTGCGCCGAACAAGGGGCCGATCTGACTTATGTCGAGATGCTTTCAGCTCGGGCCTTGATTTATAACAGCCAACGAACGTTGCAGATGGCTAAGAGGCATTCGTCTGAGGAAGTTTTGGGGGTTCAGGTAACCGGTGGTTCGTCTGATGATACTGCCAAGGCAGTTGCGATCCTTGATAAAATGAACTTCGACACCATTGATATAAATATGGGATGCCCCGTTCAAAAGGTCGTTAAATCTGGTAGTGGTAGTGCGATTCTTAAAGACCCAAGTCGTGTCTATGAAACCGTCAAGAGATGCCGCGAAGAAACAGATAAAGCACTATCGGCTAAAATTCGTATCGGCTGGGATCATCAAACCGTCAATGCTTTAGAAGTCGTGGAAGCAATCGAAAAAGGCGGTGCGGACTGGTTAACCGTACACGGCAGGACCCGTAGCGATGATTACTCAGTCCCAGTAGATCTTACAATGATGACTCAAATTAAACATGCCGTCTCAATCCCGGTTATTGGCAACGGCAATATCTTCCAAAGCCAAGATACTCAGTCGATGCTCGACAAGACTAATGTAGATGGCGTCATGGTTAGTCGAGGAGCTCTCGGTAACCCTTGGGTGTTTAGAGAGTTGAAAAATGTATCTACTAGGGTGTCTGCAGATGAGTGGGCATCGGTCGTTAACAGGCATATCGATTGGCAAGCAGAAGAGTACGGACCCACAGGTCGAGGAGCTGTGTGTATGCGTAAACACCTGCTCTGGTATCTCAAAGGCTGGCACGGAGCAAAGAAATGGAAAGATATTTTCGGCAAAATAGAAGATCTATCTGACGCCAAAGCACTGGTATTAACTTGCTCGGAGGATTTTAAAGCCAACAATTACAACGAAAGGAGTCCGGTAGAAGCCCAGGCGTCTTTCAATTGGGATCCTAAATGGCAGATGGACCGGCAGCAAGATAGAGGGGTTGGTCACGAACTACTCCAATGATTGTAATATATTAAGGATAGAGCATGCTATTATGACTTATATTAATAAGATATTAATAATATTTTAATAAGAAAATGTTGACATACTAAGGCTTACCATTTAAAACATTCTCATTAAGTGAACCTTTCTTAGGTAAATCTAAAATATTTTTTGGGTCATTTCTAATTTGGAGAAAACACATGCTTAACAAGTCTGCACTAAGTTTTTTAACTGCATTTGCATTATCAGCAACTGCTTATGGTCAGGACGTTAGTTCTACCAAGGAATCAGGAAATATTCTTGATGTCATCTCAAGTCAATCTGCCAACGTTCAGCTTCGAAATTATTGGGAAGCGGAAGTGGGAAAGACCGATAGAGACAAAATTGGTGGCGAGATGGTTACAACTCAAGTCAGAGGTAACTTCACGTTAAATGCATTCAACGACAAACTTTCAAACACATTGACTTTGGGTGCGAGTTCTAAAACAGATAGAACTAACCAAGTAAAACAACGCTCTCCAGAGTTCGTATCAGAATTAACAGCCTTCGATTCAGACTATTTTTCATTAACTCCTAACCTTTATGTTGTTG
>Ga0222674_1000107_pt1 | contig 45646 bp, 40 predicted proteins | sample AntAcemetagen866_FD_179804 | JGI IMG/M metagenome (GOLD analysis project Ga0222674, IMG submission 179804) | Saline water microbial communities from Ace Lake, Antarctica - #866 | ecosystem: Environmental > Aquatic > Non-marine Saline and Alkaline > Saline | place: Antarctica: Ace Lake...
GGTTCTCGTCTCATATAAAGAAGGTCTATTTCGACTTGATTTATCATTGGCGTCAAGTTCCTCGAACATTTTTGTTATTACGCCGCCCCAATATAAATCAAACCCCAATCATCCCAAGTTATCCGCTTGTGTTATTATAGGTATTATTGCTATCGAAATATTATTTATCATATTTAATTATATGTATTTCGGATCAAAAAATTATTTTTCGCCAGGAAAAATTGACAAAATACGAACAATCGCAAGACTTCCTAAACTTAAAAAGTTAACCCATCGAAGACGTTATAATCATCCCTGGGTAGAGATTTTAGAGGCCAAAAATTTGATGATTTTTAACAATGTTTTACCTAGATTTGAACGATCAGTCAAAATGCTAGAACTGATTGACGAAGCGCCTAATAGGATTATAAATGTAACTGGAATTGAAGCCGGTGTTGGTAAATCATTTTGCAGCTTAGGCATGGCATGGGCATGCCTTTTTCGACCTGATGCGAAAGTACTATTAATCGATTTTGACACAAGAAGAGCAGGCCCAAGGTTTGGACAAGTAAATAATATGAGAATTCAGAAATATAAAAAGTCTCCCTTAGATGGTGATCTTTACAATGTAAAATTTCCATTTATCTCAGAAAATTCGCTAGATATTTTAGTTTTGCCTGAAAACTTTTCGGGAACTCATTCCGTGGAAGATCTTTTGGAGTTTATTGAAAATGTGCAGAGTCGCGGTATTTATAATGATATTGTTATTGATACACCTCCCCTGAGATACTTTGGAGATTCGTATGGTTTGATCAGGAAAAGTAATTATACAATATTGGTGTCTAGCGCTAATAACACAACCGTCGAGTCAATGACTCAAGTTTTGGACGAGTTAGATATTTTAGGGGTTTCCCATGAGAAAATATTCAATATTTATAACTTTGATGTCGCTGAATTTGAGTTTGAGAAAAGTTATCGATATGCTCAACATAGAGATATCCAAGCCAATCAGTTTATTTCAAAGAAGAAGGTAGGTTAGTATGAATTTTAGATCAAAGGCTTTCATTTTGATATCTATATCAGCCTTTTTAAATACGCATATTCTTCAGGCTCAATCGCAGTTTCAAGATCGTTATATGCTTGGAAATTATTATCTTATTCGTGACAATTCTGATGAAAAACTAATAAAAGTTAGATTGATCGGGGAATTTAGTAAACCAGGCGTCTATATGGTTTCTAAAAAAAGTAAACTAGTTGATGTCTTAGCCTATGCTGGCGGTTTAACTAATAATTCAAATGGTGAGATATCTATGGCGAGAGGCAAATTAGCGAAGTGGTCTCATGAATACTCAGTTGACGATGTCCTTAACAAAAAAATCAATGAAGGAGACCTGTTATATGCTAAAAAATCATGGAAAGCGAATGCTTCTGTATACCTACAAATTTTGACAACTGTTTTATCGTTGGCAACTTTTGCGGTAGTTGTTTCAAATCAAAAATAGAGTCTCTAATCTGAAATTTCGACGTCACGTTCAATGAAGACCGAGACACTGTAAAGGGACGGGCTGGACTGAAACTTAACCAGTTTAGGTACTTAGTGCTCAATATTCTTAAACAAGACAAAACCAAGCGAGTCCCAAATGAAAGCACTTGAGCCCAAGCCAGAACAACGATTTTTTCAAAAATCTACTCGAAAATTGCGTTTTATAGTGTAATCATCCTGTACAGTCAGCTTTGTTTTAGTTTATATTTCTGAACCTTTGATTAAGTTTTTTTATTAGGTAATGATCGAAAACGGGAGCAAAAAAATGCACTGTACTAATCTCATTTCCAAATCTAACAAACTTTTCTCAAACCAATACCGTGGTGAGCTTGCTTCTCATTTACCCATGGCTTTAGTGGCTCTTGGAGAAATCTGAGGGGCTTTTTTATATCTATCGAATAGCTTTGTGTTGTATCAAACCTGACTGTAGCAAACTTAATCGTAGTCACCGTCACCCACTGTTCTAGGGTCTATGGCTCCGGTTGGTCGAAATAGCTCGTCTAGTGTGAGGAGTGAAGGACCAAGCATGGCTTTGATTTTATTTCGATCGCTGCCAAAGAGGTATCTATAACGTCGGTGCGTTTTGATCACTTTTACGAGCCCATCAAAATAACTACCTGGACCGAGGTCTTTGGGGAAAATTTTGGTGATGCGGCTAGAGTATACTATTGCGCCAGGCCAAGGGTTTTTATTCGTAGACCCAGGGCGAACAGTATCCCATATAGGAACCAATTTCTTATCAACGTCTCGATGATGACAGCCATCACAATCTGCCTCTGTTTCATTCCCAATATGAGGAATCTTATTCGTTGAGAGGTCTATTAAAAAGAAATTATAGCTTTGCTTTGAACTCGGATTGCCACGGTGTGGGTCGAGACTGACAAATTGCTGAACATCTGCTTTTTCCCGGTTGTTTATACGTATTAACTCCAAAATCTGGGAACAATGACCCTTACCTGGGCCGTTAAATGCTAGGACTGTATCGCCGCTGTTTACAATGACACGGGGTAAGTATTTTTCTACAGAATCACCGCAAAAAGCCTTACTAACTCTCATGAGACTGAGACCTAGATTCTTTCTAGGAAGTAAGCTCACAAAATCGTCTACCGACCTAGCTACATCTGGATAATCTTTAAAGAAATCTAACACTTTATCGGCTTTAAGGTGACCTTCTCTTACCAGTAGAGTTGTCAAACCGGGCATCGGAGCTTGTGGAGATGGGTTAAGACGACCGTTTGAGTCCCGGCAAATCTCCGTGCCGACGATTCCTTGCCGTTCATATCGATTCTGAAAAGCTCGGTTAAGGCCCACTAGCTGACGGCTGTCTTTCTGTATGCCTAGATCGTTCATAAGATCACTGCTTTTAGGTTGCTCAATAAATGAGCCTATTAGTTTGGTTGTAAGCATTTGGCCAATATTTTTCTCAAGCTCTTTTGCCGAAATTGCTTGAAGCTCTGATTCGCAAGTTTTTTGACCAAGCTGACACATTCCTCTGCAGAAAACCTGGGTCTGTTGATTAAATATAATTCCAATCTGAACATTTGCGCGAGTTGGTGAGGGGAACTTTTTTGTTGTAAACGATAATTCGGAATTGGAAGTAGTTAGTGTGGAGTCAATTCGTGGCTTGCAGTTTACGAGCGCAAACATAAAAACAGCAGCTATTGTGAGGTAATTAAATCGAAGCATTTAATTCTTTCTATAGGGACTATTACGGTGTTGGGTTGCTATTTTACTAGTATACAATATTTTATTGCATGTATTTGATGGGGACGGGAGTACCTAGTTTGGCAGGACTTCGATCGCGGGGAAGCTATACGACCTATTTCATTACCTTTAATGCATGTTTTATTCATAATTATTGATTTTATAATCATGCCTAATTTACTTTACCGCGGCAAAGGAATGCACTTCGAGTAAAGTGTGGTTTTATACCGCTAAATAGCTACATGAATCTATGTCGTGGAAGAGTCTCAATTCTTAGGAATAGACTCTATTGTTAGCTCGAAGGCTGGGAAGGTCGCTTGCATTTCGTTCTTGGTTCCTTTGAAAATGAGTGGCCCGTTTTCTTCAAGCTTTAATTCAATATAGCTAGCCTGTGTTTCGTCATTTGGATTCGGTATCCCTGCAATGATCTGTTCTTTTATGAGGGTTGCATAGTTCTTCATGAAATTTTCACTAGGGATAGTTATTTCAACGACCCTACCGGCTTTGAAGTCACTAGTATTACCCTTGATAAATTCCCCCTCTAAAGAAATATCAAACTCAGTAAACTGAGGTTTGTTCGGGAGGGATGTCTTACAGCATTCTAGGGCCTCTTCCTTGGTTAGTGTTGTTAATTGTCCAACACGTTCCACAAACTCTTCTAACGTGATTTTTAGATGTTTATCGGAAGGTCCATAAGACTCAGCCCTATACCTGACAAAAACTGTTTCAGTGGTGGTAGGTGCGAGTTCAATGGTGGAAAAGTTCCTAACATGAACCCGATTTTTTTTTGCTAACATAGTTAACACTTTAGAAACAGGTGAGACAAATTTTTCTATGAAGCGTTGTGATTCGTCGTCCTCGTGTTCAGCACGAATATTAAATTCTCTCAATTTAGAGTCCGGTTTATTAGCGTAAATAAAAACTTTTTCAGTAGAGTTTTTTTGGCTGAGATTAAAAATATTATGGCAACTGTTTTCAAGGATCTTATATTCCAATTTTAAGGATGCTAATAAATTGGTTGGTCGAAAGGAAAAACAGATCAGTAATAAAGCAATAATGGGTCTCATGCCTGGAATGCCTCTTGTTGCAAATTTAATAGTTTCTACATACTAACGTTGCTGTGAAAGTCAATCTATTTTCAGGTTAGAATTAAGAGCAGCCCTACTGAGTCATCTTAAGGTTACTGTGGTAGATATTTGATAAGACTATCTTTGGCCAACCAAAAACTTTAAACTGTATTGGTTGTTGTGTTTACCTTCACCCTGATGTGAAGCTTCTAAGTTATGTTTAATCAGTAACTTACATTTTTGAGTTAGCAAGAAGGTGAAAATAAACATCAGTTATTATGCAACTTTTAATCAAAATGAACTTTTTCGGTCGAACAAAAAACAACTTTTTTACTTTTGACCGCTTGCCGTCAGGGTCTATTAGCTACAACTCCTCAGCTATTGCTTGGTCCAAAGCCTCTTCAATACCCTGAGAGTAATTTACCCTCTTGCCGTTTACAAAGAATGTCGGTGTTCCAGAGATGGCGATGTTTTTAGCTTCGGCATGGCTATTACGCACAAACTGCTCTGAGGCTTTGTCGTTAAGACATTTTAGAAAAGTTTTTTTATCAAGTTTGAGGTCTTTTACAAACTTAGCAGAGCTTTTCCACATAGCGGCCATTTGATCGTTAAAGACTAAATTATAAAATTCCCAGAATTTATTCTGTTTGTTCGCACAATAGCCTTTTATCGCTAACTTTACCGAAGGACCCTTGTCGTGTAGTAAAAAATATTTCCAGATAAGTCGGGTTGAGGAGCCGTATTTTTTAAGTAAACTTTGAAGTGGCTTTTTTGCAGCTTGGCAATTGGGGCAGGTGAAATCTCCAAATTCGATGATTGTTACCTTAGCACTGCTAGGACCTTTAACTGGGTATCCAGAAGTTTTTAATTGGGTGCTTGGCGGAGTCGGTTTTGGGATAAGAAACTTTGCTCCTTTTTCCCGTTCGATCTGTTTTATGAGTTTATTCGTTTGCTGAGCTTTTATTTGTTCTGTTAGTAAGTTCTTGATCTCGCCTTTTACTAGTAGGTAGCTATAGGGTATTTTATCTTTATTTTTTTTATACATCTCCTTTAAAGCCTTTTCATCGGTTGCAGGAGTTGGGAAGTATTGCTGACGAAGTTTTTCTACCGTAGTTTTTTTATTGATGGCCTCTTCTGCTAGATAACGCTCTACGATTGCTTCTCTGGTAAGCCTAAGAGCTACGTTGTAGTACTCTTGCTGGGCTTGGTAGATTTGCTGCTGGGAGTCTCCTGGCAGGCTTTCGGGGTGATAGGTTGTGTTGTTATATGAATAGAGCCCTTCGCTTGGATGCGCGCAGGATATGTTTTGTAGTATAAGTATGATTAATATATTTAGGTGTAGAAATCTTGGCATACTAACGATCTTGTTTTAGTTTTTGTGCGATCAAGTTTAGCTTCTCGGAGAGCTGATTCATTTGATCAGCATCTCTAAGTTTTAGTGGCTCAGGAACTTTATCCTCAAGTAAATCATTTAAAAACTTAAAGACTGGAATCATAGATGAGTTCCGTTTCTTGTTAATACCTTCGGCGACTATATTTAGCTTGTCGGCTAAGTCTTTTAGCTGATCAGATTGTCGGAGTTGTAAGGATTCCGGATGTTGGTTTTCCAGTAAGTTGTCTAGAAACCTATGGATAGAAACTAGTGGTCCGTAGATCTGGTGGGTATATTTAACAGAAACTAAAATGGTTGTGAGTACGAATAATCCGATCAGTAAAATTCCAACAATAACCGGAGTCGAAAATTTTTGCATCGCGAGTTGGCTTTGGTCGGGAGACAGATGGAAATAGCTAGAGACAGCGTTGTAAATATCCCAAATATAGTAGCCAAATACGGTCAATATAGTTGCGGAGAATATTAAGTTCAGAATAAGGAATAGTAAGCCTAATTTTACTTGGCGGTAGGGCTCTACAAACCATGAAACAAAACCACGGCGCCGACTTGCTTGACTCACATTCTCCCCCTTTTACGGATACTTCGGTTCATTATTCCAGTGCATTGACTAAAGTTCAAGTGTTAGTAATTTGAAGGCCGAGTATGGAGGCCGATGCTATGGCCGCAGTTTTGGCTCTAAGCACACCGGTGCTCATAGATAGTGCAGTGAAGCTGTGAGATTTAAGTTGGAGGAGTTCACCCGACATTAAGCCTTTTTCCCCGCCAATGACGACAAGTAACTCGGGAGGTAACGGGGTAACCGTCAATAACGACCGTTCGGCGGCTGCGTCTAGGTAGTAGCAGTGTTCTTTGGGTAGGTTTTTCTTTTTCAGTAATGAATCTAAGTCGCTATGAACTTCTATATTAGGCAACCAGCTACGTTTTGATTGTTTAATCGCTGACTCTGCCAGTCGTTTCCAGCGATCGTGAGCCTTGCTATTGATCAAGGTCTTTTCATTTTGCTGTAAGAAAATATGAAACTCATTGACACCGAGTTCACATAACGGCGGCACGATTTCATCGATATGCCCATGCTTAAGTGCGCCGATTGCAATGGATAGCTTGACGTGGTTTGCGGGTTCTTGGTGTGACGAAGTAGGTTGAACCGGTATCTCACTCTTGTTTGCGTGTCCTAGTAAGCCTTTGATCCACCGCCCCTTGCCGTCGGTGACTTCTATTTCGGTGCCTTCGGAAAGTCGAAGGACTTTGGTAATGTGTTTGATTTCATTCGAATCACTAATGGCCCATATTTGCGGGTTTTTTGAACTTATTTGACCTAAAAACCGAAAGGTATGACTGCTCAATTGTTTCTCCTGAAGACGAAACAGCACCAATTGTTTTGCTCCGATTTATGTTCCAGAGTGAGGTTGTGGTTTTTTGCTATCGTTTCGAGCTCTTTAGCTTCTTCGCTTAAGATCCCACTGATGATTAAACGGCCGTTGTTTTTACAAGCGGAAACGAGGTCGGTGAAAATTTTTCTTATCACTACCGCTAAGATATTAGCTACAACGATATCAAACGGCCCCGTGGTTGGCGTACTGCCTTTAAAGCAGTGGTATTCAACACCGTTGACCTTTGCATTTGACTGGGCCGAGGCGACGGCATCCAAGTCTATATCGGTGGCGACGAGCTGGTTGATGCCTATTTTTTTGGCCGCGATTGCAAGTATTCCGCTGCCGCACCCTACGTCCGCCAGTGTTAGGTCGGCGTTATTCGTGAGTAAAGGCGGGACTACTGTTTCGATTGCTTGGAGGCATAGCTGAGTGGTTTCGTGCTGCCCGGTGCCAAACGCCATTCCCGGATCAATTTCTATCGAAATATAGTTCTTATTGATTGATTTAGGTTTGTCCCAGGGTGGGTGAACACAGAATTTTTCAGTGAATATCGGTTTGAAGCTTTCCTTCCAACCCTCGGTCCATAAGGTAGTAGCTAGCTCTTTGATCTCCATTTTAATACTATTATTAAAGCTTTTTTGTAAACGATCTCTCAGTGACGATAGAAAGTCTCTGTCGTATTTAAATATGCTGAGCGGCGCTTCATTACCCCCGGAGAGTTCGAATAGCTCGATATCACTGCTGTCGTAATCGTGATTGATATCGACATCGAGTGCTCCTTCCACGAATTCAAATATTTCGTTTTCTTGTAGGAATGCTTTGAGCTGATCTTTTGTGCGGGTCGGATTTTCGCATATGAAAGTTATTTTTAGTTCATAGGTTGTTTCTGGTCGCATATCAATCTTTCTCTTAGGCTTTGAATTTGAGGTCGAAAAAACCTCTTAGAGGAAGGCCGTTTAACCGGTCCTCGGCTGGAGGCGAGTCAATGCTGACGATGTTTTTTTTATACTTAGTAGATACATATATATAAATACCAGAAATCAACGTGGGTCCGTCTTTTCCACTGTGGCGACCTTTACCGGTTATAATTTTTACACTGGCTTGCGTGCCAGGTGTCACTGTTGAGAATAACTGATCACAACTCAACTTAGCTTCGGCGACGGTTTGGCCATGCAGATCTAGTTCAAAGTGTTGTGCTTTTTTTTTGCTCTTTGTTTTTATCCTGGTTGGCTGTGTAGAAATATCTAGATCTTTAACCGGCGGGTCGAAGGCATCTAAGTGAGCTCTGAGTAATTCCGCAGCATCCTCTTCTTCAGAAGGAGATTTTTTATTATTTTTTCTGTTTTGGCTGTCAGTCACTTTGCTCAAGCCTTTGGCGTATTTGTACCTGTTAGAGGTAACAAAAAAACAAAAAAAATCCAACAGACCTATTGACAATATGAGGGAAAAAGGGAATCATCCTTGTTCAACTTATGTCAATACTGTGAATTGATTCTTTCGTACGAAGTAGGCAATATGCCTTTTTTATACACGTTATCAACGAGTAACCCACAGTTTATCCACATATAAATGTACCTATAACCCATGGAGATCATTAAAGATGTCTAGGTTGTCCCCAAAGATAGCTAGTTTTGTTGAAAGTTTAACCACAGCGGCAAAGGCGAAAACCTTTCTTGGTAGAGAGTTTTTAGGTTGGCTTTGGTACAGCGCTGAGAAGAATGCCGATGGTTTTGATCTTTTGATAGGTGATGAGTCCTTGAAGGTTTCGTTGTGGGTAGAAGATCGCTTGGTATTAGAAGGTAGTATACCTATGACCCATAGCAGTACCTTAAAGGGTGGTGACCCAGCTCACAGCCGTGAAGCAGCGGAAGCTTTGGGGTCTGGAAAGACTGTAAAAGAACTCCGGGTTGGGATGGAAATTGATGGTGTCGGCCCGTACAGTGTTACGTTGAGCTGTGACGGCATCAATCAGAATGGGCTTTCTCCTAAATCTTTAGCGCTCCCGGTCGATACCGATGAGGGTGGTGAAAGCGAAGATATCGATCGGCCGTTAGAACAAAGACTCTTCCATATAGAACGTTTTAATCACGTATTGGATGGTCTCTTTAAGGTATTTATTGAGCAACGAGCTAGTCTGCGCTGGGAGACTGATGGGCTTAAGGTTTTAAAGAATTGGGTTAAAGAGAAGAGAGCTTCTACTGACACAGCTTCTGTTCATTGAGGTTTTTTTAGCCGTTGAAACGTATCATAACTGCACTGAAAATTTTTATAGATGATATCGAGCGTTGCGATTTATTTAAGCATGCCAGCGCCATGGCCTATGCAACTCTTTTTAGCCTCATTCCTTCATTAGCGGTGACGTTTGCTTTGATTTCTGTATTTAAACCTTTTGTTGGAGACGGTAGTACTGTTTTTAACGAATTAAAGTTTTTTATCTTACAAAACTTAACCGCTGGTTCTGGACAACAGCTAATAGGTCATATCGAAACATTTATGTCGAACCTCGATATGAAAAAGATTGGCCTTACCGGCTTTGCAGGTTTACTGGTTACTCTAGTGTTTCTTCTCCGGCAGATAGAAATAGCTTTGAACCGAATCTGGAGAGTTAGAAAACCTAGGAATATGGTTACGCGCTTTGTTTATTTTTGGACGTTTTTAACCTTGGGCTCATTTATGACCGGACTTGTCGTTGGTATTGTTTCCGGCTTTGACTTAGCAAGTTTGAATCCTTTTGAAACTAACTCTCTAAAGGAGGGGAAAAACTTTCTGTTAAGTCTTATTCCGTTTTTTGCTACGTGGGGATTCTTTACCCTGCTTTATAAAATCGTGCCGAATTGTTTCGTTAAGTTTTATTACGCTGCGACTGGTGCTTTTGTTTCAAGTTTACTTCTTAATATTGGCAGTGGACTTTATGGGTGGTTCACCGTGAACTTCACTAGTTATCAAGCGATCTATGGAGCCTTAGCAGCAATCCCTTTGTTTTTGATGTGGTTGTACGTTCTTTGGATCATCACTCTTTTGGGGTCGCTGATTTCTTGGCGTCTTACAGAGTCTAAGGTATTTGAGAAAAAATTAAATTCGGTGAGTTGAGATTTTATTCTCGAAGCGACTGTACATGAACTACATCTTTTTTTGTGAGTTCGGTGCGAGGCTTTTCTCTTGGAATCGTTACTTTAAAAGTTGTGCCAACACCTAATTCAGATTCGACCTCTATTGTTCCGTTGTGTAGTGAGACTAAAGCTTGAGCAAGACTTAGTCCAATGCCTACTCCGCCACTCCCACGGTTTCTAGCGGTATCTGCACGGTAGAAAGTATCAAAAATATAAGGCAAAGATTCTTTGGGGATTCCCTCACCTGGGTCGATGATTGCAAAGGATACTGTGCTGATAGTGCTAGAGCTTTCTAGTTTGATTTCAGAGCCCTTAGGGGAATGTTTTACGGCGTTTAGTAGTAGGTTTTTTAGTGCGAGATTTAAATAGCCGTGAGATGTGTAGAAGGTTGGGTGGTCGGAGGGCGAGTCTTGGGATACTTTTAGTGTGATGTTTTTCTCATCGAAGACCGCTTTTGTGGAGTCGACTAAAGGATCGATGATTTGTTTGAACTCTACTAGTTCCCATTCCATTGCCACTGATTTACTTTGGGTTCTCGCTAAAAGTAATAGATCTTCGACGATGGTAGTCATATTGAGAGACTCGCGCACTATGATTTCTAGGGTTTGGCGATAGCTTTCGGAGTCACGTTCTTTGCGTAGAGCAAACTCTGCTTCACCTCTTAGGACGGTGAGTGGGGTTCTGAGTTCGTGGGAAACATCTCCGGCGAATCTTTTCATTCGGTCAAAGGTATCTTGCAGGCGATCGAGCATCCCGTTAAACGTACTTGAAAGCTCGCGAATTTCATCATTTGCTGCAGGGAGTTTTAGTCGGACATTTAGATCATCACTTCCCAACTTAGCCGCAGTACGAGTGATTCCGACGACCGGTTTTAAAGACCAAGCGGTTAGCAAGTAACCAAATATGATAGAAAGCCCTAAACCGATTGGTAGTACTAACCAAAGCATAAGACTTATGCTTCTTAATGTGCGGTAGGTCGCATCAAGAGGGGCTCCTACTTGCACGAGCTCTCCTGTGAATTTTCCACTTCTCATAATGGGCATGGTGATCTGTCTGAGTGGTGGCATCCCGTGTCGTTGAACCGATTCAATGGTCAAAAAACCATGTTCAGCTCTTCTGATAGCGTAAGGCGTGACTGGTAAACTTACCCGGACGTTTTGAGTTTTTGCGCTTACGCGTCCCGATAGATCTACTAACTGGGCATACGGGCGGATATGATCCTCGCCGAAAAATTCGCGAAGAAATGATTGGGTGAACGGAGAACGGTAGTTTATTGCAGCCCGAGCGCTGCGGAGCGACTCTGCTGATGCGATTAACGCCGCGTCAACTGACTTGTCTAAGTTGCGTTGTACTAACTTGTAAACTCCGCAGCCTATCCCGATAAAAAGCAGGGCCATCCATATGGCATAGCCCAGCGATAATCTAAATCTAACAGGAATGCGTTCAAGAAACATGAGACTCCGGAGGAACAGCTTTCAAGCCTTCTAAGCATTGCTGTTCTTTTGGTATGTCCAACATGTAACCATGTCCACGGACAGTTTTGATGATATTAGTGTTGAACCGCTTGTCGATTTTATTCCTAAGGTAGCCCATGTATACGTCAACCACATTAGAGTTCGGCTCGAAATTCATATCCCAAACATGTTCGGAGATCTGAGTTCGACTGACCACGGTACCAGCGTTTCTAACAAAGTACTCCATGAGCGCGTATTCTTTTGTAGTGAAGTCTACGGCATCACCGTTGTAAGTAATCTCTTTTCTCGCTGTGTTCACTTCAATGGGTCCAGCTTTTAGAGTCGCACTTGTATGGACATTTCGTTTTCTTCTTAGTAGTACCCGAACCCGCGCGAGTAATTCTTCGATGCTAAATGGCTTAGTCAGATAATCGTCTGCTCCACCATCTAGTCCTTTAATGAGGTCATCTCTGGTGTCCTTAGCTGTTAAAATCAAAACCGGAGTTGAAATCCCGCCGTCACGGACATTTTGTAACACGGTTAGCCCGTCTTTGATCGGAAGCATTAGATCTAAAATAATGATGTCGTAAGGGTTTTCGAAGGCGAGCCATTCGGCTTCTTGGCCGTCTGGTGCGTGATCCACCGCGTAAGACTCTTCGCGTAAAACTCTCAACAACATATTTGCTAAAGGCATATCGTCTTCAACCAATAAAACTCTCATGAAAACTCCTTTTTTAAATGCATTTCATTAATAACGAACTTTTTTATTAATCCGTTAGCGTTGTAGTTATACTAAAATAGTTAAGATGAGAATAGAGTGAGAATAGCTTATTGTTTAACCTGCTGAATTTACTTAAATATAAATTTAAGGACGTGGCACGGAGCAAGTGGGGGTGTGGCACGGAGCAAGTTTTTAGGTGATTTAAGCGGTAGGTTAGTGGTTGTCTGGGATTGGAGTTTGACGTTGATGGTTGTCTAAGTTTGGTTGCTAAGGCGGAAGGAAATTGTTTAACTTGGCAGGATTTTTTTCCAAATAGGGGAGTTAAGGTGAAAGTTATTAGCTGCAATGTGAACGGAATACGCTCGGCGACCCGAAAAGACTTTATCCCGTGGCTTAAACGTCAGAAGGCCGATGTTGTTTGTCTTCAAGAGATCCGGGCTAAGGAAGAGCAGTTTCCTCCGGAGGCGCTAGAGCTAAGCGGTTATCATTCATTTCTACATCCAGCTGAAAAGCCTGGTTACTCAGGCGTTGCAATGTACTCGCGTGAAAAACCGCAGCGAGTTATTCGTGAAATGGGACTTGTTGATATGGATCAGGAAGGTCGGTATATACAACTGGATTTTAAAAAATATAGCGTTATATCAGCTTACTTTCCGTCCGGTACTTCTGGCACTCACCGGCAAGATAAAAAATATGAGTTTCTTGATCGGTTCGAGGAACTGTTGCGTTCGTTTAAAGCAAAAAAACGGGAGTATATCATCTGTGGTGATTGGAACATTGCCCATAAGAAAATAGACATTAAAAATTGGAAGTCCAACCAGAAAAATTCAGGATTTCTTCCCGAGGAAAGAGCTTGGTTGGATATGGTGGTCGACGAATTAAATTATGTGGATACTTTTAGGCAGGTCGACCAGCGGGCCGAACAGTATAGTTGGTGGTCAAATCGAGGCCGCGCTAGGGAGAATAATGTTGGCTGGCGCATTGATTACCAGTTTGCGAGTCCTAAGCTGGCTGACAAGGTGACTAAAGCCTCCATTTATACCAGGAAGAAGTTTTCTGACCATGCGCCGTTGATTCATGAGTACGATCTGTAGATTCTTTAAACAGAAAAACAATGGACAATTGTGTGGGTTCTTAATACAGTCTCACATCAGTTTGGAGTAAACCAATTAGGGAGATTAAAAATGGTTAAAAAGTTGATGCTTGCGGTGTTTGGTGTAAGTTTTTTCATTGCATCTAGCAGCCCAGCAGCAGTTGTTCATCGGGTACTCAAAAAAAATCAAAGGGTGATTCTTAAGCTAAGCCCTAGTGAGCTTTCAAAAGTAAAAAAAGGTGACAAAGTTACCGTTAAACTTGGTAGCCGACGAACCGTATCCGGAGTGGCAGTTGGAAAAAGTAGCAATCGACTTACGATCGACCTTAATAAGAAAAGTAAAAGAAGACTTCGCTTAGGTCAGATGGTTGACTTAGAGAAAGCTTTTGCTGCTGGTGATGGTTACGTCGCCGAAGAAGTGGTTGAAGAAGAAGATCTAAGTGATGACCCGACTGGACCGAGTTTTGAAATACAAGGTTCTTCGCCGAGTCCGTTTTCGGATAGTTTTACCTCAGAATTTTGGGAGAAAAACCGTGCCTTGATGTACCGGGTGAGTTCTGGCCGGGCGGAGGTGAATTACTCTATGAATATGTCAGCTGATTACTCTAAAAAAGGGGATACCACGGACATAAAAACTAAATCTATTGAAAGTAGCAAAGTTGACGTTATTGCAATTGCCCACGTCAATCCGGATTTATGGGTGTCTGCTAACTATATGACAAATGATGTTACGACTAAGATGAAAGATGAGGACGGCAAAACAACTATAGGCGGAACTCAGATGGCTATCGGGGTCGCGTATCAATTTACGCCAAATTTGGTAGCGGCCGTTTCGCTGCAATCGAATACCAATTATGATAAAGACGATGACAAAGTTAGTGAAAGTTTTAACCGGATGGAACCGGCTTTAGTCTATTTTATCCCGGGTGATTTAGAGCTGGGGGTCTCTTACCGTCCCACGGTACGAATCATTGAAAAGGGTGAGAACGTCGTATTTGAAGAAGGCTATTTCATTGTGGGAGTCGAGAAGTTTGTCGCTCGTGATCTTTCTATTCTCGGTTCAATCGAGCATCATCGTTATTCTAAACTTAGCGAAGATTTCAAAGATATCTTCCAATTCAGTGGGGGTGCAACCTTATACTTACCGACCGGTCGTTTGACAGGTTTAGCAAGTTATCAACCGGTTTACCACGATAATGACGAAGCGGCTACTATTGGCTCTATTGCGACGATAGGGTTAAACGCATACTATTTCCACACTATTTCTAGTGAGCTAGAAGTTAAATTTGCTGTTAATTATTATCAAGCTACTGGCGATGGGAAAATTGGGACTGAATCACTAGATATCGAATCTAAATATACGTCGCTTACCCTAGGCGGCGCTTACAAGTTTTAATCCGCAATTTAAAGGCCCCCCCTTTTTTTTCCTTGGGGGGCTTTTTTTTCTCTTACTCATTCTCTTATTTAGGACATTATGGATACTCAATCTGCGGTAGTTCTTGTTAGTTCTGCTTTTTTGACTTCTATTATATCCGGTACTATTGGAATGGGTGGCGGGATTTTACTGATGGCTGTGATGGCTCAGTATTTCTCCCTTGCGGTTTTGATTCCTCTCCATGGACTGGTTCAGCTTAGTAGTAATGTTTCACGAGTCCTCTACAGCTTCCGGTACTTTAACCGAAGTATTGTCATGCAGTACGCAGTTGGTGCAGTCGTCGGGGTCGCAGCGGGCTCTCAGGTTACGTTAAGTATCGAGGAGTCGTGGTACAAGATTGGTTTGGCGTGTTTTATCCTGTCGATTACGTTTTTCCCTAAGCCTAAGTTTTTTTATAACTTCCCAGGGAAGTGGTTGGGTGTCGGTGCGGTAGCTTCGTTCCTTGGTTTGATCGTTGGTGCGGTGGGTCCGTTGATTGCGTCGTTCTATGTATCGGAAGGGTTGAGGAAAGAAGCATTAGTCGCTACTAAGGCTGCTTGTCAGATATTTACCCACTTAATGAAAGTCACGGTATTTTTTATCATGGGGTTCACGATTGGTCCGTACGCAGTTGTGCTAGCCTTGATGGTGGTAGCGGTTTTTCTTGGGAACTTCGTTGGTAAGCAACTTCTTAATAGGGTCTCTGAGGTTTTGTTTATGAGGATTTTTAAGGTCACTATTTTATTGTTATGTATACGAATGCTGGTTATCGGGGTGCAGTCTTTATGATTCGAATTGTTCTATATTAGCTAATAAGTGATTGATAATAGCCGTCGTGCACGAAGCCACTGATTGCTCCATATGATCTTGATTGCAGATCTCGCTATTCGCGCTAAATTCTTTTACATATGCAGTACCCATAATTAAAGCCCAGTGCATGGTTGAGCTGAATATCGTATGCGAAGCCCAGATGAGGCCTTTTTCTGGGAGTTTCCCATATTTTTTTGTAATGGCTGATTGCAATACCTGGACGCCGGGTGGTCCCATTTTACCTTCACAAAACTCTCTCATGTCAGAGTCTGCTTTTGGCAGACTGCCGGACAAAACAATTCGAAAGGTATTACTGGCATCGTTCCAGTGTTTTAATAGCGTTCGTAATACTTCGACTGCGGTTTCTTCCGGCGAAAGTTGTAAGTCTTGTATCGCCATTAGGGTTGAGTCAATTTGTTGGTACCCTGCTCGAAATACTTCCCAAAACAATAATTGCTTATTTGAGAAGTGGTAGTTTATCGAGGCGACATTGACTCCTGCTTTGGTAGATATATCTCGAATCGAAGTTCCGTTAAAACCATGAGTAGCAAACAGCTCACGTGCTGCATCTAATATACGGGACTTAGTGTTAATGCACGCGTTCACTAGCTTACCTCACTCATACCTAATGGCCCCGAGTCTTTCTTGGCAGAAGTAGTTTTCTTTTTGCGAGAAAACATTCTTGATATGACTGATTGGATATCTTCGATGATTGCGTAAGCGCACGGAACCCAGACTAAAGTTAGTATGGTTCCACTGGTCAGGCCCCACGCCATTGCTAAAGTCATCGGGACGAGTAAGGCATCTGAACCACCGATTCCATATGCCGTTGGAATTAAGCCACTGATCGTGGTCAATGAACTAACTAGTACTGCCCGCAGTCGGATTCGAGACGCGACCACGAGGACTTCTTTTAAAGGGGTGCCTTCTGCCTTCATGTCTTCGATGAAGCTTATTAAAATAATTCCTGAGTTTACAATAATCCCGCCTAAGCCGATGATGCCGATCAAAGCGAGAAAGCTTATCGGTCGGCCATGAAGTGCAAAAGCAATTGAAAATCCAACTAACCCTAGAGGAATAGTTGTCATAATGATAAGTGGGCGAATAAATGAATTGAATAAGAACACTAGTAACGCAAATATCCCCAACAGCGACAGTATCAACGCATTGAAGAGGCTGCTCATCGATTCTTTGGTGCTTTCGCCTTCTCCGCCAAATACGATAGCTACATCTTTGTAGTCATTGGTAATTTCATCGAATGCTCGTTGTACCAATAGATTGGCTTCGATTGCAGTCGTTTTTGTTTCATCGATATTTGCAGTAACTGTTTTCGCACGTTTAAAGTCAAAACGTTTTATATAGGGCTTGCCGTCTTCTAGTCTTATTTCTGCAAAATCGGTAATAGGAATGAGGTAACCACGCTTGTCCATAACTTGGATTTTTCTGAGGTCGGTAATATTTTTTCTCATCTTGTCGTTGAAGCGAACGACTAAGTCGACTTCTTTGTTATGGAGATTAACGTTAGAAGCAACCTTACCAGCTAGTGCTGATCTGATTGAGTTACCGACGCTGTCAACATTGAGTCCAAGTCGATCAGCTTTCTCGTAGTCAATATCAATATAGACCTGTTGATCAGCAATAACATCATCGACCTTAACATCCATAATTCCATCGGTATCTCGTAGTGTACCCATGACGCTATTGATAACCGTGTCGAGGTTTTCAGAGTTATTCGACCTAAATGTCGCATTTACGGGGTCTCCGACCGGAGGCCCGTTTACCATCGCTTCAAAGGAAAGTAGTTTTACCTTATCTGAACCCTCTATGCCCCTTAGTTTTGCCAAGAATTCATTCTCTTTGACATTTACCTTCGCGTAGTCGTCGACATACATAAAAATAATACCGGTGTTGTTACCACTTGACCCCTTAGGGTCAGTTGGTCCCATTGATGCGGTACCAGCGCGCGCGACGATATCAGCAATGTGCTCACCGTTGAGTTCATGAATTTTCTTTGAAATAATTTTTAGCTCGTCATTAGTGTCTTCAAGTGTAGAGCCGTGCTGTAGTTCTAGTCTGGCGATATAGATCTCGGTTTCATCCGATGGAAATAACACCATTTTATTGAATACGGTCATCATAACAACGGAGCAGATCATCATGGCTGTGAAAACTAACAAAGCTATATATCTGTGGTTAATTGCGTGGCGCATAAATGCTTCAAATTTATAGGCGACCTTACCAAACCAACCCTCAGATTTCCCCTTATGGTTTGGTACGTTTGATTCTATTAATACTAGTCGCATGGGTAAGAGGAAAAAACTTTCTACTAAGCTGATAAGCAGCGCAACGGAAACGATTATAGGGATATATTTAATGAATTGACCCATGATGCCAGTTGTTACAAGCATGGGTAGGAACGCTGCTATGGTTGTCATCACGGTGGCGGTAATGGGAAGCCAGAGCTGAGCGACTGAATTCATCGCGGCTTCGTTGGCGCCTTGGCCCTCTTGTCGTAACCTAGCGAAGTTTTCTGAGATTACAACGCTGTTGTCGACTAACATACCCAAAGCAATGACTAGAGCTAAAATAGTTATGGCATTTAGGTTCATACCCATGGGAGGAATGAACCCCAATGTCGCCATCACGGCTAACGGAAGGGACAGACTAGCCATAAGGCCGATTCTTCCCGGTAAGAATAAAAGGAGAAAAAATATGACTAAGAAAAGCCCTGATATCGCATTGGAACTTAATACTCCGAGTTTGTTCTTCACTCTTAATGCTTCGTTGTTGTAGATTTTAAATTCAAATTTATCTTTATAAGCCTGTTTGAAGCTTTCTAGTCGATTATTGATGTCCGTTACCATCGATATGGTATCAGCTCCGCCTTTTTTTCTGACGATTAAAAGGGTGGCTTCTTGTCCGTTATGACGAGCATAGATATTAGCTTCTTGTTGGTCGTCAGATATTTCGGCAATATCTTTTAAATAGACTGCTTTTCCAGAGAAGTTTGACCTAATTAGGAGGTTTTCTAGCTCGGCTTGGTTTTTAATCTTACCTTCGATCCGGACTAATCGTTGTTCTCCAGAGGATTCCAATGTTCCGCCGGGGATGTTCTTATTTCTTGTGGTGATTTGATTTAGAACCTCATCAATTCCTATGTGCATGCTTTTCATTTTGTTGCTGTCTAATCTAACCTGAAATGCTCGTTCTCGGTATCCGACTAGGCGAGCATTTAGAACGCTTTTATTATCTTCAATGTCTTCTTTAAGCATATCAGCAACGATATCTCGCGCTCGGTTTGTGTTGTCTCCAATGATCGCCAGTTCCATCACGGGGAACTCTTCTGACTTAATTTCAACAAACCGAGGTCGGTCTTTTAAGTCTGGGGGCAAATCAGTCACACGGTCTACAGACCTTTGTAAATCTGCCATAAGCTTTTCAACATCGACATTGTCGATATCAGCTCTGACTAATACCGTACTAATTCCAGGTTGACTAATAGAACGGACATCTTTAACCCCTGTTACCGATCTGATTTCATCTTCTATAGGCTTAGTTATTCTAGTTTCGATGTCTTCCGCTGAGGCGCCGTCGTAGTTAGTAGTGATCGTTGCCATTGCAAAGTCCACTGAAGGATAGGATTCGGCGTTGATTCTCATCAGGCCAAACAAACCAAAGATTACTACCATCACCGATAATACGAATGTGAACTTGTAGTTTTCAATAAAGAATTGTGCGATTTTTTTCATTTAAAGCTCCGACAAAAATAGATAAGTCATATTAAAGTTGATTGATGCTGCATGTTGAATCAGAAAAAACATTGAAATAATCAAACAGTTCGTTAATCACTGCTAATCTGGAATTGATCTGATCGATTTTACTATTTAGCAATGCATTTTGATCGTTTACTAAGGCATCCACTGATACTCTTGCCTGATTGTATTTTCGATTTGTTTCTTTAATAACCAGTTCAAGTTGTTCGGCGCTTTTTTCTTGAAGTATCGCGTTTCTATTTAGTAGGTCGACCATCAAGACCATTTGTTCGTATCGAGCTTTCACACTGCTTTCTAATTCATGACGGTCGGCCATATACTGAGTTAGCATGACTTGTTTCTTTAAAATAGTCGTAGAGCTCTTGGCTCCTCCCAGGGGAACGCTTAATTGCATTGCGACGGCATACGATGGCTTGGCGTCGCTGCTAAATTCACTGTAAGAATCGCCTATGCTGTTGTCGTTTGCAGAAAGTTCATATTCACCAATTAACGAGAGGTCCATATCATCATGGCTATCATTAATTCTATTCGAAAGTTTGTGGTTGTTGTCGAGGTTATCAAGTAGTTCGTCAATTTTTGTATCTTTCCAGGGGATTTTATTTTGGCTTTTGATTTTTGCGGTGCAAGTAAGAACCTCTGCAATCGTAGCATCTACATTGTAATTATCGAGTTCTAGGTCGTGATCGTTGAGTTGTGGTAGCAGAGACTTTAGTTGCAGTATTAGTTTGTTTCTCTGGTAGTTTAATGCGGTAATCTGAGCGAGCCTTACGGAATACTGTGCTTCGTAGCGAAATACTTCGTCGTTTTCAGCTACTGATGCTTTCTTCCGTTTTTTTACTTCTTTCAACTGATATTCAGCCGTATTTTTTATGCCGTTTGCAACTTTTAACTTCTCCTGGTTTGCTACCAGAGACCAGTAAATTTTCCGGACAGCATTCTCGAATGATTTTTGGTTAATTTGACTTTTTAATAACGCAATTTTTTTCTTATTTGTAATTGAATCAAATTGCTTTTTCTCCAGTCTGCCAAACGCATTTTTCCAAAGATCCATGTTTAGGTTTAGACGGACGCCAGATTCTGTGGCTCGATTGATAGTCTTGTTAGCTGTCGAGATCTGTTCGCTGAAAGCATTTAAGGAAGTCGTTAAGCCGTAACCTAAATTCTTCTTCAGGCCGACTTCGTAGTTAGTAGTAGGAGCAAAAGTAGGGGCAAACGGAGAGATGCTTTTTTGTAGTGAATTTGAATACCCGATTTTCGAGGTTAGGTAGGTTTGATATTGTTCGTTAAACTCAGAACTCATTAAGTTAGCTTGTTTGTGTATAAGTGATGCTCGTTCAGAGCTAGCATTTTGGCTACGGGATAGTTTAACGAGTGATTTTTCGTTGATTTTAATCTTAGGTGAAGCACCTAAATTACCGCTGATAGCTAGAACGGTGAGGGTGGTCTTTAGTCTCATTTCAGGTCTTCCTATTTTTTTGATTTAAACATCTGTTTGAAAATGTAGATTTCTGTTTCGGTATTGGCAACCAATAGTTAAACGGTTGTTTGAATTTTTATATAAATATTTGATTTTATTAAGTTATATTATTGATGGTCGGACTGTTTTTTCTTCTTATTTTTAAAAAATTTAAAGTTGATTAGATGTTTTGATTATATATTATACAATTCTCAAAATAATTTTCTCGTAACTACGACTAAGACAGCCAGTCAAACTGGGCTGCATCACACAGGAGCAAAACTATGGTTTCTTTAATCAGTACTCGAGTAGTTGTTTTAATTTGTTTATTAGGGGTTAGTAACTTGGTTCAGGCTGAGCCTGATGGTGCTTTAGAAGCCGCTGATCACGAATTGAGGAAAAGGCAATTCAAAGAAGTTAATTACGACGAGCTCGTTAATATTTTATCGACCAAAAGTCATGAGAAAGACATTGCAGTATTAGCTTATGATTCATCTAAAGCTGTAGCAGAGAATGAGTTCTATAAAAGCACGCGAGAAATGGTCGGAAATAATTTGGATGCAGATCACGTTAAGTTTATTCGAGTGGACCTTGGAAAAATAGAAGATGTGGATGCTAGGGAGTATGTTGAGCATAGCTTGTTTGAAGCTAAGATTCCTGCCGTACGAATTATCATGAAAAAAAATGCAAATACGACTCGGGCAAGTCTTGATCCTAAAATTTATGACAATATTTCCTCCCTATCTAATGAGTTAAAACTGGATGTGAAGGGAAGGGTTAAGTACCTTACGGTCGTTGAACTCAAAAAAGAAATGGAGGAGTATCCAGATGCTACCTTCGTAGTCGTATTCTATGCGACTTGGTGTGGTCCTTGTAAAATGTATGATTCAGTTGTTAAAGGCTTCGCAAAACACCCAGAAGTTGATGGTGATATTAGGGTGAGAAAAATTGACATAGACAAAGAAGATCCAGAGGCGATGGTTTCTGTGGGTTTTCCTCAAGATTCAAGTTTACCACTAACCAGTATTTTACGTGGTGGTGTAGTAAAGGTTAAGGAGAGCGGGCTAGTTACCAAGAATGTTATCGTGGATAGTGTTCGAGGTGTGCTAGGGGTGATGGGTGTTAGGTAGAAGTATGGTTCGGTAATATTCTCGAAACAGAAAACAAAACACTTGTTTTACAAAACCCGCGTTTATAGCGGGTTTTTATTTTCTAGTAAAAGCTACTTTTTAACTACCGGCACCTTAATTGCGATACTGCCAGCTTTTTTAAACTTAAGTTTCACATCGACTTTATCGCCAATTTTTAATGGCTTCTTAATGTTAATAAGCATGATGTGATAGCTGCCAGGTTTTAGACTTACCGTCTTTCCTTTGGGAATAGTTATGCTGTCTATTTGATCCATCCGCATGATGCCTTTTAACATGGTCGTTTTGTGAATTTCTACCGTTGCTATAGGGCTAGATGCCGAGATCAGTGCGTCATTCGTTTTTGATTTATTTGTAATATCCATAAAGGCACCGGTAATTTTAATACCAGCTGGTTTGTAACGGACCCAACTCTTGCTAATCGAGATACTGCTGTCTTTGGCAAGTCCTGTAGTAGGGTGGAGTGAGGTAGTAATAATTGCGGCAAATATAACTCGACTTAGTACTTTCATGAATGCTCCCTTAAAATTAAAGTTCGTAGATCTTCGGTTAAATCACCAGGTTTATGTGGTGATCGGTAAACTGCTGCCAATTTCCCAGATGGGTTGATTAAAAAGATGTCTGCTGTATGGTCGACCGTATATTTAAGTGCAGATTTAACTGGATGGATGTCATAAAAAGCCCCGATGCTATCGGTGGTTTGATCGATGACTTCTCTGGTGCCTATTAATCCGACAAAATCTTGATTAAAATTCGCGAGGTACTGCTTAACAAGTTCAGGTTTATCTCGTTCGGGATCTAGAGATAAAAACACGACTTGGGCAGCATCTCTATTCTCTAAAAGGTTACTGTACTCTTTATTTAGATAAGCAAGTGTAACAGGACAGACATCTGGGCAAGTCATATACCCAACGAAGATAATAACCCACTTGCCTTTGAATTCAGACAATGAACTATCCCCGCCATTTGAAGACTTAAAACTTAGCTCTGGGATATCCTTAGGGCTACTAAAGTAGTTACCGTGTAAAGGCGGCATGGGGGTTGACCAAAAATGTCTAACGACCAGAATTCCGACTAGTCCAAGAAATATTAACGTTTGCAAGGTACGTGACATGATTGAGGCCTTTCGAAATGCTGAAACTCTAAGGTTGTTCGGCCTGGGTACCATATGTGAGTAGGTGGACGGTTGCAAGAGTTTATGAATGATGAAGAGTGGGTTTCGCTGCAACTAAAATATTATGGGAACTCGAAGTGCCACTAGTGAGATAGTTGACGAACAAATCATCAAGTTTAATCTTTACTCAGCCAGCTGTTGTTTGATCGATAAAATAAAGTTAATATTGAATTAATAAAAAGTTAAAACATTAATCAATATGCTATCGATTTTAAGGATCGAACCAACGGTTGGGTTCTTCTGATGGTGAATGGAATCTTCCGCGTGTACCGAACATTAAAAGGCCAGTTAGCGAATAACCTTGAGGGAGCCGGGCCGCTTATTGTTACCAATATTCTCATGTTGATGATAGGTGTTGGCAGTATTCCGGTGATATCTCGAATTTATAGCCCCGAATCATTTGGAAGTTTTAGTTTGCTAATATCCGTTAGTAGTACGGTTATTTCAGTGTTCAATGCATCTATTGCTTTTTTTATCTTCTCCCACCCCGATCCAGAGAAGCCTTCCATGCTTTGGGAACCATTTAAACTGGCTGTTAAGCTTTCTTTGTTTGTGGGACTTGGTGTAGGTCTTTTTTTCTACTTTGCGCCAAGCCTTGGGCTACAATGGGATCCGATTTTATTTTGTGCACCAATGTTAGTTATGATGTCCGCTGTTATGATTAGTGTCGATTTTTGGACATCAGCAGCTGCAAAAAAATACACATACATCAAAAGCAAGTTATCTCAGTCCTTTGTTAGTAATATTGCAAAAATTTTATCCGGTTTGGCTAACCCGACCACCTGGAGTTTATTTTTTGGCCATACAATTGGTTTGGTCACGGCACTTGCAATTTATACGAAGGAGCTTAAGAAACATCAAAAACAAAGTAAAATAAAGGCGCTTAGTCAAGATCGCAAACTAGCATTTTTCACTAAGAGTACAGCGATAGGTGTTTTCAACTCTATATCGGAAGAAATTTTGACGTTATTTATCTATTTCTACTACGGTCCCGTTTTAGCCGGACAATATTTTCTAGGCAAAAGAATTTTAAACTTACCCAGTGAAGTTTTAGCATCGGCATTTTCTTTTGTATTTACGTCCAAGTTTACTGTTAACAAGAGTTCTAAACTGAAGTTCAGATCGCAGGTGTTATTTCGTCAGATACTGATTTGTGCGGCGGCTTTCTCTCCTATCTTTTTGTTGCTGTATTTTTATTCAAATCAACTTTTTGCGGCCTTTCTTGGTGAAAAATGGGTTGAGGCTGGAGTGATCGCCGGTGTATTGGTCATTTACTACTACTTTAGATCGGTGGCAGTGAGTGTAAAGCGTGTTGTGTTTGTCTCAGAGGCTTTGTTTTTTGAATTCTGGTGGAGTTTCGTTCGGTTTGTAGTGTCGTTTTTAGTGGTTTTCTGGAGTATTCAAAACAACGTAGAGGCTATGCAAACTTTTTATGTCTACGGAATTGCTATGGCAGTCGTTTGGGGGTGCTATCCGTTACTTTTGCTAGTAAAAACTAGAGGAGAGCCTTTGTGATGGATAGGTTGATTACTTGCTAGAGAGTGCGCCTCCAACAATACCTGTTATAAGAGCTCGGTTTAAGCCGATCTCGGTTCCTGCATAGAAACTATTGAAGGTGAATTTACTTCCGGTTTTATAGGAAAAAACTCTTTTCCCAGTGAGCCAATTGATTCCTTCGAAGGTCCAACTCGTACCCATAAAGAAATTAGATGGTCCATCGATATCTGCGCCGACGCAGTACATCATTCCGGCGGGTTCACTCATGCTAGGTATTCCGTTTGGACAGCTGATTTTATCATTTGCCCAAGTGGAGGAAAGCTTTTTATCAGCAGAACTCCATGTGAACTTTTCTATTCCTTTCGGAGATACTGCTTTGTGATTTGATAGTGCTACAACTCTACCGCCGAGCGATAATTTTCTACCCATACTATCTGAAATAACTTGAACGACTTTCGACATGACCGAATTGGGCTTGCCATACTTATTACTGACGACCACAGCATCATAGCCTCGAATCAATATAGATTGCTCGGTGACAGAGGTGAGTCCTTTGAGGTTCATGTTTACTCGTTTTTCAAGTGGGATAAAGGTTATAGGCTCGATAGCGGCTATTCTTGGATGATTGTTGCCGATTGCTTTCCAGTTTGAAGGAAGCTCATCTCGCCAAACTAAAATTAAGTTCATTAGGTTTTGACCATTAGCAAATACGACAAACTTATCATTGCCTTTTCCGAAGCCCATAAGGCTGGGAGTCGTCCCTGATCCACTACCGAGCCGACCATCGGTTGGCTGTTCTGATGAGGTGTATGGTATTTCCCACTGGTGGGTGACACTAGTATTGGGAGTTATTTGTATTTTATGAATGGCGCGAGCGGTCAAAACGAACACACCACCATTTTCATCAATCGAGATGGAGTTAGAGATATCGGCTTTGTGATTTTCTATAAAAACTTCAGAGTAATTCTTGAAGTCACGACTTAAATAGCCCAGCCGACCTTGGTTTGTAACAAATACAATATGACCATCAAAAGCTAAGTTGAAACCGACGATCATTTCATTCGTTTTGCCATTAGGTACGCTAAACTCAGCTTTTTTCTCAACCTTAAAACTTTCGGTTGGGTCTGCAAACCTTCCAATTGTTAAACCATAAGGTACGTAGAAGTTATTCTCTTTGTCGACGAGGTGATAGGCCCCTGACAGTGAGCTTCTTTCGTCTTTGGTACTTTTTGGGATAACTCGTAGCCGGCTTGCTACTTGCCAAGTACTATTGTCGATTATAAAGATTTCACCGGTAGCGTAGCCCCATACTCCGTGTTTACCTGATTTATATCTTGATGATATGGAGAGAGTTACAGAGACCGGTGGTGCGCTTTTAGCTATCCTAGGAGCGAAGTCACTTATCGATGAAGGTCCAAGATAAGGTGACGATGCTTGGGCATAGGGGGTTCGGTGGGTCATGGGCCACGGAGATTCAGCTAGGAAATCATTAGTGGGAGGTTCGTTACCAAAGGCAGCTGGGTTAATGTTGTCTGTCGCTGGGAATATTATTTGGTCGCGTTGAGTGCGTCGAGCGCTACAAGAATTGATCGCATATATTAGTAACAACACTGTCGTAAACCTAAGCATAAACCCTCACATATTTGGCGTCATAATTGCTGATAGTTTAGAATTAATATATTTTTTCAGTGTAGCAGTAGCTGGGTCTGTTGTACATAGTTACTGGTTATTTTATCTATTAATATAGATGGTTATATGTATTTGTCACTCTTTGCTATAACGGCTTAGATACCATTTATGGACCGTAAGGTTACCTACACAGGGGTCTTTAAATAACGGAGAAGAATGTGCTTCCGTGACTAAGATTCCCTTGTTAATACAGCTTCGGAGTTCTCTTAAAGAAGAGATAATAAACCCTGGGAGATGTGGTGGAATCTGGCGCTGACTTATTAACCAGAAGCTTTGAGAATTTTCAAGGTCGCGATAGCTGATTTCGTTAAGTTCAGGTCTGCGAGTAAACTCTGAATCTCTGGTAACTGCGGGCCACTGAGTGATTGCGATTTTAGGGTTATAATATTTAATCATCGAGCCAAGTTGATAGGTATCGAACAACAGAGGTATTGATTCTTGTGCTGTCAGAAAATCAACCAGCTCTGCGTAGCCGTAAGTTTCCTTCAGGATCCTATCAGCTTTCTTACCGATCGTGATACTTGCGGTCGCGCCATGATAGACTAACAGGAGAATGACGGCGATGTTAAGTACGCATGCAATGCTAAGAGATCTTATTTTGTTACTAAAAATAGGTGCAATCAATACTCCGGCGCAACCGAGGTATACTGCGGGCCAATTTGCTTCGATTTTAGTGAACAAGCTAATGGTTCCAAAAAATAGCAGCGGAAATAAAGTCCCAGCTCGGAGAAGTGGGCCTAGGTCACTATCTTCATCTTTAGCACTAAAACGAGCTAACACGGCCTTGAAGTTAGCAAGTAATAAGACTGCTATAAACCCCCATAAAGCTAGTTGGCCACCAATGAAGTCAGTGACCCGTCGCCAGAGAAGTTCTAATTGAGACTTCTTTCGTTTGACCTTTTTTATTTCCTTAGGCGGGTCAAAGAAATGTCCCATGTTATATTCCAGGGACCCAGGATTAGCATCTATGGCGTTGGGTAGTTTTTGTTCTCCTGTCTCTGAATTAATCTCGTGACTGTCGGAGAGTCCATGCTTTAGTTGAAACCTAAAGGTTGTCCAGTCGTTCTGAGCATTCCAGAGAATGTTAGGGCTGAAGATTAATATTGCAGTCAATGCTCCTAGATATGGCCACTTGGTAAACAACTGCGACGATCGACTCTTAAACAAAGACCACAAAAATACTGGAATGATCACAATCATAACGTACTTTGACATGAGCCCAATTCCTGTTGCGACTCCTGCTGTGACCCATCTTCTCGGATCAACGGTCAACGCTTTCGCTGCTTCATGAATAGCGAAGATCCATGCAACGTTTAGGACGACATCTGGTGTTGTAAGAAAGCCGAAGATTAACCCGGCTGCACTAAATTGCGTTAACAGAACTGCTGCAATGACTGCGTGGCTTTGTTTAATGTTTGCCATACGGAATAAGCTTAGAAATAGAGGGATAGTCAACAAAGAAGCGATTACGGTACCTAGTCTTGCCCAGAAAGCTGATGGGCCTAAAACCGAGGTCCATGCGAGCCAGGCAACTGCTGGAGGATGGTCGTAATAACCGAAGTCAGGAAACTTACCCCATAGAAAGTAGTAGGTCTCATCTGTCGTAGCAGGAAGCCAGTAAGCCCCGGCTAACCGAACTAGAGTAACAATAGCAAATAACAAGAAGAATATTTTAGTAGTTCGTTGCATTAGGTGGAAGACTCACAGATTTTTTGACGTAGTTGAGTTTGCCTGGTTTTACTTCGCTGGTTTCTGATTGCGTAAGAGAGCGCCTTTGTTGTTCCAACGAACACAGCGAGCTTCTTTGCGCGTGTTAGCGCAGTGTAGATGAGGTTTCTTTGAAGCATAATATAGTGCTGATTAGATATGGGTATGATCACTACGGGGAATTCACTCCCTTGAGATTTATGAATCGTAATTGCGTACGCGAGTTTTAGTTCTCTTACTTCTTCTGATTTGTAGGTGACATTTCGGTCTCCGAACTGAACGATGGTTTTACCGCGATCAACTCCACAATGTAGTACAATTCCAATATCTCCGTTAAAGACTTTTAAGTCGTAATTATTTATGGTCTGAATCACTTTGTCGCCAGTTCTAAGTACAAGTGATGCTTTCTTGGACTCTTCTTTTCCGGGAGTTTTGGGGTTTATGAGATCTTGGATATCTTCATTTAAGGTTTCGGTTCCTAAATCTCCCCGATTCATCGGTGTGAGGACTTGTATGTCTTGTATGGGGTCGAATCCACATTCTGTCGGGATTTTGTCTTTAACTAAGGCTTTTATTACGCCTCTGATATGCTCAGGGTTCTCTACTTCAATGAATTTGCAATCACTTGCAATGTCGAATTGAGGCGCTTCTCCCTTGTTTATTGAGTGAGCGACTTGAATAATCTGAGAGCTTTCTTTTTGTCTGAAAATATCAGTAAGTTCACAGTAGGGTACTTTGTTAGATTGAATGAGGTCTCGTAAAACATTTCCAGGCCCTACCGATGGTAGTTGATCGACATCACCAATAAAAATAATTTGAGCACGCGAGGGTACAGCCCTTAGAAGTGCGGCGGCTAGGTGTACATCTAACATTGATGCTTCATCTACTATAATAACTTCGGCAGTTAACGGGTTTTCGGCATTGTGCTCAAAGTCATTTAGGTGTGGCATCCATTCAAGTATGCGGTGAATGGTTTTTGCTGAGACAGAGGAAACTTCGCTTAGCCTCTGAGCAGCTCGTCCTGTGGGTGCGCACAGTGCGATGGTTTTGCCAATATCTTGAAAAAGCTGAATGATCGTATTTGCAGTCGTAGTTTTACCAACTCCTGGACCTCCGGTAAGGATGAAGACGCGATTTGATGCAGCAGTTACTACCGCAGCCGTTTGCTTTTCATTGAGCTTAAGCTCGTTTCTTTGTGCATAGGATTCGAGGAGACCGGGTATTTTTGCGGAGTCTATTTCAAGGGGAGTTGATGTGAGCTGTTTTATTTTTTGGGCGATATCTACTTCGGCGATATAGGTAGTTGCCCGGTAATGAGCTAAGTCGTTTCCCTCTTCTGTTGTGATGGTCTCAGAAAATACCGAGCATGATTGTTCTAATATATTGATGCAGTCCAGAAGCACGGGTTCTATCTGCGCTTTCTCTAAATTTAAGGTTTTTTGAAGTTCCTCTAAAAGTTGACTTGTTGTTAGATAGCAATGCCCTAGGTCTTCTGAGGTTTTAAGTTGGTATTGCACTGCAGCTTCAATTCTTTCTAAGGAATCCTCGGTAATGCCAATGCGTAGTGCAATTTGATCTGCAGATCTAAAACCAATTCCTATTATATCTGAGGCAAGTCGGTAGGGGTTTTTAGAAACAACTTTAATTGCGTCGTAACCATATAAAGTTAAAATTTTATGAGAAAAGTGCGGGGATACCCCGTGCTCGGAGAGAAACATCATAACGTCATTTGCGCTCTTGTCTTTGTGCCACGAGTTAATAATCGCTTTGAGTTTTTTTCTTCCGATGGACTCGATTTCTAATAGTCGGTCGATGTCATGGTCTAAAATATCTAAAGTTTTTTCTCCGAAATGATCTGTGATTTTTTCAGCAGTTTTTTGTCCGACGCCTTTTATGATTCCCGATGATAGGTATTTAGTAATACCTTCGCGGGTGCTGGGGCGTAGTGCGACCATCCGATTTACCTTGAATTGTTTTCCGTAATGAGGGTGAGTACTCCAGGATCCGAAGAGTTGATAGTTTTGACCTTCGTTGATAACAGGAAAAGATCCGGTAACGGTTACATCTTGTCCGCTATCTGAGGCGATGACTTTGGCAACAGTCCAACCGTTGTCGTCATTCCTAAAGGTTACTCGGGAAACCTCTGCATCTAGTTGTGTAAAATCTTCAGGCATACGACACTATATAAGTTAAATTAAGTAGTTAGACAATAAGGGTTCTTCGGTTGAAGGCAAGCTGTTTTGTTGTCAAATAGAGAAAATCTGTTGATCAGTTAGAGGGAAATATTAAAATTTATTTTTATAATTAAATCGGATGGTTAGTTTTAAGGTGATGATTTTTTTGAACTTATCTTTTAGCTGTACGCCGTTTTTGAGCACCGAGAGGTAACTTACTGTAGCGGGCAGTGTATCGCTTTTGGTCAGTAGCTGTTTTTATTGAACTTTTTTTTGTCTTCCACTTAGGATTTTCTAATCGATTATCAGGTACTATCAGCTTAAGTAAGGGTTTTCTACAGCCGATAACAAGGCTGGGTGTTCACCTATTTCAGAGGAGTTTTATTATGCGCTTTCAGTTCTCGTTTAAAAACATGGATAGTTCGAATGCACTCACTGATTATGCTCAACAGAAGTTTAATGAAGGGTTAGATAGGTTTGTTACTAAACCAATTGAAGCTCACGTGACGTTTAGTCTTGAAGGAGGTAATCATCATGCACATTGTTCAGTGCAAGCGGGTGATGGATTCGGGGTTCAAGTGGACGCACAATCACTAGACATGTACAAGACCATCGATATGATGACGGCAAAATTAGTGACTCAATTGAGGAAGAAAAAGGAAAAGCTAAAACATCATAAAGGTCGGATTAAAGTTGGAGAAGCAATCTCTATTTTTAAAAATAAGACTAATAATGACAGTGATATAGACGCTATTGACGCCGACGAGATAATTAACTATGAAAGAAGGGTTCATAGAAGAGGTTAAGTAACTAATACTTGACTAATCTACTCAACTTTTGTTACCACATCATTATAGCTTATCAAGAGGGAATCGCTTAGATTCCCTCTTTTTTCAGTGGGTGTGGAATTGAATTTAACTTCAAAAAGTCGTTATGCTCTTAAAATCATGTTGGACTTAGCCCACCATGATCACCTACCTCACGTACCTCGAAAAGATATTGCCCGGCGACAGCGGATTCCTCAAGATTACTTAGACCAGATTATGATACGTCTGCGCCGTGGAAACATAGTGGAAAGCATTCGTGGGCGTAGTGGTGGCTATCGTCTGGCGAAACCGGCCAAGGACATTACGGTATGGGAGTTGTTTGAGGCTGTTGAGGGCAACTTAGAACCGGTTCAGTGTATACCTGTTGGTCAAAGCTGTGACTTGGATGTTGGGTGCCTTAGCCAACCAGCTTGGAAACTAATTTTCTCTAAAATGAAACAGTCGCTTGAGGGACTCACTATCGGTGATTTAGTCGGTGAAAAACTTTATGAGTTTCCTGAGTTTGTAACAGGGGTGAGCGAGTGTCGCGCACCGGTTTCGAGTGCATCTTTATGAATGAAAGTATTGGTATGAGTCAAGATGAATTAGCAAATCGAAGCTATAAGTATGGCTTTGTTACTGACGTTGAAACCGATGTATTCCCGAAAGGGTTAAATGAAGAAGTTATTCGCAAAATATCAGCAATAAAAAATGAACCTGAGTTCTTGCTAGATTTTAGGTTAAAAGCTTTTAAATATTGGCAGAAACTTGATCGGCCAAAATGGGCTCATTTGACTTATGAAGAGGAAAACTTTCAGGATATTAGGTATTACTCTGCACCGAAGACCGATAAGAAAAAAATCGGCAGCCTAGACGAGCTAGATGATGAGTTATTAAAGACTTTTGAAAAACTTGGCATTCCTCTGCAGGAACAAAAACGGATTAGTGGAGTTGCTGTCGATGCGGTGTTTGACAGCGTATCACTTGGTACGACTCACCAAGAAGAGCTTGAAGAGTACGGTGTGGTATTTTGTTCGTTTTCAGAAGCGGTTGAAAAGCACCCTGATCTCGTGAAGAAATGGTTAGGCACGGTAGTTCCTTATAAGGACAACTTCTATGCGGCTTTGAATGCTGCGGTGTTTAGCGATGGTTCGTTTTGTTATATTCCTAAAGGCGTCAAATGCCCGCTGGATTTATCCACATATTTTAGAATTAATGCAATGGAAACCGGGCAGTTCGAACGAACTTTATTAATAGCTGATGAAGGTAGCTCGGTAAACTATTTAGAAGGTTGTACAGCACCGCAAAGAGATGAAAATCAGCTTCACGCGGCGGTAGTGGAAATTGTTGCGTTAAAAGGCGCGACGGTAAATTACTCAACGGTTCAAAACTGGTACGCAGGAAACTCTGAAGGTAAAGGCGGGATATATAATTTTGTGACCAAACGAGGAATCTGCTTAGGTGACAACTCTAAGATATCGTGGACTCAAGTGGAAGCAGGATCTGCCATTACTTGGAAGTACCCTAGTGTTATTTTGAAAGGTGATCATTCAACCGGAGAGTTTTATTCGGTCGCATTAACTAATAATAAAATGCAAGCCGACACCGGCACCAAGATGATTCATATTGGCAAAAACACGACGAGTAAGATCATATCCAAAGGTATTTCTTGCGAACAATCGGTAAATAGCTACCGGGGTAAGGTTAAAATTGGCCCTAAAGCTTCGGGAGCTAGGAATTATTCTCAATGTGATTCGATGTTGGTTGGGGATGAATCATCGGCAAATACTTATCCTTATATTGAAGTGCAAAATAATACTGGAGTGGTTGAGCATGAAGCTAGTACCTCAAAATTGAGTGCCGATCAGATTTTTTATTTAAAATCTCGCGGAATTGGCGAAGAGCAAGCAATAGGTCTGCTACTTAATGGTTTTTGTCATGAAGTATTTAAGAAACTGCCGTTAGAATTTTCGGTCGAAGCGGTGAAACTTTTAGAAATGAAATTAGAGAACAGCGTCGGCTAACTTGTTGAAGGCTGGACGGTTTATAGGAGCTTATTTTGAGTATGTTAAACATTGAAAATCTTAATGTCGAAGTGGACGGAACTTCGATTTTGAATAATTTGAATTTGACAATTAACACTGGTGAAGTTCATGCAATCATGGGGCCGAATGGTTCCGGGAAAAGCACCTTATCCAAGGTTCTTGCGGGTCACCCGGACTATCATGTGGAGTCTGGTGATATAAAATTTGAAATAAACTTAAAGGAAAAAAGCATATTAGAGATGGAAGCTGATGAACGTGCGCGCGAAGGAATCTTTCTTGCTTTTCAATATCCCACAGAAGTCCCAGGAGTTAGCAATATTGAATTTTTAAAAGCAGCGTTTAATGCTGTATGTGAACACCATGGTGTTGAGTTAATGGATGAACAATCCTTTAAGGAATTTGTGAAATCCAAACAACAATTGCTTGGAGTAGACGATAGTTTCATTGAACGGGGGCTAAACGTTGATTTCTCTGGTGGAGAAAAGAAACGTAATGAGATTTTACAAATGGCTGTTCTTTCTCCTCGTCTGGCTATTTTGGATGAGACCGACTCAGGTTTAGATGTAGACTCTCTAAAAGTGGTTGGCCAAGGAGTGAATAAGCTCAGGAGTAAAAGAAACTCTATGATCTTGATTACTCATTATCAACGTTTGTTAGATTATATCGTGCCGGACTTTGTTCACGTGTTTCATAAAGGTCGTATTATTAAGTCGGGCGACAAGAGTCTTGCTGCTGAAATAGAAAAAAATGGATTTGATAAAGTTATCGCGGAGTTTCAATGAGCGTTGACAAGCTGACAAATTTTGATCGAGCGAAGACTTCATTCAACGGAGTTGTTGGGGGTTCGAGTCCTTGGTTGTCTGAATACCGCGAAAAGTCATACGAAGATTTTAAGTTGTTAGGTTTTCCAACTCGAAAGCAAGAAGATTGGAAATATGCTAACTTTCGTGATTTTAAGAATACCGATTTCGATTATTTGTCTCCTGGCTCAGCAACTAAAGCAGGTTCTGGTCTGGCCCTCTTAGAGGGTGCAGCTACGATTGTTTTTGATAATGGTAGCTTCTCTCAGCATCAGTCGAATTTAGCTCCCATTGACGGGTTGGTGGAAATATGTTCGTTAGCGGACTATTTGGCAGATCATGAACAGAGTGGAAAAGATTTGCTCAGTTCTTCTGACGCGATGACGGGTAACCCAATGGTTTCTCTTAATTCAGCTTTTTTAGCACAAGGTGTGTATGTCAAGGTTTTGGCTGATACTAAGAACGCAGAGATAAATTTTGTTTATAATACATCTTCTGGCAAGCAGGCTTCTTCAGCATTTATTAGGAATATTGTCGATCTTGGTGAGAACTCAGCGGTATCTATATGTGAGCATTTTACCGGTCAAGGTGATCATTATTTTAGTAACACTGTTACAAGCTACCGTCTTGCTTCGGATGCTTGTTTAGATCATTTTCGAATTGAGTCTGAGTCTTCCGGAGGGTTTCAATTTAGTGAGCAGAAATTTCATCTCAGTGAGAGAGCTACTTTAAATAGCTTTGTCTTTAATATGGGAGCATCTTGGTCTCGTAATAACTTATCGGTGAACCTAATAGGGCCTTTCGCTGAGGCTAACTTGAATGGTGTTTACCTTCCGTGTGAATCCCAGTTTGTGGATCACCATACTAATATTGTGCATGAAGTTCCTGATACTAAGAGCTCTCAGCTTTATAAGGGTATTCTTAAAGATAAAAGCCGAGCGGTATTTGCCGGTAGGATCGAAGTGAAACCCGGTGCTGCGCGAACCAGTGCTTTTCAGCTTAATAAGAATTTAATGTTAAGTAATGACGCAGAGGTGGATACGACCCCTCAGCTTCAAATTGACCATTCAGATGTAAAGTGTTCGCATGGGGCCACCGTAGGTCAGCTTAGCGCAGAAGAAATTTTCTACCTTCAAAGCCGTGGTCTTCGCAGTAATGCTGCGAAGCAGCTGCTGTGTAAGGGCTATATTTCGGATGTCTTTAAGCCAATTCAACATGTTTCCATTCTTGATTATTTGAACTCATCTCTAGTCGATTTTCTTGGGAAAGGATCAGCTGGTGCTTGATATTAAAAAAGTTAGAGAAGACTTTTGTTTGAATAGATCTGTTCGAGGTAAGCCTTTTGTCTACCTAGATAGTGCAGCCAGTGCGTTGAAGCCCAAGATGGTGGTTGATGTCGTTAGTAAGCACTACCGTGAAGAAGCCTCAAATATTCACCGAGGTGTACATTTTTTTAGTGAACAGGCGACGACTCGTTACGAGCAGTGTCGCGAAAAAGTACGTGATTTTATTAACGCTTCGAGTTCTAATGAAGTGATCTTTACATCAGGAACCACCGCATCTATAAACTTGGTCGCAATGAGTTACGGTAGCTTCTTGAATGTGGGGGACGAAGTGATTCTCTCCGAAATGGAGCATCACTCTAATATCGTCCCTTGGCAGATGCTGTCTGAACGTACCGGCTGCGTTATCAAGGTTGTTCCTATTAACAACGAAGGCGAGCTGATTTATGACAAGTTTCTTGAACTGCTGTCTCCTAAAACTAAAATAGTCTCGATGGTTTGGTGTTCGAATTCATTGGGTACGGTAAATCCGATAAAAAACATCATCCGGGATGCTCACAACGTGGGGGCTGTTGTATTAATCGATGCCGCCCAGGCAATAGTGCACGAAGATGTCGATGTTCAGAGTCTAGATTGTGATTTCCTAGCATTTTCAGGTCATAAACTCTATGCACCAACTGGTGTCGGGGTTCTTTACGGGAAACGTAGCTTGTTAGATAAGATGCCTCCGGTTATTGGCGGTGGTGACATGATAAAAACAGTTACTTTTGAAAAAACAACTTATGCTGATGTGCCGGCTAAGTTCGAACCGGGGACCCCTCATATTGCTGGTGTTCTCGGCTTGGGTGCAGGGATTGATTATTTAAAAACCTTTGATTTGGGTGACGTTCGTCGGTATGAAAAACAGATTCTTCATAAAGCTATGAAGGTCGTCGGGGAGATTCCTGGTGTACGACTCGTCGGTACAGCCGAGGAGAAGTCTTCGGTGGTTTCGTTTGTTGTAGATGGAATTCATCCACATGATGTCGGTTCAATACTAGACTCTGAAGGCGTAGCAGTGCGAACAGGGCATCACTGCTGTCAGCCCGTTATGGACCGGCTTGGATTAAGTGGGACCGTTCGAGCATCGTTTTGTTTATACAATGATGAGTCAGATATTGCGGCTCTGGTTAATGGTATAAGAAAAGCTCAGGAGATATTTTCTTGAGTGTTGAAGAAAAAACAATGTACCAACAGATTATTCTGCAACATAACAAGAATCCTCATAATTTCGGAGCGCTTGAAAACCCTCAATTCTACTCCAAGGGTGTGAACCGGTTATGTGGCGATCAATATACGGTGTCTTTACTTATCGATGACTCTAAAAGGATAGAGTTAGTGATGTTTGAGGGCGAGGGCTGTGCGTTGTCAAAGGCATCTGCCTCTATTATGACTGAGATGGTTCAGGGTAAAAGTTTTTCTGACGTGAAAGAGCTGTCTGAAAGCTTTGATCATTATGTAACCGATCTTGTAATTAGTTCTATACTCGATGAAAATACTGTGACAGAGTGGCGTGCTTTTTCTGAGATGAAGAACTTCCCGGCGAGGAAAAAATGCGTAACCATTATCTGGCAAACTCTGATTGCTGCTATCTCTGACCAGAAGAACTTAGTGGTTGAATAAGGAATTGAGCAATGGATGATATTCAAGTTTTCAGTCAATGGACTCCCAACCCTAACGCTTATAAGTTTATCGTTAGCGAGTTTTTGATTGATCAAGGTAAAGCCACTTTTAATTCACTGGGAGAGTGTGCTGATATTCCCTTGGTCTGGGGTCTTATGTGTATGGACGGTATCACTCAAGTGCATCTTTATGAAAATGTTCTCACGGTAACCCAAGATGGCACCAAAGATTGGGGTGAGCTTAGTGAATCGGTTGAAAATATTTTGCAGCAGTATCTTCCGACTCATAACACCAAGGTTATTAAAGAAATTCAAAGCAAACGCCCGGATCTAAGCCCTGAGCTGCAGGCAATTGACGATATTATTGACCGAACTATTAGACCCGGCCTCCAAGGTGACGGGGGTGATGTCGAGTTAGTGGAACTGGATGACCATATTCTGAGTATTCGGTACGAAGGCGCCTGTGGTAGCTGCCCAAGTTCACTGTATGGAACTCTTCAGGCTATAACTGGAATTCTTCAAGACGAATATGACTCTGATATTGAAGTCGTAGTTGTTTAGGTAGTTCTGATTCTATTACTTACACGCTTTTTTAACGATACTTAGAATGCTTCTCGGTGGCGCTTCTTTTGTGGTTACTTGAGTGCATTTTTTTTCTGAATCCACTCGGATTAGAAAAACTCCTTTATCTAAATTTTTGATTTCGATGATTTTTTTATTTGCCATTAAGCTGCTCAGCTTTGGTGAAGAGAGTAGGAAGGTGATTTGCTGTGCGGAATTTAGATAGGTATCTTTGGTGACTGGAGTATCTATTGCGAGTGGGACTGTGTTTGTTTTGCAAGTTAGTTCACAAACCACGGTAAAAAGTCCTTTTTTCTGATCTTTACGACATTTTTCTAGAACTGGTTTACTCTGATCTCCACATAATTTTTCTGCGCGGACTATGATATTGGGTATGAGCTTTTGCTTGCATTCAGCTTCATCAGTACCACCGCTGCATTGACTTATATCGGTTTCTCCTAGCTCCCAGTGATCTTTGCCTATTTGACTTTGGTAAGTTGATTTGATGCACGAGCAAAGCAAAAAGGGAACTAATAGTAAGAAGTTTTTAAAGAGTGCGGTCATTTGAATACCTCTGTTGTCAGTATCGGTCGTGAGGGGAGACTACTAAATTCGTGTTTTCTAGCAAAGTTAAAATTAAATTTTATTCTTATCTATAATAAGTATTAGCTTTTATAACATTTACAAATTTCGTCAGGTTATTATACTTAATGAATAATAATCTTTTAGTCTAACCTATGACCTGGTGGCACTATGAAGTCGTTGATCTTAGTTCTTGGAGGTTTCGTTTTAGCGAATACTGTCTTTGCAAGAGCTCCTATGAGAAATCTCCATAAACCTCATGTAGCAGGTGAGTTGATTATTAAATACAAAGATAGCTCAGGCATAGAAGAAACGCGGAAATATATCACCGATCTCGGTGGAGAGGTTTTGCATCAGTTTCGTTCTCGGGGGGCTCTGTTAGTTCGATTCAAAGATGTTGTAGATGATCGTAGTTTGACGGCGATGGCATCTGTCGTAGCAGAGAATTCATTAGTGGAATATGTCGAGGCCAATCACCTTATCTCTATTAACCAACTCCCTAATGATCCGGAATTTCCTGAACTATATGGTTTAAACAATACCGGGCAAGACGGCGGGACGATTGGCGCTGATATTGATGTCGTGAAAGCCTGGGACATATCTCAAGGTTCTAAAGATGTGTTAGTGGCTGTGATCGATACCGGCGTGGATTACTCTCACCGCGATCTTAAGAATAACTATTGGAATAACTCTGGCGAAGTCGGTATCGATGATACGGGTAGGGATAAACGCAGCAACGGCGTCGATGATGATGGTAATGGTTATATTGATGATTGGCGTGGCTGGAATTTTTTCGGCAAAACTAATGATCCAATGGATGACCATAGCGCTATGCATGGAACGCATTGTGCCGGCACGATCGGAGCAGAGGGTAATAATCAATTTGGTGTTACTGGAGTTAATTGGCAGGTTTCTTTGGTCGGACTTAAGTTTATAGGATCAGGTGGTACGGGATCGGTTGCTGATGCGGTAGAGGCGATTGAATACGCCAGTATGATGGGTGTGGATATTACCAGTAATAGCTGGGGTGGCGGCGGTTTTTCGCAGACTATGTACGACGCTATCAAAGCTTCGGGTGATAAGGGTGTTTTATTTGTAGCAGCTGCCGGTAACATGTCTACCGACACTGATGAATACTCTCATTACCCATCTAGTTTTGATTTAGATAATATTATTGCCGTTGCGGCGGTAGATAGGAATGATGCGTTGGCAAGTTTTTCCAACTTTGGCCTGCATTCTGTCGATATTGCAGCACCTGGGGTGGATATTCTGTCTTGTAGTGCTAATGATGAGTTTAAGCTTCTAAGTGGAACCTCTATGGCGACGCCTCACGTAGCGGGTGCGGCCGCTCTTATAAAAAGTGTCTATCCTGAATTCAAGTATCAAAGTATTTTAGATCGGCTTTACAGTGGGGTGGATATCCAGTCGCGATTGAAATCCAAGATTGGTTCTTCTGGTCGTATTAATGTCGCTAACTCGATTGAAAAAGACGAAGTACCTCCCAATGCAGTTTCTGTGCTTTCCTTAGATAAGAAAGAATTTATGGCAGTTGAGGTTAGTTGGCAGGCGGCTGGAGACGATGAAGATAAAGGGCTGGCTTCTCATTACACCCTACGTTATTCAGACAGACCGATTATTGGCGAAAAAGATTGGCTCGAAGCTAATGAAGGGTCTTATGTTTTTACTGGTACTAAACAACAACCCAAAGCCCGTCTTGGCGGACTTCGTTTTAACTACCGCGGCTATTTGAGTATTCGAGCCAGCGATAATGTCGGAAACTTAGGTCCGGTTGGGGAGTCTCTTCCTTTTACGACCAAGGATGTTGATGTCTTATACCAAAACCTAGCCGACTCCATGACGGGGGTCAGGGCTTCAGGATCTTGGAATATTGAGAGTTTAGAGAGTAGAAATGGCATGGTGTTTTCCGACAGTCCGAATTCTAAGTATGCTGATAGTTCAGAATCATACCTGCAGTTTGGTCCGATCTCTTTAACTGTTGGCAATGAGGTAGGTGTTTCGTTCTTTACCAAAACTGCTTTAGAAAAAGGCTATGATTTTGCTTTTGTCGAAGTTTCCTTTGACCAAGGAAACGCTTGGACTCAGGTCGATTTGATTACGGGGTTTAAAGCTTGGGATCATAGGATTAAGTATCTCAATGCACAGTCTGATCAAATGTTAGTACGCTTTCGGATGAAAACGGATAAGGACTTAAACGAAGACGGCTGGTTTTTAGATGATATTATGGTCATCTCTAAAAAGTAATCTAAACCGACTTAACTAACTTATTTACTCTCATGTTTTTTTCGGCTTTCTGGATCTTGTGGGTCAATTTCTCTAAATATAACAGATGCAGGGCTTACTAAAAACTGTAGTACGCTAAAAATAAAACGAGCAATTTTATAGATGATTTTTTTGACCATTTCTTAAAGCCTCCGAAGTATATTGAATTTATACCATGAATTTTGTAGTTTCATAATCTGTATATTTTTTTAGATCCTTATTGGCCTTGATAGCCTTTAGTCATGTTGATTTCCCCCTAGGGTTTATAGGGCGATGTGCTCTTTCTAAGTGGTGTTTACCTCGGCTTTTATTTGTATATCCATAAAACCCTTACTAACTGTAATACCTAGTTTTTGTGATGATTTTTGTCGAACCCTTATATTTGTCGCTAAACTATTAGTTAGAACTACCGTTGGGTAAGTTATAAGATGTAGTGAAGATGAACTAAAAACGACAGGTTTCCAGTGAAGAGGGTTTTCTTTCTTTTATCACTTTTTTTTCCGTTTGCTGTAGAAGCGGCATCGGTGTCGTCTTGTGATTTGCTCGGTAAGGTGGAGTATGATGTTGGTATCGAAAAAATAGCTAAAGTGTTCGAAGTGAGTCCTGCCGAAGCGCATTTTAAGTTTAGGTTGGAATTAGATCGGGTGAATGAAAGTTTCTTGCAAGATAGGGCTATAGAGGGTCAGACGAAAGTTTTTTATGCTGTGTTTGAGAAAGTCTTTCCTAAAGAGTCTGCTACAAAAGAAGGTCGGACTTACCTTGTAGTCGAGTATCGAGAAAGTTTGTTGGAATTTATTCAATCTAGGCTGAGGAAAACAGGTACAGAGTCTAAGTCGCTTACGGTTATGACGATCTTTGGTGATCAAGCGCCAGCGAGTATCAGAGCCATGGCTGAAGTAGGGGTTTTTGGTGTGCTCTTAGAAAAAGCTGAGCAATTTAAAAAAGGTGACCGTTTAGAAGACATAAAACTTGGAATAGATGATGTCAGAATACAAGACCAGCTGAATGAGCTTGAATTAGAACAAAGTTTTGTTGACGAAATTGCCGGGTCATGGCGGGTAACCGTGAACAAATAAGTAAGCAAAGGAGTTGTGATGCGTAAGATAGTTTTTTTAGCCCTATTCGTGATGCTGTTTAGTAGTTGCCGTAGCCGGTCTTCTAACTCGGAACTCACTGCGGAACAAAGAAACGTAAACCGACTAAATGCTCAGTTGGACTACGCTAGCTCAATTTCAAAGTATGCTGAAACGGTTACAGCCCTGGGGAAAACGGTTTACAGTATTAGGGAATCTCTAAAAGACGGCGAGGGTCTTGGTCTGGTCGCGAACGGGAAGCAAGGTAGCTTTGTTAGTAATAATAATCGGATGGCATTAGAACAACGAATGAAAGAGGCTGAGATTCAAGCAGTCAATACTCAAAATTATGCGACCGCTCTAAATGCTCAGGCTCAAGCCGCAAAGGCTGCCGGTGATAATAACGCCAAGATATTTACAGCACAAAATGAAAAGTCGAAAATTGCCGCGCAAAACCAAAAGACCTTACAAGAGAGTGCTGGGATCGCAGTCGACAATATTGGTAAGGCAATTGACAACGAAGGCAATGCCATCGAGAACGTGGGAAAGGCCCTCGATAACGAAATAAAATCATTAGAAGTAGTCCTAAAGGCGCTGTATGTTAACGCGTACCGACTCTATGTGAATATCTACGGATCTTATACTGTTCAGTTAGGGAAGATTTGGCGTCAAATCGGTAAAGCTGCAAGCACGTTTGGTACGGTTCAAAGTTTGTTTCGACGCTATCACCGGCAGTCGTTGATTTGTGAAAGTCGCTTCAAACGATCATTAAGTGATCTCAATAAAATTGCAGCAGTCGAACGCCTTGATAAGATTATTACCTATAAAAATTTGCCGGAACGGTTAGGAAACTTTGCTAGCTCCTCCAGAGGTGAGAGTTGTTTGGTTCGAGCTGCGTTATCTGAGCAGTCGATAACAGGTTCTGAAGAGCTTTATCATATCGACTATCACGTTGATTACGGTAAGGAAGAGGCTCCTGTGGGAATTTCTTGTCCAGAGCTGCAAATGACAAAGGTTGTTGGTGATGAAAATATTGAACATGACTCATTGATGGTTGGTGATACTATTTTAGATCACCAGGTCACTCTTGCAGAGTGGCCGCCCGCGAAATACGATGCCGATTCTGGAGATCTTCTTGGCTACTATGCTCCGGTAACTTACTTGCAAGTTTTTACTATGTTTGTGACTCAGGGAGCTAATATTCAAATCAACCCTCCACCAGCTGATCAATCTTACGATGTCTGCCCGCATAATCTTAGGCGTAATAGAAAAATGAGACCGTTATTTGTTAAATATGTTAAGGCGTCGAATGACCTTGAAAAGGGTTTCTTTGATCGACAGGTTGAGGTGGAAGTGCCAACCGTAGTTGGTAGTAAGAAAAATGGATATAACATCAACAAATCTAAGAATGATCACTACAACAAATTTTTGAATAAGTTTACCACCATTTTTGCTAAAGCCGATTCGTGTGTGAGTCAAGCTGCACCGCCGCCAGTAGAAGTCGGCGGTGAACGTGCTTTAGGTGGGGCTGTTGCTAGCACGATCTTTAATATTTACAACGAATCGTACTCGCCACTTATGAGTGAAGCACTGCGGCAATGCTGGGAGCTCGGTGAGCAATTTCGAAAGCGAGCCAAGGATCAAATTGAAATGAGTAAAGAGCTTTATGAAGTAATGGAAAAAGCGGCTAAGATTAGTCCGCCACGTGCTCCTCATCCAACTCAATTTAACCCTGGTCCTCCGCAAACCTCAAACGGTAATAACTTCTAGTTAGGATTGAGGTGCTTGTGTTGAGAGTGAGGATAATTGTTCTATTAGGTGCCCTTCTTAGTCAAGGGTGCCAAACTAAATCGGCACTAAATTATCGTTCAGGTTCTAAAAAACGTCAGGCTAGCGCATCTGTTGTGCTCGCACGTAAGTTTATTGAGGCTGTCATGCTTCCTAGTGAAGAGGTAGGCCTAGGTAAGAAAGCGCATTCGACGGAAAAAGAGTTTTTCAAATTGTTTAATCGGTTAAGTATATCTTGTCGTTTGGACTATACAATAAAGTTACAACGCGTGATTAACTTGAAAAAACTCTATAGCTTTACCATAGATACTCGGGTCAAAATTAAGAATCAGAAAGAAGATAATCGTACCAGCTTAGGTCTGCAGGTGGTGAAGTTGGTTCTTCCTCAAAACTTTAAGCATATCGATCGATTTCCAGAAGGGCGTTATTATGATGTGGCGCTTAGGCATTACCGGCAGCTTTCTGGGTTGATAAACAAAACCCTCATCACCAGCCCAAGCTGCGAGAGGGTTTATAATTCTCCCAAACCGGATAAGTCTAAGAGTTAGTGATTTTGTTTATATCGTTAATCATCTTGTAAATACTGCTCCACTTTGACTGCATTTCTTGATCTATTTCTTTTTGTCGTGACTCAAATTTCGAAGCGTCTTCTTGATTCCGTGCATTTATTAAATCTGCTAACGCGATTAGAGGTGACATGGCTTTGTTTGACTCAGGATTGATGTTTTGTTGAGAGCTCTTTAAGAAAGCTAAGTAAGTTGCTACGGATCCGCTTGCCGTAAATTCTTTGATTGGGAAATAGACTTCTTTGCTATAGGGGGTGAACTCTTCGCGGGGAAGAGGTTCAACTTTGATGTTTCTTAGCTCTTGAGAACTGATGTTGTATGTTTCAATGAAATATTTGAATGCAAATAAAGATGCACCATTTACTTCGCCACTATCGAGTAATTTATTTAAATTGTTAGTGTGTCTTTTGGCATCGGCGACTTTAGTTTTTATGGTCTTAATTTCTATTTTAAGCTTGCTAATTTCTTGTCGAAGTTGTGTTGCTGCGAGTTCCAACAGCCTGCGTTGTGCATCGTTTAACTTAGTTTTACTTTCGGCTTCTTGTTTCTTAGCTTCTAGCGCGTCTTTTTCCAACGAGGTTAGTTGTCGTTCTTGGTATTCGATGTAGTGCCAGTTGAATGTGTATCGGTAAGGGCCGTGACCGCGAGTTGAGTTGTTTCTGGATCGGCGGTTGTAGTTGTTGGAAGAGGCGAAGCGGTTAGACGAGTCGTGTGCGTTAAAGCCCTCGGCTGCCGTTGAGGTAGGTTGTTTTTGCTCTGTCGAAGAATCTCTGCCGCATGAGACGCTTAGAATTAAAGATATGATAGCAAGTATCTTAATCATATTGCCCCCGATGTTATTTGGTGTTTTATTTTTTAAGAGTGGCTGGATTATAATATAGATTTTATAATAAGTCAATACTATTCTATAGATTTTATAAAATTATATAAAAAGGTAAGGAAGGTAGAGTAAGCAGAGGGACGGTTGACCTATTAGGAAAGAAATAGGTAGTAAATTCAACAGATAAGCAACATCAGGTCAGAAATGTGATAGCCCGGAGAACCGGACAAAAGTGATCGGTCAACCTAATCCCTCAACTAAGGAACAGAGTTCCATTAGTACTGGCCCTTATGCATGCTATATGCCAGCTGTGCTTTCCTTGTAATTTCAGGGGTTTTGTTGTTGTAGGGTCGATTATATCTACCTAACATCAAGGGCTTAGGTATTGGCTGAAACGACTAAGATACGTCAGCTGTAAAAGCCTTGGGCAGTTAGTGATCTGTGTTAAATGCTTGTTTTTCAAGTAGTTATCTATAAACCGGCGATCGCTGCGTTGAGCAGCTTTTTTATGCTCGATTCGACTTTTGTGAAGTTACCCTGATCTAGTGCAATGACCAGAATATAAGTCTTGCTCTGAGCTGCACTGGAACAGGTTATGGCTGCTAATGCGTTGCTCTTAAATGGCTCTGGAAGACTCACCGGTTCAAGGTTCTGATTTGATGAGGAGGCGATGGTATTAATCTCATCAAGATTGAACGCGTCAAGGTCAGCTTTCGTCAAGTCTTTCTCAGGTTCCCAATAGGCGAGAGCTTTACTGACTCCGTCAATAGCATGGTAAATAGCACCCTCTGTACTCAGGGCTCCTAGAGCTTTGTAGATCGTGTCACAAAGCCCTTCTTCGGAAGAGACGGTCCGTGCTGATATAATGCCTCTATTAAGCTTGGCGAATTGTTTGGCTGATATCGCTGGTGCTGATGATTGTGCAGCAGCAAGCGCTTCCTCAGCTACAGGTTCCTCAGCTACAGGTTCCTCTGCTACAGGTTCCTCTGCTACAGGTTCCTCAGCTACAGGTTCCTCTGCTACAGGTTCCTCTGCTACAGGTTCCTCTGCTACAGGTTCCTCTGCTACAGGTTCCTCTGCTACAGGTTCCTCTGCTACAGGT